>Ga0208159_1000008_pt1 | contig 81249 bp, 122 predicted proteins | sample 9_EtaG_FD_184082 | JGI IMG/M metagenome (GOLD analysis project Ga0208159, IMG submission 184082) | Marine viral communities from the Subarctic Pacific Ocean - 9_ETSP_OMZ_AT15188 metaG (SPAdes) (version 2) | ecosystem: Environmental > Aquatic > Marine > Oceanic | place: Pacific Ocean | collected... | reverse complement strand
TCCTATCTTTAGAAAATACTGTATATGTCATGGTAATCAGCCCGTAAATACAAAGGATTGTGTAAATGTAAGGTTAAAGGATATAAAAGGTTGGCCTGGGGTTATTGAAGTTCCAAAACTTTCCAATACTCCCGTAATACCTCTATAATCGTCTTGTCCATCAGTTGGACCTGCAAATGTGCCTATTTGAGCAGGTGAAGCGTCTAATGCTCTTGATTTGTAATCAAAGGGGACTAATGGGCATTCATCTTGTGGTGTATTTTCGTTTAAGCCCGCCCTATATCCAAAATCATCTCCAACTCTAGATGGGTATAAAATAAATAGGCGGGAAAGATTTTGGCTTTTCTGAAATGCCGAAGAGTCTACTGCCGAATGAATTAATTGAGCAACTTCATGTGCTGTTAAATTAACACTAACTACTGTTGTGCCAATATTCTTTTTAATATATTGGTCTGTAATAATACCTTGAACCGAGATTCTTTTACTAGCAATACCCATGTCAATACTTAGGGAAGTAGATTCACCAGTAATAGTTCCAGAAAAAGGAATAGGAATTTGAGGAACATTTCTCGATGTGTCAATACCAATATTTTCAGCCTTTAACATTATTCTATTTGATTGTGCGCCATCGTCTGTATTGTTACCTTCTGCAAATTGCAAAAATACCGTATGGTCTAAACCAAAACCACTTGTTCCAAAGTTTGTCATTACGTTACTTGCTGTTACCATCTTATCCCCTCAGTCCGCTTGAGTTATACCTGTTCATTTCAATATTTATCTTTTGCCCTATCTTACGGGCAATATCATTAAGTTCTGTGTCTGATGCACCAACTCGACCAGTTACGTTAATATTAATTGTAGGACTCATCATTTTTGAAGTATCTGTGTTGTTAAATACTCTAGTATTTCCAGGTAACGAAACTAATTCTGGCCCTCTTTCTCCAACCAAAAATGTTCCGCTATGTGGGGTTATTCCACCTTGAGCAAATCCTAATACCCCTGCTAAACCTGACCCAAGACCTGCACCTACAACCCCACCAATAACACCACCTGCAATAGTTCCAACAGGACCAAAAGCAGAACCTATCGCTGCGCCTTTAAATATACCTGCTGTTGCACCTATTCCAGAAATAGCCATTCTTGCTTTACTTCCCGTAAATCCTGAAATTGCAGCCGCTATTATACCACCTATACCTGTAATTGCTATTGAAACTGCTGCCATAACTAGTGCTGATATAAAAGTTGAAAACATTCCTGCAAACCCACCTATAATTTTAACAAACCCTATAAGTATTTTTTCGACACTCTTTGACATTAAATCGCTATCTCCTGTAAATAAACCGTAGAAAAATTGTCCAAATCCTACTAAAAATTCAATTATACCACTTAAAAACATCATAGAGGCGAAGAAAAATTCTACAAATAACCCACTCGTTATTTTCCACATTACGCTAAAAAATTCTGCGCTATCTACAAACCATTCAAATAACCCTGCTCTATAAAGAGCAAATATTACAGCAACCAAAGCGGTCATACCTAATATAGCACCCGCAAAAACCATTAGCCCTTTTTGAAAAAAGGATTTAATTATTTTTAAATCATCCCCTTTAAAAAACTTACCAAACTTAGCCATTTTTTCTCTAACCTTATCTCTAGCCCTTTCTAATTTTAATTTAATACCCTCAATAAAAGAAAGTTGTTGAAAACCACTAACCACTTCATCATTACCACTATTTATAGCATCTACTATTTGTTCTGCTCTTTCTTCTTCAGTAAAACCACTACCCGAACCACTAGCCGCACCATAAGTAATTAGCCCCGTTTCTTTTTGTATTTCATCCATGTCTTGAACAAATTCTAACGCCTGTCTTTTAATATCGTTTTGAACTTCTTCAATTGTCGAATCTAATTGTCTTAATGTGTCTCTAAGAATATTCATTTCAATTTTAGCCTTTTCCTTTTTCGCAGTTCCTGTTCCTGCTTCATCAAAGATTGCTTCTTGAGCCTCAAATTGTTTTTTAATTTTTTTCCTTTCAGATATTAAATCTACCTGTCTTTCACCCATAGCATTTAATTCATTACCAGACATAGTGAGAAAACCTGCCCCTGTTGCACCTAAAGCAAATTGGTCTACACCTCTAATACCTTGTGTAGCCAATAATCTTCTAGATTTTTGACCTAAAGCCTTTCTACCCGCCCTTCTCAATTTTCGGGTAGCAAATTCTAAATTTTCTCTAGTTTCTAAAATAGCCTTATCAATACTTAATGTTTTTAGTTTCATTTTTACAGAAGTATCGTTATAATACTTTTCTTTATCCAAAACACCAATACGCTTTTTTTGCATTTCAAATAATCTTCTTAAAGTTTTATCTCTACCTTCCATTAATTTATTAAATTCTGATTCTTCCTTTAGTCTTTTCTTTTGTGATTCGTCAATATATCTAATAACCAATAAGGCCGAAGTAAGTCTTTGAGTAATATTAAATAACCCTGTTCCTGTGCTTGCCCTAGTAACAATAGAACGGATAATACCTCCCCTAGTTCCAATACCAGAAAAACCCCTAATCTTTGAAACAAGAGTATCTGACTGTTCTTCTATTTCTAAAGATAGGTCATTAATACTTTGCATACCCGATTGTATGTCATTTAGGTAACTTCGTAGTCGGTCTATATCCGCCATTCTTCATCTTCTCCATTTCTTTAGCCTCTTCTTCTTTCTGAATTGAAAAAAGAATCATAAAATCCCTTATCATGCTGTAAGGCAAAGAATACGCCTCAGCGGGACTAATATTAAGTTCCTTTGCCAAGATATATAAAGTTATTCTTGTGGCGATAACTGGGTTATCTACTTTATTACCGACTAAGGCTCGTCGGTAGACACTTTTAAATCTTCATCCCCCTCAAGGGCAAATGGGTCTGGTAAGATTTCTTTAATCTGATTTCCAACATAAGGATTGAGTCTGAGAATCTCAATAGCCGATAGAGAAGGCTCAGTTTTTTCTACAAAGGCTTCCCAAAGGTATCTGAAAAGGGTGTCCATTTCAAGGCTAATATCCTTTGTCCGTGAATTGAGATTGATGAGTTTGGCCTGAGCCTTTTCCAATTGTAGGAATGTGGGTTCTTTAATCCAAACCTTGAGGTGTTCGTCTGAATCTGGTGCAACCTTAATGTAATGCACTTGTGATTCAGTAGGGGCAAATAGCAAATTCTTATCTTTTAACGTTTTCTTTTCCATAGAGTTTCCTCCTAATTATACCCATGAGAGGGAGGCTTATAATATTTAGCCTTGAATAATCCAATTAGTGGTGTGTGTGCAAGAGTGCAACTTGAGAGGAACGATAGTCCAATTAACGGTAATTGGGCCTTTGTCGTTAGTAAGTGGGAACTCAGCCGTTGTTACCATGTAGTCCTTGAATACCATTTCCAATGTTTCATCAGTAGCCAAATCCTTTGTAAATCTAAGGGTAATCTGGTTTCCATCAGTTCCATTTAGCGAAAATGCTTGTGTTTCTCTAAGGGCATCAAATACTGCCGAGTCAGTTACAAGGCCAGAAAATGTTAAATTATATGTTCTTTGGCCTGGAAAGTGAAATTGGCTAGTCTTATCATACCTACCAACAAATCGCTTTGGTGTTAGGCTGTTGTTAATTTCAAGACTCATTGTTTCAATGCGAATGTAATCTTGTCCGAACATAGAAATTGTTCCATCTGAAAAGAAGAAAGGTCTTAACAATTCTTCATCTTCACTTACAATGCCCCCTTGTGGAGAACCAAAATTAACAAAGTTTTTAACATCGGTTTCCCCATTAGCAGTATCATAGTTTGTAGGTGCAACAAAGGTTTTCTTTGTTTCAAAATTAACTTGCATTTTTACTTCTTGATTTGCGGAAGCATCTAGAGTTAGCGAACTAACCATACAACCTGGATAAATCTTGGAATATACGTTTTCTGAAATACTTCTTACTACACTATTTACAGTTACATCAGTAACATCTGTTGCAACAGTTGATTGATTATCTGGTTTCTTTAGAGTATATTCTAGAGCAAATGTTGGTAAGTCTTCGCTATTTGATTCTGTAAAAGCATAGGTAATTTTTTGAGTAAAATCATTTATATTAACCTTTTTTACATTAGCAGTATTTTGAGAAAGTATAGGATTAAGCGGTGGACAAATTGTATTAGTTTCCACTCTATTAAATCCAATAGCCCGTGCATTCGTATCATAAATAAAGTTAGTTTCTGATAGACCACTTGTTGTAAATTCGTCGCTTACTGATGTTACGAGAGGAGTTTCTGTTCCAGTAGATGTAATTTGTTTATTACCTAGTGCGTAATAAAGCCATGAAAAATTGTTAGCAGTTACAGAAAAACTTCCCCCACTTGTAGTTTCCATTCCCTTAAATTGATAAACCATGCTTCTTGAACCTGTTGAAATTGGTATGTTTTTCATATCAATAGAAGTAGATGGAATAGAAACTGAATCAGTTAGACCCAACCATGTATCAGAAAGCAATTTAGGATTACCCGCAGTAGATGTAGTAATTGCAATTACGCCATCTGTTCCCGATGATGAAATTGTGGCACTTCCGCTTCCAGAAAAACCCGTTCCCGCAGTATTAATTGTAACTGCCGTAATTGCACCACCCGCTGTACTGCTACTTATAGTTACACCTCCGTTAGTATCTTCTGTTGTATTAGCACCAAAACCACCAATAGTATTTGTAACTGTCAATACATTAGCGGCTCTTGTGATAGTTAAATCTTCATCAGCCAAAGCAAGTCTAACTGCTTCGGCAACAGTAGCACCGTCATTACCTGTTGTAACTGTAATTGTAATATCTCTATCCGCACCTGTGGCTTTATTTCCTTCATCACTATCGTTGAAAATTATTCCAACAGTTTCATTTCCTGTTGTGCCTACAATAGTAAATACCATTCCACCATCGTCATCTGTATCTCCATCTTCATAATTATCAGCAGTAACAGTAGCAAAAGTTACTGTTGTGCTATGTGCTGAAAGTGTCAATTCAATTTCACCACTTGAACCACCGCTTATTCCCGATACTGCGTTAATTTCTGTATTATCCAAAATAGCCGAACTAGCAAGAATTGTGTCTCCCGCAGTAGTAATTGTTGCCGAACTTAATGTTCCTGTTACAGCCGCACTTGGGGCAGGAATAGGTGTTCCAAAATGTTCAATAATTCCGTAAAATTTAGTTTCATCAGAAGCAAAAGCCGTAGGAAGTGAATCATTAACGGTAATTGTATTAACAGCGTTAGAAATAATCATAACTCGGTCAATATGTTGGTCTAGAGTAAATGAACCATGTGCCGTTCCAACATAAATGTTCAAATAACACCCTCTATACAAATTGGCTACTAAACTAAACTTTCCTGTAAAGGAAGGTCCCAATGTTATTACTGTCTCATTATTACTTGAACTGCTACTAGCAAAATCGCCCAAGTATAAATCCATTTCAGGTATCATTGATACCATCGCTCCTGAATCCATCCATATACTATTACTTACCATTTTTTTCACCTACTTACAAACTTACGGCAAAACGCTTTAGGGTTACGTTTATTTTATATCCGAATATTCTACTCCTTTTATCATTACTTTCGGTTCTTGAACCAAAGACGATGTGTTTAATATTCTCTTCTAGAGAACCTGCACTTCTAAACCAACCTCTTCTGTTCGTTTCTAAGATGTGGCGAACTATCTTATAAAGGTTTTCTATTCTATCACGGCCAAAAGTAGAACCAGAAGGAGGAACTCTAGAGTTATCATTCTTTCTTCTATCGTCTTGTTTTGTTCTAATACTGATAGACATACTATAAGTTTCATTACGGACAGACCAATCTCTTGTGGGGTATTCTATATTCTGAGAATCCTCCATAACTACAATTAGGTCTTTAGATGGCGTTACACCATCAGCAGTAGTTTCTTTTGCAGAACTAATTCTGACTCTATTACCACCTCTACCATTAGGTCTTGTTGAATCCATATTGCGAATATCCATAATCTGTGGTTTAACCCTATGGATAGCGGGGATTTCTGAACCTAAAGCGGTTACAGCAGTATTCCAGTATTCGTCTAGTAGTGTAACTAGAAATGTTGTTTCATCCATTATTCTAACCCCTCTCTAAAGAAATATCGCACATCTTCCTCTCCAATTAAACCTTGCAAATTTCCGCTTCTTTGGTCTTCAAGTAATTTTTGATACAGTTGTTGATTATAAGCCTCACTAGTTGGGTAATCTCTTCTATCAACATTGGGGGAACTTATTAAATGTGCAATTAAAAAATTTTTATAAATAGAGAGTGTTGGGGCTGCTAGTGGTATTTCTTCATTTTCATATGGGTTTCTATCAGTATATTCTATAAATGCTTGATACAAAACACCCCGCCCATATTCTCTTTCTAATCTTCTATAAACATTAATGGGCGAATCCCCTCCCAACATACCTTCTTGAAATACATTATTAATACGAAAAAGTGTATCTTGACTGGGGTTATCTTCATCTTCATCTTGACTATCCATATAATCTCTAAATGTATCATACATTTCTTGCCCATAATCTGCCAATAAAGTTCTTTGCGCCCCCCCTGCACCCATTGTATCAGATACCGTTAGATATTCTCTCATCATTTGTTCCATAAGTTCTCGTTCTTGAGTAGTCATGTTTCTATCTCTTGTCTGTCTTATTGTTTCATTTTCTCTAGGGTCAATTTCTGATAACTTTTCCACTAAATCCGTAAATTTATCCATATCAAAATCGGCTAACTCCCAATCTTTTAGAGAAAACACTTTATTAAATTCTCGATAGTCGGAAAAATCTTGTTGGACTCCTTTTTCTGTTTTTACTTCCACTTTAATGTTAAACAATCTCATTAAATTTTCATAGGAGTCTAAAATACTTCTTACATTATTATCTCCTTTAGCAAACATTATATCATACCTATAACCGCCTTTGTTATTATTATCTTCAGGAACGTATAAGTTTTTAAGAGTAGCAGTCATCGCCATCGCTTCGCTATTTATCAATAGTCTATTTAGGCTATTAACAATATAATTTTCTACCATATCTAAAGCCTCTTTAAATTCTGGCATGGCATCAATCATCGCCATTAATTCTTCGTGTGTAATATCGGGAAAATCAGTCGGTATTGAATTAGTTCCAACTAAATCACTTATAAAAATTTTACTGCTAAAGTTTTTTCTAACAAAGGAAACAAATGTTGAAGAATATAATAGCCCAAAATGAGGAAGAGAATCAATATTAAATTCATCATTATCACTAAGCATTTCTTCTGTAACTATTCCGCTATCAATAAGTTTATAACCCCGACCTATTTTACTTATGAAGTTCAAACATTCTTTTATAACTGCGTTATCTAAGTAATTTTCAGTAGGACTTACCATTTGTCCCGACATAAAATTTGGTAAAATATATTCATAATATTGTATAGTATTTAATTGAAATACATCCTCATCAAAATTTTCCAATGCTACTTTCTTAGAATATGCAAAATTATTTTCTATAAAAGACTTAAAAGTATCAATAGCCTTATCCTTTTGTCTTTGTAGGGCTACATTTTCTGGCACTCTACGCTCTCTATTTCTAAAACCTCTAGGTCTATCTGGATTAACAATTTTAGGGTCTGTCCCCGTTCTTTCCATAAATTCCTCTACACTTTCTCCCTCATCTGGAAATGTATTTTTCAATAGTTTTTTCCAACTCATTCAAAGGCCTCCTTTATTCTACGGGTAATTGTGGCTACAAATTCTTGCTCAACAACTTGTTCAACAATTTCGTCTGCTAGTTTTTCCCCCAATAATTCTTCACTAATTTCTTCTAATTCCTCGTTTTGTCTAATAATTCTTTCAAGGTCAATTTCCAATTCATCTCTAACTTGTTCTAACCTTAAACGCATTTTTTTTAAATCTACCATTAATCTCCCCTCAATTCTCTGATAAAGGCTTCAATACCCAAGCCCGTTTCTCTTTCCATTATTTCTTCAAGGGTGCTAACACTTTGTTTAATATCATTTTGTGTAGTAGTAGCAACGTCTTTCTCATATTCATCTTTTGGTAATTTAACTAAACCACGCTTTTCAAAGTCATATTTATAACCTGGATTTGCTTGTTCTAATTCTCTAGCAACATCCTTTAATGTTTTTTCGTCTTCCGTTTTGATTCTAATATCAACTTTAGGCGGTGCTTCTTTATAAGTTATTCTTCCAACTGCGTCGTAAATTTCTTTCATTAATTGATATTCACTTTCAACAACATCACTTCGTCTTAGTAATAATTCTGGCCCAGCAACGCTAACATATTCATAATCCCCCTCATCGTTTTCTCTTAAAACAAATGTGTAATAAACTCTAGAACCACCTAAACTTCTAGGTTTCAATGACATGGTAAATTCATAAATGGTATCTGTAACCATTTTATCTTTGAATGCGATTTTTTGTCTTCTACCTGCTCTATCTAAATCTGGTACTAGATGGGATATTAACATGGTTCTTAGAGTATCTTGAAATCTCCCCACATCAACAACCCTCAGATTATTACCTTCGGAGGTTTTAATCTTCTCCAGATTTTTAATAATAGACCACCAATTCATAGTATCACCAATTATAATTACAAGCCCAATAACCTGCTGTCAATTTATTCTTTTTCTCATCACAGTTATGTCTTGACTTAAAGTTAGACCTGCGTTTTTTATTCTTATGTTGTAAAAAATCCTTGTAACCTCTTGCGCCAAAAGATACAATTTTATACTTACCCTTTTGGTGAGCCAATACTCGATACTTTTTCTTACTTCCTTTAGGCGCACGTTTTGGTTTATTTAGACCTGGAAATTTTTCACCTCGATACATTACCCCGCCCTTTACACGCTTAATTTCAGGTTTTTTTTTCTTAGCCTTAAAGACAGTTTCTTCTTCGTCGCAGGAATTACAGCCACAACCACAATCACCCTTTAGTTCGGCCTTTACCGCTTCACTAATAGTTTCTCTTCTATTACGCAGATAATCGTCAGTATCATCTATATCGCCATCGTTGTCAATGTCTTCATCTTCTTGTCCAACAGGGTCTAAATTTTTAATAACATTCCACCACATTTTATCACCTCAATTTACAAATTCTATATTACCAGTTCGGGGTTTTGTGGGAACTTGTTTTATTTCTTCTAGAATTTCTTCAAGTCTTTCCCTAAATTCTGCAATCTTTTCTGGATTTTTCATCATTAAATTAACAACATATTCAATATCTTTTTCCATTTCTAGAGATAATTTTTTTCTTCCAGTTGCTCCTAATCTAAACATAGGTTTATCATTTTTAATAACATGTTTCCATAACATTATTGTTCCCCCTTCTCTTGATTTTCCTTTGACCTTTTGTCATCTGTAATTGGGCCACCTTTTGCCCATGTGTAACAAGTTCTAGCAGAATGACATTTAAAATCGTGCATCCAACAGTAGCCTAATTCTCCATCGTCATCCAATTCTAAAGGCATACAATCTTTCATTCTAGGAGAAATATCAAAGGCTACACAATTACTACAATTTGAGTTTTTTGCTTCTTCTGCTGAGGTCGTTGGTCCCCATCTTTTAGCGTATTTTACCCAATAATCTTCATCCGATAGATTTAGCGGTCCATATTGAATATGTTCCGCTTTAATGGCACTATCTCTATTTTTAGTATTCAATTTTAAATCCTTTGTGGCTCTAGGACAAGCCATTTCTTTTAATATTATTTCCCAACTCATGGTGAACCCTTCCTTCTTTTATATGTTTTACAAGCGGCACAAGTAGGTCTACATCTTCTTTTTCTTCCCTTAGATGCATCTGCTCTACCGCAAGGTTTTGGTCCTCCTTTTTGGTTACAAGTTCCACAAGCAATCCAACCACTTTGGGTTTTACCGCCTTTCTTTTGCTTACCGCCTCTTCTTGAGAACCATCCATGTAATCCCTCATCCTTTTCTCTTTTAAAGTTATCGCCACTTCGCCTTTTCTTTTTCTTAGTTCTTTTGGAACTCTTCTTTCGTCGGGCTTTACTTTTTTTACTGATAATATCAAACCAATCTTCCATAATTTCACCTCACATATTATCAATAATGTTGTCATACATTTTCATTATTTCCTTAGTAATATAATTCCAATTTACTTCATTAAGAGAATAGCCATCTCCTATAAATCTTCTACTAAATCCTTCATCTAAAGAAACTACCTCCTTAGCGTTATTCCAAGTTTTAGCAAAAGCATCTCTTATTTCTTTATAATTAACGGGTACACCTAAAGCCTTATTCATCCGTGCCATTGTTTCTATATGATATGGTATTGTAGTTACAAGAGATTCTTTCAGAATTACTAATAACGCTTCACTAGCCTCGTTATTTTTAATTACATCCCACCACATATTAATAACTCCATTCTTCTGTGTCGCCAAAACGCCCTTCATCTTCCATTGTGATTCTGTCGGGATAATCTCGGTCATTATAAACTCTTAACCAAGACGTATCGTGCATCTCTAATGGTGATAAACTTGAATCTATTATTTTAATCTTATTGTTTGGACCACTACACAAAACGCCTGTTTTTTCGTCAAAGAAAAATGTCTTTGTCTTATGTTCATTCCATACCTGCGAAAGTCCATAGTCTACATTTCTTTCTGGTAAAGGGTCGCAGGTCCACAAATAATTACCTTTCTTTGGTACTCCCTTTCTATTCTTCATAAAGATAGTGCAGTTTCTAAGTCCCTCAATTTGAACCATTTGCCAATTATCTGATATGGAATCCCACCACCCAACATCATTCATTGTGATTTGTTGTTGTGGTGTTTCTTCTCTAATAAAAATTGAACATTGGTCTACCTTGTCATATAGTGCGCCTATTGATGGAAAGTATACTACGAATAATGGCGCACGGTTGCGAATAAAACGAATCGCTTTGATGACCCCAAATATGGTTTCATCTTTTCTAAAAATTGGTTGTCCAGAAAGAAAAGATTTCTTAACATAGCATTCAACGTAAGGTGTAGAAACAATCATGGTAATCACTTCTTTTTACTATTACCCCAGTTTTTTGCCCCCTTCTTTCTACATTGAACTAATGCGCCAGAAGCATAAGCGGAGGGCCATTTCTTATATCTTCTTCTAACTTTGTAATAACAGGCATCTCGCTTGACTTTACTTTTCTTTTTCTTAGCCCGCTTTGAACCCTTTTTGCGACGAGCCTTACCTTTCTTTTGTAGTATGTCTTGCCACTTCATGTATATTCCTCTCTCATGGTTTCTACATTATATTCTAGAAATCTTATCATCTCTTCAATATCTGGATTTGGTTTCTTTAGCATCTTAAGTAATTCTTCCATATAAAAAAGTAGTTGCTGTAAAGCCATCATTTCATCGGAAGTTTCTCTAAAATCTTCACTAACTTTTTTTCTCCAGTCTTCTTTTGCAAACTCATAATCAACAATAAAAGCAGATGTTTGCCCACTTCTATCAACAATAATTGGTAAATTGGAACTTTCAATAAAATTACTCGCTCTATGAATAATAAAATTATCATATCTACTTTTCATAAAAGCAGTAACAGTATTCTTATTTACATTTTCATATTGGGGTCTTAGTTCCTCGATGTTTTCCTCTAATTTTCTTTTAAATTCTTCATTAGTTAAATCTTTGGGTTTAAATGTTTTACCAAATAGGCTAAGGTTTTCTTCTAAAGTTTCTAAGAAAATTTCTTTAACAGGCATTAATTTGTTTAATCTTCTACTTCTAGAAGATTTACTAACAATTACACTTTGCCAAATATCAATCACCATCCAAATAATAAATAACTCTTTTCTTAAGTTTTAGAATCTTATCAATATCGGCCTTATAGGTATCATACTTACTCTTCAAGTCCATACCATTTGTAGAATCGTTACCCAATAGAACATATGAATCGTCGGAGGCAATTAACTCACAAGCCACTAATTTAGTAGCCGCATCTTCGATAACTGCGGGGACTCTTTGATTACCATATGTGTATGTAACTTTAATTGAATGCTTTCTTCTGATTGGATAATCAGTTCTAAAGAAAATGTCGCCCGTATCTCGCATATCCCACCAATCTTGATTTCTGTCATATTCTTCTTTATCGGTAAAATCTGTTTTACTAATACCAGAACCACTAACTGCAATTGTGCAATTTTGTCCATCAGAACCTGGCAATAAAGATACAATTGTTACTGTTTCGTCTTCTTCTAAATTAGCATAAAAGAAATCGGAAATATTACTTCCGCTAGAAGAGAGTGATTTATTAGTAGTAGCACCCGTGAATGGTGCAGTAATGCTAGGTGGTTGTTCGTTAATCAAATAACACAATTCCATAGCGGTGGTTCTTTTACCAAAAGTTTTGTTAAACTGCCCTGTTCCCGTTCCTGCTGTTAATATCCACGTTGTTCCACCTGCTGTTAAAGTTACACTTGTAACATTTGTGAAATCGCTAATTGTAACTGTTGCTACGGCTGAAGCGAGGTCTTTATATTCACTACCCTCCCATGTAGCAATACGGATAATTTTTCTGATATTCTCATTTTCTAGTCTAATTTTACCCACATAATCGGAATAGTAACTTCTAAATTTATCGTCAAAATCAAAATCATGGAATTCATTTTCCACCAAATTTTCTCTCCATGATGAGTTTGTAGTTTCATCAATTAAATCTTCGGCTCTCCTAATTAAATCTCCGACCTCTTCTAAAGTGGGAGAAGTAGCCGAACCAGAACTAGCGGAAACAAAGTCAGCAATACCCAATAGTGCGGCTACTTTAACAGCAGTAGTATAACTGCCTACGCCACCATCATAATTTACAACACTAAGAGAAATGTCGGATGGGGTTACTATCTTTACCATGTTTATTACTCCTATTACTTATTTATTACTTTATCGCATTACCAACTGTATTTACAGCCTTTCTAATATCTTCTAGAGTATTTAGTAGATTTCTGCCAATCATTGTTTCTAGGTTAGGATTAATTCTCTTATCACCTAATGGTGTTATACCATATTGTGTGCTTCCTTTACCGTAATTAATTGACCTCTTTGTTAATTGTGGTCTAACATCACCTACTACATTGTATTCTGTTTCTATCATTATTTTACCATATGGGCTTAATTGTCCTTCCATGTTTAATAAATTAGCCTCAATTTCAACTGTTAGTTTTCCAAATTTAGTTACATCGCTAAGAGCAGTTCCAGAAAATGCTTCAGCAATCGCCTTCATAATTTCATTATAATGCTTCCCATCCCCATATATGTCCTGCATAACCTTTTGTGTTTCTTCTATATTTATTTTTGGTAATAGTGCCTTAATTGAAGATACAACAGCGGGGGTTAGATTTTGATAATCATATCTTTTTAGTGAATTAGCGACTTCTCTTGTGATGCCCAATTTATTAGTATCAGACTCAACCATTCCGTCAATCATATCAAAAACTTCTTCATTTGAAGGAGGTTCTACATAATCAGGACTTCTCAATTCTTTCATAATTATTGTTTCCATAACATTTTCAAACAAGGCATAGACTTCAGGTAAATCGTTATCTTGTGCCAACATTTCTCTTCTAGTTTTTTTAGCCGCCTCCAAATCTTTACCAGAAAGTTCTTCATAACTTCCCGTTGCAGATTCATAGACCTTTTCCATTTCAGTCAATTTGGAGTTCATATCATAGAGAAGTTCGCTCAGGCTATCGCTAATATCTTCTAAATTTTCGTCAAAAGCATACTTTTTCATCTTAGGGATAAATTGATTCTCGTCTTCCAAAACGTCATCTATTTCGTTCAAAAATTCAATAACAGGTTCATATTTATCTTCAACATCACTTGGAGATAAAACCAAACCTTGATAATTTTCAATATCAACATTAAAAGCACTTAGCATTTCCTCAGACAATTCTTGGGTTTGTTCATCAGTAGCATCTAAAACTCTTTGTTCTTCAAATTGTTCTAGTTCTGAAATTACATCATCTACGGTTAGTGCTTTAATCAAACCATATAATTTATACATATTGAGATGAACATTGTTTGCGTTTAGTCTAGAAAACATAGTCTTCATTTGCTTTCTAAAATCTTCATCAGTATTTTTAATTATTTCTTCAAATCTTGCCCTTGAACCTCTAGAATCATCCCGTATCTTTTTACCTTCTTTGCCCAAATTAATTGTCTTTCTATCCTTTAGAACCTGCTTTCTTCTTCCAGCAGTTCTAATAACAGATTCGCCAAACTTAACCGTATAGGGTTTAAAATCGGGTATTTCAATTTTTACTTTCTTTGAAAAATCCATTTCAGGAATTTTATCTTTAAGGTATTGTGTAAGGTCCATCTCATTGAGATAGACAGACTCCATAGTTTGAGCCGCACCCATTTCTTCCATTTTTGCAGGTGTAACCATTTCCCTTTCAGTAGCCGTTTCTACAATTTGTTCTATACTTTGGTCAAATTCTGATTGCATTTGTCTAAATTCAGGAACACTATCAAACCAATTCTTTCTAATGTAGTTAGCATATCCTTCAATGGCATTGTTCATCAAATTCTTAGCCTTTCTTTTAAAGGCAGGACCGTATGTGGTATTAGCACTAACTTCAACCAAAATTCTTATCAATTCGTTAAATTCTTCATCATCTAATTCATTTAAATCTAAAACGAATTGTGAACCATCGTTACCTTCAAACATTTCACTATCTGAAACTTGTCTTAGTAAAACCTTAGCCTCATTTTCAGTAAAACTTAAAGAATCTACGGTTCTATAAGTGTTAGGACTTTGACCATATTCAAATTCAAAATCTTGACTAAATATACCACTAATGTAACTATCAATTGCGTTAGAAACAAGCAACTCCATACCGACAACCATAGCCTCGATATTTACTTTTTCGTTCTCCTTAATATACTCACTAATTTTATTTGCTAATTCACCGCCCAACAGTTCTCCACTAGCACCCTTTACCTGTTTTTTAGCAAAGGTAATAGGCAACAATTGTCCGAAGTATTCTTGAAAGTCTTCATCGTACACATCAAAAAATGTAATAAAATCTAAATTAGTTTTTTTCTCATCTAACAAATCGCCAACCTTAAAGGCCATAATTTTATCATAAGAGGCCGACTCAACCTTAAACGGTTCACCATCAATCTCTTTCATTGTGAAGACCATTTTATCATGTTCTTCTGCAAAGTCTAAATGCTTCTGTAAATTAGAAACTGAATCTTCATCAAAATATTCCTGTATAAAAGATACAAGAGATTGGTCTTTTAGTTTTTCTAAGGCATTTGTGTTAATAGAATCAAATTCGGCATCATCATAACCACCCACTCGATGATTTCTGGTCAAAAATGTAACCATGTTTTTTAATTTAAATGGCGTTAGAGCATTATCAATTTTAGTCTTCAAACTCTTATTGACCTTAGAAGCCTTATACATAACGTATGCTACAATGGCTTCTTCTGAAAAACCCGCATTCCAATCCTTTCTAGTAATAATGTCTCCACTACCACCTTTAAGGTCATCGGGCTTAATGTAACCAAATTCTGGTATCGTTGTCATTCTTTAGCCCCCTAATTAGTAAGGGCAAAGATTTCAAGTGTGGTAAAGTTATCAGCAATAATCTTAATACCATTTCTGCAAATAACGTCAAGACCTCTAATTACATCGGAGGTATCTGCGGCAATATTGAATTTAGCAATTCGATTTGTTACGTCAATAAAGGTCAATATACCATCACCACTTCCACGATTACCCCCTGTTGTGGATACACTTAATTCAAATGTATTAGCATCTGTAATTGAGGCAATTGTAGCACCATTGGGAATACCTGTTCCTGTTACAAACATACCTACTGCCAATACCGAAGTATCAGCAAGTTGTATTGTTGGGTCGTTGTTAAAATCACACGGGAATTGAGCATCAGCAACCGTATTATCGAATACGTTAATTACTGAGGCTGTTCCACCGTTAAAGTAAATTATTCCGTCAAATTTTCCACCCGTAGTAGATAGAATTGTGTTCGCTGTTATTTCTGTTGAATTCATAGGCATATTATCATCTCCTTAGTTATACGCAAAGATAGGTAAGTAATAAAACTTACTCTTCTTCACTAAATAGACCAACAAGGTCAGACTTGTTTTGTGACAATTTAAATGGAATACCTAGAGAGCGCAAATGTGCTTGCAATTCTCTCTTTGTCATACTATCTAAGTCGGGTAGTGGAGAGGCTGTATCATCGGAAACTTCCTCAACAACCTCTTCCACTTCCTCCACAATTTCATCCAAAATAGTGAAATTGTTTCTTAGAAAAATACCACGCAACTCTTCATCAGCGTCAAACTCTTGATTACCGAGATATGACTTGCCGAGAACAATTTTCGTTCCACCCGTAGTATTTTTTACTCTCAATTAATCACCTCAGAGTTGTCCCAAAAGTCTTACTCTAACTGTTCCACAATCGTTTGTAGGATGTGCGGTAGATACTGAATTTCTCTTACGGGGGCGCAAAACCAAATTATCCGCCTTAAAAGAGTTTCCGTCAGTTCCCAATTCAACAGTCCAATGGATGTCCATATCTTCTTGACCCAAAATAAATACCTGTGAAACGCTACTTAGTCCAAATTCAGAATAAGGGATAACAGCGTTTGTCTTACTAAGGGTAATTTCGTCGTTACTTCCGTCAGCACCTATTGTAGTAAAGGTAATCAAATCACCATCAATTGCTGTAATTCTTGAATCAATGTTATTTGCTCCACTTGCTGCGCTACCGATAGTAACCAAATTACCGACAGTTAAACCGCTAATTACAGTTCCGCTTGTTCGTCGGAAGGTGTTTGCCGAAGCGACAAAATCACCTGTCGTTGTTAGTACATCATCAATGTCAGTTACATCAATAATTGCGTCTACATAATATTCGTGGCCTTGAACCTTTGGACCTGTAAATCCATGATGGTCGGCTACTAGTGTTACTGTATGTGTCAATTAAATCACCTCATTGTAGGTCAATAATCTTGCCTTGTCCTCTAAAGTAAGTACACATAGTTTCAGCAACAGTTCTGTAAAGTCCTCGATGACCCAACTTTCCGTGTCCGAAAACATCTGCATTAATTCCACCTTCAAAGTATTCAGTAGGTTTTAGTGTGCAAAGGAACAAATGGTCAGTATCTAGAATTAGAATATCTGAAAGTCCTGCACCACCATTCGGCATATCCTTAACTGGGATAATAGGAATGTCGTGATAAGTAGCAACACGGAAACCAACCTCTCGGCCAGAAACGCCCTTAATTCCTGAATGGGAAGGAACAACTTCTGTTCGACCCATGAATCTTTCTTGTGCTTGTAGCAATTCACCCAAAGTCTGAATAGTATCATATCCTGTTAGAATAACCTTAGGGTCTCCGCCTCTTGCCATGAGGTTTCTCAAAGCAGTATTTAGGAGATTAACTGTTAGGTTTCTATCAGTTCCTGAATTGGAATCAACGTAAGCCTCAAGGTATTCTGTTCCCGAACCTGCTCTTGTTTGTCCATACAAATCATTCTTGTTTGCGTAATTACTCATAGCGTTGGTTTCAGCGTGAGTAGCAATAATCTTATACAAAGATGTAAGAGCATTATCTACACCGCTAAAGCCAGAATGGTCAAGACCCTTTCCTGCTGTTTGTGTCAAATCCTGCAAAACCATTGCATTCATAACTTCTGCGTGAGTAATTCCAACTTCTTCACGGTAGTTAGCAATAAGGTCGCCAATACCGTCATCCATTCCTGCCATCAATTGAGCAATTTCAGAAATCTCAAAAGTATGTGCAACAGTCTTTGGAGTTACAGATAGGGTTGTGTAATCTGGCTTTACGTTAGTAATGCTAGAAAGTGCTTGATTTTCAGGTTGTCCTCCCAAATCATCAGCGTCAGATACTGAGAAAGTATCATCATTACCACCAATAGCACGGGATTTTAGCATTCTCCAACCGCTAGACTTCCACGGCTTCTTAGGAAGCATAGAAAGTGCATTCATTTCACGGTTAATCATTGACCAAACTTTTTGTCCAAATACAATGTTGTAAAGTTCAGTTGTTTGTGCATCTCCAGATGAACCTGTTGAATAGTGTCGTCCTTCAATACCCGAAGTAATGCCTGTTGATTTCAATACGTTGTCGCTTCCTATACCATAGGTCGCTCGCTCCATGTCTCCGATAGTCTTAAAATATCCACTCATGTTTAGTTACCCCCCTTCAAACGGGAAAATTCGTTATGGGCTTCTTCCCATGACATGTTAGCAATGTCGCCAACAGTTACGGTATTAGCCTCTCTTTGTTCTGCCTTTGCAATAACGTCGCTCTCCAAAGATTTCTTTAGTTCGCTTAGTTCGCTAGCAATAGAACCGATTGCGGACTGTGCATCAAACTTAGCCTTTTCAGACTCGGCTTTTTCAACTAGAAGTTCTTCCTTGTAGCGGTTTTCAAATTGTTCTTTGATAACTGCATAGGCTCTCTCTTCTTCCTTTTCGGCTCTAAATGCTTCATATGCTTTTTCGATGTTAGAAGGTGAAAGGTCAAGAGTTGAGATTTCCTCAGATTTCTTGTCCATATCATAATCACCTGCTTCATAGTCTTCTGTTTCATAGTCTCCCATTTCAACAGTTTTCTCATCATTGTCATAATCAGTCTTTGTTGCTTCTTCATCATCAACATCCTCCATTCGGATGTCGGCTCCTTCCTCTCGCATACTATCCATAGATTCGATGTCTTTGTCACCTTCTTCCTTTAGGATAGTTTCCTTAAGTTCTGCCATTACTTCATTAAACTCGCTTAGTGCTTTTTCAATTTCGCTCATATTTTTGTCCTCCTTTACAATATTAAACTTGGCTTCGGGATTAATTCCCTCTTCACAAATGGTAATCTCATGCAATTCAAGTTTATCAATTTCTTTATATGTTCCCGCATCGGAATCATATTTATTGGTCTTGTTAATTGCTTGACCACCAATTGAGAAAGAACGAAGTTTGCCACGACGAATATCCCTCGCAACATCTTTCGCTTTCTCAATATCACTTCTTAATTTTATCACTACAAAAAACCCTGTATCATCAACGCCTGTTTTTAGGACTTTACCATTGGAATCTGTATATTGGTCTACTACTTCTCCGACCTGCACATTAGAATGTGTAATCATCACATTTCTATATCTATCTTGCTTCATGAATTTATCAGCCGCTTCTTTAATTGCGCCCAATGTAATCTTATCATTTTGCTTATCTACAACATCTACTGATGCGTAACCTGCAATTACGGTATCTTTATCCTCCTTGAGAATAACAAGTTCTCCCCCACTATGTAAGTCACTTCCAAACATAGGTGTCCTTAACTGCATGATATTATATTTGTATGTTCGACTATATTAACCTTTCTTGAAATATGAGTCAATTTTTGTCATAAATATCTATTTTTCCTTCATCTGATGAATCGGGTGTCGGCTTATTTTCATACCCTGTCCATGCTAAAAACATTTCTTTACCATCTACGGGTAAATATCTAACGTGGAGTTTAGAAACAATGTCCTCTCCCTTGATAATATACTCATGGTAATCATTTCGCTGTGCGCCTAAAATCAAATTACCTTTGTCCAATAAGATTTTTTGTTCTAAGTCTTTAGTGGCAATAGCGGGATATTTACCTGCCTCTCCTAAAAGGTCATACACTTCTTCATCCGAGTTGGTGTCAATCTTCCAAATCATCTTATCGTCTTTATAGTCAATTACAAAGTAGAGATTGCGGTCATTATTAGCCCATAGTTGAAATTTACCATTTCTTTCTACTGCCTTTGCCAATGTATCACTATCATATGTAAAGCGAGTAGAGCCTGTTGGGTCGCTTCTAAATTCAATCCCGTATACTTTACCGCCCCTCTTTAACCTATTTCGCATTTCTTTTAGTCCATTCTTTTCCCCAAATAGACGATTCATCATTTTAGCGTCATACTTAACACCTTCTCTAAAAACCTGCTCATCATTTAATGACCTATTTTCTAACAATTGTTGAACAAAGACAAAGAACTTTCCATTGTCTTTTCCATAGGCAGCCTTTAATTGTTTTTCCCACATATCTTTATTAATTAGGGCATTTTTAGACATAAGGTTTTTATCTTTAAATCCGTGAAATACAAATCCGTCAAGGTCTAAACCTGTGTCAAATTTAGCCATTCCGTGAACATTATCGGTAATAGTGTATGATTTCGTTAAAGCATCAATAGTGTAATCTCCCAAACTTTTCTTTCCATCTTTAGTTAAAAATTCTAGGGTGATTAATTTTTCTGGTTCAGCCGCTTCGGGAATCTCATGGAATTTAGAATTAAAAAGCGAGAAACCCTTTTTCGGATTACCCATAATTTCATCTGCCTTTACTCTAATTATTTTACCAACCTCTACCTCTTTATTTGTATTTGTGGTCTTACCCAAATTCATATAGAATTTACCTTCAAGTTCAAATGCCTTTGGGGTATCTTCTTCAACAGGGCCGACACCAATTGTGTAACCAAATGTGCCATTTTTATTTTCCTTAACTGCGAGAACCATCACGTCAAGGTCTACAAATTTTTTCCACTTAATCCACTTAGGGTTTTTCTTTTTACCAATAATATAGGAAGACTTTGCATCCTTAATTACTACACCTTCTGATGTAGGATTATTCATAATTTCCATAGCATACTCTTCAATCTCTTCCATTGAATCGGCTTCCCTAGTATTTTTCTTATTAGGGAACATTACTCGCTCATCGGAATGTGCTGAAAAATTTGAAATTAAAGTTTGCATTCTATCCTCTAGTTTTTCCATAGCAATAGATTCATCTTCAAAATACATTATGTCAAAAATGTGGAGTTTAATATCTCCCTCAGATTCTACCTTTCGGTTAATAAATGCGAGAGTATCGGCTCTAACCAACGGGTCATCCCCCTTGTAAAGAACGGCTTCACCGTCTAAAATGCAATTGGGGAACGTTCTTTCTTCAAGAACCTTTACACACTTTTCAAACTTATTGGTAATATCCCTTCCGTTAAAACTGTAAATTTTAACCTCGTTATTAAACTTATGAATTTGCACTCGCAAACCATCATATTTTTCTTGAACAAAAAAATCTCCCGTAAAACCGTTAATCTCTTTCATGTCCTCAATATCAAATATGCGATACATGGGCTTGTTAGGCTCAATAAATTTTTCTGGCTTATCCTGCTTTATAATCTCAACAGGTGCTTGTTCTGTCATAAATTGTTCATACAATTGTTGCCCCTGTTCCATCGTGTTATAAGAATCATCAGAATATAAAAGGCTTGTGTCAATATTAGGAAATCTTTCTTTAATTGCGGGGTCTTCCAACATTTCTCTTAACTCGACAACTAATCTTTCCCAATCTTTTTCATATGCTTTGGGATTATCCTTAGCACTTAAAAAAGTAGCCCTAACCATGTTTCTTAGTGAAGAAACATTTTTATTGATACTATCGAAAGGTATTTCAAAAGGATTCAATTTATCACCTATGAGTCAAGAGGTGGTCTAACTCTATTTGCCTCAGAATCAATAACCGAGAGAGTATTCTTCTTCTTTCTCAATAGGGCAAGAGCAGTTTCCAAAGCCAACTCCAATTGCTTTTCCTGCGAATCTTCAGGAAGTTCTGAATCCTCAACATTTTTAGGCATTTCAGAATCCCCCATTTCTGGTGGGTCTTCTCTAGGTTCTGTTTCTTCATCTTTGTAGATTAGATTTTCTGGCATTAGTTTTCTACTGCGTGGACTCTTAGCGATAGATGGACTACTGCTTACATGTTTAGCAGCCAATCTTTCTACATCTACAACCTTAGGCTTAATTGGTTTATATGTATTTACTTCAGCCTCAAAGTCTTCTGAACCCAATGCGTTATTAATAACACTTTCTAGTTCTTGCAATCTTGTCAATAGTTCTGTGTATAGGCTAAATTCTGATTTTTCGTCGTTCATTATCTTCCCTCCATTTTTGATACAAAGTCATGAATATCATCCCAATCCATACTTTGAATTTCTTTATTAGAGGGTATACCTCTATTTGGTTTTGAATAAGGAGAGGGCGTTGTAGCAACAAAGCCCGACTTAATCAATGTGGTTTCTGATTCAAGTAACTTACGTTCCAAATCTTGAACCTTTTCTACTAGCATTTTCAATACGTTTACAATTTCTTCTTCCATGTTTATTCCTCTTCATATATAATATCTCTTAGAGTTCTATAAAGTCTTTCATATATTTTTCTCAAAGCGGCCGCTTTCTTTACCATTTGCAGGTTTTCGACACCCAATTCTTCCAATAATGTTTCCTCGTCTGTATCAGCCACATCGCCCAATATATTTATAAGTTTTCCTAACTTCAAATAATCTTCACCAAAGTATTCTGTGGGATGGGAGTTTTGCAATATGGTCTTTATCTCCCTTCTTCTATCCTCATCAAGTGAAGAAATGTCAGCCTTTAGGAATTCTAACGAAAGTTTTAGTTCGCCAGAATCTAAATCTTCTTTCGTTTCATTAGCCTCATAAACAATTTCAGACATTCTGTAAAGTTGTAGATATACTCTTAGTAGAATTAATTTTAGAGTTTGTTCTTCGTCGCCTAAAATAAATTTCTTATTTAAGATGCTGTCAATTTTTTCAGCATTCTCTTCATCAACACCATAGTCATCATATACTAAAAAGTATGCAAATGTTTCTAAATTTTTGTTCAAAAATCTCTTTTGACTTCTAGCGATTCCTGAAATAGTCCCCATAAACGATTTTGTATCATAATCTAATTCGATAATCCTTTGTACTTCTTGAACTGCTGAATTAAACTTATCAAAAAATTCAATGGTTGTAACTAGATTTCTCGACTTAGACTTTACTTCCAATAGTCTGGCATAAAGGGCTTTCATAATGGAAGGCATTAGAGATTCTTTCCTTTGAAAACCCAATCCAAAGGTTCTAACCATTTGTTGATATGCCTTTGTAAGTAATGGTTCTATTGACAAATCTTCGTTAGCAAGAGAAATTGAACTTCCACTAATAAAATTTGTAGGTTTTTTATCAACAGGAATATTCAATCTAAGGGTTCTTGTCATTTTGTCATCCTTTGGATTAATCTTAGCCCTTACAGTTCCATCTTTCTTTAGGGCAATCTCCCCTTTTTCCAAAATTTTTCCCACTTCATACAATTTATCCTTATACTCCATAATTTCATTTTTAATTATTTCATCAATAATTTCTTCTTCTAATAGGTATTCAAAATCTTCATATGGAAAGGCATCGTTAGATTCAGCAAACTCTTCAATAGCCTTTGCTAGATTTCTTTGATTAATTGTAGATAGGATTTGTTTTGCATCCTTATCAGTTTCTAAACTAGAAATATAACGCTTTAGGTCATTTAAACTATTAACTGAAAGATATTGTGTTTCTAAAGAAACATTATCTTGGGGGGGTGCAAGTCCTCTTACCATATTTACACCTGTTTCCACTTTTTACTCATTCTAGGTCCACCTGAAATAAAACCTGGAATATTTTCATCTGGCTTAAATGTATCAGGGGGAACTTCAGGAACATTCATTGACATATCTCTTGTTTTGCGTTCTTTAGGAGGTTCTTTATTTACATCCTTTTCAATTTTCGTTAAACTCTTTTTTGCTTCGTTCAATTTTCTTCTTATCATATCGCTCATTTTATTCACCTCAAGGGTCATCTTCATCATCTGGTCCGTCATCTATAAATTCTTCTGTTCTATATCTAGGTTCTCCTCCGATTGTGTATTCTTGTTCAGGAGAAGGTCTGTGAATAATTGTTACATCTGGTGAGGAGATGGGAACATAGTAACCCTCACCATCTGTTGTCCCCACAAGGACTGATTTAGCCCCATACTTTAGTGTTCCGTTATTCAAAGCCTCTATTATTTTACTATCTATAAAATCAAAAAACGGTTTACCGAATTTTCTAAAAAGTTTTAATTGTTGTGTATAATCTTGTATAGTCATAGTGAAGCCCGAAGCACCAGGAATTATTGCCCCTTCTCTACCTACTCTACTAGGATTTTCAATTTCTTGGTCTAAATCTTGCCCTAATTGTCTTCCATCAGGGCCAAAATCTCCAGCACTACCCCTAGTTATTGCTTGCATCATCATGGGGGATGGATAATTAGCACTTTGAATATTTGGTTCTGACAAAGCACCTAAGGTATCATTTCTTACACGGTCTCTATCTAATTTGATACATGCTCCTTTATAATCACTATAAGTGCTTATAATAAAACCCTTTAAATTTTCTAAAGTAAAATTTTCATCTTCAATAAGTTCATCCATTTGTCCGACAGTAATTTGCCTTTCTGTATTTACATCATAATATTTGATATAAATTCTACCCAAACACATTTGACCTGCTTCTCCTGCCGCTGTAAGAGTAGAATCTGGCATTAAAAATTGATAACCACCATTCATACCTCTACCTACTGCATAACCCACAACTTCACCTCTAATAGGATTTGCCCTCATATTACTCCACAAGGGGTCCAAACCTAGTCGGCGATTAGTTGTAGGGTCTAATCTTGGCATAGCAAATTCAAATCCTCTTTGTTGAGGTGCGCCTTCATATATTTGTAATCTCCATGTAAAGGTATCTGGCCCTGTCATAACTTCTCTCATATATACACCAATTTCATCAAAAGGATATTCCAACGAAATTTCTTTACTAGAAGTAATAACGCTATCAGATGCCCTCCATTCTAAGGCTTCTCTAGTAATAGTAAAAGACGTTGCTTCTATTTTGTCCATTTTGTCATCCTCTCCGTAATCAAAAGTTATTAACAGCAAACCCATTTCAGCAGTAGAAGAACCAGTCTTAGCCATTATTGCAAATTTCATACTAGCGTCTGCTCTACTTGTTAAATACTTTTCCTTCTGAGTTATTTTATCTCCTGCTTTTCCAGATACATTATAATCGTTGTTGGTTATTATATATTCAAACTTTATATCATTTGCAATATCATCTATTATTATATTTCTAGGGCTAAATTCTTGTATAAATGTTGTTAGTTCTTCCTTATTTAAATCTCTAAATCTTTTAACACCGCCAAACAATTTAGTCATATCCTGTTCAGCAGATTGTTTAAAATCAACTATACTTTTTAGAACATTTTTTGTAACTCTCATACCACCCGCACCTCTTCTTGTTCTCATTGTCAAATTGCCATATAATGACCTTTCGATAATTTCTTTTATATTATTAGTAATTTGTGTTTTGATATTTGCAGGTATTTCATCCCAAATCATTTTCTTTGTTCTATATGTAGTTTGAATGAAATCTAAATACGCCAAAATATCCTGCTTTGTTCTTCTAATAACATTAGGAGAAATCTTAAGCCAATCGTCTATTTTATAATTTAAAAAATTAGCAGAGTTTGACTCGTTAGGGAATATAATCTGGTCTTCATAGTATTCAAAAGAACTACCCTCCCTACTTGCTTCTAAAAATACAATAAAGAAGAGATTATCAAAAGAATTATCCACATGTAATCTATAATTAGTAATTCCCGTAATATGAAAAGCCAATGACTTATTAGGGACTACATCACTTTTACCTGACCCCCTGCCTTCTCTTGTTTTTCTACCTTGTAATCTCAACTCATATTGTAAAATTTCCAATACCTTTTTAGCACCCTTATTATCAAACCTTTCATAAATTTGGTTTCTAAAATCTTGGTCTATTTTAAACACATTTTTCATAGGTTGGAGATTTGGTTCTACAAACGTAACATCATTTCTACCAAGATTTGTAATTCTAGTTTGTAAAAAATTTGATAAAGTTTCTCGTCTGTGCGACAACTTAAGCGATTCTTTATCGGCTCCTTTATTAATTTTGGAATACAATTCTTTTATTTGTTGTTCCCTAATAATATAAATACTAGCATTATCTAATTTACTTTTTAAAGCATTCGTTGAGGGGTATTTTGCCAATACTGCTGTTTCGGAAATAAAATTTTTTAAATCAACATCCTCTTTTTGTGTAATTGGGTTAATAAAACCCCTACTAGAAGTAGCAACTATTACATCTTTAAAATTTGAATTACTAAAATCATAAAGTTTTGCTCTAATTGTTGATGGTGGGTTAGAATTGGAAAGGGGCAATCCTGCTTCGCTTGTGATGTCCAATATCATAAAATCAAAATTAGATTCTTCCTTTTCTTGTCTAACGTATTTATATTCAATTCTTTCTATCGCTAACATAGAGTCTAGGTGAATTGAAATATTAGTGAATTCGGGATTTTTCATTATATGAGAAAAAATTTCATAATGTTCTCTTGTGTCAAATCCCATTTTGTAAGTAACGTCGGCCCATACATCTAATAAACGAACCTTTTCTGCCCCCTCTTCATCTATCCATGCTTGAAGGTCGGGTCTTGAAGAACTTAAAGGTATGGCGTAACCCTCTTCAAAAGCCTCTCTTATATTTAGGTTTTTATCACCTGTCATTGGGTTTCGTTTTCCATCATAAGTTGCTTTATCTCGTTCACTAAAAGTTAAGAAGTCATTTATACTTAAAGCAGTAGTTTCTCCTCCAATACTATGAGTTTTTAGGTAATTATAAAATGTTTTTAGATTTATCTTATCTCTCTTTGCATTGGTCATATTTGACCCTTCCCATATCATTAATACACGTTCATCTCTAACTATATCCAACCATTCATCAAAAGTTGGTCTAATCATGGCCTTTTCAATCTTTACCACTTCTAATCCTCCTTTCTGTTCTTTTGTCTACATTATTATTAGCCGCTTCTTTTGGCAACCCGCTAAATCTCTTTGGTGGCCCAACAGACATCTTTTCAGTTTCTCCAGCAACTTGTTGTTTGCTACTGCCAGCCATTAGTGCCTGTTCCTGTAATTGTCCTAATTGTGAAGCATCAATATTTGTTCCTGCAAATTTATCTGTTTCTATTTGTTCATCCAAATCTACCTTTGTAGATTCTTCACTAGGAAACTTCTTATAGATAAAATCGCCATCCTCATTCATATCTACTTCAAAGCCCAAATTCTTCATTTGAACTGCTAAGTTAATTTCAATTTCTCTTCGTCTAAGTTGGGCTGTCATATCTTCTTCCTCAGACCTCAACAATTGGACCTTCCAATCTTCGATACCAAATTGTCTCATCAAAAATGGGAACAAATATTTGTTATATACATTTTGACCCATCTCGACACTTCTGTTAGTTACAAGAATTTGTAGACCCTCGTTGTTTAGACCACCTGCGGTAGTTGTGTCATTTTGGAAAATTTTACTTACCCCATAAAATGCACAAATTCTATCCCTAAGGTCGTCCTTTACTGCAACATAATCCATTTCTTTTAGAGTGTTCATAAATGGAATCCATTGAACTCCACCACCAGAACCGCCCTCAGTTTCAATACCCATAATTGGAATGTAATGTGGGTCACGTTCTAACTTTTCCTTAACTCCCTTCCAATACTTAATCATAGACTCCATATTGTTAGTTTGAACTGCAAGAATACCCCTAGGAGTTCTCGCCTTTTGATACGATGTACTAATATAACCTTCCATAGCAGATAGCGTAAATATGTGGCTATATAGTGTAACTACTGGTGGGTGTCCGTAAAGTCTTGTTGGGCTATATTTACTAAAGTGAATTACTTCCCCCGTAATGTAGTGTTGTTCATCTCCTTGTGATTTATTGGTAAATTCAATTGGGTGTAACATAGAATTACATTCAGAGCAACGGTCATGTTTTTCTTGACTAACAAAATCTCTATGTGTTACGCAAGTATATCTTGAATGCCCTCTATCTCCATCTTCGTCTACCTCAATAAATAGCGTAGTGGGGTCGCCCCGATATATTTCTTTTACTCTACTCATAACTACGCACCCATCATCATCAAGGTAATAATCCTTAATGAGAATTAAATAGGCATCGTCCATAACATTGAGGTCTGTTTCCAATTCCTTTAATACATCAATAAAAAGTTGATGTGAACCATTAACGTAGTCTTTAAAAAATGATTCAGCATATTGTCGCTGTTGTGGGTCGGGTGTTGCTAATTCAGTATGTCCACAAGCCATACATTCTTCGACGTGCTTATGATGTTCATAACCACAATTTAGACACTTGAAATCAAATGCCTTTACCCATTCATATCCTCTTCGGAAAATTTCAGTCTTAAGTTGAACCAAACAAGAACGTACAATTGTAGAATTTTTAGCCATGTCATACAGATACTGCCCTGCGATATGTTGCGGGTATCTTCTTTCCTGTATTCCCATATTGTAAATTTCCTTCTCCTTTGGAGTCGGAGTTTGTCTTCTAATCAAATTTCTCAATCTACTTCTTAATCCCATTTTTAGTCCTCCTTAACAATTGAGTCCATCTCATCCATTAAAGCCATCTTATTGTTTTCTTTAAACTTTGCGATGTCATCTTCATAAATCTCATACTTCTCAAATTCTCTAGCACCCTGAAACCGAGAGTCCTTCCAGTTTTCCCATTTGATTAACTTGAAAATTTCTCTAACCCTATCCTTAGCCCACGCTTCTTTTTTGAAATGTTTTTTAATTCTAATCGCTTCTCTAATTAACTCGCCCTGTGCCTTCTTCATCCGCAAATGAGGTATACACTTGTCCAATACTTTAGTAATATCATCTTGACTATAAAAATTCAACCGATGCTGACTTCTGTTATTTTCGCCAACTTTTTGGTCTAAATGTAGACGGCCACATTTAAGTTCTCGTTCAAGTTCCTTAAAGAAAGCCCTCCCTCGATTACCTGTTGCGACCATTCCTACTCTTGGGGAAAGGTTAGAGTCCATTGTAATGTAACCATCAGAATCAATAAAGCCCGCTACATAAGAATATAAGTCCTTTTTGATTTCATCCCCAATAATGTAATATTCACCATTTACATTAGTGGCCTCAATTCTCTTCAACATTTTTGAAACAGTTTGAGGCGTGGTAGAACGGTGATAGGATTTTGGCAATAGGGAATGAATGGCGTTTGAAGTAAGACCTGGATTATTACAAACTAGATTTTTAATTAGTTTGTCCAAAACATCCTGTCTAGACTTGCGAATTGACTGATGAGAAATACCTTTCAAAATTGACTTAATTTCTTTCTTTGTTTCCTTGAATGATTTGCAACAATTGAAGTAATCTTCCCCATAGTCTAGTTTACCCTTATTGATATTTGACTCCCACATCTTACACAATTTTTCAATAATTTCTTTTCTTGTTGTTCCATCTTTAATGTGATGAAACTTTCGGATAGCCGATAGGTCGGGAATTAGAAGTTTAACCGCCTTTCGATAAGGTCTGAGCCAATATACAGAATCAATTGATTTATTGATATGTTCGGTATATGCACCAATCATTGTGTCAATTGTTTTTGTCATTTTATCTCTAGCCCCACCTTTCAATTTTCTTCTAATCATTCTCATTTCTTTAATGAGGTCTGGAATATTCTTCCCATCAATTATAGGTTCATCTGGCAAAGTGCCTAGCATATCTCTAGCATCGGAAAGATTCATTGAATAAATTTTTGAAATATCTTTGATAATTTCTGTTTCGTCTGAGGTTTGATATTGAACCCACTTTTGCAATTCAAGGTCTTGAGCCATTCTCCTTTCAAAATCTTCCCTTCTGTCATCTTCTAATTCTCTTGTTCTTTTTTCTTCCTCTAGTTGTTCAATTAGAACTTCTGTATCAATTTCTTCATTTTTACATATTAATTCCAAATATTCCACCTCCAAAATTGTTAGAAGGACCGCCAAACAAAGCCGACCCATCTATGTCTACAAAGGTGTCATTAAAAGACTTTGTGGCGTAATTTGCTAATGCTAGTGCTATAACCGTATCGTCATGTGCGCCCAAACCTTCAATTCTACCCCTTGTGCTAATACCAAATGCCTCAAGTTCCATAGCGATAGTATTTGTAACTGCTCTCGCTTGGTCATCGGCATAAGGTAGGATAATTTTACCATTCTCAAAATTCATTTGTAGATTGAGAATAATCTCTTCTTTCTTCTTTCTACTCATTGTAAATTCCTTTACTGGGAAATCTGATATGTCCTTGAGTTCCATTGAGAATGACTTTGCAAATGTATTTGTCTCAATCATTACAACTTCTGGTTTAAATCTCTGGCACAAATCGGATATGCGGGTTATATGGCTTCTGAAATCAATATTCTTTTCTCTCACCATATGCACAACCTTTTTGTTCATATCCTCATCTACCTCAATAACAATCATTACTGTGTAGTCGCCATCGGCTGACAATGAAGGGTCATAACCAATATAATATTTGAAAGCCTCCGTGTTTCCGTGCCACAAAAGTTTGCTTGTTCTATCTTTAGAATTATCAACGTGTTCTTTACCGAATAACATAGTGTTAGAGGAAATGGGAATACAAAGATATTCTCTTGTAAATTTAGATGACCCAATTTCATTCCTCCTTCTTTCTAGTGATTCTAAATCCCAACGTGAAGGCCAAAGTGCATCGCCTGTTTGTGAAATGGCGGGGTATCTCTTTACGTCATATTCTGAGTTTTCCTCCAACTCGGCAAATATGTCTGTGTAGGTAAATGGTGTTCCAATCATTCTAAGTGAAGATGTGTGGTGAAGGGTAGGAATCATATCTCCCCAAAACCAATCTGTAACTTTTTGAATAGCGGTTAGGCTAAACTCTTTCATAGGGTCATCTACAATAATTTCGTTAGGGTGTAGTCCACGAATTTGAGAACCGACAGAACGTTCCAATATTCTATTACCATTGGTTAATTCCATTCTACCTACTGCCCAACCCGACTTAGGTTTAAACTTTCTTAGTGCGGGAACAGTATCAAACATTCTATCAATGTCCTTCATGTGAACTAAAGTCTGTTTTTGGTTAGAAGAAATGTAAATAATCTCATAAGGGGCGGGTTGAAAAATTAATTGAAAAACACACCATGAATGAAAGAATACGGACTTACCGTGGTCACGGCTACAAATGGTAACTGTGCGTTGTGAACTTTCTACTCTTTCTAACCATTCACGGTGAAACTCAGCCATTTCAAAACCGAGAACATTAGTGAAGAAATATTCAAAGTTGCCTTCTGAGGCTTTCATATCCATTTCAGTTAGTAAGTCCATCATTCTTCCTCCTCATGTTCTGGTGAAAAGAATATAGGTAGAGGGGTATTTCTTCTAATTCTATTCTCCATTTTATTATGAAAGTTACGTCTTTCTATATCAGTTTTCCTAAATCTAAATTTCATCATAGCGTGATATTTTCGTTTATCTTCTCTAGACATATTATCATATTCTTCTTTAGTATAATTAATACCACGTATCGTAGTTGATTCACCTCCTAAGTCAGAAGTTGGAAAGGTTGGTAAAACGCTACCCTCTCGTATTCTACTTCTCATTCTTGTATGAAAATTTTTTTCTTCTCCCGATGTCTTTGCTGCTCTACTAGCATGGTATTTATTTTTTTGTTTGTTATTTAATCGTTGATATTCTTCCATTGATAAATCTGTATAAGGGTTTAAGACACCTCTAGGAGTTGTTTGTAGTTTAACTTTTAATCGTTGTTGCTCTAATTCTGGTGAAAATACATCTGGAAAAGGCGACTTACCTCTAAGTCTATCGGCTTGTCTTACGTGAAAATTTCTCATTTCTTGTAATTCTTTCATATCTTCTTCTAAAGGAATGTTGGGATTAGTTTCACCAACATTCGCTATTGAATTTCTTAAAGCCGTTAAGCGACGTGCATAAGCAGTTCCCATTCTAACATGATATCTTCGCCTCTCATCAGGACTAGCATTGGTATAGTCAGCCAATGTTTCAATCTTTCTCTTCAATACATTTTGCCAATCCATTTTATTCCTCCACAAATTCATCCCAATCTTTATTCTCCAACCCTCTAAACATTCTCATTTGTCTATTACGTTGTGCAAAGCCCTTATCATTTTCTCTAGTCATTTTGTAATACACATCTGCTAATCTTTCATCAATCATAAATATATCCTCTTGACCCACAAGAGGACCATCGACTATCAAATCGTAGCCTTGAAAAACTAGTTGTGGTTTTTTTCTATCAAAGTCATGTGGAATATCATAGTAGTCTGCCAACGCTAAAGTCATACTAATACCCATAATTAAATTACCCATAAATTCTTCATCATTAGATTTTTCATCATCAATCGGTTCACCAAAATTTTCACGCAAAACTTCAAAAGGTTTTCTTGGGAGATAAATTAGTTTTTCTGAACTTTTTAGAATACGTTCCCAACTCATCTAAACAACCCCTTAATTTTATAAATTATCTGAGGGTTTAACCCAACACCTGAGGCCATTGTATCATTTGAAATATTTAGAGTTAAAATAGTTTCAATGTCATGAGCATAAATATCTACCCTGTCTTCTTTGTAAATTAGGTCAATGACATAATCAACATCATCTACATTGTTAATATCAAAGAAGGCTTTATACATTTTTAGACCTTTTGACTTTCTCAACATATCTGTTGCTATTGTGTACGACTTACTAATACTCATCTTTTCTTCATATACTCTTGTAAGTAGTCCTTGAGATAAAACTTCCCTCAACTTAGACAATTGGTTTTTCATTCCCCCTCTATCGCCTCCCTCTCTACTCGCATAAAGTTCAAAGTCTTTATCATACAAAATCTCCAAAAGAAGGTCTATGATTTCGCCATCATCTTTAGTAGAACTTCCATATCTACTCAAAGGCTTGTCAATAAAAGCATCATTTATTTGTGATGCATCAATGCCCTGTGTCTCATGTATATCATATAACATTTTACCCAACGCTTCTTGAATATTGTCGTTATATTTGATTTTTTCAGCCCTATCCCCGTCAGCACTTATGCTAGCGATTTTATTGAAAACTTCAGCCGCATTTTCAAATACACCGAATAGTGTTTCAACCTTAGTCGTGCTATACTCTTTATATCTTCTGAAAAATACAATAAGTCTTTCCAAATCTTCCTTATCAATTATAGAAATACCCATTGTTCTAACTTGACGGCCTACTGATTTGCCCGTAAAATCTTTAATCTGTTTAAATGAATCACTTTCGGCATATTCGGGCAAATCCTTACCAAAGAAATATCTCCCACTTAATTGGTCTACATATAGAGGTTTAATGACTTCCTTTACCAAATATTTTACATATTCGCTAACAAAATCTGATTCTTGAGTAATGCCCGTAATGTTAGCCCCTACACCTGCCAAATAACCCGTTTGTGAACCAACGGCTCTCGTTGATTGACCTCTACTTCTTCCCAATATAGTTCTCGGTTGTCTTTCCGACATAGAAAGTAGAGTCTTGAATGCTCTAGTAGCATCGCTATTAATTTTTTTACAAATCGCACCATAGGAATACATTTCTCCACTTTCCACCATTTGTATTTCAGGACTATCCCCATCCACGTTTATTTCCAAATATTTATATTCATATTCCAAAGGTGAAAAATCTCTAGCCTCCTTTCTTTGAAATTTATTGATAAGTGAAATGTTGTTATCCAAAATTGGGAGATAATACCTTTCTTGATTTATGATACCGCTATTAATTTCTCTAACATAATTTCTAAACGTATCTGCAAGAACATCTTTCATGGCTTTGGAAAAACCAAACTTCCTTTGAACTTCCAAAAACGCTTGTTTAATTACATTTAATACACCTTCGTCTACCAAAAAGAATTCATTTTCTCTTAATGATTCTAGAATATATAGTGGGTCTGCATCCTTATCAACTTCAACAGTAACCTCTTCATCAACAGATGAAGCCAAGTCGCTAACGCTAAATTCAAATCCTCTTTGTTGTTGTTGCTCTTGAGTTTGTCCAATTGGGGCTAGTTCAGCCTCCGAATCATCAAAAAATAATTCTTTAAATTCCTCCAATGTTTTGCCCAAAACTGTTGGGGATGAAACAAAATCATTGAGTAGACCGATGGCCGTTTTTCTATCACTATATTGAAATACGCTGACCTGTGGAAATTCAAGAACATATATGGGGAATCTAATTCTTTTAAGTTTATTTTTCTCCATATCTGTGAGTTCAAATTCATTCATATTTAATTGACTAAATATTGCGCTAAATTCATCATTACTTATTCGACCCATATTTTCAAAGTTTCTATATACTTCTTCCCAATGACTGTAAATAGAATCTCTATTATTTCTAGACTTCGCATCTAAAATTTCAAAGAAGGGGCTGTCAATTTTGTCTTTTATTTTCGATTCTTGATTAATTGTTCTAAGATTATCCAAAAGGGTGAAAACTTCTTCCTCCCTTTCCATCCCACTAATTCTTCTAACTTTTTGGCTAGCCCTTACAAATTTATCCGTCTTTACTACTCTAAAAGTTCCTGCCGATGCATTCATTAGGGCTATCATATTATTATAACTCCGCTTAAGTTCATCGGCTAATTTATTGACTCCCCTCTCGTTAAATAAACCTGCGTTATCTCCCGTTCCTGAATATTCGGTAGTTCCATCAAATCCAACCATTCTCTTAAATTGTCTATTTACTAATTTATAACTTTCAATGCCCGTTCCCAAAATGAGTCCTGCTATCGCTAGCCTAAGTTGTGAATCTAAGGGAAAATCTTCAAGATTTTCTTTAAGATACCTGTCATTGCCGTTTTTAAAACTAACAACCTTTTTACCTATCAGGTTATCTTTATTTTCAATTATTGCGTTCTTTAATTCTTCTGTCATTATTCTCTCTCCTCAATAAGTCCTACTAGATACAGATATTCAATTGCCGTATCTGTATCAATTGATACTTGAGCCTTAGGGTCTTGTTGGAAATCTTCTCTAGTGACAAAACTCTTTACCCTTCTTCTTTCCGTTCTCCCCGCATCTTTAAAAGCCTTTGGGGAGGGCTTGTAATATGTAAGTTTAGAATTCATTGTTCCCAATAGTTCCATAATATTTCTGATAATCACTTGCTTAATTACGCCCGCTTTCTGGTCAATAAATGATTTAATTTCGTTTTCCACTTCAGAGAAGTTTAAATTTTTTAGAACACCGTATACTGCCCCGACATCACCATTGACCATATATTCGTTAAATTTAGAACGGAATTCATTTTTAATACTCATGTTAAATTTACTAAAAATAAACAACATGTTTTCTATAATTGCCTTACCTGCCTGAATTTTACCAAACCCAAAATCAACAAACTTATAACTATTAGGTTCTTCAATTTTATCATTTAGAATCAGTATGGTTAAAAATGGATATTTAGGTGGGGAGTTACTCGCCTCACCTTGAAATAAATCTAAACCCTCTTCCTCAGCACTATCCAAAAAGTCAATCAAATCATCGTCATCTTCAAGTTCTCCTCTTGTAATATCTACATTCTGAGTTCTAGCGTTTTGATAATCTCTACTAATTTGAGTATCAGGCTTTTTGATTTCTCTAATCATTCCCAAAATTCCTTCCTCGTTCAGACTAGGGTTTAGGGAAATTACATATTCTCTAGGTGTTAATTTACCGTAAAATCTTTTCCAACTTTTTTCACCCTTAGTTTTAGTTCCCGCACTAATTTCGGCAACCTGCCCTCTAACTCTAGCAGGGTCATCTCCTGTAACAATGTCTTTCAAAATTTTAATTTTGGCAGGTTCACCAATAGAATCTTTCATAAACCTTTTGATAGGATTGTTACCATCAACAGTTTCCAAAATTCTATACAATTCTGTAAAGGTATCTTCATTGAGTCCTTGTAGAATATTTTCGGCTCTCGGAGTAGGTTTATATTTTATAGGCTTATCGCTTTTTAGAGATTGTAATAGATTTACAGATGATGAATCGAGTTCTAATTCAATATCCTGCAAAGCCATGTTGTAATTTTCAGGAACATCTTCTTTATAAAAATTAATTATTTTTTTCAATTCTTGATTTTGTTTTGCATATTCTAGAATTTTTAATAGGGTCATAGGGTTGCCGTCTACCATTCTTTCAAAGGCTAAATTTCTTACCTTAGGCATGAGGGCAAATTTAATAAAATCTATCTCATCGTCAATATCACCTAACGTAGCACCACCTGTAAATACTTTAATGCTACGCCACCCGCTATCACCAACAAGTGTTTCTAATACTTCTATAACTTCATCTACCCTTTGCGGGTGTCGGTTTGTTAATTTAGTTGTGATTGCAAAATTATTTTCTTTAGATTTTAAATCCTTTATGATATTGGGTATAACTCTAGAAACATCGTTATTAGAAAGTTCTACTTCCTTTAAATGTTCTAGAACAGGTTTAGTTTCGCCACCTTCCGCTAATTCTATTTCAGGATTAAATTCAAAATCTGGCCTTCTGCCAACTAATTTGCTAAAAACATCCATGAAGTATTTACTTCTAAAATCTACCATGCAATCACTTTAGAACAAGAACTGCGGCTAGAATAGGCAAAGCAGCAATAAGGCCAGGAGCCAACTTCTTAATCAAAGCCAACAATTTCTTTTCCTGAGCCTCAGTAATAATTCCCAAATCTTCAGCCAATTCTACTAAGTCTTCAGCCACTTCAGCAGCATCTTCAATTTTTTCTTCTACATCAGACATTTGTCTCACCAATTAAGCGTAAAAGGCCGTTATATTTATACTTAACTGCTTACATTTGATTTAGACTCTGTTCAATAGCGTCTAACAAATTAAAAAGTTTATTGAAACTATCCGCTATTCGTTCTTCTACATCATCGAATGTTTCTTGAACGTCGTCGGGATTTACTCTTTGTTGTTTAATATTATCATATAATTCTTGTAACATTTTTACAGACTCGACGGCTTGCGTTAAATCATTTGTAATTTTAACCTTGTCCCCTAGTCTGTCTAGTGGGAGGGATTTCTTAACTGTAAATTTATTTGAAAAGAGTTTATCCCTCTCATAGTTTTCCATCAAGTAATCATATACCTCGTTTCTTTTAGGGCTGTCAAAAAAGCCCATCTCTTTTCTAATATTGTCTAATATTTCGTCAAAGAGTAGTCCTTGCGCTACTCCGTCATCTGCAATCTTTTCCCACTTCATTTATTCACCTCTCAATTTTTTTACATCTGCATCATATTCATCCATTAGTTTGTAGAATTTTTCAGCGGTTTCTAATCTACCTACGTTATATTCGTTAAAATTAATCGCTCTTGTTGAACTACGCACCCCGTATTCTTCAGATACAGAATTAAATATTATTACTCCATCTCTAGAAGAATATGACTTCCAAAAATCTTTATAAACTTTTCCAATATTTCTAAATGTTCTAGAAAAAGGAATACCGTTTCTTTCTATATCTGGTTTAGGTAAATCTTTTTTTAATTTTAATTCAAATAACCCCAAACCTATATACCCTCCGTTTATAATATTATTTATAAATCGTTCATGTAAATTATCCGTTTCCCACCTTAAATAAAATTTTTGATACATCATTTTATAAATACTGCTTTCCTTTACAATATTTTCTAACTTTATTATATATGCTTTTTTTAAGACTAATAAATCTTCATCTTCTAGTTCGGTATTCACTTCTTCATCCAATGTTTCATCTATGGGGTTAAAAGCCTTCAACAAATCTTTCCATCTGTTGCTAGAATTATAAATCATATAATAAAGAGGCGTTGACCATTTTTCTTTTATAGTATCGGATTCTTTTTTAAATTTATTCAAAAGTAATTTGCGAAAACCACTATAAGTTCCATTTAATATTCCTTCTAACCTTGTCTGATAATCCACTTCATCTTGAAATTTAACATCATCTTTTCTTAAACTAACTAAATGCTCCGATACTGCGTAATGCGGAACGCCCAATTCTTCATCAATTTCATATTTAAAGATTCCTTTTCTAGCATTACTATAAATTTCATCTAATATTCGCTTATCATTTTCCTCTTCATGTGTTTCTTCTAAAAAATGAACCCACATATCAGTTACTTGTTCCAAATTATCTATGTAAGCAAAATCTCTAACATCCCTTACATCGACCATTTTAAATATATTAAAATAAAAATTTTCATTAAGTTCTTTTCCTACATCCTTTGCATATTGTCGAATTAGCACATCTATTTCTTCCCTTAAAGTTTCGCTACTTTCTCTCACTTTTTCTAAAAGTTGATTAAAAGATTGTGGAAAAGGTTTTATTTCTGGTAACTGTTCTGGTTTGAAACCACCTCGAACATTTCTTGGGCGGTGCGTTTGACCCGTATGCACAACATCGGCAAGATATGCAAAAATTCGATTAACTGCATTGTGGATATAATAAAAAGGAATGTCTTCTGTAATATTTCTTTCTTTTTCAGAATCATTTTTTAGAGTCTTTAATCCTTTCTTCAAGTAGTCATTTTGCACAGGATTTGTGTCTCTAAAAACAGAATTTGTTGCGTATAAATCTCTACGACCAACATATCCCCACAACGAATTAAATAGATATTGATGAATTTTATAATTTTCACCAAGTTTAGCATAAAATCTCATTCCTTCATCTTCTAAATCCCTAACCGCATTTAAAAAATCGCTTTCCCTCAACATATTATACAATTCAGTTCTATAATTTACATCATCATCTAATTCATCCTCATCGGCTAATGGATTAAAAGCCTTAAGGATTTCACGCCACATATCAAGAGCCTCTAGTTTTTCCGTAAATTAAAACCATATTCTTTCCAATTCTTTCAGCCAACTCTTTAAATTCTTGTATGTCTAATCTGATAGAAGCCTCATCCAACATTTGTCCATCGTTGTAAAGCCTAATGTTTTCTTCCATTTCGGCAACAATTTCTTTTAGTTTGGCAATATCGTCTACCAATTGTCTTGCGTCTATTTTTATAATGTCTTCCCAACTCATTTTATTCCTCCCTCGCTTTTACATATTCTGTTAATATATCTTCGGTCATACCATGTTTCATATTTGGTCTACCTATCATATTGAGAAATTTTTGTATTAGTTCAGCAACCCTAGCAGGTGTGGTTTCTTTATTTCTTAATTTATCAAAAACTGAACCCTGTGTTACATATCCAAAATTGAAATGATTTGCTGTTGTCGGTGTAATATGGGGTGTTGCCATAGTGAAAAAAAACCCATCATCAATATATAGTTCTAAACCTACCTGTTCTACACCGCTTCCCTCCTTGTCATCTATTTGGTTATATTCATCACTACCCCCGTTCTTTAATAAATGTATAATATTTGCAGCCTGTTGTTGTGTTAGTGTTCCCTGTCTATGTAAATACTCATCATTTCCCAATTCCTCATTCATTGGTCCTTCAACAAAATCCAAAATGCTATTTACAAACTCAAGTGAACTTTGAACGTTCACCATCTTAAGTATTTGTTGCCAACTCATGTTAATCTCTCCTTATTCTTCTCCCATTATTTGATAATTTTTATCAAGGAATTTTTGTTCAATCTTATGCTTTTTTCCATTTTCGTCAAGTAAAATAGCATATTGGTAAGTTGTTTTTCCGACTTGAAGCATATCATAACCTACCAAAGAATATATTTTTTTGGAGTGTTTATTTCTATATACCAACCCTTTTAGAAGAATTTGCCAACTCATTGTAATCTCTCCTCAACTCAAAACAAAAAAGGCGTTATTTTTATCGGTAATTTCGTTAGTTTGTGAGTATAATTGTTTCAATGCCAAATATTCTTGTTTATTTGATACAATGTATATTCTATGGCTTCCGAATTCGGATTTATACGGCCCTTGAGTAGACGTTTCATCCAAAATAATAATTAAAGGACCGCTACTTTTATTTTGTGTTTTGTCAAACTCATCTATTTCATTTTTTAAATTTAGCACATTTTCGTTTTTTAATATATTTTCCCACTTCATGCTAATCTCTCCGCTACTGTATCTCTTATCTCTGTCCAAACTTCGGGGTATCTTTCTATTAAAACTTTTTGTATAACCTCGACTTGTTGAATAATAACTGTTTCTTCTCGCTTGTGAACCAATTTGCCCTTAAACTCAAGCATATATTTTAACGACTCCCGAATCTCCTTCATCAACTTAACCAGTGAATCTACGGTTCGGGCATCCAAATTTTCATTGTCAAAGATAAACTGCTGGACCTTATCTTGCAACATTGTCACGTTATTAGAAAGAATATCAATCTCGTTTATCTCTCGACTAGCCAAACTTAGAGCCGCACTTTGTTGCACCAATGGTTTTAGGTGTTTTTTCATATGAACATTAACTTGGTCCACCCCACAGTTAAGATAATCAGCCACCTCACTAGGTTTCATTTGTCCATCTACAATTGCCGTTTCTAAATCGGCTCGATGTGGCACAACACAAAGAGGACACTTATCATTTGAATTATCATGAAAATCGCTAAGATGATTTTGCATGTGGGAACGGGCTGTTCCATTCTTCCAACCCTCAGAATTATCCAACTCGCTTACGGACATTCTACCTTCTAGAATTTCTATCTCCAGATTATCTCTATCAGGATGTTGGCAAAAGGGGCATCTTTTCATAACCTTTCTCATGCGACCATCTCCCTAACCTCACGCATAAAGTCTTGAGGAGATATATTATGAATATTTTCCATGCGTTGAAAATATCCCCTTTTAGGGTCTACTGTATAATCATGTCTTTCGTCTTTGGAAACATCTAGAATTGTCAAAATTTGCATATTGGTTTGCTCTACCCTGTTTTCTCCAACATTTATTTTTTGACTTACTGATGTAGGAGAAGGCATAATTCTAACCCTCAAGGCACGACCCATTTCTAGAGTAACTAAATCCAATGCAGGAACATACTCTTCCATATCATATGTGTAACAAGCATCAATAATATCTTGTAGTTTATCATAATAAACCCTTTCATGTGAGCCAATATCTTCCAGTGCCTTTCGCAAAGTTTCTCTTCTCGCATTAAGGGCTTTCAAAACAAGACCTCTACTTTTTACCTTTCCTTCCTTGTGATACGGGGTTTCATATGTTTTTTCCCTATCTCCCAAAACTTCTCTAATTAATTCCCTAAGCATTTTATCTGTAAAATTTAGTCCAATACTTCTTCTTTCCAGATAGCCTGGAATTTCCGATAGGCGAACATTTTGCCCATCTACCTTGACAAATACAAGTGGTCCAATCATTTTCATGTCTTCTTCTGTAACTGCAATGGTTTTAGTATTGAATGCTTCTTTCAATCTAGACTTAACAGGCGACCTTGTATTTTTAGCATATAGGGATTTATCTTGTAGAATTTCTTCAACCATTGTTCTTACTGCTGGAACTTCGGCAAGATTACCTCTTTTTCTTCTAACATTAGCAACCTCCACTTCTGGTGTTCGGGGTATATCAATTGGTTCACCTGCCAATTTAATATAAGCGTCTACCAAATCTTCTAGCCCACCTTCACCAAATAGTGCTTCCCACAATGGGGGTCTGGCACTTCCGTCATTTTTTAAACTAGTCCACTTTGGATTAGGTGCGGACATATCATATCTTTCGTTGTTTTCCTCAGCCTTATCCTTTCTATATTGGTGATATGCAGGAGTCAGAAAGTGTCCCCAAACTAAATCTCTTTTGATTTCTTTTTTACCACCCTTTTTTGAGTAGCCTACAATTCCTCTAAATTCAATATTGGCAGGATTCAATTCAGAACCTTTAGCCTGAATATCAGTCATGACCTTTTTAAAACTCATTAACTCCTTGTAATCAATATCGTCTAATTTATCTAATTTAGCAAATTCTTCCAACTCGCCCAAAATATATCCACCTGCTTTATCTGCACCACCTCGACCACCTCTTTGTCTAGAGTATTTAGCCGTTCCATGTTGCAATACAGTTTCATATAGGGATTTTGCATTCTCCTTACCCCCTCTATCTGGCCTACCAGATGTTCCCGTGGGAATTGAATCTAATTTTGCTCTAAAAGCATCGAGTAGTTTTTGAGCCTTTTCTTTTGACCACATTATTTTTCCTCCAAAATTTTCTTCAGCAATTCCATTACCTCTAATGGCATACCACTAGTTTTGCCCTTTTTAATTGTTTCGCTAATTACGTCCTGCCATTTTGTTTTGTCAGTATTAACGTATTCTTCCCATTTCATTTTTTCTCACCTGTAACAAAACACTTCTCGGTTTTCTTTTCCTTCAAGTCAATCTCTTTTGACTTAACATTAAACCAATGTTCTAGATATTCGCATCTCGTCATTTTAATCCCTGTCCGTAAATGGTCCTCTCGATTTAGTTTTCTTCTTCATACTATTAATATATTTTCTATAAATATCTGCCGATGATTTTTTATCTGCGGCTAATGCCCGTTGTTCCATAGCAACTGCGGCTTGTATTTTATGGGCATGGGGTCTACCACTTCTCTTAATCTTATTAACCGACTTTTTCGCATTTTTAACAGTATCATATTTCAGACCATGAATTGTTCCCTTTGGGTTCTCGTCTGTGTATAAATCAGAATGCTTTTTAGAATTGGCGGGCTGACCCTTCTTTCTAGGAATGCGTGGGGCTTTTTCTATGTTTCTCATATTATTAACTGTTCTATTAATTATTTGAGGAAACTTGCTAGCGTATTTTAACTTCGTGGTGGCTAATAGTCGCCCCCCTTCTAAACCCATCTCCCTATTATAATTAATTGATGCTTGTAAAACAATCTCATCCTTGTAACCCTTTGGGTCTCTTAGAAACATATCCCCATGTGCTACAAAGGCATCGTGGACGGCTTTTTTAAAATGTCTAAAATGGGCTGCCGAAAGAGTTCTTCCTTTTAGAATATCTTTCCACATTTAATCACCTATATATCTGTATTCTAAAATTTTTGAACCTACCTCATTACGGGCAATTTCCTTACTTTCGTAGTTTGGCGACTTAGTGAAATAAATTTGAATGCTGTGATTACTGCCACTAAATTTAGTAGCCTCAGGTCTTCCTGTTTCACGGGAAAGTTCTTCGGTTACATGTCTTGGCAATTTTCGAGTAGTTTCAATTTCGTCATAAATACTATCCATTAGGCCCTTAACACTTCTAGCAACCCCATCTTTCATAATATATTCTATAAACTTAATATCGGAGGCATTGAGACCTCTTTTACCTTTCAGAATATCTACCCATGTCATTTTCTCACCCAATATATTTTACCCTTTCTTGTCTTTTTTTCATGTGTCCCTATATTATTCATTATTCTGGTCAATAAATCTCGCAACTTGTTTCTATTCCTAAATGCATTAGGGTTATTTATTTCAGGATGTTCTCTATATGATTGTATAATTAAGGGGTTTAACTCATCTCGCTCAAACTCATCATACACTTCTACTATGTCTGTTATCACTTCTTTAAGTGTTCTATATTCAGCCACATTTAGAGTTTTTTTTCTTTTTATAATATCTTCCCAACCCATTTTTATTCCTCCTTAAAATATACTTTCATTTTTCTCATATCGCCTGTAATGGGATGCTTTCTACTTTCCACATCGAAACTGTAATTTTTACTTAAATAATAGCCTAATTCACTAGTCGTAGGAACTTTACTCAAAGTAGTTTGTGACCTTTCTGCTAGTTGTATTATCTTTTCCCTGATTTCACCCACAGTAAGTTTTTCACTACTGGTATTCATAACTTCTTTAACAACTTCTTTTGCACTATCAGAAATTCCTTTACGCTTTAATATATCTCCCCAACCCATTTTACACCCTCTTTTTCAAAATTTGCCCCGCAATTTTTTTGGCACTAGCAAAAAATTTTTTTTTGTTTTAATTGCGTAACCAGCGATTACCACTTTAGAACAAAAAACATTTAATTCACTTTTTCTTTGCCTTTCTTTTATAGTTAGGTTTATTGGGTCTGTATTTTTCCCGCTTTTGTGAAGGTTCATTATTTGGCCGCCTAATTATTTTGCTTTTTTTGCTCTTTTTTTTCATTAGCGGTATGCCCCTTTTCAAAAATAAGGTGTTCTAAAGGCCAATACTGTAAAATTGCCGAACTAGTTAAATCTAATTGGCATGTATTATATAAGTCTTTACATTCCACAAAGGTTTCATTGAGTAGTCTTAGCAAATTTGACATTTGAGGTTGATTTTGCAACGGTGGACCATAAGATTGTCGCCAAAGTGTGTCAAATCGTTGCCAAATTAACAATAAATCATCAAATTTTTCAATAAGGGCATCGGATGAGGCCAAAGTAAGCATGTTTTTATGAAAACGGGCGGCTTTTTTAGTGTATTTTGCCATAATAATGGCTAAGAGGCTCTAGTAATTAAGTTTTTTTAAAATTTTAATTCCCAAAGTGAACCATATGGTAATGGGTGCGGTGGGTGGGTAATTAACCGTAGAAAACGTTCGCTAAGGACAATATATCTTTCAGTATTATTACCATATGCATGGGTGTGGAGGGTGGGTGCTTATCTACTGTGGGCTATTCTAGCACCATATGGTATATAATTTGTAAATACCCTAAGTTAAAAAAAATAAGCAAAAGTTGGTTTTTTTGTTTAGCAAGGCTTCCCACACCTTACTCCTCAGATAAACCTTCGCAAACTGAGGGGGAATAAAGGGTTTTTTTTCTGGAGAACCCATAACTCCCTGTTGGATTACACACTTAGGCTGTCTTTTCAGGGACACCACCTATTTCTTCTGACACCAGTAAAAACCGATACAATCGCAAGCAATTTGTTCCATGTTTGTGTGTTTTAGTCGAAGAAACCAACTGTTGAATCATTCTTCTTCATGACGAGTCCAGCGATAATACGCTTCACCAAAGTCTTCCATGTAGATAGTGTAAATCTCATATTGAAAGAACTCATAAACTGAATGACCTGTTGCTTGAGCCATACCTAAAGGTCTATTACCTAAACTGTAAGCCCATGCGACATCCCAAATATCTGTATAATTAATTGGGACTAACCCATCAATGAATTCGGGGATGTAATCTTCATTATTTTCGTATTGATTCAGAAACTCTTGAACTTGTTCATCCCAGTTGTAGTCAAACTGTTCATTCATCATCTTCATCTCCATTACAAACCACACAAGAAAGTAGGGGATAAATATGACCATGACGAGCGCACATTTCTGTTATCTTAGTAGCCCACATTTCATCAGTCATTCCAAAACCTCCACAATTTGACCTTTGAGGTCTTTTGCTCTATTCAATGAAAGGATATGTTCAATAAAATCCGCTTCATCAATTGCATCCATAGTAATAGTTAATCTAAATGTTCTCATTCTTCTTCACCTCGCACATAAGGCCATCCTTCTTTACCTCGACAGACAACCATAATGATTTTGCGAAACTTATCAAGCCGTGTTCCTGCAACGATATCTCGAACGTTTTCTTGATTAGCCCATTCAATTAGACTTTCCAATAAGTTAATTTCATACTCGTCAAAAAGAAAAAGATGGTTATGAATCCATGCAGAAGCATACTCAAAATCAAATTTCATTGTTTCACCCCATTCATCTCTTCCATTTGAAGAGTTGCCTTTTCAAGTGCTTCGACTAAATCGGCAATTAGTTCATTCGGGGTATTACCCGATACTGCAAGTTCATCAATGATAAACTTCTCATATCGGTTTTGCTTAATCTTTATTCTAAACTTTGGTTCTTTTTTCCAAAACATTGTTTTCACCATCTAATGAAGTTAGAATAAGCATATAAGGTGGATGCAAATTATCTACCATATGGTAAGTGATAAGTTAATTTGTATATATCACACCTTAAAAAAGGTTAGAGGGGAGACCTGAATCTCCCCCCTAACGGCCATCCTAACCCATTTTAGGGCTAGGAATACAACGAAATTAGGTGTGCAGACCTATTCATTCGTCGTCATCATCGTCAGAACGATAAAGCACGATATCACCGCTTGTTTTGCTTAATCGCTTTGCCGATGGCTTCTTGAAGTGATTCAAGAGAACGGTTGCGTGGCATAGCAAAGGATGGATATTTTTCCACTACCTCAAAAATTGCCTGTGCATCCGAATCACGAATAACCACATCCTCTTGACTCAAAACAATCTTTTGACGGACTGTCTTGGTCAAGGCGAGAGAGGCATTCAAGAAGTTTGCCAATCCTGTTCTTTCATAGTCCTCAATTAGCCCCTGCACGTTGCTTAAGAGAGGATGGTCGGCATTTTCAGCCATCCATTCGTTCACTTTTTCCATTGTTGTTTCGGTGTTCATGTTTTTCACCATCTAAGGAAGTAATTAGGGGTACTTAAGGCTCATACCAAATGTCCCACCATATGGGATGGGATTTCCGCAGGGTCACACCAATTTATTGCTGACCATATGGTAACGGAGTAATGAAATTCACTCGTCGTCGTCTTCGTCGCTAGCGTATTTCATCCGTTAATCCTCCCGCAGGTCATATTATGCTAACGCATGACCATATGGTTTGATAAGTTTTATACAACGCAGTTGTTGTTGCAGATAACGCAGTAGCATTTCGTTATTTACAAATGCTACAAGTTATCAAGACGTAAAACTTACATTACCTTAAATATTCAAAAAAAAAATTTTAGCGGGGTATATTACCCGCCCTCCCAACCCTATACCATATGGTAACAAAATGGTGTAACGGAATTTACACAATCATTCATCGTCGTCTTCGTCTGAATTGTAAATCATTTTTTATCCTCCTGCGGGTATTATGCTGACGCACCCATATGGTAATAATTTGGATAACCTCAAAATTAAAAAAATAACAAAATTAGCCTTTTTAATTCATGCTAAGGAATAAGCAGTTTTACGCTCCTACTCAGGAGGTGGGAATAGGTGGCTTTTTGTTTTATGAACGGATGTAAAGGATATGACGAGCCTTGTAACAATCCAAACGCAGAAGCCGTAACTGCGTGGGGTGAATTTTGTTCTGAATTCTAACATGGGGGTTTAGCCTAAACCCTCAAAGTGGCCTATTGAGATAGGTCTTGACGGTGTGAAGAAAGATTAGCGAAAATCATTCATCATCATCATCTTCAGCGAATCTAATTAGAATCGGTTGAAGCATCTGAATCACCATCGGCTGAACCTGTATATGGGACAACCCAAGCAACCGTGTAATCGAAAGATTCTCCGATTTCCGTTGTTCCCCAATGTTTGTCCTTACGGGCATTCTTAGCCTTCTGAACCTTAGCCTTTGTATTGGCTTCAGCAAATGCCTCACCAGTTTCAAAGGCTACACCATCGCCCCGTGTTTTTGAAGCACGTTGAACAATTGTGTTTGTGAAGTCCATTTCAAGAGAATTCTCTCCAGCCATTGTGTTCCAATAAGCCATGTGAGCCTCATTTTCTACAATGCCCAAATTCTCAAAGACTCCCAATTCATCAGTAGACCAATTCAAAGCACCGAGTCCTCGTTGCTTAGGCCAAAATGGTAGTTCTCGTCCGTTCTTTTGGATGACATCTTTACACAATTGACGCTTATAGGTTCGCTTATCCCCACTAGCCAATTCGTTTTCGACATATTCAAGGTAATCCTCAAAAATCTCTTCATCCATTCCAGAAGTAATAGCCTGTTCTCGGCTAGCAGTTACCGTGTCTTCTAAGAAAACACGGACTTCTGCTGTCCAAGCATTCCATTCTTCATCATTCATGCTGTTATCTTTACGCTTTTGCATATTTTTTTTCTCCCGCCTTGTTAGGCAATTAATCCTATTAGATTTAGCACTTAAGGTAGGTACAAATTACTTACCATATGGCACAGCCTCAGGTGTCAAAAACGCTTCGCTGAAAATTCTACTCGAAAAAACATTTTTATTACACCCGCCCTCCCACAAACCAATAAAAAAGTTTTTTGCTCGTAGAATTTTTTTTTGAACCATATGGTAAGAAAAAAATATTTTTGAATTAGAAGCGGTGTAGCGGACAACAGTAGGTGTTGCTAGTAACACTAGGTATCACCAAGTAAACAATACCCCTTTATAAGTCGAAACTGCACCCTCAAGATGTTGAAACAATCAGCGATTTATGCAAACAATACCAAAGTTTGGTATATTTGTTGCAAAACACTAAACCTAAATTGCACTATACAATTAAGTTAAATAAAATGTATCTAATATGGTTAATTATAATTTACAATATGTCGGAGATTCTCAAATGAGAAAGTGTGAGACAAACAAAATGTCGGAGATAATCGGATTTATCCTTACAACTTGTTCTATATTCTCATATTCTCAATATTCTCATATATATTATTATTATTATTTCTTTGTATGTATGTATGTGTGTGTGGAGGCCAAATGATTGAGAAACATGAGAAAATGAGAATCTCGGACAAAGTGTATGCGAGAATCGGATTTTCTCATACGTTTTGTGTTTCTCATTTGTCTCATCGTGAGAATGTCCAACATTTTGTAGGAGATATTAGAATGAACCTATTTTACCTAGATTGGGATATAAATGAAATTGTAGAAAGTATGAACAATAAACACATTGTTAAAATGCCACTTGAGTCAGCACAAATGTTATGCACGGCTCATTGGTGTCATAATCGGAATGTAAAAGAATTGGCGGATTTGTATAAACCTGTTCATGTTAATCATCCGACGACTATCTGGACACGGGAAACTGCCACACAGTATTCTTATCATTACAATTTGTTTCTGGCAATGTGTGAAGAATACACTTTCAGGTATGGCAAAGTTCATGCTTCTGAGAAAAAATTCAGGGGTAGGTTAGAAAGACCACCAGAAAAAATTGCTGATATTATCACATGGAGAGAACCTCCACAATGTATGCCCGAAGAGTGTAAAGTTGATGGAGATGCGATATTGGCATATAGGCAATATTACAAAAAATACAAGATTGGTTTCAGTAGACCACAAGATTATTTGAAACGTGAGAGACCGAGTTGGTTAGATTAATATAGAAGAAAGAAGGAGAGAAAAGTATGTCGAAATTGAGAGAATTTGAAAGATTGAAAGAACGAATATTGGAACTTGCACCTGCATTGGCTAGGGAAAAGTTTCTGGTAGAAAGAGGCGAAGGAAACCCTGAAAAGGTAAAGGAATTGGAAGAAAGGCTGGGTTTCAATTTTTCAGAAATGGACAAACTTATGAGGTCGATGAATTCAGAGGAGTTGAATTCACTTGACATTTGAATATCTAACGTGTTGCTATGCGACACCTATTGAAGAAATGAAACCGTTTGGTTTCTGTAAAGATTGTTGGGAGGCCAACGGAAAACCTAAGGCGATGAAAGGTGAAGAAAATGAGGAAGAAAATAAGACCATGCGGATGTAAAAAAAACCCAAGCATATATTTTGTGCGAAAGAAGAATGATAACCGATATTTCACAGTCGAATGTGATGTATGCGGTAAGAGAATAAATTTTCATCTAGGTGGTGATGCATATGTCTGATGAGCATTTCAAGTGGTGTAAGATTTGCGACTCTCATGCTGAACTTTGTATTGTAGAAGGCAGTTTGAGAGTTTTAGAAATATGGGAGAAAGAGAGTGGCGAAAAAAGACATGATTGGACTTCAAGTGGACTAATTTATACCCCAATTTGCGAAGGATGTTTTGAGGGTCTTGTTGATGATATTTACAGGAAAGGCGGAATTATGGAGTTGATTAGATGAAAACAGTTTGCGAGATATGCGGTGGACCACTAACCCACCCTGATGAATTTAAGGTAGGATATCATTTGTCCTGCTATGAAGATTGGAAGATGAAGAATCACTTCTTTGGAAATAACAAAAATGTAAGGAGATGAAAAGATGAAGAAAATTAAAATAGGAAATATGAGTCTAAGTTTCAAACTTAGTGGACAGAAAATTGAATACATTATTCGTCAATTTGACGAGCGTGTATTGAGAAGATTTGTCGAGCAAAATTCGATAAATTTAATCGAAATGTTTGAATTGTTTGCAATTCTGGTAGACAAGGACTACCAGTTGCGTCAAAAAATTGACAATGCGGATATTTTATCCGATATTGCAATGGATTTTGAAGAACAAGACAGATTAACAACATGGGGGATGCAGTTTGGCACAGAAGAGAGTTCGTAAATGGGCCAGAGAATATCTGGCTCAAAATGGACCTTCAACTGCTGAACAAGTCCAACAATATATTCAACAAAAATCAAAGCGAGGATATTCGGTAAGAAGTATCGCTATGATTATGGTTCGTGACCCGATGATTAGGAATATTCATAAAGTCACACACAAAGGGGGTATTACTGAACCCTATTCAGTAAATCTATGGGAAAAGAAAGGTGAAGAAAAATGATGGAAGAAATACAAAGAATGGTAGAATTGGGACTGATTAATCAGTCCGACATTGAACGAATGATGAAGAGAGCAACAGGTGGTGCTTATGTAGACGAGGCTTCAAAAGCCCGTATTGAGCATTGTATTGTTGAATACAACAACATGGTAGACTCTTTGCACCAATTGGGAGTAATCTCTGATGCCCGATTGGATAGCACTAAGGCTAAGGTCAAGAAATTGGTCATAGCCTCAATTAAAGACGGAGAAACACTAGCGGTAGAAACGCAAACACAGGAGGAAGAATGATGGTAAAAGTAACTATTTTGAACCAAACAGGGCATACAGTTCTCGACCTTTCGGTTGAGGAAACGATTGAAACAATTAACAACCACCCAACACATTGGGCTTACGTCAATGGTGAATTGATGGCGGTTGAACAAATTATGGCTTTGCCAGAAGATGACATTGAAGATGTTGTCCTAACGCAAGCCATTGTAGGAGGCGACTACTGAACGAAAGTTCTTAGTTTCTTTACCCCCTAGTGCGTAGTTTGTGGTCTACGTCATCAAAACCACGTTTTTTAAGGTGAAAGGAAATGGATGAAAGAGAGATTTTATTAAAGTATTTAGAGCGACAGAATTTGCATATCTTGTATAAGGATTTTTACTCAAACAGGTTTAGCCATAAGTTGCAGGACAAGTTTGGCATTAGTCAATGGAGAAACCGTCAAGTAAGGGTAAGTATGATTTCAGATGATGATTTTTGGGCAAGTTTCCAAAAAACTTCAACTTATCGTTTTGTGAAAAGGCAAACCGAATACAAAACACTGATGTATAATATGAGGAGAGATGCATATGATTTGGTTCGTAAAGATGCTTTGGCAAATGCCAAGAGCGATGATTGAATACAGGCGTGAATATAAACAGGTTCAATTTGTTCGTAAAGTCCGAAAGCAATACAATGAGGTACAGTCTTACTTTATTATCATTGAAAAGTTTAAGGAACTTTATGACGATGAGGAATTCTATTTGGTTAGTCTAAAAGATATGGCTGACCGAGATAGCGATGTACCTCAGTCTGAACTAGAGCAATTCTTTGACAAGGGTGTTGAATTAGGAATATTCAATCCCCGTGTCGTTGAAACCATTCCCAAAGTAGAGGCAACTCCCGCTTGGAAACTTTGGGAAGAAGAATAGTGGAGGGTGGGTCGGCAAAAGGGTAATAGTTTATAACGGGTTTGTGTTCGTTATAGACTCGTATCTTACCTATGAAGTGAACTTTAGGGTAATAGATTCTAAAAGAGATACAAATATAAAAAGGAGATACTATCTAGTCCTATGCACAAAAAACCAATTGATAGCGTGAGGGTGAAATGCCCTCGCAGGAGATGTAAATATGATTACAAACAAAGATATTATGAGGCCCATTGTAGGCACTTTAGCCCTACAACCCCTAGCCCTTTGGTGGGCTTGGATGATGAACATTAACTATATGGCAAATTTGGGATTTTTTACAGTAGTTTCTACTCTGTATTTGATTCCGATTTACTATTTTTATGAGGAGATTTTTGACGGAGGGAAAACCAATGTCCAATAATATTCCAACATGGATTAAATGGAAACCTGTTCTTGAATGTCAAAAGATGGCATGTGCATGTCAATCGAAAAACAAGACAGGTCTATTGAGAGAACATTGTGAAAACGACAAAGGTTGTGGAAACTTTGTTCGCATGGATTACGGTTGTTGGATTTTAGGAAACGGTTCACCCGCTATCCGAAGATGCAACGAAGATTGTAATTGTCCTTGTCACCAATTGGAGGATGAGGAATAAGACAAATTGGGCATATGGTGTAATGGATAGCATTTTGGCCTTCTAAGCCGAAGATACGGGTTCGATTCCTGTTATGCCCGCCAATTCAAAGGAGATGAAAAATATGTTACTATGGGAAAATTGGAGAACATTGAAAGATATAGCAAATGATGAAGATATAAATGAATTAGTCGAAGAACTAATAGAACTGGTAGTGAGAAGTAAAGGCGAAAATTACGTCATCTCTCTACTAGGTGACTACATTAACTCAATACTTGAGGGATGAAATATGAAAGGAAGAAACAAGAAAAACATTGAACTGATTCATCAGTTTTTGGAAGAAAAGAAAAAGGCAAGTACCAATGAAATTTATGATTGGATGAACGAACATACCCATTGGGGTGTAACTCTACGACAATTGACCAACGTTTTGTGTAAAACTAAGTCAAAGTTTGCAAAGGTTGGTTTGGTTGAAGTAAGAACAGCCTTGAATAATAAGGCTGAAATTACCATTTGGAGAAACGTTTAAAAAGAAGATTTGAGGTGAAAAAACTATGACAACAACAACAACAATAGACGATAAAGCGATTTTGAGCGACATTACTGTTCATATGAAGTATGCACGGTATCTAAAAGAGCAAAATAGAAGAGAAACATGGAACGAATTGATTGAGAGAAATAAGCAAATGCATCTCAAAAAGTATGGGAAAATTGAAGGCTATACGGAATTGATTGAAACTGCCTACAAAATGGTGGAAGAAAAGAAAATCCTGCCAAGCATGAGAAGTTTGCAATTTGGTGGAAAGTCCATCGAAGTTGCACCTAACCGAATTTACAACTGTGCATATTTGCCTGTTGATTCTTTGGAGAGTTTTTCTGAATCAATTTTCTTACTTTTGGGAGGAACAGGTGTGGGTTATTCTGTTCAACGACATCACGTTGAACAATTACCAGAAATCCGAAAGCCTAACCCTAACCGAAAGCGAAGGTATTTGATTAGCGATTCTATCGAAGGATGGGCTGATGCAGTTAAGGTATTGATTAAGAGTTATTTCGGTCAAAACGTTTCTACACCAGTCTTTGATTATTCGGACATTCGACCAAAGGGTTCTATTTTGGTAACATCAGGAGGTAAAGCACCTGGACCTGCCCCATTAAGAGAATGTTTGGTAAAGGTAGAAAATATGCTAAAAGGAATGCATGATGGTGATAAACTTACACCACTACAAGCACATGATGTTATGTGTCATTTGGCTGATGCAGTTTTGGCTGGCGGTATTCGACGTGCGGCTCTAATTAGTTTATTCTCGGCTGACGATATGGAAATGATTACTTGTAAGTCTGGCAATTGGTGGGAATTGAATCCACAAAGAGGAAGGGCTAACAATTCAGCAGTATTACTTAGGAACAGAATCACAAAGTCTTTCTTCCTGCAACTGTGGAAAAGAATTCAAGAGTCTGGTTCTGGTGAACCTGGGATTTACTTTAGCAACGATAAAGATTGGGGGACAAATCCATGTTGTGAAATTGCTCTAAGACCTTATCAATTCTGTAATCTTGTAGAGATAAATGCGTCGTCCGTTGAGTCTGAATTAGACTTCCTTCGACGTGTAAAATATGCTACACTAATTGCAACAATGCAAGCAGGATATACAGACTTCCATTACCTAAGAGATATTTGGAAAAAGAATACAGAAAAGGATGCTCTTTTGGGTATCAGTATGACAGGTATTGCTAGTGGAATCTTGGACAATTACAACTTTGAAGAATTGATGGAAGCGTCTAATGATTTAATCCGTGATTGTAATGCTGAATTTGCTGAAGACTTTGGTATCAATCCTGCGGCTAGAACAACTTGCGTTAAACCTGCGGGAACTACTTCTCTAGTTTTGGGAACTTCCTCAGGCATTCACGCATGGCATAATGATTATTACATCCGTCGCATTAGGGTTGGTAAGAATGAAGCCATTTACAATTACTTGCTAAACACATTGCCAGAAATTGTAGAAGATGAAGCATTCCGTCCACATGATACTGCGGTAATATCAATTCCACAAAAGGCTCCTGAAGGTGCAAGTACAAGAACAGAAAATGTTTTCGAGTTCCTAGAACGTGTGCGAAATTATTCAAAACATTGGGTAAAGAATGGACACCGAGATGGCCTCAATACTCACAATGTTTCCGCTACTATTTCTGTTAAAGAAAACGAGTGGGATAGCGTAGGTAATTGGATGTGGAATAATCGAGAATACTACAATGGATTAAGTGTGCTTCCATATGATGGTGGCACTTATACTCAAGCACCATTTGAAGATATTACAGAAGAACAATATTTTGAAATGGTCGCTATGTTAAAGGGATTAGACATGACACAAGTTATTGAACAGGAGGACAATACAGACCTTCAAGGTGAAATTGCGTGTGCAGGTGGTCTATGTGAAATCTAGAAACAAAGAAACTTTTTTCAAGCCCGTCAATACAATTATGGAAGACGGTAATTGGAGAAGCGAAGAACAAATCCAAAAGGCGTGGATTGACCTGCCTCGCCATGATGGATTAAAAAGAAAAATGATAGGAACTGTAAATGAAATACGTTCTTATCTTAGGTTAAACCAAAACTATGAAATGAAAGATGGAAAGGTGAAAGAATGGAGAATGAAAGTTTGAATGAAAATGTTGTGTATCGGGTAACAAGTCTAAAATCTAATGGCTCGGTATGGACAAAGACGTATGAAGATAAGGATAAGTTGGCCGAAGTAATGCCAATCTTGATTGAACAATACCCCCATGTGGTGATTAGCCGTCAAGTGCTAAAGAAACCACATCTGGAATACTTGAGGGGGCTTGGAGATGGAAATTGAATTTAGGATTATCGAGGATGAGAATTTGCCGATTATCTTCATTGATAGCGAAGATTTGCGACCCATAATTACTATCAATGCACATAGTAAAAACCGTGTGTGGCTAAGTATTCATCGCAATACAATACCTGGAATTACACAAAACCTTAAAGCAAAACTTACCGAGATTTGCGACTCATATCTAAAGCAAAGATATTGGATGGAGGGAGAAGAATGAATAAAAGAATATATGAAATAATTAATGAAGTTAAGGTAGTTAATACTTTGAAAGTAATTGATATGGAAGAAGCACAACGATTAGGAATGAAACTAGATACATGGAATGTGTTTATGTTTGCTGAACATGAAGGAGAAACCTATGTGTTCAGTTTCGACCCAACATCTTCTGCTGACATTGACGAAGATGTAACAAATCTACATGAAGAATGGACATGGATGATAAATCGAGGTGAAGAAGAATGAAATATGTTCTATCGAGAAACTCAGGTTACAGAACGGCCACAAGTAATACAACCTTTACCTATACTAGTCCTCATGCTAGAATGCGAGAAGGTAGGAATACCGTCTACAATATCTCACAACCCAATAATAGGGCAGGAACACAAGATGATGGAACGATGGCTACTAAACACGTTTCAAAGATTTTGAATGGAACTCTAAAAGCCTATGGTTGGATTACATTTACAAAGCCCGTTGGAACGCCATCTGTTCCCTCACTAAAGGTAGACTTAGAAATGGGGAGTAGTTATCTACATTTCTTTAGAGTAGGTAACAAAACTTACTGCAATGGTTTTCCTATCAAGTCCTACATGACAGGTCCAATCTTTTTAGGTTGCTTTAGCAAACTAGCGTCATGGAATCAAGATAAAGTGGATGAATTTGTATACAATTCTATGGAATCCGTGCCAGAAGTTTTGGCCTCTATGACCAACAATTTGAAGTTTAATTATATCCTAAATAATAGATGGGAAACTTCTTTGTTAAAGGTCAGTCTGATTAGCCGTAAGGAAGTCGCTATACAATTGTATGAAGGATGTTGGATGCCTATGAAGCAAACCTCATTCAGAAGTTTGTTCAATGCGGGTGCGGGTAGAAATAACAAATATTCTACTATGAGTCCTGAGGAATTGTATTTTAATTGCACGGGTGAACATTTAACGGATGTGCAAATTAAATATATGTATGCATATTTGGACCAAAATACTTCAACAAAATTGGTTACAAAAAGAAGTCTAGAATTATTGGATGGGTTGCCAGAAATGTTCCCTACAAGAATCAAGAAGTTTGACTTTAAAAAAGATGACAGTAGGTATAACACGGTAATGGTTGTAAAGGGTAATCAATTAGATTGGGTTGTATCTGGCAGAGTGAATTATGAAAAGGTATCAACAGGTAGACAAAACGTTTCGAGTCAAGTCGCTGTTGATATTAGAAATTATCGCTTGCAAATTACAAACAATGAGGCTCTTGATGCAGACGGATGGGACTCAGTTAATTCCTATGAAATAGAAAGTTGGGATAATCTAATGTCCAATTGTGTTAATATGGCAACTAACCCTGATTCTAGATACGATTTAGTTCCTAAGGATAACTACTATGGCATGACTACCATCAACTTAAGACGCAATACTGGGGCTATGTATTATTGTAAAGAAAGTGGTCAAGCCTTTCTTACCCTGAGTGGTATTTGTATTGACCAATCGAATGTAGATGTATCTATTGGCGACCAATTTGCGTCAAGGGTTATGGCTTTTCTAAATGACACTGCTAGTTTTGACCGTGTTTCAACAATGAGAAGTTACAAGAAAATGAAACCAAAATATAGAGTTGATTTTGATGCCCTGTCTGAATTGCAAATCCCGTCTTTTAACTAGAGTAAAAGAGGTCTACGTTTGTGGGGAGTGTGGTCTTGTGAATGTATCTAAAATTGTCTCGTTTTCTGAAAATAGAGATATTGATAGAGAATTCATAGACCTCACATTATTGTATAGGGAATGGGATTTACCTCATCTTAATGAGGCGAAGAAGTATATGCGTTCAGCATATGTATATATTCATAGTGGAAGATTTTCAATGGCTGAGATGTCGGCAACGGTAGCACATATTCATATGCGTAATTTGAATAGGCCGACTAATCTTTACAAACATTGTAAATATCTAGGAATAAGAACGACGAAAGTAAAAAGAATGATTGAAAGGTTGAAGGACTTTTGGGATGTTGATTGGCACTACAACATCGAAGAAGCCCACAGTCTTTGCGATACCTTAGAAGTAGATTTTGACATAGAAGTTATGCAGAAAGTTGCGGATGAAATGGTTTTAACACCATCATTAATAGCCGCAGTAGTCTACATGACTAATGATATGTCGCATAGGAAGGTCGCAAATCTGTTCAACCTAAGTGCTACTAACGTGCTAAACAAAAAGAAAAAATTGGAGGAAATAATATGAAGAAAATAATGGTAATAGGCGCAGGAGGAATTGGAAGTTTCCTTATTCCCCTGCTTGACCGAGTGAACGAATATCACATTAATGTGTGGGACGATGACATTGTAGAGAAAAAGAACCTGTCATATCAGGATTTTTACGAAGACGATGTTGGAAAGCACAAGACAGAAGTAATGGCTAAACGCTATGATAGTGTGCATAGTCATCCTTATCGTGTACTTACAAAGCAACAACTTAAAGGATATGATTTGGTTATCTGTTGTGTAGATAATCTTGAACTGCGACGACTACTTTATCTTGTAGATATTGAAGAAATTAAATGGTTAGACCTGAGAGCGCAAGCCCGTAATGGTCTACTAATTAGTTTCCAAGAAAACCCTGATAACTTTGCCATATTGACAAATGGACCAGATGGTAACTTTAGTTGTCAAGGTGATGAATGGGACAGAAGTAATATGGGTGTTCATTTTACCCACGTTGCAATTGCAGGAATGGGCGCACAATGGGTTCAAAGATACTTTGCTGGAGATAAAACACATACACATGTGAGGTTGTCAATATGAAAACAATTAGAGTTGGAAAGGCAGGAGAATATTCGGATGACCTTTTGTTAAACCAAAGGTTGGATGAAATAGAACAAGAAGAAGATGTAGTGATTGAACAAATCTTTGTTGAAGGTGGAATTATTTACGCTGATGCTGTTGATGTTGTTCAATACACTATCACAGAATTCAATGATGACAAGGGTTATCATGGTTCACAAATGGGAACATTCTTCAAGGGTAATGAACCTAAAAGCGGGCCACTAAATGCCCGCTATACTGACATTGAACCTGAGGTCTGGCAAAAGGAAATAAAAGAAGTCTGGAAACATCTATCTTTTAAGGGAGAAGATGACCCATCAGATGAGAGATTTATTGAAGCAATTTGGAATGCATCTAAGAACATATTACCTGGATTAGAAATATCAGTAATTATTGACCGAGATGGACGTTTATTTATGAATAGTGGTTCGCCTGGGTATGTAGACTATGGTGGAGTTATGGTTGCAGGTATGAAAATACCCATTAAATGTTGGATTCATACTCACCCATTTGGTTCAGCATTTTGGTCTGGAACAGATACCAATACTTTGCGTAACTGGAGACCTATCTTAGACCAAGCAATTGTTATTGGAAATCAGGAGTATTTGAAATGGGACAAATTGGAAGACAAGGAAGTAATGACGAAGGTAGTGTGGACAGAACAATTCAAGTTGTGAGATTCCCCACTACTGAACATAGGGTGATAAGTTGTCCTATGGAATGTAATTCTGGTTGTAAAATTTGCACCAATGGAAATTATGAAGTTGAAGGAGAGTTATGGGTTAATATCCAACATCCCCATGTAATACAATACATACGGGACAATTTGATGTTTGTTTCTTTGGAATACAATCGTCTTTTTGGAACGTCTTATGAATTTGTAAGCGAGGGAATGTTGAAGTTAGGATGGACTACATTTAGGGTTGATAGCCCTGTGGGTTCTATGTGGATTTGTGTTGATATAGTAGGAAATGTAAGACACTTTTATAGCGAAGGAGGATTAAAAAAATGGTTAGCATTAGAGAAGTAAGAAGAATGTGGAAAGGAAAAAGAGGAATAACGGAAGACGCTGTTCATGAATTTAAGGACAGGGCTGAAATGTTGTTGGAAGCACTAGTGAGATTGGCAAACTATGAAGCCAACAAACGAGGACCGACATCAAGATTAAGAACACAAGATGTTCAATTGGCCTATTTGTCCATAATGGATTTGACTAATAACATAAGGTCAAACAGAACAGATGCCGACGATAATACCTCGCTGAACGATATTGAATTCGGAGAGTGGAATAGTGAGTAGGATTAGAACGGTAACTCATGGAGAGTACGAAGTTCTAAATGTCATTCTAGATTCTTTGGCGGTTGCTGAAAATCTGGAACGACTAAAATTTGACATGGTTCCGACTAACGATGAAGTTGCTGAAAAACGTTTTACACAAAGCGTTGCATCTATCGGAACTTTCCTAACTAATATGATGGAAAGACGCAAACATAGATTGCCAAAAAACCATCCAGATTATCGGGTGAAATAATGAAAGAAAGAGAAGAAATACATGAGATGCTTTTAGAAGCAATTGAAAAGAAAAAACAATGGTTCGATTTGTGGAACTCTAGGGAAATGAATACTCAGCAAAATGCTGAATGCCTTAGAAATTATACTGCACTTCGGGGTGTTGTCAAAACCTTGCGATGGGTTTTGGATGAAGTTGAAAATCCATTGGAGTAGATAGTATGCATTATGATGATGAAAAAGCACCCAATACAATTGAGGAAGGTGTAAATAGAATTATAGAATGCATTTTGGTTGAGTTCTTAGAAGGCGAGGAATATTTGGAATATCCAAACTGTTGCTATGTAAACTGGAATGACGCTCAAAAGAAAAGATATATCAAATCTGGTGAGAAAGTGGCAAAAATGTTATCACAATTTCTAGAAAACGGAAATTTGACTAAGGAAAAAGTAAAGGAGGTTTCACATGTTCCCACAAATCTTAATAAGTCTATGACGATTAGAGATTACATGAGAGCGTATGTGGGATGAAGAATTAGACTTTAATAGCCCCCTCACAGTAGGAAACATTGTAGACATTATTGGACAAGACGGAATCCGTGAAATGTCCGAGATTGTCAAAGTGCATTGTCTTATTTGTGGAGAAACATTTATCGGACCTAAAGATAAAGCAGGAATGTTTATTAAAGGACACAAGGAGTATCATTTGTGGGAAACCACACTCTATGATACTTTAGGTGGACCGTGATGTATTCAGAAGGACAAATGCAAGGAATTTTTATATTAACAGCAATACCATCTTTTTCTATGACAACAGTAAAGGGTGGGTATGAACCTCGTTATAAGATTATGATGAGATTGCCAGAACATTTACTTGAACCTGTTAGCAGGTCATTAACAGCGATGAACATTCATCATGTGATGATTAGAGAACGTGGTCGTAGAGTAGATTCAATTATTGTTAGGAGAAGATTCGATATACTGAGAGTATGTGATTTGATGCCAGACTCACCGACAAAGAGTAAGTCATGGCGTAAATTCAAGAGGGTTATGAACATGGTTAGAAATGGTGAACATTTAGAAGAGGATAGTAAGTATAGATTTGAGAGGGTTTTAAATGAAGACGAAGACGAACAAACCATTCTTAGTAGTAGGTAAATCTGGAACGGGTGTAACTACAAAGGCAAAGACATTGATTGGTTGTAAAGAGTATAGAATATTCTATGCCAACGACATACCAATTAGTGACGTATATTCTTGGCCTTTGGAGATTGGCATTATCATTGAAGATGTGCATTACAAGCCCGATAAGGATAAGATATTGGATTTGATTTACTCAGGTCGCAATGTTGTCCTAACTAGTAAGAACAAAAAAGATGTAAGCAAAGTGATAATTGATTGCTGTCAAATTAAGATGGCAGGTAGAAAGAATTACAATCAAATTATCCTAAGAGCAAAAGCGAAAAACTCGCAGGATTACAAAGTTGTAGATGACAACATATGGGCTATGACAAATGCCTATATTAGAATGCCAGATAGAGATGAATATTTATCGGTTTTGAAAACATATCAACCGCCACCAATGCAAATACTTTCATGGGTGGTTGCTTCACAGCCTAAGAATCAAAAGTTGATGCACGTTTCAAAAGCGATGATGAATAGTGGGGATTACTTTTACCCATTGTTAGCATATTCAAAGTTGGGAACATACGGAAGTGTAGTTCCACCAAAGCGTAAAAGCGTAAGTCCGTTTCCTGACATTTGTAGAAAGTTGGGATTGCGGTCATCAGATGGATATTTGGTAAAAGACTTATTGAAAGATGAAGAATATTCTCGGTGGGCGGCTAAGAAATTAGATGAAAAGGAGTGTAAGATTTTGGGGATAAAGAAAGAGAAAAGAAGAAGAGTTTCTGTAAGAAAAGACAGGACAAAAAAGTTGGAGGATTTTTGATGCAAGCGAATAATTTCAAAACGCTGAGGAGATTCTTGGGCGTGTCTTTTTCTAGATGGTTGGGTTGTTTATCAAGTTCCCATGACCACTACCCTATGAAATATTTAAGGGAGAAGTGGGAGTCGGATAAAACACCTGAAGAGGCGGTGTTGGAATATGAAGAGAACATTTGACTTTTTAGAAGAAGCGTCAATATCAATTCTACAAACATTGAAAGAAATGAAGGATGAGTTGAGTATGACAAACAAAATTGCCGTAAGCGTAACCGTTGTGAACGTGATTACTCTTGTGGTGCTGATGATAACATTATGGTGATAACATGAAGATAAAAGCAGAAAATGGCTATACAATAGCAAAGGAAAAGGAGAGCAAAACGAAGACAGGAATTATGGTTAGTGGTGAAGTTAATCTCGCCACAGTTGTAGATTCTGAAACGTATGAAAAAGGACAGACAATAATTTATCTCGGTGGTTCAAATTTCTATTTGGGACATGAGAAGTTATTGGCTTTAAACAAGACACAGATTATTGGGGTGGTTGAATGATTTATCATGGAGATGAAGCAAAGCAACATTTGTTTGAGGGTATTGATGAATTGGCTAATGCCGTTTCAGTAACTCTTGGCCCTGCAACAAAGAGTGTAATTATAGATAGAAGAGATGACCTCCCCCCATTGGTAATCAACGATGGAGTTACAGTAGCCCGACATATTTCACTTGAAGATAAGGTGAAAAATATTGGTGCTAAACTTTTGATTGAGGTTGCTAATAAAGCCCAACAGGGTGCAGGAGATGGAACGACTTCCTCTATTGTTATTGCTCAAGCATTGATTAAAGAATGTATGAAGTTTGAGGATATTAGCGGTGTTCAAATTCGGGATACTTTAGAAAACAGACTAGAGCAAACTTTGGCTGCTTTAGATGTAATGAAAAGAGAGATTGATATTGAGTCTGATGACTTGTATGAAGTCGCTCTTGTTAGTGCTAACAATGATGAAGGGATTGCGAAACTAATATCTTCGGCAATTAAAGAAATTGGACGAGAAGGTATTATCACAATTGAACCTTCACCGTATGGTAAAGATGAATACAAAGTTACGGATGGGTATGAAAGTAAGAAGGGTTATATTAGTCCCCTTATTTCTAGAGTAATGGGTAAGAAGAAAAACTTTGAGAATCCACTTCTAGTGTTCTCAAATACTGATGTAAATAATTTCTCAGAATTGTTACCCGCATTGGAGATTTCTGTCGAAGAAAAGCGACCCATTATTTTTATGCTAAAGTCTGTAACTTTACCTGTAATAAATTCGTACCTGATGAATCAAATGAATGGTAACATTAATGCCTGTATTTTACAAGCGGAAGACATTTCATTCTGGCAGGATGATAGAATGGGTGACTTGGCTACATTAACGGGTGGAAACTTTTTCGATACAGGTTTGAATATGAAGTTAGAGAATGTATCTCTAGAAGATATGGGAACTTGTGGAGTTGCCACCGTAACAGAAGATTATTCAACATTTGTAGACTTTGAAAAGGATGACAAATTGATAGAGAAAAGACTAAACGCAATTGAAGAAGACATGAATTTAACTGACAACGAATTTTATCAAAAGAAATATCTAGATAGAATTTCTAGAATTAAAGGAAGCGGTGCAGTTATTTATATTCACGGACTTTCTGAACAAGAAATTAGAAATAAAATGGATAGAATTGATGATTGTCTAAATGCTACTAGAGCCGCTTTAAACAATGGAGTTGTTTTAGGTAGTGGACTTGCTCTTTACGGAGTATCGGCTCTTATGTTTGATAGTGATGAAATTACTAAGGCATTTATTGTAGCGTGTCGTTCCGTGTTTAACAAACTATATTACAATTTAACGGGTCAAACTGTTAAGCCTGAACTTGTATTGGATAACCTAAAGGCAGGTTATCAGTATGATGGGAGAAGTAGAGATTGGATTATATCAGGGCAAATTATTGACCCTGTTGATGTAGTAAAGTCTTCACTAAAAGCCGCAGTTAGTGTGGCTAGTTATGTGATGACGGCTGATTGCATTATTGGTGTTAAGGATGAAAAAATGCAATTACTGTGATGGCTCAGGAATGGCTATCGAAATGAGTTGCCCCGCTTGTAAAGGAAAAGGGGTATTGAAAGGAGATGAAGAAAATGAATTGGACAGAAAAATATAGACCAAAAAGGATTGAAGAGATTGTAGGGCAGACTAAATTTACTGAAGATGCCCGTACATGGAAAAACAAAGGCGACTTCCCTAATCTATTATTAGCAGGAAGACCTGGAACAGGAAAGACAACAGCGAGTCATGTTATCGGTAATGAATTTTTAGGCGATGACAAAGACGCTGATTTCTTGGAGATTAACGCCAGTCAAGATAGGAAACTAGAAACAGTTAGACAAACTATTACAAACTTTGTTAATTATGGTTCAGTTTCTGATAACAAAATCAAGATTGTTTTGTTGGACGAAATTGAAGGCATGACAAGAGATTCACAAAGAGCGTTGAAGAGAACAATGGAACGGGCAACCAATGTTCGATTTATTATTACCTGCAACGATGTTTATGGAGTAGACGAGGCTTTGAGAAGTCGTTGTGCAAACTATTTCTTTGAACCAATTAACAGTTATATCGTTGAAGATATGCTGTTAGAAATAGCGAAGAAAAATGATGTGATGATGGCGTTGGAAGATGTTGAAACTTTGGTGGAGATTTCTGGAGGCGATATGCGACGAGCAATCAATGAATTACAAGCGTGTATTTATTCTGGCAAAACACCAAAGAATTTGCATCGAGAAAACATCGTCCCTTACAAATTATGTATTCAGAATGCTTTAGATGACAAGCATGGGGAATCTTTGGATTTCCTAAACCGTCTTGTAACGGCAGGACATTCTGTAAAGGATATATGCAATAAACTCCTACAATCTGTATTAGATATGGATTTACCACCTAGCACTAAGTTTAAGGTAGTAGCCCTAGTAGGAGAAACAGAATGGAGAAGCAGAAGTGTAACTCCGAAAGTTTTGGTGGCATGGTTCGTGGCAAGTATAAAACAATGAACAAACAAAAACAAAAAAGGTGAAAAAAAATGATTGAAAGAGTAGAAAAAGAATTGAAGGGTCTTGCAAACAGACTCCAGATTGAAGAAAACGAAATGGTGAACAAGTATAACGAAATTGCATCAGCGAATGGAATTGATGTTAGCGAAGAACGACAGCAATTGGTTGCACTAACTTTGGTTAGAAACCATGTGCGTGGGGTATTGTCCTCAAACCGTTCTTCCACATCAACAGGCTATGGTAATCATGGTCATGGTTTCTTTGTTGCAATTGAACCAACACGGGATATTATGGAATGGCGACGTAAGAATGTATTGAGCAAATATCGCTCAGATTCTTCTCAAGCCCTAAATGATGAAATTGTTGCTGAGGTTGTTATTGAAGATGATAAGTATGTCAAGACTCAAGTATTAAACGGAGAATGGCAAACAAAGACTATTGGTGGATTACCAGATGCCGCTATTGAAGTTAGCGAAAATACATGGATTGTTCCTGTTGATGCTGTGAAGACTTGGGCTAGTGGTGATAAGAATAAGAATTATGGTCGTCCTCTTCCTAAAGAACAGTTCCAATTGAGAGCGCATTTTGTTGGTGCTAAGGAAGGAGAAGATTACCAATTGTGGACTTTGCAATTGAAGAATGATGCGGCTAAGAATTTCAAGGCTAATACATTTGAATGGCTTACCCTATATGGTATCTTTAACGACGAGCGTAATGCCATTTATGGTATTCAAAACAAGACACTACAAAGCCTAACCGCTTTGGGTAATCTTGATGAAGAAGACCCACGTTATGTAGATACTTCGGGTCAAGATGTTGAAACATTATTGGTTGAATGTATGGCTGAATATTTGGGTGATTTGATGGAACTTGAATCATTCCATGAAATGATTAGTCAAAAGCAGGGAACACGTTTGATTGTTACTGATGGTATTGTTACAAGTCAAAACCTCACAGTTAATGAAAAGACAGGCAACCGTGTAATGTGGATTGAACCACTAGATGCATCTTATGGATTTGATGATGATGATATTCCTGATTCAACTCCTGTTTGGATTCCATCTAATGTGAAGATTGACTTTGGAGCAGGTTCTGACGTTATCGTTGTTGGTCGAACAAATCAGACTCAAAAGAAGGATGATGATGGAATGCCAATTGAAGGTGAATACAATCCTGTTTCAATTAACCTATACGGTGTTTATGTAAGAACATCAATGGGTGCAGTTGAAGAAGTTGAAGAAGCAGGAGAAGACCTAACCTTTTGGTGATTTGAATGAATTACAGAAAGATTGGTTTGGTAAGTAGTCTAGTTTCGATTGTTGGTAGTATTGCTATTTATGCTCTACATGACCATGACTTAGGTATCTTTGTCGGTCTTTGGGCATCAGCACTTTTGCTACTTTCTGAGAGGTTGGATGAACTTTAGACTCATACTGTAAGTCTTTACTGCAATTTATGACAGTTAAAAGACGCAGTAGCCGTGTAAATGTGGCGGTTGAATGACATTCGTGTGGGTGCGAAGCCTATACAAAAAGGAGAAAGAAAAATGATTGTAAAATTAAACGAAATATTACTCGATATGACCGAAGTGGAAAGTATCGAATGGAAAGAAAACGACGAACATATGGACAATTACAATGTAAGATTTCATATGAAAAGTGGAAAGATGTTCTCTCGCATGGTTCATGAGAATCAATTGAAGCAATTGGAAGCATATTTTGAAGGTGATGAATAATGGTTACACCTTTGGAAATGCTAGAGGCTGAAATGGAGAATCTATTGGCTAATGTGGCTGAGGACAGAAAACTGATTATCGGAACTTTATTAGAAATTAGAACTACGATTCTAGAGTCTCTTAAATTAATAGATGATGAATTAGAAGCATTGGGTGTAGACCCCAACGAAAAAACTACAAATAAAACGGAATGGTGAAAACAATGGGAATTGGAAAACAAGGAAAAGCAAGCAGACTGAACGAAAAAGCCGTAAAGGAGGACGCTAAGAACGCATTTATTAATGCAAAGCGTGAAGCCTTTATGCAACGAAAGAAACTAATTGACCAACAATCTGGTTATCTATTATGTGGTATTAGTGGAGACCCTGGAACTGGTAAAACAGGACTATCAATTGATTGTCGAACAGAAGAAGAAAGAGATACTCATTGGGTATTTATTCTAGATTTTGACGAAGGTGCTGAACCTACATGGAGACAACATTGGTCAAGTGATGATAAAGTGTTTATCTACAATCCTCATGTCTACAAAGAAGACATGACAGTAGATTATATGGCTACTGCTGATATGGCACGTTTCTTTATGGGTATGGTAAAAGAAGCCATCGAAGAAAAGAAGATTACTTTTGAGGATGAAGAGATTGAAGTTAAGGCAGTTAAAGCAATTGTATTTGACGGACTAGATACATGGCTTGATACTACAAACATGATTGCTAGACTTAATCACATTAAGGGTAATGACCCTCGATTGGCTGATAAAGTTAAGATGGTCCCGACTCAATGGTTTGCTAGAACACAGGAATATCAGCGTTTGTTTAAAGCGGCTTGTCAATTAAATTGTCATAAATTCTTCATTACACATATGAAGGATATGCATGATGGATTTGAGATTGTAGGTCAAAAGCCAGATTGGGAAAAATCAACTACTGCAAAGTTGTTCCAACATATTCACACTTACCGTGAAGAACGTGCAGGAGTTACAAAACTTTTTGCTAAGGTTTTGAAGTCCAAAACAAACGCAGAAAATGAAGGTCAATCTTTCCTTTTGTTTGAGAACAATAAGGGAGAGGTTACATGGAACGGATTGGAGGAAATCAAAGATAATAAACTTTGATTCTCAGTCTGTTTAATTTAAGGGGTGCTGTTATGATATGTAGAGAAGGTGAGAAAAATGATAGTGATAGAAGGAAACGAATTAGAAAAAGCAATTAAGATTTGCACACTAAGAGGTAAATACAATGATGGGAGAAGTAATAAGACAGGTTCTTTATCTTCCAATGTTGTTATTAAAATTGACGATGATGTGTATTTTCAAAACGCTAACGAATTTACATATGTTTGTTATAGAGCAGATGTAGTTAGCCATGAAGGTAAAGGTACGTTTATTATTGATACAGATATTCTGTTGAAATATATTGTCAAGTCTGATAACATGGAATTACGCTTTGGTAAGAATCTAGAAGTTAGGTGTGATGGTAGCATTATTACCATTCCCCCTGCAAATACTCATAATAACATGAGTGTGGTAGAAAAGTTAGGTGCTAGACTTAGAGATTTGGATAACAGGACTATTCTAGCAAATGAGGATGAAGATGGTATAGCCGTTACAGATACATTAAAGTTGAAGACAGTTGTAAATCTACGTTCTGATACTGTGGTCAAGGCAGTTAATCTGGCTGAACGTGTAGGTAATTCAATTTACAAACTAGATTGGAGTTATCCTAATCTGAACATTTCTTCTTCTGAAAACAATCAGATGGTTGAAACACTTGTCGAGGGCTATGGTGATTCTACTACAAACCGTGATGCTACTGTTGAGTTGTCTTTACCGATTAGTAATATTATCAAAGATGATGATGAATTGGTCATTCTTTTTGATGATGAAAGGCCAACAGTATTTGCTAACAGAAAAGTTACCGTACTTCGTGCGCCAAGATTGAGGAATTGATATGAGAGAAATACTATTGATAATTGAAAATTTAGATGCTGTAATTGCTACTATGTTAAATGATATGGATGAGGCTACATTCCTCAGAAAGTATGAGCATAGTAAGCCCATTCAAATTGCCTATGCTATGGGTAGTAGAAGTTTGGCTAGACAATTGCTAGAGAATGTGGAAGAAGTATTGGAGGAAGAATGATGCAGGAATTATTTATTGGAATTATAACCATGATTTGCTTGTATGTTATGGGTAGATTTCTCTACCCCGATGAACCACAAAGACCGATACAACGAGAAAGGATTAAGACAGACTTTCTTTATGGTGTAGAATATAAATTGGAGGAAGATGAATGAAGTGTGCAGTTTGTGGTGCTTCGGGTGGACAAGTTGGCTTTTTACACACAGAAGGTCTGGCAGTTTGTTTTACTTGTGTTTCTAAAATGATTTTGAAATCTATTGCAGATATGGACTTTTACAAAAATATGAGAGGCGAATCTAATGAGTAGAAATAGAACAGGAGATAAAAGACTGAATAAGAAACTACCCGTAATGGACATAGTTATACAATTGATTTTAACTCAGGGAAGAGATATATTGGGTAATACATTTAACCTTCATAGTTTAAAAGAAGATAGATTTAAAAATGCTCTCTATAATCAACTATTACAAATTGTTAGAGAAAAAGATAATATTCAAAATTCAGAGGTTGGACAGTTTATGAGATATAGATACCATCGTATGATTGTAGACTTTGCCGCATATGTGCGTTCTAGAAATGCCCCTCTGGAAATTTTTAAAATGAACGGAATAAACCATTTTACTATAAGAGGTGCATAGAATGAGTAGATTTGAAGAACAAGTTTGTGCTAAGATAAGAGAAAGAGCAAAGGTCGGTAAAGGAAAATACGGAGTAACAATGGAACGTGGGGATTTAAGCCTACATGATTGGCTAACCCATCTACAAGAAGAATTGATGGATGCGGCTGTTTATGTTGAAAGACTCATGGAAGACGTTGAAAAGATTATGATAGAATTGGTTGGATTAACAGGTGATGTAAATGAAGCGAGGAATAGAAGTAACGATTAGGGCTAATCTTAATGATGAAAACTATCAAGTTATTTATGACCCTAATCCTGAAAAAGCAACTGAACTTAATATTATAGATTCAGTAAAGGATAATATTGAATGGGCTATCATAGAACTATTCAATGACTTAGAACTATTTACTGTTAGAGTAAAGGTTGATAGAGAATGGCGAGAAGGAGATGACAGAAATGATAATTGATTATGTGGGAACTGAAATACAACTTATTTATCGAGATGAAAACAATGAACGTGTGATAGATAGAGAGCCATTTGAGCCATACTTTTATGTCAAAATTGACGAAAAAGTTCCAAGACAATTGGTATTCAAGGGCAGATATGGTGATAAATATTACAAGTTACAAACAATGTCCTTTGCTGATGCTCGTTCTTTGGAGGGTTATCCGCTAAAGAAAGTTTTCTATGGTCATCCCGACAATAGATACAATGTCAAGAAAGGTCTTGAGAATAGAGGAATCAGAACCTATCAAGGCGATGTAGATATGAGAAGGCTTTACTGCGTGGACAAACTTGAGGAGGTAAAAGAATACAATTTGCGTAAATGGTATTTTGACATCGAGGTTCAACAACAGGGTATTTATCATGATGCAATTACAGTATTATCTGTGTATGATAATTATACGGAAACATACCATTTATTTGCATGGTTTCCAGAACAGTTTCCAGAAGAGATTAAAGACTTTGAAGGTTTAAATATTGTGAACCATTTCCATAAGACAGAAGAAGATATGATGGAAGACTTTGTATCTCTAATGGAAGAACATGACCCTGATATGATTCTAGGTTGGTATGTTTTAGGTTATGATATTCCCAAAGTTATCAACCGACTAGTTGAGATGGGAATAGATGCTACTCGCCTTTCACCTCTTAGAAATATTAAGGGTGTATATAAACGTGGGAATGCCATACATTCTAACATTGACAAGTATATCAATAGCGCACAACCAATTAGAGGTCGTCTTACATTCTGTTTAATGGATAGATTTGAGAGACTATGGACTGATTCACAAATGGGTACATTACCTAGTCTAAAATTAGATGATTGTTCTAAGTTGGTTTTAGGTGAAGATGAAGGAAAGGTTAGCACTTCTAAGTTTCAGGATTCTGAATTCTATGAACGTGCGTGGCTAGAAGATACTAAAGTGTATTTAGAGTATGCAATAAAGGACGTAAAATTGTGTGTGGATATTGATGAAAAGATGAACATTAGTGAGAACAGTTTGGCACTACAAAGATTGATTAAATGTCCATTTGAATCTACGTTCCATAATTCACAAATGGCAGGTGTTTATTTTATGCGTGTTGCTGATTGGATTGCGCCTTCTGGTGTAAAGGGAACAAAGGAAAACTTTGAAGCCGCTTTCGTTATGAATCCTAAGATTGAAGGAACGTTTGGTCTACATGAAAATGTAGCCGTATTTGATTTTAAATCGCTATACCCTTCAATGATGGCATCAATGAATATCTCATGGGAAACCAAAAAGAGAAAGCCCGAAGAGGGTGATTATCCTGTGTGGTATCAGACTCCAAAGAACCTAATGCTTTGGGAAGGTAAAACAGATATTCACTATTGCAGTAAAAAGGATGGCTTACTACCAAAGGCTGTAAAAGAGTTAATGGCTATGCGTGATGAATATAAGAAGTTGCGTAAAGAGGCCAATACTGATGAAGAGTATAGAAAGTGGGATTCAGCACAAATGGCTACAAAGCGTGTCGTTAATGCTTTCTACGGTATTCTTGCTAAGGATAATTATGGATGGGGCGATATGGAAATGGCTAAATCTATTACCGCATCAGCGAGAAGGGCTATGCGTGAAACTGCATTTAAGGCTCAAGAGTTGGGCTATGAAGTTATTTATGGACACACAGATTCAATCTTTGTGAAAGTATCTGGAGTAGCGGAGGCTCATTTATTGCGAGTTGAATTAAATGATTATATTAAGAAGGTTTTTAGAGAACCTGTTGAACTTGAATTTGAAAAGTTTGCCAGTAAGTTTTTCTTATCTACTAAGAAGAACCGTTACTGCGGTTGGTTATCATGGAAAGATGGAGAATATCTCGATGAGGATAAATTCTTTGTCATGGGTTTTGAAATGAAGAAAAGTAATGAAACTAAATTTGCAAAAACATATCAAAGGAAACTATTGGAGATGGTATCATCTTTTACAGATAGTGAAGAAATTATCAAATACTGTAATGATTCGTATAAACAATTATATACAGGTGATGTTAGTCTTAGAGATATAAGCAAAAGAAGTAGATTGCGTCAAAAGTTAGAAGATTACAAATCAATTGCTGGGGGCGTTGCGGGTATTATTTATTACAATCAACAGAAGATTGGTAGAATAGAAAATGGTGATTCATATTTCTATTTCAAAATGGATAATGCGGAACTGCGAGAAAAGTATTATATTTGGGGTGGAAAGTCCAATGAAGCAAATTATATTGCATTCAGAAACTTTCATGAAGTGGATGATAAATACACTCCAGATTGGCAGTTTATTGCCCAAGCCGAAGTGATAAAGAAATCAGAACTAATTTTTGAGAGTTTAGGGTGGTCCATTGGTTTAATCAAAAAGGACATTTATCAAAAAACATTAACGGAGTGGTTTTAATGGGAAAGAAAGAAGGAACATATTTAAAGACCCTTAGGAATATACATGAGCGTATTCAAAAGAAAAAGGGAGAAGTCGGAGAAATTGAACAAGAATTCTTAGCGGAAGTTAAGAAAGAACGAGAAATGTGGGTAAAGATTGGTAGATGCACAGTTTGTCTAACCGAAGGTGAAACAGAATGGCATCACATTATCAGCCAACATAGATGTAGAGAGATAAGCAAAGAATATCTAATACATTCTAGAACCAACGTGATTGAGATTTGTAGAAGTTGTCATGATGAAACTACTGCGAGTCTGAGAAGAAAACACATTGAACAGAATGGCGGTGGTGCTAAAACTGTAAAGAATCCTAATGGAGCGATGACTATAAGACAAGAAGAGTATATTAAGAAATTAGGCGGAGAAAACCGAATAACAACAAACATGACAAGAGGCGAAGCCTCAAAACTAATTGATGTACTAAAGGAGGAATCAAAATGAAAGAATATGTAGAAGAATGGAGCGAGCGAGATACAAAAAATGGATTTACCTATCAATGGAATCCATCGGCAGAAGATGGACCAACGTTGAAGATTACTAAATCTTCTATTGGAACATTTAACTTTTGTCCTGCATCATACGTTTATTCCTATGACCCCTTTGGAGAGGGTAAAAGAAAGCAAAAAACTAGCGAGGCTATGTTAAGAGGAACAAGAGTCCACGACGCTCAAGAAAAGTTTTGGGATGAAATGAATATTGAAAAGGCTATGGAATATATTGATGACCCTAATGCATTAGTAAAGCACTTTAGAGAATATTATCCTGAGGCTCAAGATGAAATATCTGTGGCAATTTACAGGGCTATGAGCGCATGGTCGGCTGAACGTTTTATTGATTCAGTTAAGGAAGGAACGCTAGAGTTTTACAAACCCATTGCTAATGAGGTAATGCTTGACGCTACTTATGTATTAGAAACAGAAGAATACGGGCGTGTCAATATTCACTTACAGGGAATTATTGACAGAATGTTCTTTGACGGTGATGGTTATGTCCCACTTGAATTAAAAACAGGTCCGTGGAAAGACAGTAAGAAAACTAACATGCGAAAAGAGATGGCCTTTTACCAACTACTATTTGAAGAATGTGAGGCCGAGGATTTGATTAAGCAGGGTATTGACCCGACTCACGGTATTACAAGTTGGGGTTGGTTTTTCCCTGCCTCTAATTATATCTATGTGGAAGAAGTAAAGTCTAGGTCAATGACTTCTGTTATGAATTCATTAAAGAAGTTAGTTACTGCATACTTTGAGAAGGAGTTCCCTCACAAGTTCTTTTACAAGAAGTGTGAGAAGTGTGGTCATTATGAACATTGTGATGCAACAGGGGGCGTGAACACTTATGATTGGTTCTAAGTCTGATTTGGTCAATCATATATTAAACCGCCAATGGACCTTTGCTGAAGTAATGAAGATTGAATCTATACTGTATCATATTATCGAACAGGCTAGTTTTGACATAAACTTTGTAGTGGACTATCTAGGTAAAAGAGAATCCATTATGGAAGAGTTTCAAGTAGCCGTAATACAGGATATGAAGCGTGAAGTCGTGAAGGAATTAGAAAATGCGGTAATCGTTTTAGATAGGGATTCAGAACAAGTTTCTTACGCTGATTACCAGATGGATGAAATATTGCAGGAGTTTGTTTCAGATGATGAGTCTAAAATTCCAAGCAAAGAAGAATTGAAAGAACAGATTAGAAAAGACACAAAGATGGTGGGTAAAAATGAAGTGCCAGAAGTGCAAAGCGACAGTAACTAAAGAAGAAAAAAAGTTATGCAGTATATGTGAAGCAATAGAAAATCACGAAGAAATAAAAAAATGGTTGGATTTGATATGAAATTTCCTAGAGAAGTATGGGCGGGAAGCCCTGTTGATAATGCTATACAACCAAAAAGAATAGTGGTTAATGATGAAAGTTACTTTAGACAATTCGTTTTAGACCACAATGGTAAAATGAATGTCTATACGTCTGTGTATGATTATGATGAGTTTTCTAACAATAGAGGCTTAGAGCATACAGTAAATATTGACCGTATCTTTTTGGATATTGATGCACATGATGGAGAATTGGAACAGGCGTTTGAAGACTTGAAGAAGTTACACAGATGGCTTTTAAAAGAAGATTACAAGCATACCATGGCTTTTAGCGGTAGAGGTTTCTATATTTTTGTCTATGGTGTAAGAACATTTGATTTAAGAAGAGTAAAAGCCTTTTACAATATATGTCATGATGTGATTAACAAGTCGAAGACCTTAGATAGTAGAGTAATTAATACGGCCAGACTAAGAAGAGTGCAAAATACATATCATATGGGTGCTAGAAAGTTTTCTATTAACTTGAGAAGTGAAGATTTAATTGATTTAGATATTATACTAAATTTGTCGAAAAAACCAAGACATATGCCTAAAGTAACTTATGGAAGTCGTAAAGTTGATTGGCCTAACGTAAAAAAGATGGAAGTTGCTGAAATTGAGATTAAAAGTGTTGAAAGTCCCGCTACTTTACCAATTTTACCTTGTTTAAAGTCGGCAGTAATGACTCACAACCCTTTACATCAAGTTAGACACTATTTAGTCCAATGGTATAACGAAATCTTAACAGATATGGTTATTTTCAAAGAAAATCTTAATTGCAGACAAGATGAAGTCGGTGGACAGGCTTTAGAGGACATTGTAGACATAATTTGTAAAGAAATTGGCGATATTGCCTCTAATGAAGACGTTTGGATTGATTATAATGCCCCAAAAACCAGAAAAGCAGTAGATTATGTTGTAAAAAAGCGATATTTAGCCCCCTCATGTCAAACTTTAATCAATAATGGTTATTGTGTGGGCAAATGTTGGCGATATTCGGGTGGTGATTAAGTGATAATTGATTCTAGAGAAAATTCCTCGCTAAGTGAGTCCGTGATTGGGTGTTGTAATCTAGCGGGAATCAAATATGAAAAGAAATTCATTGAAGTTGGTGATTATACCTTTGGAAATGTAGTAATTGAAGCCAAAAGCATGTCTGATTTCCTCGCTTCTGTTAGAAATAAGAGAATTTTTAATCAGATAAGCAACATGGAAGATAATTATGAGAAATGTTATGTAATTATTTATGGTCATGTGTCTCAAGCCATAGAATATTTGAATACGGTGAGAAATATGACTTATTACCAACAAAAACAATGGGGCGAGAAGTTAAAACGTATGGTTTATGGCGCATTTTCAGCAATAGCCATGAATACAAACACAACACCAATATGGGTTACATCATCTCAAGAAGCGGCTAATATTATTACTGCTATGAGATATAACATGGATAAAGATGTTGATTTACAAAAGATGTTACCAAAGAAAACAAGAAGTGATGACGTGAGAGTTGATATACTGACAAACATAACGGGTATTAGCGTAGAAAAGGCTAAGGCTCTTTTAGAACAATTTGGTTCTGTTTATGAGATAGCAGGGTTAGATATAAAAGATATTATGGTTATAGATGGAATAGGAAAAGTTACCGCATCAAATATATTAGATGCACTAAGAAGTAGAGAAGAGGTGAAGTATTAATGCCAGAAGATTTAAACGTAGACGAATGGGAACTTTATGAGGCTATGGAAAAGGTGGCCCAAAGTGATACCATAAAAGAAATAAGAGAAAAGGTTGAATTGCCTCCCATTGTAAATAGATGGGTTGAGGTTGTTGGTCAATTTTCATTACATAATGATTATGCGGCTACAATGGCTTTCTATACAACGGTCGGACAATTGGTCAAAGACCATGTGAGAATACCTGTTGGGAAGTTAGCCCTTGATACTAGGATTCATTTCTGTTGGATTCAAACAGCGAGAAGTGGTAAGACAACAATGTTTGACTTTTTATCTCCCGTATGGGATAGAGTTTTCAAATTGATTAACGACCACCCTCTCACATTAGAAAGACCGAGAGGACCACTAAACGGTGTAAATGAATTTACTCTATCAAATCCTGACGCATTTACAGACCAAGCCCTATTGGGAACAATTAAGATTGACCAACCTAATCCTGAATTTGCTAGAGGTGCTGATAACGTAGACTTTGAAGGCAACCCCATACCAGAACTTATTGATGTACCAATTGCAGGTGCATTATTTGGTTCTGGCATTATTGCCTTTGATGAGTTTGAACATTCTGGTATTTTTAAAGAAACGCAACATAAGCAGGACACAGTAATGATGTTTCAGAAGTTCATGAATAGACTTGATTCTGATACACATTTGATTAAGAAAAGATTGACCGAATGGGGAAGAGATTTAGTTGTAGATTGTCAAAGAAGTCTATGGGCTACTACTCTACCTCCTCAAGGTTTAGAAAAGGTAATTCTCACAAAAGGTGTATTCCAAAGAATGTGGCTTTATGTTAGAGAAGTTCCTGAGTCTTTGAAGATGAAAATGGAAGAAGATTATATTGATAACGTGGGAGTTATTGATGAGTCGTCGGATGATTCTGATGTATTTGCAGAAGAGTTTGCAACCATGATGTATGATATTTATAAGTGGTGTAAAGCCCGACATGAAAAGACTGGTGATAAGCGAAAGGTTGTTATCTGGACTGATGATGCAAAGAAGGCTCTCAAAGTTGTTTGGAAAAGTATGCGTAAATACATGGATGGTTTTTCAGACCACATCTTTGAAGCATTGAATACTTTCTTGATGAATACTTTGAACAATGTCAGTATAGCCGCAGGTATTTGCGCTATTGCTGAAAAGAGTTCTACTATTGAGCGACGACACGTTATGCAAGCAAAGACTTTAACAGACAGAAGTTTTGATTCAATCACAACATGGTTTAGCAATAAATTAAAGAAGAACCCTAAGAGAATACAGGAAAAGGGAAGAGAAGCAATTATCATCAAGGTGTTTGAGAATTGCCCTAAAAAAGATGGTTGGGTTTCTAAAACACAAATGGTAAACACTTATATGAAATTGACACAGAAGGGTAGAGCAACTTTCTATCGAGAGTGGGATAATGTGGAGCATCTCTTTGATGAAAGAAGAATAAACGGTAATAGAGTTCAAGTAAGGAGGAAACAAAATGAGAAGTGAAGTAGCGAGAGACATTGCTAATTATCTCAGAAAGGAGTTAGACAAGGAACAAATTATTGACTTGTTTCTATATTGTGTTGATGCAGAACTAGCGGAAAAGGTTAATAAACTTGTATTATCTGGTTATAATCATCAAGACATACTCGATGTTATGAGAAGGGTGGTTGAATATAATGAATGATATACTAGCGATTGATATAGAAACAGCGAATACTGCGGCTGACATTGGAGGTTGGCAGAATACTCACATGTGGAAAATTTCATGTGTAACGACAACGGATGGAATTAATAACACGATTTACATTGACGAACCTGTAAATGTAGATAATGCGGTTGTAAAATCGCTAAGACAATTGAAGTACGATTTGGATGACCACTTTCAAAAGGGTGGTAAATTGTTGGGTCACAATATTGTAGCCTTTGATTTACCCGCATTGAGAGATTCAATGGACATCTTTATTACAAGAAAATATCTTGAAGGTAAAGATATTAGATGCATTGATACTAGTCGTCTTATGACAAAGGCTAGTGGTAAGAGAGTGCAGTTAGATAATTTGGCTAAGTGTAATTTGGGTGAAAAGAAAAGCGGTGATGGTTTGACCGCAGTAAGATGGTGGGGAGAAGGCAAGTATGAAGAGGTTGCGAAGTATTGCCTTTTAGATTCTCAACTGAGCCTAAATGTATATAAGATGGGTGTTGAGAATAAAAGCCTTAAATTCTTTGATGAAGAAGCGGGCGATTATGTTATTACCAAATTAGATTGGTAAATATTTATGAAAAAAATTTTTAGGGTGTCCTTCCCTTTCGGGGGAGGGGCATCCTATTTTTTTTCGTTTCTGACCCGATTTAAGCGCATTTTTTTAGACCTAGAAAAAAGCGTTTTAGAAATAGCAAAAAGTAAAAAGTAAAATGAACATTCGAGCGCAACTAACATTAAAAAATTTTTGCCTGTAAAACACGTTGTTTCGTTTAAGGCAGTTATACAAACCTTAAGGTTACTCATTTAAATCCCTCAGATTTCTTGACCTAACTTGTCTATCTGGTAAAAATACTCCACCCATTATTCTATCTATCATGGATAAGGTGACGTTTATTTCTCTATTATCATTATCAAATTTATCAAAATAATCATATATCGCATTTAAAACATTTTGAGGCATTCTTGTATTTCCTGAAATATCAATTTCGTCTTTTTCTAAATCAAAATTCTTAGGAATGATGTCATAATATATATGTCTGATAAGTTTTCTAACACCCGTTTCATAATATGTAATATTATTTAGTAATTCTCTTCCCATAGTCCTAATGTTTAAACTCATTTGACTAATTATCTCATTTACACGACTTACAATATATTGCTTAATGTCTCTATCATAGCCCACCTTTTGAGCCACTCGTTCATAAAACTCTCTAGCCACAGGTCCATATTTTGTGGTTGGTAAATCGTCTAAATCAAATTTATCAGAAATATTTCCTGTTTGTAAAAACTCTTGAATTTTTTGTCCTGTCCTATTTGTCTTAGGTCTATCTTTAATAAATTCTAAAATCCTACGGTGCTTTTCCTTAGACTGTTCATCTGTATGATTATACAAATTTTCGTCAAATTTAAGGATGGTGCGCCAATCCATTTAACCACCTAATCTTCTTTCATTTCTTTAATGTGTTCTCTAATTCTTTCGGCTTGACTTTTGTGCATTTCAACAGCCTTATCTAATTCTTTAGCAATCTTTTCCAATTCTTTAACGTCTTTCTTTAGGATATTTTCCCATGTCATTTACTCGTCCTCCAATATTTCTTTTTCTTCAACTGGACTTGTCATAATGCCCAAATTTACTCTTCTTTCTTCTGCATCCATTAGGTTGCGATGGTCAAGTTCTTTATGTGCCATCATACGGTCATGTTCAGCCCTTAGGTTAGCAATTTGTTGATTTTGCATTACTAAATCTGGATGTAGATTAATTTCACCTTGTTGTTCGGACTTCCACAATTCAAGCATAGAAGTTACAATAAGGAGAGCAGGTCCACCAATAATAGCCAATAGAGTGGCATATCCGTCAATATCATTAATAACTTTATCATCTTGCAATCCAGAATAGATAACAAGACAAGCAAAGGCCACCCATGACAATACAATAGGCACACCAATTAGCAACATCATTTTATCGTTAAAACTTTTATTCATAGTAAATTAACCCCCGTCAATGCGGTAACACCTACCAACACTATTGAAAGAACAGTCTTCTTTAATAAATTTATGTCTTTCTCGATATGGTAGAGATGATTATTTTTGATTGTTTCAACCGATTGATGCAATTCATTGAAGTTAGAAACTAGCCAATTAATCTTGCCATCAGTATCTCGATTTAGAACCTCATCCAAATCATCCATATATAAGACTCCCCTATTCAACTATTTAAACTTTTAACTCTATGGACTTATGATATAATAAGAATCTTGTAATGGTGCTGGATTACCGTCAGAAACAGCGTGAACAACAACAGTATCACCAACAGGTAAATCTATTTGGTCAGGGGTATTTACCAAACGATGAGTTGTTAAACCCGTTGTTCCTCCCGTAAGAGAAGGAACAAAATCAATTTTACCTCCGCCAGCAACAGTAATAACAGTAGGGGCATTTCCTAAATTTCTTATTGTAAAAACTGCATTAGGAATTGAAGCAGGTGGCGGTAAATCTAAGGCATTACCTGTAGCATCGTGAATATAAATAATACTAGTCGTAAATGAAGGAACGACAGGAACAGCACCACCAAGAGTTCCACTAAACGCCTCACCTCTATTAAACGCTAAACCATTATTTGTTAAAGCAGTAGTAATAGTGGCAGTATCTCCTACTAATGCCGAAGTTGCAGTAACGTTGGTGGAAACGGTATTTCCTACAATTTCAAGTTTATTACTAGGACTGGCTGTTCCTATTCCAACATTACCATTACCATCAACTCTCATTATTTCATTTAATGGTTGGTCAAACACATCTAATGGGCCTTTTGTTTTAAAAGCAATATAACCTTCATAGTTATTGCTGTTAGCACCTGCCATCGCTATTTCAGACAAAGAAGTAGTGCTTCCGCTATTTCTTAATTTAATAAGTCGTTCTGTTGTTCTACTTGTAGTAGTTAAAGAAATATTGCCATCTTCAACATCTAATCTTTCATCGGCAGTAACATTTTGATTAAGTCGAATACCTACATTTCCTGTTGAACCGTCAATGCGTAATACTTCTGTATCTGAGCCACCGTCATTTATATTGAAAATAATGTCTTTATCTGACACTGTATTTTTAATCGTAATATCGTCGCTAGACTCTGTAATTGTTAGTTCACCCGCAGTTCCCAAACTTAAAGATTTAACATTAGTTACACCCGTTCCATCTACTGAAAATATTTCCGTATCTCCTTCATCTCCATCTGAGTCATCGTCTGATAAAATTTCAAACTTTTCATCAGCAGTATTATCGGCCAAAATAAATCTAATGTCCGCATTGGCTACTTTATTTTTAAACGTGGTTCTATCAGCAGTGGCGACAATAGACATGGCCTCAGTATATCCGCTATTATCATAGCCAATTGAAAGAGAATTTTTTGCTACGTTCATAGTGTAGGTTTGGAATGAATAATCAAATTTATCGTCATCAGTTCCTGCTGTAATATGCACTAATGCAATCGGAATATAACCTGCGGTAATATCTGAAACTAATGGAGTTGCCCCCGCAGTTCCTTGAACAATTACAAGTTCTGGAGTGGCGGGATTTATCAATACCCAATCATATCTACTATGTGATGCATCTTGAACAGTTGAAGTATATGCTTCTGTAAGTGTAACTGTATGACTAACAAATTCCCCCTTTTTGTAAAACTTAATAGGTTGGGCTAGATTATATTGAGTATAAGTTCCCCCATCTGTAATTGTGAATCCCGCATGACTAATGCACATATCCCCCTGTGCGAATGACTCTAGCACTTTAATAATGCCAGAATGCAATTTATCCGTTCCATCTACAAGCCCCTTATTTACTGAACCATCTACCGCTAGTGTTGTTATTTTTCCCTGATTTGCTACCATATTAATCTACCTCTATTGTGATAATAAAATTTATTTCATCTGTTGCTGAAAGAGGACCGAAGCCATCATAGTTTGCCCTAATTAACATCTCCGTTCCTCCTGAATCAAATATTCCTACTTCTTTAATTGTTTGTCCTAAAAAGTCACTTCCTCTAATTGTGAAATTATATTCAATTGTAGTTTGCCCTACCGATGTTCCTGTTACACT
>Ga0208159_1000007_pt1 | contig 82184 bp, 124 predicted proteins | sample 9_EtaG_FD_184082 | JGI IMG/M metagenome (GOLD analysis project Ga0208159, IMG submission 184082) | Marine viral communities from the Subarctic Pacific Ocean - 9_ETSP_OMZ_AT15188 metaG (SPAdes) (version 2) | ecosystem: Environmental > Aquatic > Marine > Oceanic | place: Pacific Ocean | collected... | reverse complement strand
CTTCAATGTGATGATGATAGGTCATGACGGTCGACCTCGATCAGAAAAAACTGTCTGTGTCGGCCCATACATAAGTAAAAATTATTCTTTTAACACTCTCAAAGAGCTTCACAGCGTAATTAATTGCACTGCATACGAACTGTGGCACATAGTGCGCGATGTTGAACAAGACATTACGAAAACAAAGAAGAGTTGACTAAAAATATATTGACATTACGCTACCGGTGTTGATTGACATCACTATGCAAGTCAAGTTCCAAATCGCCGGTATTGACCTCAAAGAATCAGAAGCCAAAACACTTTTGACGATTGACAGTCAAACTCCAACATTGTCAGTTGATTTAGTTGACCATTTGGATACAAGCCTTCTTGATACCAAAAAACTTTTCAAGCTGAGCATTGAGAAAAAAAATCCTGATCTCGCTGCTCTGGCTGCAAAGCTGGCTATTTCACACCCTGAAATCAAAATCAACCGAAAAGGTCGCGTGAAGTCCCCACGGGCAAGCATGGCGACTTTAGAGGTAGACAAACTTACTCTTGATTCAGCTTTGGATGCCCTGTTGACGACAAAGGGAGCTAAGACTGCAGGCGCTGCAATGATCTTGAATCATTTAGCGACAGTACCAGAAGCCACTATGAGGAACGTTGCTGTTTCAACAGTGAACGCCTTTGCTCGTCGTAAAATCAACCCAGAGTCGACTCTGTTCACTGGTTTCGCCAAGGTCAAAGGGAAATACCATCCCATCATCGCCAAGCCCAGACGAGGTGTGAAAACGTATCACACATCTAATGTCTACCAGACGCTGAGAGATGGTTGCAGCTTCCTTGTGCAGGGTGGTTTCCTCGAACTCGAAGAGCAAATTTCTTATGGTTCAGAGGACAAAAAACTTTCTGGAGTTCAAAAGCATCTGCGCCGTAGGGTTTATCAAATGAAACTCACCGAGTCAGGCAGAGTGTTAGCGGATACATGGGCTGACACAGATGAGTTCATTACTAACTACTGGAACAGCCGAGTGAACTAGGTAACAACAGCTAGAGTCAAGGGGCTGCAAATGAAGCAGCCCTTTTTTAATGCCATGCAAATCCGCTACGTAACCACTCGTTTTGAGTTCGAGAGTGCTCTCGCAGAACTTTGGACCATCAACAAGCTCTGCTGTGACTTTGAGACCACCGGGCTCGATGCACGAGTGCATGAACCACGACTGCTTCAGCTCTGCTCAACAAAAGAGGATGAAGAGGATCGGATTGTTTACGTTATTGATTTATTCAAATGCAAAAATATCGATGGTCTGAAGGCTCTCATAGAGTCCCGGTCCATGCTTCTTTTCCACAACGCAAACTTTGACTTTCAGTTTTTCCTAAAATTAGGAATCGATTTCAAGAAAAAAATATTTGACACTTTCATCGCTGAACGTTGTCTCAGAGCTGGTTTCAAAGAAAAGAAGGTAAGCCCAAAAACAGAGAAAGTATTTTTTGGTGATGTCAGTTGCTCGCTTAAGGCAGTTGTAGAAAGAAGATTGGAGATAGAGATCTCTAAAGAGCAGCAGGTATCTGACTGGAGCCAGCTCGATCTGACCATGGAGCAAATTGAGTATGCAGCAAAGGACGTTGACATTCTCCCTAAAATCGCTTCTCTTCAGCTTCAAGAGCTAGCCAGCGAAAACCTGCTTGATGTCTACGGTCTGGAAAGTCAAGTCATTCGTCCAGTTGCATTGATGTGTCACTATGGTTTCAATGTAGATGTAAGTAAAGTGAGACTTCTACAAGCTCAGAAAAAGTCAGAGCTTGACGTAGCTACTAGAGTATTTTGTGAGTCCTTAGATAGTCGTCTTCCCGATGACCATAAACTCCCGAAGCTCCCCGATGGATCAATCGCCATTGGAAAAAACCCAAAGAAGGAGTTCAATCCTGGATCCAATCAACAATGCATCAAGTGCTTCAACACGATCGGAACTGATTTACCACTTGATGCACGAACAGGAAAACAAACGCTGTCTCAGGTTGCCTTAAGCGAATTTGACAGTGATGATCCCACACTCAATCTTCTGAGAAAAAGAACAAAACTTGAGACAGCGTTGGCGCATGTCGAAAAAATAATCGACAACATCAACCCTGTGTCAGGTCATATGCACAGTGGTTACAACTCCTACGGTGCAAACAGCGGTCGCTTCACAAGTTCAGGAGCTAAGCGCATTACCGGCAAAAAGAAGAAGGAGCAATGGGGAATAAATATTCAGCAAGTACCCCGTGATAAAGAGTTTAGAGAGTGCTTCATACCTTCTCCTGGTTACAAATTTGTTATCGCTGACTACTCACAGATTGAGCTACGCCTAGCAGCGGAACTGATTCGCATTCCTCAAATGATCCAAGCCTTCCAAGAGGGTGCCGATCTTCACTCTCTTACTGCAAGTCTCATTTACAGCCTACCGATCGAGGCAGTCCAAAAGTCTCAAAGACAAATGGGTAAAACTTTGAATTTCGCATTGCTTTATGGAATGGGTTTTAAAAAATACAAAACCTACGCTGCAAGTTCAGGTAATATCATTTCCTTGTCAGAAGCCAAGGTGGCTCACGCAGGGTTTCATCGTGCTTACCCCAGATTGAGAGAATGGCATCGAGAACGAAACGCTATGGTTCAGGACGGTTGGACCTACGTTCGTACTCCTATTGGGAGAAGAAGACTGTTGAGTTACGACGATGCAGCCATGACCACTTGCGCCAACACTTTGATACAAGGTGCAGGGGCAGACATACTGAAGCTTGCAATCGCCCGCCTAGGAAAATTTGTAAGCGATGAGTTTCGACCCATAGCCACGGTGCATGATGAATTGGTCTTCGAGGTCATCGAAGGTAAGGCGGACCACTACAAAACTGTCCTCGAAACTCAGATGAAAGAAGCAGCAGAGAGCGTTTTGTCTAAAGTTCCAGTAAAGTGCGACGCAAACGTAGGAGATTCGTGGGCCGAGAAGTAGATTTTACCGTCTGGATTCCAGAGGCCAAGGGCAAGGACGTCTTCACTGCAAAGTCAGACAGTGGATATGTAGGGTGCGTTAGGACACCTGAGTACACTCTTTTAACATCCGAAGTGTTTGAAAAGCCTTTGGTGGCAGCCAACGCTGCAAGGAAATTGAAAAAGAGTTTTGGCGTTCCGAGCAAAGATAAAGAAGGTAAAAAGGTTAAATATGTTGCCCCAAAAAAGACAAAAACTAAATCAAGGGTAAAGTTAGCAGGAAAGCTTTATAGCAATGACGAGAGAGAAGCCATGCCTCTCCTCAGTTTTCAAGAGGTGTGGGTGATCTCTCGTGGGGATGAGTATGTCCTTGACTGTTTGAACAAAGAGAAAAAAATACTTTGTTCATACACCAAAGATAAACAAAAAGCAAAACGCTTCAAAGATTACGAAGCAGCGTTGCGTGTTTCAAAAGTTTTGAAAGGTTCTGTGGGTCCAGGGTTTGATACCACACGTTTTTGGCTTCGACTTGATTAAGTCGACTATATTAGAGATTAGAAAACTGTTTGTTAAGGATGACTGCGCTTCGTTATAACCAGCCGATGAAGCAAGGTCTGCGTAAAGCGGGCGGCCTCTTTGGCCTAAATCTGTTGGATCTGTTCAGTGATGATGAAAGCAAACGGGGAGACTTTGCTCCAGGTTTAACTTTTAAAACTACGACAAAAGGACGTGGTAGTGGCTTAACTTACCGCCCACAACAGCAAAATCCTGTAACAACAATCCTGCAGTTGTTGCCACGTGATCAACAGGTTGCCGCTCCTAGTGAAGTGGAGGCTCCTGCCTTGGATTCGCCCACGACTGAAACACCTCAGACATCACAGCCTGATCCCGCGCCTCAGACTCCAACTACGACCCAGCCGACCCAGCCTAGTCGTCAAGGTCTTCGCGACCTGGCTGCTCAATACGGTCAGACTGCGCTGTTTGGCGCTCAAGATTACATCAAGGCAAAAGAGATTGGATATTCCGACGATGAAATCAAAAGTTATCTAGATGAAAACCCAATGATGCTCGCCCTTTCCAACAGGGCTGGTCAAGCGGGCGGCTTCTACGATGAACTTGCAGCAGGACAAGTCGACACATCGAAAGCTACTTCGAGAGAGTACGCCCAAAAGATGATGGACTTTGATGCGTCAGCACAAGGCGGAGAGTTCCCTGCCACGCAGGCATTCAAAGATGCTTTCGAATATCAAGCCCCACAGATCTCAACCAGGTTCGGCCAAGACGCAACATTCTTTGGCGGCGAAGACTACAGAGCTGCTAAACAGTCCGGCTTTAGCGACGCTGACATCAAAGATTTCCTAAATCAAAATCTTGATCTTGTTCGAGGACCGAACGTACCTGGTGGGTCAAGCGAGATCGGTCAACTTCTAAAACCTGCTGAAAGCTCTAGCGGATCATCAGGAAATTCTGGTGGATCCTCGGGTGGTTCTTCAGGGTATCAACTGGGAACCAGCGCAATGAATCCAGACATTGAAGGGTCTGAAAACTTCTTTGGCGGTCTCGATTACGACGCCGCTAAAGCTGCAGGTAAGACAGATCGAGAAGTTCTGGATTTCTTGAATCAAAATCTGGGTACACTCCGCGCAGGTAACGTCCCCGGAGGCGGTGGTCTTTATGACCAAATCGCGGCGCGAGTCAGAGGCTGAACACTATAAATTAATTATTTGGAAGGGAGATAAAAAGCTAGAGCTATCTTTGAGTGCGCTTGACGCTGCCCACGCTCAGGGTCAAGCGTTAGATATTGCACGTAGTCTCGAGGCTGATCGTTTCAGATTGAGCTACGGAAAAACGAAAGCCACAAAATTATCCAGGCTGTACGAAAAGCTAACCTATAACAGGTTTAATTATAAAGAGTGTGACATATGGAACGGGTCAGTGACAAACGGATGCCCGTCAGTATATGCTCTAGGTGAGCGATATTACGTTAGACCACTTGTACTAGGTTATCTTGACATAAGTAGAGACGATGTTGTTAAAACGACATGTGGTAATACCATGTGTGTGAATCCATACCATAACCAATATCTGACATCAAAAAACTCGAAACTTGGTGGCGGAGACAAGCAGATGCTCTTAGCATTCCGTAGCCAAGGCGTAAGCGTTCAGCAGATCGCCAAGGCTCTTAACGTACACCGATCAACGATTTACCGGATTCTAAAAAATGAACGTCTTTCTGATGGGGATCAGGATTACAGATGAGGCAATTGTCGAGGACGACAAAGTCAACGTCATTGCTGAGTCACTTCCTTCTTCAAACAAACGTGTCTCTACAAAAATTCAGCTCGTTCAAAAGGCTGATCATTACGTAGGCAAACTTCTAAAGGATCTCAAAGAAAAGCAGGAAGTTCTAGCGATTGGTCCCACTAAGGCCACGCCTGACGGAGTTCTCCAAATGCAGCCCATGCTGGTTGTCTCACCTGAGAACTTCTCAGACATTCTTGCAATCAATACTTTCATGGCTTGCGGGGGTCTTGGACCTAAGTCTGAGCAGAATGAAGTTGGTGACTCAACTGTCACAAACCGCTCGATTGCTTGGCAAGCACCTGACGACAAAGAGACCAACTGGTTCAAGCTCACCGCTTGGAACGAACACTCTCAACAGTTGTCTGAGCTGCCCAATGGCACGCCCACAATCGCTGTCGGTCGCGTCAGCACAAGTGAAAAGGACGATAAACAGTATCTGAACTACCAAGTGGATCAGATTCTTTATCTTCCAAAGGGCACGAAGTCCGCGCCCAAGAAAGCATCTGACCCCGATAAAGGGCAAGTCAATGCAGCGGCTATTGGTACTGTCAACTTCTCTCTCTAATCATGGTTTACATCGCTGGAAAATTTGCGGCTGATGAAATTCTCTGTCAAGTCCCGCCCAACACTCTCAGGATCGATCTTCAACAACGTCGCTGGAAGTCGGACAACGATCCAGATTCCGCCATTACTGACGGAAACGACAACGGGATACCCATCTCATTTGTACTCCTCGGGTTTACACCCTTCTATGGGAACCTCGGTATGCGAGACCATCAGGAGTTCATCAGGATTGCGTTCATTGGTGTGGATCCTACGCATCGGTTACTTCCTGCTCGTTGTGTCACTACCGCTATTGTCTCTGGCAAAAGCAGTCAGAAAAATTTCATCTCGTACTTCCAACAGCTTTACAACAATCGCATCAATGTTGCGGAAGTAATCACTCAGACGAAATTTTCTCAAAGAAGTTTCACTGAACGTGATCCAGTCACTGGAGCTGACGGTCAGAAAATCAACTACAACGTATTAGAATTTTCTGATCGACCTGTCAATTCCGATGAGGAGAAATCTCTTGTCGAAGATATTGACAAGTGGCTTACCACTGATGGAGGAGAGCTGGTATCGTCTGCACTTCGAGCTCATATCTCCGGTGCAAATCTGGTCGAGCTACCTCTGGGAGCTGATCACGAGCAGATCAAAGCTGCTTTTAACGAAGCTCACCCACAGCTAGAAGCGTCTAAAGCAGAGGGATTGGCAGCCCTACCTCCAGGCGCTGGCGAACCCAAGTCAGCTCCTCCTGAAGCTAAAGCAGAAGGTAAAGAATTAACAAAGGAACAGAAGGAAGCCTTGAAGGCCGCTGGTTTAGCGGTTTAAATTGGTTACCTCACACCCCCTTAGGGTCGCCTCGGCGGCCCTTTTTTATTGGAGAAGTTTAGCAATGCTCGGGAGTTCGATGCCAGATCTAGCAGCCTCGAGCGCCAAGCCAGAGAACAATCTTTTCTGCACAAGGTAGTTTGCATGAAGAAGATCTAGTATCTCAACTAAATCATCAACTTTTTCGATTTTGCTTGCACGGTTCATGAACTGAGAGTGGTAAAACTCTTGCTCCATGGTCATGTAGTCTCTCAATCGTTTTTTAAGATCATCGGAGTCACCCATGAGCTTCTACAAAGTCCCTGACAATATTTTTAATCCTATTGCAGAAAGAAAGATCTGCGGAGGGAGGGTAGTACTCCCTACAGATCTTTTTGGAGGTCTGCAACGTCAGCTACATACCTTTGGCATCACTGAATGTTTTATTCCATCAAACGATACAGACTATCTCGATCCTTCTTGGTGGAAAGCTCTGCCTGAATTTGACTGGACCTTGGCAATCACCCACGGTATGCGGAAGGACATTGATTGGATCCTCGAGCCTGGGTATGAGCTTGCCCAGAAAGGGCTGATAATCCTGGATCGACTGACTTTTCTTGAGCCAACAAAGAATCGTGCAACCTTTCTACACTCAAAACCTTTATCTAACCTGATTGTTTTGAACCCTCGTCCGATATTTCGTGCGGATAATAGAAAAACAAATGACTCTGTGACTTCAGCGTGGTTCGTATACGACAAAACTAAATCATCACAGGGAGAGACAAAAATTGATTTCGATGTAAGCTGGCAGCGACCAAAGTCTTTTTTAAGAAAATGAAAGGTCGCCTAAGTTTACTTCTAACCCAATGGGTAGAAGCGCAACAGGAGACAAATAAAAAACTTGATACCATTACAGCTCTCTTGGTGAGTAATCAGTTACTCCAAGAGTGTGTGGATCATGCTGGCAATGGTAGAACTCCTCAAGATATCGCAGACTTAGTAGCGGATTCTTTTTCAGCTGGTCGCTGTCTTCTGGGCGAACTAGATCAAAGAAACAAAGAATATGATTACCAGAAGAGTGAGTTTTTTCTAGACGATCCAAGTCCGTCAGACCCACCTGACAGCGACTTAGGAACGTTTTAAACTTAGTAAAAATAAATTGTGGACACACGTAAAACTATAAACGGTCTAAGGCATTATAAATGCCCAGGAGTTCCAGATTACTTACCGTCGGTCACATCAATTTTAAGCAGCACAGCGTCTGCTAAAACGCAGCAGAAGCTGGCTCACTGGAACATTATGAATCCAGGAGTTGCTGATGCAGCAGCCGCTAGGGGTACTTGGATCCACGAGGCTACTGAAAATTATTTACGAGGGCTGAAGGTAGTACCTCCAAAACAGTACGCAGACTATTGGACAGGGGTGCCTGAGAGGTGCGATGAGATACTCGAGGGTGGTCGTGTTCTCTGGTCCGAGCGTCCTTTCAATCAACCTGCGTGGTCAAAATATGTAGGTGAGGATGGAGTCGGTAGGATTTTTTACTACGACGAAAATACTGGGCATGGTTATGCCGGGTGCTGTGACCTTATTTATATGGATAACAATGCTGAAATTGTTTTAGCTGACTTCAAAACCAGTGCTGGTCCGTACAGTGCTCGCTTCCCGAACAAAAAGCAAAACCTTGATGAGAAGACGCGGAAAGCCTTGATATCCGGTGTATTCAAAGTTAAAAAGACACGGCTTCAATTGGCTGCGTATAAATTAGCGGCGGAAAAGTGCTTAGGAATTAAAATCAATAAGACACAAATAATCGTTTCGACCGCTATCGAAGAGTATCAAACACAGGTTTTTACCTTTGGTGAAACCGAAGTAGAGAAAGATGAGATGGCTTGGCTTGCCTTGGTGGATAAATTCTTTACCGAGGTGCGTCCAAAAGCACAGCAGTCTTAAAACTTTGCTTCGAGCACTGTCGGTTTAGCAAAGTTGAGGCAGAATAGCGAGACATCAAAGCGTCTTATGCATTTTATTTGCTCGGTAAACACGAAAGTAGTTCAGGCGCTTGATGCAGTATCGGGCAAGATCGAGGCAGGTGGTGACTACAGTTCCTTCAACAGCGGCTGGGAATCACAAAATTTATCTGCAGATCAAATCGCGGAAGAGGTAGCTCAGTCGAAAGGTTTATGTGCATGGCACCTGGTCAACGGCAAAAGAGTTAAAGGAGAGACAGGTTTAATCCACGCTGGGTTGATAATTATCGATATTGATAATCAAGCAGACGGCAAAGATCAAGACGGTAATAAAATCCAAAAGCAAGAGTTGACTTGGGAGCAGGCGCAACAATTAGATATTTGCAAAAAGTATTTATCTCTGGCTTACGATTCGCCCTCCACTAAACCTGGTTGGCCTCGATTCAGACTCGTATTTGGTTTAGAAAAACCGATCTTCGATGGAGATTTTTATCAGTGGTTTACTAGGGCTATTTCAAAAGACATCCCTGGTTCAGATATACGAGCCACACAGGTCCCGAATCTTTTCTACGGTTCAAAATCAAAGGACGGCATTCTCTATACAAGCGATAAATTTATCCCTTCCTCAAAAATTGACGAAGCTCTAAAAGTTTTTCATTCATTACCTAAAGAAAGTCTGGGCTCAAAGTTCGACGTTACCGACGCTCTTGAAGATGTAGTCATTGAAGAAGACGGAGTGAGTTTAGAAAAGCTTGTATCTCGCTCTGTCAAAGACATTCTTGAAGGGAAACCAGTAGACGATCGGTCTCTTGCTGTCACAAGAGCAGTCAAAGAGATTTTGGGCTGGACTAATTGGCTAAGAGATAACGGGATCTCATCAAGAGTCTCGCCCTTGACAGTAGCACACCGTGCGTTCTATGCTGTATATGCGTACCCTGCGGAGATCGATGGCAAGTTCACCCGAATAGTCGAAAGCATTCGAGACGTCGAGTCCATCAGACCGGCTATCGTTATGGCATCGGAGCACGATGATATCGCTGCTTGGAAAAGACTCAAGTCTGTTGACTTAGAAGCTTTCAATCAGATTGCGTCCGATGAAATCAAAGAAGGGATTAAGCAGACAAGAGCTAAGTCTGTCAATTCAATTCTTACCTTCGATGATTTCTCTCTAGACGAATCGCCAGCCACAACGAAAACAACAACACCAACAAAAACACCAGAGAGGCAAGACCAAGTGTCGACACCACAAACACCAGCACAGTTAGTAAACCTCCAGAACGCTCAACAGCAGAACAGGGCTTTTGCAGAGAATGATGTCGCTGAAATTATTGCCACTAATCAGGGCGATAATTATTTATACGACAGCACTCACGACAATTTTTATACCTACGACAACGATACAGGTATTTGGTACGTGCAAGATGAAATGCACGTCAAGAAAAGAATTGTTAATGCTCTAGATACTTTTGTATCTGCTGGCGTCCTTCCTAAGTATCAATCATCGACTGTCAACAGCGTCTACGCGATGCTTCAGGCAAAAATGCTTCGTTCGCTAAACGGAGGACGAACAAGCATCTTTAACAAAGGTAGAGGTTACATCCCATTCTCAAATGGTGCTCTTGACAGTGAAACTTTTGAGTTCGAGCCAGGCAAAAACAAAGATCTTTTCTTCCGAAGCAGACTTCTTTATGAGTGGGACCAGCAAGGTAAGTGCCCAAAATTTCTTGCGTGGTTGGATTCTTCACTGCGTAAAGGACAAGGACGTTTGATTCAAGCTTTTGCGAGAGCATTGCTTACCGGCTACACCTCAGGCGAACGGTTTCTACACCTTGTGGGTCCTGGTGGTACGGGTAAATCGACCATGCAACAGCTGATGATTGCCCTTGCGGGTTTCAACAGCACCCACACGTCAAGCCTCGAGTTGATTGAGACAAACAAATTTGAGAGTTACAACCTCATCGGTAAACGCCTTCTGCTGTTGACGGATGAATCTAATTACAACAAGCGGATGGACGTGCTCAAAAAGCTCACCTCTGCTTCAGACACCTTGCGTGCTGAGCGCAAGTACGGAAAAGAAATTATTAGCTTCAAACCAGAGTGTCTGGTTTGTATTGCGAGTAATGAGCACATCAGCTCTAATGACTCAACGAGTGGACTTGAAAGACGAAGACTGACCATCGTTATGGACCAGGTAGTCCCTCCGAGTCAAAGACGTGAACTGCTCTCTGTTTACGGCGACAGGCTCGAAGGAGACTTTGTTAAGGAGCTTCCTGGAATTGTTTCTTGGGCATTGTCAATGCCGTTTGAGGACATGAGAGATGTGCTCGCAAACCCAGTAAAACACGCTCCTTCACTGGCAAGGACTAATATCGACGCACTTGTCTTCAACAATCAGTACGTCGCCTGGATGGCTGAGTGCTGCTTGTACGCGCCTAACACTGCGACTGTTGTCGGAAGGGGAGCAGCCAGACCCAGCACTGATGAGTCTGAAAAGGGTATGTATGTGAAGAATGCATTCACTGAGCTCTACGCAAGCTACGCCAATTTTTGTAAGGCGTGCGGGTACAAAGCTGCTGCAAAACCAAGATTTGTTGAACGCACAATGGAAACTCTCTGCAATATCCTCAAGCTTCCACACTGCACCACAACTACTAAAAATGGTTTGGCTGCTATCAAAGGTTTGCGGCTTAAGCCATTTGATCTAACATCAGATCGCGCATCTCACGGTGACACCAGACTTCCCAACCCGGTGGAGTTTGCACAAGAGCCTGAGTTTGCTAAATGGGAAAACAGTTTTAACAAACACGATGCGAACACCTAAAGCATTTGCGTTGATCATCCTGATCGGAGGGGCTTCAGCAGTCGTTACTGCTGTCAAAGCTCCTATTTTTCTCGGCGCACCTCTTGCTTTTGTAGGAGGTGCAATGGCTGGCGTCTCAGCTAGCGATGAAAAAAATCGTCGATCTCGCGAGGGTTTAGAAGTCGCTCACAGGGTCAGTGGTGCGTTCAGTGCCATGTACGAACGTAATCGAGGTTTAGTTGATCCTGTTGAACTTTCTTTTATTGCAAATGTCAGTATCGATCAAGCCCACGGCTTTCTGAGTGCTCTCGCCGAAACTACAGGCGCAACTAAAATAAATAACAACAAAGGGGTTGGCGCAACTTTCAATTTTCCTCACAATACAAATGTCTTAGAGGAGCTGTCAGTCAACGCCCAAAACTGGGCTCAGCAACAGAATGCAGCTCTCTCTCAAGAACTCGAGCAGCATCGACAAATGATTCGTGCAGCTCAGTTAGCACAGGTAACAGCGCCTCGACAAACGACAGAAGCTCCAGTCCCCGCAAACCCTTGGAATCATCAATCGTGAGTGAAGAAGAGATCTCTATCGACACGCAAGGTCCTGAGCTTATAAGAGTGGAGGTTAAACGAGACGGTTTTATGTTCGCTACGTATGTCTCTAGCGAACATCTAGTCGACGACAACATAGATTACCTACGTAAAAAAATCGATGAAGAAGCCCGCCAAGCTTACTTGAGGCAATTTGATGATGTCTAAAGAACACGAAGATGAACGCGATCAAGAGATCGACGAAACCGGAGAGAAGTTGTCAGAAGAAGATCAAGAGCTACTTGATCAGGCCCTTGCCAATTTACTTGGCTTCATTGAAAAAGAAACAACGATTGGTTACTGGGAAGTAATTAACCACACGGATGAAGAGGAAGACGGTTAACTAAATCGATTTGTTTTTGCTACACGTTTCATATAAATATCTAAAGGTGTGACACGCCAAACGACGGTCGACCGATAAACACCATCCTTGACAGGTCCTAATCCTCGATGAGGAATAATTCCTGGAAAAACTATTACACGTCCAGGGACATAGTCAAAACTCTGAGCAACTTCAGTCTCCTCCATATTCATAATTTCAAACTGACCTCCCCACTCTGGTTTCCAGATAGGGCTAGTCATCATCATGATCGTCAGATCTTCAGTATTTTCAGCATCTGTATGACTGCAGCCATCGGCTCCTTTATGTTGAACATTTAAATCTATGCGGTGTAAAAAATATTTTTGACACATGATGCTTTCAACGTGTTCCAAAATTCGAAAGAAATCTTGGACTACCTCTGGTGGGTTCCACAGAACGGCGACATTATTAATACCATTCCTCGCAAAAATACACTGCCCTTGTAGTGTGTGCGTTCCTTTTTTGCCGTAAGGAAATGAATATCTATTAGCTACGTTGTCTTGGCAGACAGGAATATTACTGACAGTGTCGTAAAACTGGTGAAGAAAAAGGTCGTCGAACTTATCGTCAATTGTAACGATGCTCATTAGTTTTCCTCCAAGCAGCCAAGCCAACGCCAACCATCGAGTGAAGCGTCGTCTTTGTGATCTACTACAGCTTTGACAATGGTAGGTATTTCTAAATCCAAAAGCATTGCAATCTGTCGAGCGATCAGTTGATGCTCAAGCTGTGTCTCAGGTCTCGCTCTCAAGCCGACGTAATGCACCCATGAGCGCACAGTTGCGTTTGCGTGAATTCTTGTCGGTGTATATAAAGGCAAAACATTTCTAGCGCACTCCCGTGCCACACCTGCCTCGAGCATGTCGTTATACAGAGAATGAGCCTCAGCATCGAATTTATAAATTCGATCTCTAAAACGAGCTAAATCTGATTGATCAATCGGCTCGGTGCTCGACTGGCGATTCTTTTCTGCTTGTTTTCTCAGCAAAAATTCATGCGGCCTGTCATGGATACCATCAGGCATCGTTGTAAAAGGATTTGTATAACGCTGAGAAAGTTCTTGAAAGCACAGAGTTTTATGACGAATCAGCTGAGCTGAGATTGCCCTAGAAGTAATTATTTCAAAACTAGCGTTAGCCTGCTCCAGAATGGACCAGTGACCGTGTTTGATGCAGTAAGTAATCAAACGAGCGTACTCTTCTCTGTCAGGATCAGAGGTAGAAACCCGCGCGTGTTTAGCTATGACCTGCTCGGCTTTGGGTGTAATCCAGTCGAGCTTGACCGAGTGCATTAGTAATGCTTAGCTCGGGTCAGAATACTTCAGCTTTTGGGAAAAGTCTCTTGATAACGGAGACGCGCTGTAATTTGAGACGGATTACTTACCGCCTTGACCATATCTGCAGGCCCCATACCTAAAGCCATGCCTGCCATACGCATTGGCATCATGGAATTACTTCTTTGCATTGGGCTGTCCTCCGAAGACTTGTTCTTGTAGCGAGAGATCATCACGTCTGCGATAGTCGTTCGCCAGATTCATGGGTCCTACTTCTTGAGTATTCAAGAAATTTTGTTTAGGCATCAAAGTCAGAGCTTGCACGTTTGCTCTCATGACCGGATCCACGGAGTTCACGGTGTCCGCTAAATATTTAGCCGGGCTCATGTCCATCGGTCTCTCAGGAAGTGGAGTCTCTTGATGGTTGTAGCCGACTAAGCCTGTAGTCTCTTGAGATTTAGGCATATTACCGTCACCATAAGGCAGCGGATTTACGGGAGCACGAGTGTATGTGCCCATGTCAATGTTGTACTGGGCAAAAATGCGATTTACATCATCAGTGTGCTGTGCCCTGCGAGTGGAAATACTTATTTCGTCGTTCATATACGAGGTAGGGCTTGCCATTGCCATACCTAAAGGCTTCAGGGGTGGCATGGGACCTAAGCCACCAGGGCGCTGTAAAAAATTCTGGTTTTCCATATGTTAATTATAGGGTTAGTCGTCAATATCGAAGTTAAAAGCTATAGAAATTCTATCCTTACCCTCTGTCGAAACTGTTGGTAAAACCATATGACGGTAGCTACCTGGAAACATCAAAACTTGCCCTGCTTTCGGGGTGAAATGTTTAATACCATGCCAAGCAGAGTTGCCGTGAATTATCGGGCTCTCAAGAAGTAGTTTGCCTGGATCTTCAGGCACTTGTGCATAATAAACAGCGGAAACGTAAGCGTCGCCGTGGTGATGGTTGACATTAAAATCTTCACCAGGTTTATTTATGTTTGCCCACCACTGGCACATCGTTACTTCTCTAGGTTCATGAGGCCATTGATGCAAACAAGCTTCACTAACTGCTTGTGAACACACCTGGCGAACGCTGCTTACAGCAGGTAACACATCTTCAAACTTTGGAGCGTGAATAATTTTGCTTTGCCACCCTCCGAAGTTGCTTTTCAGCCTTCCTTTTGGGTCTGCTGCTCGAAGATTGTAAACCTCGTTTGCGACGGCTTCAGGATCAGCTGAAGCAAAAAAATCTAAGAGGACTGCAGGCCACAAAGGAGTTACGCAAAGCTCCAAGTGGTGTTCTTGATTCATTGTCGTTTGGGCTGTCTCCTGCGGTTGGTGGTTTTATCCACTATCCGAAGATTCGAAGCGTTGTTGTTCTCCGGATTGTAGTCCTTGTGGTCGACTTCTTTTCTGTCTCCCCGAGATACTCTGCCAGCCCGTTCCATATGTCGACGAGCCTTGTTACGCGCAGCACGACGTTTCTTTTGACCCTCTTTAGCGTGGTAGTCATTGTATTCTTTTTTGTAATCGCGATCAGCCATAGATTAAGTCTACAGACAAGTACAATGAAGAAAGGCTTACTAAACTTATGGGTTTTCCAGAATATTACAGGCGTGTAGATAAAGCTCTCAAAGGTGTTTTACCTTTTGGAGGCACACCTGTTCAGCCAGAAATACTCAACCAACTGCCTCCAGCTATCAACTTAGGTTATCGATATGTGACAGGCACCGGTAATAAGAATTTAGAGTTCACTGACGAATTTAAACGTCAAGCAGTGATGAATGCTTTGAGAAGCAGAGGGACTGATAGACCCACGCAAGAAGGTGACGTAATTTCTGTTACTCCTTATCAACAACAGTACTTAGTGCCGGGAGTAGACACATTACCACCAGCTTTTGGTAAACCAACACCCTTCGATAAAAATCCTGAAGGTGCTCCCTACAGATATTCTTTAGGTCGATACAACGTATTTGACGAAGGTGACCGCTATACCGTAAGAGACACTTATGACCTTAGGAATGAGTTTGAAAGTCCGTCTATGCAGAAGAAAAAATATAACCCAGAGACAGAAGAGTTTGAATATAAAGAATCAAGAGAAGTCCCTGAAGCAATGGTCAGAGGTTTGGCTGGTATGTTGGGAGACCCCTCTTCATTTTTGAGAGCTTATATAAATATGCGTTTGACTGAACCCGCTCCTTTCGACGTAGAATTTTCTGTGCCTAAGGGGTATGGAACAGGTGTAGGTCCTTAGTAAAATTCATTGTGCGATTACAAAACAAATTGGTGCGCCTAGTCCGTGAAACGCAGCCCAAAAATCAGAGGCAGTAGGTAAAACATCGTCTCCATAGTCTCTGAATGTGATTGGAGTAAAACCTTGCTCAAAGGCAGCTTTGTTCATCTCCTCGACGGCGACGTAAAAGCGAGGACCCATCAAAGAAATTTTGGTTTTATCAGAGGCCCAATTTACAACGCAACTGGACTCACTATCAAAGCCACAAGAATGTGAACCGATCCAGTCGGTTCCGCAAGCCTCCTCTGCAAACTTGACCCTTTCGTGTTGCGTGGGCCATTGCTGTAAGAAAGCTTTGAACACAGGAGCGAACCTGCGTTGAGCATTTCTGATGGATTGATCTGTATGTTGTGTAGCCATCAGTTTTTCTCGTCGTTGAAGTGCGCGTCACGAAGCTTCTGACCTGCTTCTTTACACCACTCCTCCCACAAACCTGTGTAAAGGCCGTTCGTGCGACCTGATTTTTGATACAAAAAATTTATAAACAAGGCTTTGCGATTCTCTTGTTCGATGTCCCAAGTTTCGAAAATATCAGAAGGGGTCACGGTTTTACTTTGATATACCAACCTGAACTATACCCTTTCTCAACCATCCAACGAGATGCAAGGTAGTGTTTTGAATACTTTTGAAATGCACCGTGCTCTGAAGCATATACTCCCTCTACAAGGTCAAGATCACCTAGTGGATCGTGAACGATCAAACATTCTCGATCCTTTGTCACTCCCACAGCAACTATCCAATGACCCGTCCCTGTGGGATTTTCAAAAGGACCGTGGTGCAAAATCCCCATTGGCACAGGGACTCCTGAAAATAGAAGCTCTTCGATATCTCCCCAATCACCATCTTGACGAAACTCTGCATGTAGTCCACATTGATCCAGAGTTTTGAGCTGAACCCATGCTTCTGTGGGCTCCCCGTTCTCAAGAACTAAATCGATGTATTCTTCGCCGGATACATCACTGCATTCCAGAGTGTCTACAAGGGTAAAGCAAGCACTTGAAAAGTAAGTTTTGTCTTCGTCGGATAAGTTCTTTATATACGGTGCGTTTAGTTGTATGTGGTGATTTGGATTATAAGAAGTTTTTTGCTCTTCGTCATTGATTACTTTCCAATGGGGAGCATAGAAATACCACGCAGTATTTGGGTTTGCGACTAGACGGACTTCTCTAAGGTGCTCACCTGCGGTCACAATAATTTGAGACCACTCCCAGGCTGACCCTCGAGAGACAAAAAGTTTTTCCTCAGGAAGAAGTTCTGAGTGCTCAAGAGGCACCTTGGTCAACCAAGTATCGTGTTTCGCCAGCAGAGACTGGCCCAACAAGGGATGCTTATCCGCTTCCCGGCGATTCATGGTCGCTCCGCTTCCGATTAATTTTGGCAAACGTGAACGTTATTAACAACATCAACAAGGCACTTTTTAGTAAAGAATTAAACAAATAAGTGAAACTACGAGAGCTTAAATCAACTGCGTAAACAAGATACAAAAATAAATCACTCAGTGTCACTAAAGTCAGTTTCTTGTTTTTCACAAGCCTTGACCGTCTCTTCCGTAGAAACATAATAAGAGGAGGAAGTTTTACCTCCCTCCTCCAATGCTTCTAAAATTTTCCTAGCTAAGACACATTCCCATGCGTTTGGGTTGGTCACTAAGAAAACCTCGTGTGCTTGAATCTTAGAATCAAGCAGCGGTATATGTCACTCGATAAACGCAGGGAGAGCGATCGGTTTTCTCTACGTACAGAAAGTTTTCGATTGACGCTCCCACGCTGAATGTGAAGGAGACATCCGTACGGTTAGAAATTTTGGGAGAATGGACTTCTCCTAAAACCTCTCCATTGATACCGCTTCGGATATAAACACGACCTACATTTTGAGAACCGGCCTGAAGAGTGACAGTGCCTGTTCCGGTAGCACTGGAAGTGACGCCGTGCTTGTCAGCTCTTTTCTCAGATCCCTCAGAGGTGTCTTCAATTGTCGAGTTGACTACGACGTTACCACCATCCTCGGTGCGGTATTGAGCAAAACGAGTGATACCGGCTGGATTAGCTCCCAGCTCACGATTGAAAGTGACCTGAGCCATTTGAGCAAAACATCATTGATTACCTTTATTTTAGTATCTAAGGCTATGGGTTAGATTTGATTTATTTCCAATAACATAATGCGGTACAACAAATTCAACGCTGCGGTTTATGAGTTCACTGAGTTTTTAATCCGCTTACGGCCTGATTTGAGAAAAAACGTTTGGATTTCTCGGACACGAATGTACTGTCGTGATGATTGGTGTGAATTCAGAACTCAACTGGTTCTAAAAGAGATAGACGAAGACGTAGAAAATTTACATGAGCACTGGGATACTGAGGAAGCTAAAACTTTTCGACCCAAAATTCAAGGAATTTATTTTTTCGAGGATAATCACAACGAACCCCTAGGAGGAGTGATGGGCTACTCCTATGAGCTATATGAGGATAAAAATGAAAAAGCTACTGATCAGTCGCAGTAGATCAAACACTCTGGAGCTGACGGATCTCCATTATCACCGCAACGATCTTCCCAGAAAGCTTCCTCTATGGTCAGAGGTCTTTTGAAATGTAATTTTTTGGGCTCTTCTTTCTTTTCAGAAGAGGGCATCGGACAAGATTGATCAGTCATTTTTTTGACTTCTTGTAGGACCGAGCTTTTTTCTTAGCTCTCACACAGTTTGGCACCATTTTCCCCGATTTTTTGCTTTTTTTCATGCCCTCCTGGACATAACCATCCCAGCATGGTCCTTGTTTAGCCATTGTTTTTAGATGCTTTGTACGACCGAGCTTTTTTGCCAGCCCGTTTGGCTTTTTCAGTGTTGGATACGTGAGTGTTTACAGGTTTACCTCGTGTAGCTCTCTTCTTCTTTTCATCCGTAGCTTTACGTTCTTCTTTCGACATTGAGGCCCACGCTGCTTTAGGCAGGTATCGCTCTGTGCGTCCTTTTTCTCTTGCTTTATCGGCCATAACCTCCAAGAGAGTTTTTAAGCATTTCTAGTCTATTAGCTTGGTTTCTATGTGTCTGCGAAGCTTTGTCCAACTGTCCAACAATTTCGACAAGCTCATTTTCTACCTCAGTCTCAGGCATGGTCTGTCTTTGTTGATCCCGAATAGGTCCTCCAAAAAGCCACGCATCACAGGTTCTTGAACCTGCACATTTAAATTTGAACAGCTGGCAATATCCTAAATCAGCCAACTGCATCACCTCTCGTGGGTCTGCTGCATTGGTTTCGTTGATACCTTTTTCTATACAATCCAAAATGACATCAGATTGATCGAATGCAGCGCAATTACCGCACCTAGCTGTCTTTACTGTTTCTAAATCTGTATTCCAAAGCTCTGCTTTTTTCTCCCAAAAACCAGGATCAGGTACAGCAGGATTCAAAGGACCATATCCATAGTTTTCTGTGGTCCAATCTCTATTTTTGATGTTTTCTTTGATATCAACGGTGGCTAGAGGGCACTTACGGTTGACTTCCGTTATCTTTTTTTCAAGCAGTAAACCTCCTTTACGGCTGGTCAAGCTCTCTTTTTTTACTTCGGTTGGATTCATAATTATCGAGCTTTTTAAATATTTTACGTGTTTTCTTCAGCAGTTTCTGAGCCTGCTCGCGACTGATACATTCTTGAGCTTTTTTTGCGATTCTCAGAAGCTTTCGCCGCTGCTTCGGCAAATTCACTTTTTCTTCTTCTCGTACTCTTCTCTAGTTTGCCAGTCTTCCTTAGACCATTTGGATAATTTGTTTTTGCTAGATTTCTTACCTTCATATTTTCCACCCATTTCTTTGTAGTATTTTGTAGCTAACTGCATAGCACGTGCAGAGTGACCACCCATTTTCTTTCGGGCTTTTGCTTTAGCTCTAGCCCATTTTTCAGGGTGTTTTTTCTTCGCAGTTTCTGCCACTTACAAATCCCTGTTAACTCTTATAGTTTATAAGACGAGAGTAAAAATCTCAGCCATGACGGACGATGAAAACAAAAAAACTTACGAGTGGCTGACTGAAATCGTAAAAGTTTCAGTGCTGGGCTGGAGTGCGGCATTGCTAACCCTTTCGTATATGGGTTACTTTCAAAAAATGGACCCAACTTTCGTCGCCTCGATTTTTTCTGGGTCGTTAGCTGGGTACGGTTTGAGTCGTGCTACCGATACTATTAAGAAACAAAAAGAACCTAAAATAGAAGAGAATACTACACCCAAAACTAAGCCGTGAAAACACTCTTATGGCTTACTCTATTAAGCCTTTTCAGTCCTTTGGGGGCTTTCGCACAAAGCGCACCTGGCTTCACTCAGGGCTCGATGAACAGCACCACAACCACCGAACAAACGATCACCGAGACGATCGAAATCGAGAAGTATGGAGGCGCTTACAGCAGCATAACGGGTCACAATGTGACGCCCAGTGCAGCTATCGGGGCCACGGGCACGACTTACACGATGAACTCAGGGGCCACAAACTGGCAGCTGGAAGTTGTCACTCGAGCAGCTGGGATTATCGAAACTCAAGACATAGAGCGGACAATCGAAACCGAATCTACGACTACGTCCTTAAGTGTCTTCTCTCAGTAATATTTTTAGGCTGTAGTCCTGTCTATGCACAGAGCAATGACGGGACTACAGTTATCGCAAATCCTCAATCATCTTCAACCGGCTCAGTAACAAACAGTGCGGTACAAATAAATCAAGGATCTTACGCGACACAAGGACTCGGAAGTGGGCACTACTGCAATAGCGGCACTGTGGTGTTTACACCTTTTTATCTTGGGTCTGGCTTTCACCCAGAGTACTCAAGAAGTGAAAATTATGGCGCTCAAATCAGTTTTGCTCTTCCGTTAGACGGATCTGTTCAAGAAATTTGTAAAGAGCTTGGTAGAAAAAAAATTCAACAAAAAAGAGTTGATATTTTGCTCACTCGCATAAGAGAATGCACTGCTATGTACGAAGCAGGGTACATGATACGACCTAACTCACCGTATTCAGCGATTTGCGACGACGTTGTGCCAATCGCTGCCTACTCCAACTTACCGGCTTCTTCCCAAGCTTCCTCTGCACCCGATTAATAATTTGTTTGACAGCGGGTTTAAAAGCTGAAACACATTTTTTGAATACAGAAGTCGCTAGGAGCGTTGCCCCCACAGAAACCGTCGCTGTTGTTCCAGCCGCCACAAGAATTTCAGGTTTCGGGATTGGCACTTCAATCCCACCAGGTAGAGAAACGCTATTGACCACCTCAGACGCTTCTAGCTCCTTTTCCTCTACCTCAATGACAAACTGATTGAGGTCAGTTCGAAGGGTAGTTATCGCAGTAGTGTGTGAGTCAAGAGCAGGCTGCACCGCCTCCACGACATCTTCGACGATCTTTTCTGCAACAGATTTTGTGGGTGGTTGTTCAGGGACCGGTCCTTTGGGAGTCTCTTTCGGCAAGACCGCTGCAGCTTTACCAGGGCGATAAGAAGGCACCAAGACCACCGGGTAATTAGGTGATAATGGTGCCAGATAATCGATTACAGGCTCCGGAAAATTTTTGATTTTCGGGAGCTGTATGTCGGGATAAAAGAACTCCGGCATTTACAGCCGTCCGCTAGTGCTCCGTTCGTCACGACCGTCGCGAGAGGGAGCCTCACCTTTTTTCTCTTTTTTACGTTCAATTTTGTACTTTTTAGCCCGTGTTTTAGCTCGGGTAGCTTTACTCATCTCGCCGCGACGCTTACCTTTTTCAGTCGCTTCAACAGTCCCTTTTTTTAAATCGCCAGATTTTTGAAGTGTGCTCGTAGCAATCGCATAGGCAGCACCTTTCTTCATATCCGGGTTTTCTTTCATGATGGACTTAACAGCGTCCTCAAGAATCGCAGGCATTTGTTTAAAGTCTGGGAGTATATTTATATTGTATAGGTTTTTTGCCATGGCTTTTCTACTCAACAACTGGGAGGCAATCGTTGGGATTGCAGGAGCAGCTCACCTATTAGCTCTTGCAATCGTCAACATGACACCAACTCCCAAGGACGACGAACTCTACGGAAAGTTTTATAAAATTATTGAAAAGATCGCTGGAATCGTCACCAAGGTTGCTAAAAAATGATCGAACTTGCTCTTGTGATGCTTGCTCATCACCACGCTCCACATGCTCCACACATGACCTGCGAGCAGACCTTAGGAGTGATCGAAGTTGTAATGGAAGATTCTTGGTTTGCTAAACCAGAGAACCTTGATCGGAGGTCACTACTCATTCGAAAACTTAAACTTCAAAAACCGATTGGGTGCGTACTTCATACGTAATACCTAGGCTTGACTGACGATATCAAGCCTTTTTGTGGAAAATTTTATTAGATCGTATCAGGCTCAAGATACAGATTTTTGTGATGAAATAATTGAGTGGTACAAAGTAAACAAAGAAACCATGGGTGGTCCAGGTCTTACTGCAAACGCAGACGGCGATGTAGGCGTATGTAAAGAGGCTAAAGACTCAACTGATATTAGGATGTCTATCGAAAAAGCGTATACCTATGGTTGCTTAGTGAAAGCTTTAGAGCATTTGTGGAATTCAGTAATTAATTATGTAACTGTGCAGTTTCCTGTGCTAGGAGACTCGAGTTTTCATATGGGCGAAAATTTAGCGGTGCAGGGATATGAACCTGGAGGAGGTTTCCATATGAAACATTGCGAAAGATTATGTGAGCTCACTCAAAGTAGGATGCTCGTGTGGATGCTTTATTTAAACACCGTTGAAGATAAAGGTGGAACAAGATTCGTCCATTTTGATCATGAGGAAAAAGCTGAAAAAGGCAAGCTTTTGATCTGGCCTCCCGATTTCACCCATACACACCACGGAGTGGCATCACCCTCTGAAGAAAAAATTATTATGACCGGTTGGTATAACTGGAAACCTTAGGCTGCGCTTGGCAGTAATAAAGTCCCTTTTTCCATCCAGTTAACAAAAATAGGAGCAGGTGGTTCGAATTGTGGTTGATTAATCCAACCTAAAATTCTCTCCTCCCTTTCGAGTGTCCAAAAAATTTGGCTTCTGTACCACACAAACCAAGTCTGGTCAGATTTTTCAAGATTACAGGCACCGCAAGCCCCGATCAAATTGTGGCGATGCTGTTTTCCTCCCTGAGCTCGGGGGATCACGTGATCGAGTGTCGTTGGGTGCTTACGACCGCAATAAGCACACTCCGGCCATTCGTCCAGAATGCTTCTTCGGAACCGTTTTCTAGCAGACTTCTTTTGTAAACATTGAAGGCTGAATACTAGATCCTGTTCCGAATCGACCATGCATATGGTGCGACCTGTTTATAGTTTACTCCTCGTAGTGCAAGTTGAATGCAACAATTAATCTTTTTTTAGTTGAAAAACTTGGAAGTTGTTCATGAAGTAAGTACGAGGGGAAAATAAGGACGTTTCCTTCTTCCACCCAAGGCTCTTCCTCAATATGTGTTCCCTCCCAAGGATGCAATTGAGGTGAAATTAACCGAGTGCTTTTATGAACTTCGGGATCATAATCGACGAATACAACACCCGAAAGCCCTAGAGGACCGTGTGTATGAACTCCGTGTGACACAGGTCCTGAAGTTTCTTGAAACCACAGGTTTTTGATTTTTAGACGTCGGTAATCTTTGTCAAAACCTCTTGCTGTCCACATAATCGCGCCGGTCATACTTTTATATACTGCTTCTTTGTACTCTGGTGTAATTTTATTTTTTACGTTGTAGTGATAATCGGTGATAATTCCGTCTCCATCTACAGCATCTTCAGGATGCTCACTTTTAAATTTTTCAACAGACTCTAGGATTTGGGTTCGATACCCATCCCAATAAGGGTCAGCACTGCAGTTGATGTGAGGTACGGAAAAATCCATTTCAAAATCCCCAAGCTACATAGGAGTCTCTACAACCTTTTTGAACGGTTGTAACTTCATGGTTATACATGAAAGTTGAAGGAAAAACAACCACCGTGTTATTTTCAGTCAAAAATTGTTTTTCTTCTCCAAGCGGAGTTCTGATTATAAAATCTCCTCCTTTTTCTGCTTTTCTGTGTAATCCGACGATGCTCAAAACAGGTACACCTTTGTAATCACCATCGAAGATAGAGTGAATAGCGTCCCAATGAACACGCATACATTCTCCCTCTGAATATCTATTCAAGCGCACTCTTGTAAATGATGATATTAGAGAACACTCCTTGTTATATTCAGTTGTCATATCGTTTATGTAAGATTGAATTGCATGCTCTGCTAAATTTTTCGATAAATCTAATTCGAAAACATCTTGTACAAGTGGGTCTGTATTTTCATCGGAATGTGAAGAGTTACCTTCTTGCGGATTGTAACTAAACCAAGAATGTCGTTCCCAGGTATTTTGTTCTAGACGTTCGTAATGCTCATCCAGCTGTTCTGACAAGCTTTCAGGAGTTTTATATGTTCTGACGTAATCTAAAAGACTCATCGCAGTCTAAAGCTATGGCACTATAATAGCTCAGCTTGAAGATCGTAATGAGTTTCCAACGTTTGCCGATATTGCCAACAGAACTATATGAGTTTGAATACCCGAAAAACCTTGTAGAAGAAGCTATTGAAACTATTATCACTCACAAAATTACAGACGGTTACGGAAGATATAAAGGAAAGAAAGAATACGGAGAATCCTCGCCAGGAAGTAAATCACTTCACAAAAATCCTTATTTTGCAGAACACACTCGATATATAGAAGAGTGTTTGAAAGAAGTGACGACAGATTTAGAGTACAACAACAATATAAATTTGAAAGTTTGTCTTTTTTGGGCAAATCGTAGTCGACCTGGACAATGGCACCACGCTCATAGGCACCCCTGGTCCTTTCTGAGCGGAATTATCTATTTACAAGGCAATTCCGGAAGAACATGGTTTAGTCGAGAAAATCCATACGATTTTTCGAATCAATTTCCCGCTTATTATGAATCTGAAAGAGAAAATATTATTCATAAACACACGCCAACCCCAGGAAAAATGATTATTTTTCCGTCAAATTTAATTCACTCTGTCGACAACAACATGGAAAATGAAGACAGAATTACACTAAGTTTCAACACGTTTCCGACTGGTACTGTCGGAGAAAAATCTAACTTAAGTGGATTTGACTTGCAGATAATTTAAGCGTCACAAACATAGAAATAACAGATAGTGTGATCGACGTCAAAAACTTCATCTTCGCTAGTTGATACTTCCATGTACCGACCGTCTGCTTCCTGTGCAAATCTAACGACGGCGTTATTTTGACTGAAGTTTTGCTGTTCACGCTGTCCTGCCGGTTCGCCTCCTCCGCCTTGCTGTTGTCGAGGACCTGGAACATTCTGCGAACCAGATACGTGAAAGTGAGCAGTAATTTGTGCTGATTGAAATGATCCTACCTGGTTGCCTACGGGTAGAGCACCTGATAACGCAGTTCTAGTTGCCTTTTCCGGATCGTTGGTGCTGTTAAAAGCGTAACCACGGAGATACATGCCATCAGTGTCAGGCATGTGCATCGGTTCAGTATCGTTGCCTCCTCCGTATGCTCCACTAGGCCAAATTGCCGAAAGCACTTCGTGCTCAGTTCTTGATACGGACTGTCCATTCAACTTGACGTAGTTGATTGAACCATCAGAGAACTGAGCTCCCTGATCTGCCAGCATCATAATAACTTGTCCAGTAGCCATGGTTCTCCTTACGAGTTAGAAGCAACGATTGCCCAGATAACACTTATGTTATCAGCTCTATTTTCTCCGTCAGCAGGTCCCTGACTAACTCCTGATTGAGGAGTTGAAGCTTGATTAGTTCGAGACTGGTTACCTGCACCACCTTGCTGACTGTTCCAGTTACCGCCTTCAAAAATATGATAATGAGCAGTAAAAGTATCATTCAGGAAACCCGAACCAGCAATCACACCTGATGGTTGGAATCCATCAGAGTATTCTTGACGAGATCCTGCAACAAAAACACCCCTAAGATCCGGAACACCAAATGTAGTAGACCCGTCTCCAGTTCCAAAATGTGTTCCAAACAGACCGAAAAGATCTGCATACTCTGAACGACTTATATTTTGTCCGCTTGCGACAACGAACAGGTTGTCAGCAAAACCTATGAGGTTTCCCTCCTCACCAGGCCACAAGAAAGGAATAGCCATACCGGCCTGCATAGTGCCGCCGCCGACATTAACCATGGGAACGAATTCCCTTTTTTTCATTTCATTCTGAATATCGCCAAAAGTGGTACTGGCGTGAACCACAACAGAAGGTCCAGCAGCAGAAGCTTGATCATTACCAGTTCGGTTTCGGTCAGGACCCTGCCTCGACCTGACTCCGAACCAGTTATGAAGATGGCCCTCTCCGACTTTACCGCTTCCTAATGGATAAACCCCTGAGCCACTCGAACCTTTTGCATAGATATACCCGTCAAACATATCGGGTATTCCAAAAGTCGTAGCTTCATCCCCTACTCCGAAGGACGTGCCGATGACACCGAAAAGTCCGCCCTGATCAACTCTGCTTACATCCTCTCCGTTACATACAAGAAATCTTCCTCCGGCCACAGCAGTGTCAGTCACACCGCTTGTCATCGCAAACGATAAACTTCCAACCGGTGAGGCGGCTGCACCAGCGGGAACAGCACTGGGCCATGCTCCGCCACTTTTTTCACGAGCTGCTTCAGTAGGTGAAATCCATGCACCTGGTGCGCTCAAAGAAGTGCTTTGTACCTTTTGCCCTTGACGCCCAGCGTATTTCCTTGCCATGGTTTAAAGGTCCCTGTAATCAATAATAATGGTGTCGTGATCTTCAGGCACTGCCTGAGTACCTTTAACCCACGATGGGTCAGGTGCAAAAAGAGTAGCAAACTCTTTTCGTAAACCAGATATTACACCATATTTTTCATATTCGAATCGCAGATTCTGAAAGTCTTGATCATAAAAAACTTTATAAGCAGCTTTAAGCTCCTCCTCAGTTTTAAAATACTCCCCTTCACAAGGTGCAGCAGGCACATCCGATGTAGCGATCAGCCCAGATGACTCAAGCAGCTCTTTTAAACTGAAAAAATAATCCTGCCAGGCTTGTCTGTAAGCAGGAAGATATCCAGCATCTTTTATTTCTTTCATTTTTACGTATTCACCGGCCAAGACTAGACCGAGATCATTACGTAAACGCGCGTTGGTGCTTACTTTTTGCTTTGAGCTCAAAGGTTTAGGGTCACCATGTGCAACCCATCCTGAACCTTCGACCCATATATACTCTTGTCCTGTAGATCGATCAGGATCTACAATGGGTCCTACGTACCCACAGCTTTCCACTTCCTCTTGGGTAATCGACCACTTATACCTTGTGAAACCGTCTGGAAGACGAAGACGATCTGGTAAAAAAGCGGGTTCTTTCGAGTTTTTGGAGAATTTAGCTGAAGAAAAGTCAGCCATATTCTTTAGACCTCCACGAAACTGAGCGTCAGATCGCAGGATCCACTTGTACTGGTAGAAATACGAAGCTTGTTACCGCTGCTAAGGATAAGTTTGTTACCAATTAGATCGATGTTTGCGCTCTGAGGCACAGTAATTGTATTAGCAATCTGACTCTTAACGTTGTTAGACGCATCTAAAAGAGAACAGTTGATATCTGTTGCGTTCGCACCAGTATTTGCGACCAAAACACTCAAGATGATCGTAGAGTCACTGGTCGACGTATAGATCGTCGTATTGACGTCGGAAACATTTTTAGTGCTCCGACTAAAAAAAGTAGCCATCCGAGGCCAAGCACTGAAGATAAATTAATTATAGCCTATTGAACCTAATCAGCTCAACGCCATAATTAAGCCAATGATCCCTGCAGAATCCACGGGGGGATTATTGATAATTAGTGATAACGCATCGTTGCCAGAAGCAAGTGCAGAAACTGCATCACTAACTAGGGCGTTGCCAGAAGATTGAGCCTCTAAACCAGATACGATTGCACGATCAGCTTGAGAAATTGAAAGGACTCCACTGGTTGTTGCTGTGGCACCAGTGGATATGGCAGCATTTCCGCTAACGATTGCAGTGTTAGCAACTTCTATAGACGTGAGTGACGCTGAAATAGAAGCGTTGCCGGAAGCTCTTGCTTCAAAAGTTTTTGCGAGGGCAGCGTTGCCTGAAGCTAAAGCGACAAGCGCCACAGAAACGGAAGAATTACCTGAAGCAATAATTTCAGGTATCTCAGCAAGAGCTGCGTTGCCGGATGCTAAAGCTGTAGCAGCAGGTGCATGAACGGCATCGCCAGAAGCAATTGCTGTCGGAACGAGCGCCTCGCCTGCAGCACCTGACGCAATAGCGTCATCCGAGGCTTCAACTGCATTATCAGCCTGGAAGATGGTGAATATAGACGTGATTGTAGAATCTTGAGATCTATCTAAAGCCTCAACTGCATTGACAAGAGATAAGTTTCCTGATGCAAGAGCATTTTCTGATTGATTTAGGGCTGCGTTACCAGATGCAGTTGCGATAGCAGCTTGTTCCGAGGCAGCTGCACCAGAAGCAAAAGCGATATTTGCATCCACCAAGGCAGCGTTACCAGAAGCCTGAGCGAGTCCAGCGTCCGTAGTCGCTGCAGTGCCTGAAGCAATACCAATTTGACTGAGTGCAATTGCAGCAGCACCAGATGCAATAGCAGTTTGCGAATTAACTACAGCTGCTGTGCCTGAAACAATAGCTTGAGCGTTATTAGTAAGGGCCGCATTGCCTGAGGCAAGAGCGGAGCTTGCATTAAATTCAGCAGCAAAGCCTGATGCTCCAGCTATTACAGCAAAAGCCAGACCTGAATTACCAGAGGAGACAGCAACAGCTGTATCTTCAAGAGCATCGTTTCCTGAAGCTAAAGCATCTCTATTAACTACTAAACTTGCATCGCCAGATGCTTGTGCTTCTGCACCAGAACTAAGAGCATTGTTACCAATGGACTGTCCAGTCAGCGATTGAGATATGGATGCATTACCTGACGCTTGGGCGGTGGCAGAAACTACATTTGCAGCAATACCAGATGAGAGCGCAATTGCAGCTAATGCCACAGCGGCATCGCCAGATGCGATCGCGATTACACCTCTTTCGCGAGCAACACCATCTAAACCGAGTTTGCCGTCGGCGGTATAAATAAGCCCAGACGCATTGTCCGGAAGATCAGTTTGTACAAAATTATCTTGACCGAGCGTAAAAATACGACCGCCTAAACCACTTCCGGCGATCAAATCACCAGTAATCGGAATTACGTCATCGTCGTGATTTTCAACAACGAAACCGCCGGAATAAACAAGTCCTCTACGCAGAGTCATTTTACGAGAGCGCGATGATTAGGCCAATAGCAGCCCCGGTACTAAGACCTGGGTTCGCTGCAAAAGCCTCGAGAGCTGCGTTTCCTGATGCTTGCGCCACTGGAACAATCACAAGACCGGCATTACCTGAAGCTAAAGCAGTTGATGAAACTGCGAGGGCTGCGTTACCAGAGGCAAGTGAAGTGTTTGCCAGACTTAAGGCAGCGTTTCCAGAAGCCTGAGCGACTGTTGCATCAACGATGGCAGCGTTGCCAGATGTAGCTGCAACAGCAGCTAAAGCAAGACCAGCATTACCCGAGGCAAGAGCAACAATACCGTCGGATATTGCTGCGTTACCAGAAGCTTGAGCGGCTAAAGCAATACTGATTCCGGAGTTACCAGAAGCTAATGAACCAGCTAAATCTTCAAGAGCTGCATTACCTGATGCTTGAGCTTCTACAGCTACAGCTAAACCTGCATTACCAGAAGCAAGACCGGCAAGTGCAACAGCGATTGAGGCCGAACCTGAAGCAATCGCAGAATTGGCAACAGCGAGACCAGCATTACCTGAAGACAATGCAGTGTTAGCCAAGGCCACAGCGGCTTGACCTGAAGCCAAAGCTGTGTTGCTAAGTTCGACAGCAGCATTACCTGAGGCGAGAGCTCGATTTGCATCAGCAGTCGCCGCGTTTCCAGAAGCAAGAGCAGTTTGAGAATCTGCTAAACCTGCATTACCAGAAGCAAGAGCGTCGACAGATATTCGAACAGCTTCAACACCAGAAGCCAGAGCCTGCTCAGAATCTAAAAGCGCCGCGTTTCCTGAAGCAAGAGCATCTACCGCATCACTTACGGCGGCATTGCCAGAAACTACAGCAGTAACAGCATCTGCTAAACCGGCGTTGCCAGAAGTTAGAGCTTCAGTGGCGTCTGCTAAAGCGGCATTACCTGAAGCAAGCGATCGTACATTATCAACTAAGGCAGCATTGCCTGAGGCAAGAGCTTCTTCAGATAGAACTAAAGCTGCGTTACCTGATGCGAGTGCTGTAGCGGCATCTTGTAATGCGGCATTGCCAGAAGCCTGTGCAGCTGCGCCGAGTGTCAGTGACGAGTTGCCAGAACTTAGTGCTACTGCAGCGACTTCTAAAGCTGCATTACCAGAAGCAATTGCAATTGCTGCCTCTGTAAGACCAGCGTTACCAGAAGATAGAGCTACTTCTGCTTCAACAAGCGCAGCATTTCCTGATGCCAGAGCAGTAGTTGAATCTGCGAGAGCAGCATTACCCGAAGCAAGAGCAGCGGATGAGCGTGCAAGCGCAACGCCGTCAGTTCCAATTTCGTTGCCAACGTAAATCAGGCCACTTGGCTCTGCAGTAAACGCGACATCAAGACGAATAGTAGAATCTGTGTTTCCCCCACCTACAAGACCACTACCTGCTGTCAGAAGACCACCAGAAGCAGTGGTGATAATACTGTCACCAAAAGGCAGCTCAGCTAGAGCGCCGCTGACTAGAACTACCGGCCTGCGAACTACCATGATTTAACCTTTTAACCTCCAGTATAGAGAAGGACTGGTGGCGAAATTTCCACACTCAATTGTGTTGAGGTAATCGCTAAACCAAGACTTGTTGCTGCTTGATATGCATTACTTCCAGAACCAGTGACTGTCCCAGAAGTTGTTGTGAAACGAACTACTTCACCTTCAAATTTAGATAAGTAATAATATTCACCAGGTATCAAAGCAGTATCAGCAGTGATATTGACATCAGTCAGACTGATGACACCATCGAGATTTACGACTACATCACTTCCATTAGAGGCAGCTTCAGAAGCAAAACCAATAGGAGAAAATTGATAAGCGTTAACCCCACTCAGAGCAGTGGATGGTACTACAAAATTACCGCTTGCAGAGACAACTTCACCAGCAATTAAATTAGCTCCAGCGGTCAAAGTAGCTGTTGGAGCAGGGTTGGTGACAACTCCTTGTCCGTTAGCTAGATATACAGTTGTACCGTCAGCCTGGTAACTTGTGTAATTGCGGTTGAATATCGATCTGTTGGGCACCGATCACAACCAGATACTTACGCCTTATTCTACACTTTTTCAAAGAAACCCACTAATTACATATCGAGGCTGCTGAGGCGAAATCCTTAGTGAAGAAGAACTTATAGCTGTACCCATTTCTACTAAATAAGCTCCAGATGCACCAAGCTGATCAAATCCAGCAGTAAATGTTGGGTAGTCAACTATTTTGCCTCCACTTGCGCTGACAAAATAACGTTGCCCTGGAACAAGACCTGAGTAAACGACAGCTTGAGCATCTGTAACCACACGGCAAAGTGTGCCTGCACTTACTGCGTCTACAGAAACACCAATTGTGTTGGCTTCGTCCAGATCACCAGATGAACGAGCAGTCCGGATATGACCGGAGGTGCTCATATCCACGGCTACTGCATCGCCAAGAGCGATAGTTTCACCAGCTTTGAAAGATAAGAGCACGTTACCTCCAGTGTTTCATTTAATTTTACTTGCCCTGACCTCTACGTAACTTCCGACCATGAGATGGTTTCGAGTGAGTCCCTTGTCCTTGCCTTGTGCGCTTAGGACGTGAATCAATTTTGTTTTCGGACTTTCCTTTTGCCATGGTTGAGGAAGTGAACTAAGTCGACTTAGACAAGTTAGCTAAGTCCCATGATCAGGCCAATAACAGAGCCAGTAGTAAGGCCAGCAGGGTTACCGCTAGCGATAACATCAGCCCATTGCGTGCCGTTCCATACGTGTATGACATTGCTGCGACTATCGGTCCACTGAGCACCATCAACAGCGTAAACAGGAGGAGTGTCTCCATAAGAAGGTGTCCTCGAAGGAGCAGATTCGTACCAGCCGCTTGTAGCAGCGTCGTAGACGAAAAGTGAACCCATAAGGTTGTTGAACCAGATGGTGCCATCTCGAGGCGGAGCATTGAGTCCACCAGTGCCGGAAGGCGGCACTTCGCTCTTGATTGCGAGAGCTTCGGCGTTTGCGATATACCAGTCTGGTTTGGCAACATCGTTGCCTGATGCGTACACGAACAAGCGCCCTTCGTTCGTATCGAACCAGAGCGAACCGCCAAGGAAATTGTCCCCTGGCTCGCCAGAAACGGTGACCACAGAAGCGCCCGCTTCGGCTGTACTGTTTGTCGTAAAGAACGCGCCGGAGTAGCCAATGGTGACATTGGTGCCAGGAAGTGCTCCAACATTGACTTGTTTAAAGTCCCCGCTAGAGGCCACGGACGTACCAGATCCTGTACTGATCAGGTTTTCGAGAGTTACAAACGAACCTGAGTAGCTGACGCCAATACCGGGCTCGCCAAGAACACCAACATCGACGATTTGGAAATCCCCGCTTTGCGTGACGCTTGTTCCAGAACCAGCAACAAGAAGTTGTTGAGACGTTCCAGAGATGACTCCAACACGAGAAGAGTTGTAAGAGAAGTCGACTGAGCCTTGACCAACAAGATCAGTACTAACGACAGCAGTGTCGCCACTTGCTGTAATGATGATTCCATCGCCGCCAACAAGACCACTGACGACAGCTACGGCACCTTCGTTGGTGCCAGAGATTTGAATTAGTTTTCCGTCGTACTCGACATCGTTATTACCTTCGCCTTGGATATTTACATCAAAAATAGTGTTTGCACCGCTAGCTACTCCTAATACACCAGAGCCCGGTAGAGATTGAGTAATCAGGCTTGCAATGATGCTATAAAGACCACTCGTCGTAATACTGATTCCGGAACCTGGGACTAGGAGTCCTCCGGTAGCCTCGATGCCGCTAGCTGTAGAGTTTAAATCTTCAAGAGCCCTTACTACACCTTCGAAGTTAGGTGGATATCCGTAGGGGCATCTTGTGTAGCTAGTAGTTCCCACGCCGCTAATGGTTTCGATGAGGTTATCGACAACCGACACAATTCCGAAGAAGTTGTGCGGTGCTCGTGCCCTGGGTAAATCGCCGTGAAGTGGACACGCAGGGCTATTACGTTCAGGCATTTAAATAGTCCACCTCCTCGTACCAGTCTATCTGTAAAGAGCTAGAAATTTAAATTCTACTCTTTATTCTTCTTGCTCGATATATTCAATGCACCGTCACTTTCGTGATAAGCCATATCTTCCGCAAGCTTCCAGGCCGGTATACCTAAAAGATCAGCACGTTGTTTTAGTGCCTGCCAGCTATCTGAGGGAGTGTCTAGAGCTGGAGACCCTTTCACAGTATTCGGGTAACTACTCACATTGTATACGATTGTAATTAATTCTGCTAACCACGGAACGTCTGGAATAATGCTTGCTTAATCAAATCCCTGTGACAGTGGTAATCCATACAAGATGTCGCCAGTGTCGTTTATTTATAAACGTATAAGTATTTTTACTAGGGTTTCAAGGGAAAAATGACTGACCGTCGTTGGTCAGCCTTAGATAAAAATCTTGTCAAAGCGACGGACCGTATAGAAAAAGCACTATCAAGAGAAAGGTATATTCATTAAAAAAACTGGCGGTACTAACCTTGCATGCGCTCTGTGCGGTAGGATACGTCTATATCAACATCAACATGCCTATGGAAACTCGAAACCAGAGATGCGCCGCCCTTTTGGGACTGCTCCAACCGCTTGACCCTGGCCCACCCTCAGGGGAGCCCTTACAGGTGTCTAAAAAAGGACACTGGACTCTCTCGCATTTCGAAGACAAGGTCTCCTGGCTTTGTACATGCGGTCGGTCTGAGCCGATCTACCTAACAACCGCTGACTCCGAGCGAGTCCTTTTGCCTTGTGACGGTGTTCACGCTTGCGACGTTTGCAGGAAAGAGCTTCAGGAAGCTCGAAGCAAATCACAAAGATTTGTTGCATGGATTAATCAGCATCGAGCCACACTCGACTCATCCACTTGCTTAGAGTTCCCTACCGACAAGGGCTTTTTCAAGGAATCATGCGCTGAGCGTTACTCACGTACGCGAAGGTTTGTGTACGAACAATTCTGGAGAAAAAAGGTGCAACCGGGGTACTACGTGCGCTCCAGTTGCTCTAATCCATTGTGTATCAACCCCTACCATCTATGTCTGACCGTAGAACGCCACACTTCTCTGACTCCTCAAGCCACGATGCTTATCTCGGAACTGGTTCATCAAAAGGTGTCGACGAGTTTGATTCAGCAGCTTTTGCACGAGAGGCTCTCTATAGAGCTGTCAGTGAGATCAATTCAAAGAATAAGAAAAGGTATAACCAAATCCAAAAGCTGCGCTTCTTAATTTATGAGTTACAGTCTCTTCAACCGACAGACGTAAATCAACTGTCTGAAGCTTTGGGGCAGTCTCAGGCAACTACAAGAGAGCAGCTTAAAAAACTTAGAAAGCTCGATTTAGTAATCAGAACCCAATTTGAACACCACACGCTCTATTGCATCAATGGCGATTTCAACCGGTACATCGAAGACATACTCGAGTCCTTCTACTTCGACTCTGGAAACAAAGCAGCCTAAGCCTTCACTCTGGGCAGACAAGTACATCATTGACAATCTTCCGCCCTGGATTTACAGCGACAACCACCCGCCCACCAACATCAGAGATTGCAAAGCAAAAATCTCAGCCATTGAATACACCATCATCGACATCGATCTTCAGGTAGACATACGTCAGAGCGAATGCGCCATGGGCAGTAGTCGCTACAAATCTTCCTATGACTTTGAAAAATGGAAATGTCAAGCTCTCAAAGCTAAACAGTCACAATACTACTTACTGAACGCATATAAATATTGGATGATCTTGAATAGCACTCAAGCCCTTGACGCGCCTTCAAAGCTCGATAAGCTGATCGAGTTACTCATCGAGGACTCGCCCAACTTTCACGAGCAAGCCCAGGCGCTTCTAGACTGACTGCGATCGTTTTGTAAGAAACGGCATAACGATCACGGAAGGTTGAGGTAGCGTTTTACCGTTTTCCGCCCTCACGCAAGTCGCCCTGGTTGCCTGACGTCAGGTGGTCGAGGGGAACCTTCCACTGTCATGTATTCTGAATCACTAAAAAAAGAAATCAAATCAATTTCTGACGTTCTAAACAGTATTGATGTTTCACTTCAGCTCATCGCAAACAACAAAACACAGACCACGAGTGCTTTTGTTACTAAAAAAATCATTGCTCAACGGCTCGGGGTGCCTTCGATTTCAGTCGACAAGCTCATCCTTCAAGGACTCAAATCAGACGGTAAATCAGGACTGGTTGAGGGAAAACACTACTGCAAATTAGATCCGAACGAAAACAATAGTTCTAAGTTTCTGTATGATCCTTATGAGATTCTCAAAGCAGCCTGGAGCAATTTTAAATATGACTAACGATGCCGTGCGACGTCTAAGGCAGATGATTTCACAGGGGGATGAAGCTGAGCGTATGCTTAGTGCAGGTGTTTTTAGAAGCATCATAAGTGATATGATTACTCTTTACGGAGAGAATAGAAAATATCGGGGTAAGGGTCTTCTTGTATTTAATCCTGAAGACCCAAACACAAGCAAGTACGTCACTGAAAAAGATGTCGAAGCTGATTTATCTATTGCTCAAGAGGCGATGGATGAAAACCTTACAGATATGTTTTTAAAAGTTTTAAAATTTATCGAAAAAGAGGATGACTCTGGTTTAGCTTTAGTGGCGTTTTTCCAAGAGGATTCGCTTGAACTAATGCGTCTAGACCCTGAACGGGCGAATGAACAGATCGACTCTGCTACAAACGGATTAATTATCTGATGGATAAAAAGCGACAAGCTAAGCCAAAGCTCAAAGAAGGAGATCGGGTGATTGAAGTGAATAAGCCTTCTCTAGTTATAGATTCGAAGGCGACTGCTGCTCACTTTCGTCGGCAAGACAGAGATGTCGGCGTAATTAAAAAAATCATTGTAAAAAAGAATAAAAAAGGTGTCGGTCATTTTTATTACTCTGTCTTTTGGCACGGCACCCGGACAGAAAGTACACATTCAAGCATGAGGCTTCGGCTTGTTGAAGAGGAGTAGTGGTACTAGCCTCACATGATTACATATCACCTCCTGAATTAATCGCTGAGACCACAGCGTTTTTAGGGGGTGAAATTTTTTTAGACCCTGCGTCAAGTGAAAGAGCAAATACGATTGTTCAAGCCACCAGGTATTTCAATTGGAAAGACAACGGTTTAAAACAAGATTGGAAAGGAAAAAATATTTATTTGTACCCGCCTAGGGATATAGCTTTGAAAGATGAACAACCTCGTTCAACCAGGCTGTTTGAAAAATCTACTTATTTTAAAAAATCAAATCAAAGAATTTGGCTTGAATCAGCTTATAAAAAATGGATGAGGCAAGAGTTCGATGAAGGCATAGTGTTTATAACTTCAACTGAGGTAGCTCTTATCTCCACGCAAAAAATGAATATAGACTTACCTCTTTGTGTTCTTAAGGAGCATCCCAAACTTATAAAAGATACTGATAATTTTGAGACACTATCTGGGTCTAGAGTCTTCGGTTTTGTTTTTTATCTACCGTCCGTCAGATTTTGGGAGCAGAGAATCCATGATTTCCGCCAACAATATAGTGATCTCGGTCGTGTATACGTCTAAGTGATTCGACAGAGCTGTAGTCATTGTCCGGACCATACTCATCTTCATTTCCAAAACCGTAACCAGTGGGACGACTTCTCATGAGCGAAGATCTTTCACTTCTCATTTTTTCGTCTCGGTAATCTTTTTCTTGAAATATTTTTCCCGCTAATCGAAACGCTGGGTTTTTGTCTACATGCGAAGCCCTTCGATAGATCTGGCTATCTGCTCTTTTCTCTATCGGAGATCTTCCAAGACCCATTAATAAGAGGAGAAACTCATCAACTGCTGAACTCCAGGATCTGATGCGTAAAAACCTGCCATACGCTTACGATCATATTTACTATCTGGCGACCCAGCACCGGAGATAAATTCCTGTGACTGAGGATCTCCGTAGTCGTACATCTTGCCCATGTTCGCTCGATCCATATACTTATTAATCTGCTCGTCGTATATAGATGGGTCGATAGAAACAGTCGTGGGATTGACAGCTTGAGACATAAAAGTCTCTCTGTTCAGATTGCTGTACTGCTCAAGGTAATCATCGATGTTATCTTTAGCTTGTTTAGAAGACTGACTTACCTTTTCACCAAAGTTTGCTGGTTCGTTAAACAGATAATTGTATCCCCGTTGAGCTGCAGGTTCGAAATAATTAGCAAACCTAGCGTCAGTTTCTTGAACAAACTCAGGTGTGCTCTTGCCGGTCAGATAAGCAATGTCATTCATGACACCGCGAAGATCGGCTAGTCTCTGCTCCGTATCAAAGTTAATACGCTGGACTGTTTCTTCACTGAGAGAATTATCAAATCCAGGGTATTGGACACCATCGCCTGAGTAAAATAAATCACGAATTTGTCCTGCTACACCCTGAACATCATCTCTGTTTATAAAATCTAAAATATTCTCTAAAGGATTACGTTCACCAGTATCGAATGTTGTTGGGTCAAACGTATAAGGTGAGTCCTCAAAAGTTGGAAGATTATCGTAATCAATACCAAAGTCGAAGTCAGCACCCGTGTTTAAGTCATAGTTGAAACCTGAATACGGGTTGCTGCCATTACTACCAAAGCCAGGCAGACTGATACCGGTAGAAAAATTAAAATCTGGCAGATAAGAACTGGACATTTACCCGTCGGCAAACTAAGTATCTTTTATCAGTATACCGTTTCAGAGAACTGATTTACCCATCTGGTAATTGCCGATGGCATTAGCCACGCTGGATTTCGTTCGATCCATAAACGATTTTAAGAGAGCTGCTTCGGAGGCGGCTTGCTGTTGCTTCATTTGCATAGCAAACAAAGATTTTAAAAGTTCAATGTCTTTCTCAGAATCTTTTGTCTCTGCTTTTACTGGTTGTGAGTCTTTACCGACCTCACCCTTTGGTTTGTCTTCTGCTTTAGGTTCGTTAGTTGGGGGCTGAGCTTTAGGTTCGTCAGCTTGGGGCTGCTCTTCTTGGTAGGGTTGAACTTCAATTCGGATCGGACCCTGACTCGAAGCCGTCAGATCATCTGACAGTTTTGCTAAGCGCAATCGAGTTTTTGCCTCTTCATTTCCAGCTTTTGCTTCATCTAAATTTGAACTCTGGTTCGAGCTTGAGCTGTCGTATTGCATTTGAGCAGCAGGTAAGTGCTTTAAATATCTTTCGTTTTTGAAGTCTGACCACGCTCCAAAACCTTGACTATCAAAAACTTGTTTGGCGGCTTTGAGATTTGTCAGGGGATCTTTCAAATCTTCATTAGATCCGATACCGAATCTCTGCCTCCTCTCCTCACCAAGCTTGTAGCCTGGTTCATCCAGCATGTTTATTTGGCACAGTCCGTATGAGTCGTCAGGATATGTGGAGTTATGAGCACCTGGTCTACCTCCCGATTCTGACTTACAGATGGCAGCCATCGTGCTTGCGTCTGCCGGAGCGAAACCTGCTTTTATAGCAAGCTCTCTGATTTGTTCTACCGGAAGAGAGTTAGCCATAGCACCAAGAGGAAAAGCGAATAACAGTGAAGCTAGTAAGGAATAAAGTTTCAATCTTCCAGCTCCTCAAACACTCCTATATTAGGGTCTACAACTACACCAAGTTCATCGACAACGTATTTATAAGCTCTTTCTCGGCAGATTAATCTGACGATCCTGTTCCATAAATACTGATCTCGTTCTTTTCCTCTGAGTTCGTGAGCATCGTTTTTGATGCGGGTCAGGGTGAATTCGTCTTCCAGAGTCAGACCAACACTGATGTGCTCAGATGAATTCATCACTAGCGAGCTGCTTTGCCCAGTCTAAGTTAAAAACTAATGAATACACCGTGTAACTAGGTGCTCACCAGTTCTTGCATGACCAATAGCCGGGAGTCAGTTTTGATTTTTTTTCATCGCAGTTGTGACGAGCCCTGAAATTTTTGCGACGCTCTGGATCGTCACTTCTGTTTTTCATGTTCGGGTCCCCAAACCTTACGAGTCTTACCTTGTCACCTTCTTTAGCGGCTACGGAGAACTCTTTGCCGCTTTGTTTGTCCCGTTTCGGCTTGTTATAGCCTGAAAAGACTTCACCAGCGACCCGAACTTGTGCCATTGGATACCGTCAAGATCTTCTTGATATATCATAACGCCCATAAAACATTAAGACAAAATTACGCTGCCTTTTCCTCATGCACACTCAGATATTCCTGCTAATCTTTTGCTGTTGCAGCCCACAAACATCTTTAATTGCATGGCATCTCAGAACCTTCTCACAATTGCACAGACTGCCGAGCTTCTGAATTGCTCTGCTGGTTTCGTTCGTAAGCGCATCTCTCTGACCGAATCCCGTCAGCCCGGTGGCTGGCCTAAGCACACCTACGTCAACCTTCAACCTAACGGTGCCAAGTCACTCTTCAGAGTCGACAAGGACGCACTCCAAGATTTTCTTAAAAGCGAAGCACAAATCGAATCTGTCGAAACCGCAGAAGCTACAGTAGGGGAAGAAACTCCCACATGTACTACGGGCACTTGCTCGTTTTGAGGTAAATGACTTCTTCAAATATTCAACAGATGCTTACCGGTGCTGCTGTAGCACCGACTGGTGAAATAGTAAAAGAAGAAGTCATCATCACAAAAGAGGTCAGCGTCGACAATCTCATCTTTGGGATGGTCGAACTGGCCTCTTATTTGTATCACTTGAACATTCAAGCAAACTTGCTTTCGCTGAACCTTGAGGGAGCTAATTCACTCGGGATGAGTGAGTTTTTAGAGGAGCAGTACAAAAGACACCTATGTGATTTCAATCACATAGCAGAAAAAGTTCGTAGCATGGATTACCTCTTACCCATGTGCGAAAAGGGTTTGATGGGTGCTTACAAGAACTTCAAGAATGTAAAAAGCTATGAGTCACGGGATAGCTTGGTTACTTATGTGCGAAACCTCGAGGACTGTGGTTTCAAAGCGAAAGATCTCTATGACGTTGCGCGTGAAGTTGGTGCTCCGGACATTGAAGCGTGTCTTGCGGAAGTTATCGGAAACCTTTTCCAATACGCTGGCAAAATCAAAGCGACCCTGAGATAGTCCGATATCAATCAAGAAACAGGCACCCAACCTCCACCAAAAGATAAATAAAGGCCGCTAGGCGGATCTACTCGATACCCAAATACACCTGAAGCAGGCACGGCTGGAAAAGCTCCACTGATTACAGCTACTTCGAGAGCAAGAGCACCGGAAGCAAGTAAAGCTCCTGAAGCTATGGGAGTGCCTAATGCACCCGAGGCAACGACTGCACCAAATGCACCGGAAGCTACTAAGGCGCTATTTGCAACGATCGCACCTGATGCGATAGATACTGTCGCTGTTCCAGCTGCGTCAGCAAAAGCAGCGCCGATTTTGATGAATGCAGAACCGTCCCATACCCTAAGAAAATGATTTGTTCCGTCTTCTAACCACAGCTCGCCTACAGAATTACCTGTTGCGCCTGCCGGACTGCTATTGGGAGCAGTTGTTCCATAGTGGACACCGGTTACTTTACGAATATCACCAACAGAGTCTTTGAAGTAAAGGCCGTTTTCGGCGGCAGCAAAGTTAATCGCTAGCTCTCCTGCCTGGACAGTTGTATCTAAAGGTCGATCAGATGTATTACCAGATCTTTTAGAAAGAAGAGTTACTGGTGTGGTTGTCATTTAGTACGTACCCCCATTGATAATCGGGCTAAACAGCGGAGGAAGTGGCGCACCGTTTAGATAAGTGCCTCCATCATAAATAATCGTGCCACTGACACCACTAGGAGAGCCATTAAAGTATTGACCTCCATCGATGATTGGTCTGTTTTCAGGTGGGACAGGCTGAAGAGGATTGAATTCATCGATGTCAAACATCACAAATCCACTCGGCACAAGAGGCACCGAAACACCTGAAGCAAGCGTGTCAAAGTTTAAGACTTTGACCATGGTTGGGTTCATGTCCGAGTAAAGAACATGATCAGGAACTGTGTCTCTTGCAGGAGAATAAGCCTCCCACCAATTCAAACTTCTAGCTGTCTGTAAGAAACGAGTTTGTTTGCCTAGTTGAATTTCAAAATATTCTCGATACCTTCCGTCCATAGGCTCATCTGTTGGCTGCTGTAAAAATGCATCCAAATATTTATAGTTTTCAAACCTGTTCTGCATATCCCACCACGATGCGTAGATGTGCTTACAAAATTTTGGCTGGAAGAACAGCAAGTTTGGATCGGAGTAAGACGTGCCTGGTCCGTCTCCTCCAGTAGCTGGACCTAAAAACAGATTTTTTGTATAAAGAAAACCAAAGTCTCTTACGAATCCAGGAAAATCTCGAGTGTCAACAGGACGCTCACCATCAAATGTATTTGTACCGGCGTCGTATGTACCAGGCTTCAGATCCTGAGTGCCGGTGTATGGATAAGTTTTCTTTTGAGCGTATTTATAAAGATTAAAATCTTCCCGATTTAAATAGTCTGGGCAATTGCACCCAAACCTCATTGCGGTTGATAAAAATTCTCCTACTTGAGGGTTTCCAAAAGCTGGACTAGCAAATGACTTATCCTCGATCGTGGTGAAACTTTTTTCCTCGCTGACTGAAAGAAACAACGTATCCAGATCAGCCGCCCCTGTCGGAACCTGAGGACCGCCAGCCTTGGTTCCCACAGCGACCACTGTGTAATTTCCATAAGTTGTTTTTGGCGTACCGTCTGCTTGGAATCGATCTGAAACAAGCTCACCGGTCATATCTGAAACCGGAGGACCAAAGTTGCTACTGAGTTCGACGCCTATAACTTTGTTAAGTAAGTCAAAGTTAAAAACACTTTTGATCGAAAGACCTAAGTCAAGAAGATTTATGCTGTCTCTTGGTCTTATCACCACCATCCTCATACCCATGTCCTGCTCTGTGGACGGGTACATATACATCAGCCCCGGAATTTCGGTTCCTCCAGAACCGGCTTGCCCGTTCATGGCGTATCTGAACGTGTAATTCAAACCAACCAAAGCCTGGTTTGTATACATAAAAAGTTCGTATCCTCTTCTCCAGCGCGTCCACATGGATGCGTAGTTGTAGTCGTAGAGAATGCTGAAGTCTTTTAGGTTTACCTCAGGTCTAAATTTTTCATGCCAAGGCATCGGTCTGTTCAAAGACCGTTCAGTGTTTGAACCTTTTACTTTGTTAAACGCAAAGCTTGTACTCTTAGGCGCGTGGTTATCCCACCCGAAAAAATCAGAGCCTTTACGTCGTTTGCTCACGAATCAATAGAAGCCACCTTGCGCCCAGAAAGAAACACCAGAAGGACTTAGCCCACCAGAGACTGCCAAGGCTGAATCACCTAGATAGCCAACACCCAGGACATAGCCTTTTTCCAGGTAAAGAGCTTCGGCTCCACCGAGCTCAATAGGTCGAGTCAAAGCAGTGTCTCCAACCTGTGGGGTAGGCGCAATGGTTTTAGGAAGTTCAACCCGTTGAATTAAGCCTTCTGTAGACCCTGATAATCCAACCGTGAATTTATTAAGCAAAATTGAGGCTGCTGTAGCAGGGGCTGCCTGATTAGGCAGATAAACATACAGACCAAAAGCAGCAGCTCTAACTCCACCGTCATCAGGGTAGCCTTCGTTTGAAACAACAAAAATATCTTCGACTATCGCAGCGTCCTCAGAAGGTACGTCGCCGACTCGCACCAGTTGGATTAAATTCGCAAACTGAGTATTTACAGCGTCAACAGTGGGAGTTGCACTGGTGATCTTTGCACCCCTTAGAAAGGGGCGATCGACCATCATTGGTTGTTTGTTTGTAGAGGTCGATGCCACTTTAAACTCCTAATTGTTTGTAGTTTAATTCAAGACTAATAAAATCACTGACCCATTTGTCTGAAGAAACCAGTAGAGCCAGCCATCCGGGGCCTGAACTGCTCATCCACAAACTCTTCAGTCCGCTGTAGCTGAGGGCGAAGAATCGGTCGAGCTGCATCAATAATCTCATTGTTTTGTTGAGCTTGAGCTGCACCTTCTAAGGTTCCCTCCATCTGCTCCGTGGAGACATTTGCTGCTGCAGCCAAGGCTTGGCCTGTAGCGTTTGCAAGATTGTCGTCACCAAGTGCGCTTCCAACAGTTTGAGTGGTGATGGATTCACCGGTCTGTTCACTCATCATGGGATTGGGGCGCTGACTCTGACCACGCATCATCAGTTCATAAGCAAGCGTGGGGTTTGAAGCGACAAAAGCAGCGATGTCTGCTTCTGACATCGAGGGAGTTGCCTCAGCAACAGCTCCTTTCATCTTCTCCGTAAACTCACCGCCTTTCATTGCGTCGACAAACCGTTTGCGGTCGGCGTAGTAGTCAGCGATGTTTGAGTAACTAGAAGGATCGCGCGGAGCCATGGCGCGTGCTCTTGCTCCTGCTTCTCCAGGACTTTGTTGCATCGCAGTCGTAGCACGACTGATCGACTCATCTACAGCTGCAGCTTCTGGACCCATAGGTTGCTGTTCTACAAACTGTTGTACTTCCAATCGAATAGGATCAGTTTCTCCCGTCGCAGCCACAGAACCAGTAGCTGCTCCTTCCTCAATTGACTCAGGTAAATCAGCACCACTATCCATAGGAGTGGGAACTGCCGGATCTTGTCCTTGCATCATCAAAGGACTCAGAGCTCCAATGCCTGCTGAGAAAATGGCAGCTCTAACCATTGGATTGCTGAGATCCACTTGGTTGACACCTGCAGAGCGCATTGTTTGCGGTAAGGCCATTGGTGACGGAACTTGAGGAGCTCGTGAAACACCAGGAGACATTTGCTGCATCATCTCCCGAGTCACGCTTGGCTCTAGATCTAATGCGCGTTGACCTTCAGAACCTCTGAATCTAGGAAAGTCAGGAGCATCACTCACATCTCCGACACTCTGACGCATCGAGCCTGCAACAGCTTCTGCACTTTGAGAGCTTCTACTTGGGCTATACATTTGCCCACCTCTGCCCGGTTGGGTAAAGGGAATACGAAGCTGATTTCCTGCTTCAAAAGGTTCTGCGGCACTCGGAGCTGGGGGAACATCCTGTCGAGCGGTGGGGTCACCACGTCTAACGGTGTACTCTGGCCTGCTGCCCATGGGGCGAGCACTCGGCATTGGGACTTCAACAGGCTCAGGACGAGGAGCTGGTCCAGTGAACTCAGGTTCAGGCGCTCGTCGTGGCGTTTGAGGGAGTTCCCTGACGCCCATGCGGATACCGCCTTGCTGTCGCATCGCGTCTTGGAGAGGACTTCTTGGAGGCGCTACAGACTCAAGCAGCTGGCGTGTGCCCTGCTTGCCTAACATTTGATTTAGACCCTCTAAAAAAACACGGGCGTTACTTTCGCCCATGCGTAATAATGCTGAAATCCCCTGAGCTCTAGACACAACAAAATCTAACGCTAGATAAATTTAGTTTAGCGCCAATTTGCTTGGAAATATAGACGATCAGATCGTGATACATCAGGAGGTCCAGGTATTGCTTGAATGAACTCACCGCCTGATCTTTCGAAGCGGTAACGCGACGCCACGGGGTCTCTATAGTTTGCAACGTAAAGCATCTGGGCCAACCGATCGCATTCATACATATAGTTTTCTCTCCAAATTCTTGCAGTTTCTCTTTTATCTTGGATGTTAATAGAACGACTGACGTCTCCTAAAATCGTTTCTTGTCTGCTTGTGGCCCTACCGTCAGCTAACTCAGTGAATCTTTCAGCTTCTTCACAACGCTCAATCTGCTGAACAATTTTGTCGTTATAAAACTCACTAGGAATGCTATTGCAAGCTTCCACTAACCTGGCGTAATCTCCAGCGGGAACAGTGGCGATGTTATAAGCAAGGTGATAAGCGACACGGCTAAAGTTATAGTCATCAAGCTTATATCCAAAAACCTGTGCAGGGTTGCGCGTGATCTGATTGATCGCCGCATAAATTACTTCACGCTTCGAAGCATCGGTAGACGTGGCGTTAAATGTGACACCTTGTTGAGCTAGATAACTTTGAATCTGCTCGAGTTCACTTTGCGTTAATTGAGCCACGATCTAACAGACATATAGCTTTATTCTACGTAAACTTCACCGGTCGAAAAGACTTCGTCCCAGTCGATCCTTTTTACTGCCTTCAATTGATCCAGTTTACTGAATCGTTCTCCAGGCAAACCCATCTTCAACTCAATAATCTCTTTTGCGGTTTTGATACCGACTCCAGGAAGAACTTGAGTGAGTCCTTCTGCTGTCAAGGTATTAAGGTTCACCCGGTTGTCCGTAGGCACCTGAGGTTTGACCACAATCGGCTCTTTTTTAGTAGATGTAACTTTTCTCCGGTTGCGGCGAGTGCGAGCAGGACCTTCGTCGGAACCGCCTTCAACAGCAACAAGCTCCTGGATTTGATCTTTGTGAGCGTAAAAGACTTTACCGCTTGTGTCAGATTGAACCATCATGTACTCACCCTCATCGTGAATCGATAAGACGGTGACTTTGATGCCGCTAGGGCCGTAAATTTTCGTAGACATGGCAGTCACTATACGAGCACAAGCTTAAACCAGAATAAGTTAGAATGGTAATTATCGAAAAAAGAAAATGGGACAACCCATACGTATGGCGGGCGGGGGCAAATTTAGAAAATTTCTCAGTAAACTCCCTTTTGCCGGGGACATCATCAATGTGGGTCTAGAACTTGCTAACCCGCAAGAAAAAGATATCATTCAAAAATTAAAAAACGCAGCGTTTGTCGGCGGCGGAGGTCTTGTAGCTTCAGGACTGACTGGCGGCGCTGATGCTATCCCAGCATTCATGGAACTAGCCGGGGTTCTTGGAGAAGATTTTGGAGCTCCAAAAGGACCCAAAGCTGTTAATGACGCTTTCACAAAAGCGCCAGCTCTAAACATTGAGCACTATCTGCGCTTAGCCGCATACGGTGGACGACACAAGCCCACAGAAGAAATCTTGGAAGCTGCCGGTCATCCAGGTGGATTCAAGAGACAGATTGATATACCGAGACCTAGCGGTTTGATTATGCCTCGGTTCTAATTTCAATCCCACCGGATATCGTGTTCTTGATCCATACGATACGAAAGTTTATCTAACTCGTCTAATCTCTTTGCCCAGGTGTCGCCACCGGTTTTTCCTTTGAGAGGGTTGAGACATTGAGGCGATTTGGCAGTATTACAGACTAATCCAGCTAAATCTATATCTTTTCCTGGTTTTCCCGTAGACCAATAAAGCTGTCCATTTATCCAAGTGGCTCCACACTTCTGACACTGTTTGCTCTTGATCGACATATCAGACAGATCAGGCATAGTGTTATTTATATGTCTTAAATATTTTAGATTACTTATATCTTTTGTAACGCACGGTAGGTTAATTAAAACAAAAAAAAGACCCCTCCCGAAGGAAAGGTCTTGTCCGTGTTCCCTCTGATCTTATCAGGAAGGAGAGGTAGAGGTGTAGACCTGAGACTCGGTAAGTCCGTCGGGCTGCAGGGCAACGTCCTGACGCTCGGGCGGCTCATCGGGAATGATCCAGCAGACTTCGCAGATTGCGAGAGCCTTGTCATCACCAGCAAGTTTGTTGACACCGGCACGGGGGTCATAGACACCGGAGCCTTGTGCCAGACCGGAAGCGGCAGCACCGCCCAAGTCAGTTGTGGTGAACAGCTTCCAGGTGGTCTCGGATCCAAGTGCAGCCCAGCTGCTGGAATCGAAGATGTTTGTGGAAGCAGTGCTGCCATTGGCAATGGCGCTGTTAGCACCAGTGATGGTTGCACCGAACTGACCGGAGACGACAGTGCCGTCATCCTTAAGACCAACGCCCACAGCGGGAACGAGGGTCAGTTCAGGGGTAGCGTCAGCACCTGCAACGCCGCTGCTCACGATGTCGCCGCCGCTTAAGCGCAGGGAAGCGCGATAAACGTAGGCGGAAGCGGGAACTGCGATGCCGTCGGTGATGTCGGCCCGGACATCCTTGTGGAAGTCGGGGGACGGAACGATGACATTTGCGTTCAGGAAAGGCTGCTCAGCGGAGTTCTGACCAGAGCCGTAAGGCTTGGTGTAGTAAGCCAGCTGATTGTTGGTGCCGAGAGCCTGGTAGCTCAAGTCGACATAGCCAACAGCCTGTTGTGCAATCCATCCAGGCTGGAAGACAACACCAACAGGACCGCCGACAGGCTGTCCAGTCAGGTTTGTATCAACGCCGTTGGCGTTTTCATACTGGATGGTCTTCGTTTCGTGCCAAAAACGAAGAACGTTCGTGTAGTTACCAGGATAGATCTTGGCAACGTGAAGCTGATTGGGATTGATCGCCATAGTTAATTACCTCCTCAAGCGTCGAAAGAGTAGGCAATGGTGGCGAAATCAGCGTTCAGAAGCTCGAAGCCTGCATAGAGGCTCCAGATCATCATGATGAAACGGCTGAAGTCGTCATTGTTGTTGAGAAGCACCTGGGCGTTGTTGCCGCCGATGCCCACACCAACAGATTGAGGACCAAAGAACATGCCGATTGCAGCGTTGTAGTCAGCTGCAGCACCACCGATGGTGGCGTTTTGCGTTTGGGAAGGCATGTTGGTGGATTCGAAGAATCGCACGCCTTCAAAAACGAAGCCGGTCGGCATAATAGGCTCGCCAGCCACGAAAGTAGCTTGGCCGAACCCTTGACCCATGTAGATGCTCGCGTTCGGCTGCATAGCCGACATGAGCGGGTTAATTTGACCATTGCCGGGGTAGCGAGCCACCTCACGGAAGTCACTGTTCTGACGCAAGTGCATCAGGAAAGTGGGGTCACAAACGCAGCGGTAGAAACCGTCCTGGTAGGTCGGAGTGTTGCGCTTACGCAGGGACTTAACCACACGGAGGAGGTCGTCCTTAACGTCGAACTTGGCTTGTTCGGCGTTGTTGTAAGTAAGAGCGCCAGTCGCGAGATCGCCGGGGAAGTAGTAACCGCCCTGGGTATCAGAAGACTGACCTTTTGAGACAGCTTTCAGGAGTTCGTTGATAAACACCCGATCGCGCCACCTTCTATAGTCGTCCAGCAGGGTCAGGCTGCCGATTGACTGGTGGAAAGTGGTCAGGTTGCCCGTATCCAGCAGCAAACGCTGTGCTGTGATAAGAGTTTCCCGAGCAATCTTGAACGTTGAAGGTTGAGTTGGATCAGCAGGATCTGCAGGTCCGGTATACTCTTTCAAGGTCACAAGGACCTTGTCCTTCACGATATTACGGCTATTTGCAGTACCAATGGTCTGCTCAGCCGTACGTTCCCGAGATTCTTTGGAGCCGGGGTTACCGAAGAAGCGGTAACGGTCGAGCTGAACAGTCTGACCAGGCTGCTTAGAGAAGTCATGAACGACCACCGGTTCGGCGGCCATCTCGACGATATAGGCAGGATGGGGACGGTAAAGCTCCGCACCAAGAATCTTGGGGAAATCATTATCGATAAACATCGATAAATGTCCGCAAGAAACTACAAAATTATCTTAGCTGTTAGTTAGTTACAACTACATAGCTGATGTCTTGTTTTTAGCGTTAAATACCTTTTTGATTTGAACTGTTGACTGTAGAACTAAAGGTGCGGATCATGCCTCTAATACCTTCGCCAAGAACTCCATAGACACCGCCGTAATTTGGAACATACCGAGTAGATCTGCCTCGATACGTACCCCTAACGACTGAATTAGTCCCGTCAGCGGTTTCACCAGGAGGCACGCGAGCTGTGACAGCTTCTGTCCACGTCTGACAGTAGACAGGCGTGTTGTAAACCCAATCTGCCCTAGATCCTGTTGTACCTTGTGTGGGATTCGTCAGAAGAGGAAACTGAGATAAAGGATATGCAACAGGGCCGCCAGTTATGCCTTGTGTAGACGAATTACCCTCAGGAGTTTCGAAAGGACTGTAAAACTGATTATCCGGTGGGTTATTTCCGTAAGAAATGTATGGTCCAATGTCTTTCAGGCCAGGTTCTGGTCCGAAAGCCGTCTGTACAGTGCTGTTGGCAGTATTTATAAGACCTTGACGCCTAAAACCGTCGTAAACGTCTAAAACACCTGAAGAATGTGGGTATACATTCGTGTAATCAGTCCAATAGCCTGAAACTGCAGTAGGTACAGCTCTCCAAGCATCTGTGAAGAATCCAGATAAGTTAGGCGGACCCGGAGTGACTGTTCCGAAGCTTATACCTTGATCGCTGAGTGCTACAAATGTCTGTTGCTCACCTTCTTTCCAGATATACCCGCTTGACGTAAGCAGGTACGTATCGATCAAGTTTAAATTTGATCCTGTGTGTTGAGGACCAGATTGAATACGGTGATATAGGGATTTATCGTATTTCCAGTTGGTAAGAGCAGCAAAAGTCATTTTCTGAAGCTTTTACTCTACTTTAATCCGGATTATATTTGATATAGCACCGGGCCTTTAGAGACTAATGATCGAAAAGTTAGTCTCTATGTTGGTAGTTGATGCCGAATTAGCTGGTAGTTCGATTGCAGGTACTGTGACTGAATCGCTTGTTCACCCGCGAAACAAAAAGTACTTTCTAAGGCACTTTTTACGAGCCATGACGGTTGGATGGCTTCTCGCCACCTTCATTGCTCCTGCCATTGCTCACAGAATGCAGTTTTCCAAAGCAGAATCAGTCGCTGTGGCGTTCATCGGTGGTTACGCAGGTATAAAACTTCTAAATTCGGCTGAAAAAATCGCTTTGAACAAACTTGTTAAAGCTAAAAACGAAGAAGAAGACACTCAGAGCTGAACATTCTCGTCAAATTGCTCGTTTTTAGGCTCAACAGGCCGTGATGGACCCGGTGAAGCGCCTGTACGAGGTTTTTTGGCTTTACCTTGGCTTTCTTTGCGTCCGCTTGCGTTCAAAGCTTTCATAATTACACCCTTTATGTAAAAATTAGCAGAAAAAAACCCCTCCTGAGAGGGGTCATTCTGAGGAGCCGACACCCACCCACCGTGAAAGTGAAGGCGTCGAACTATATCAGGAAGCTTCCATGAACAGAAGCTTGGAACGCAGAGCATCAGGACTCATTTGAGCCAGATGACGCCATGCATTCTCGGGTGAGCGATTCATTGCATCACCAAAAGCATCCCACTGCTGCTGAGGTTGCGCTGCTTGGGGTTGACCGGCAGTTGCTGCCGGAGGAGCAGGCATGTCGTAGTTCTGCTGATACTGCTGAGGAGCCTGAGTCTGAACATCACCGTCGATGTCAACAGGAATCACTTCAGTAAAGAAGCGATCGGTGTAGTCAGCCAGGTAGTCAGGGTTGGTAAGGATTTGCTCCATACCACCTGCACGCTCAGTGATCTGATCAGTCTTTTGAGACTGCTGGATCAGCATGTCCTCCAGGGCACAAGCGTAGGAATTAAGGATTCCAGGGGCTTCAACCCCGAACTGCTTAATTACCTCTTGACTTGCGGCGCTTAGTTGACCTTTGCTGCTGGCCGTAGAAGCCTGCGAGGAAGTTTGGGTCGGTGAGGCGCTGGTAACGGAGGTCTGCGGAGCCTGCTGTGCCTGGTAGGCCCATGGCTGGACCTGTGAAGGCTGACTCAGTGGTGTTGTAACCTGCTGCTGCAGCTGGGTCGATTGAGACTGTGGTGCCTGGCTGGGGGTTGGTAATTGGCCCAGAACCCGCTCCAGGGACCCCATCGCTGCTTCCCACGGATTGTTCGGGGAGGATTGCGACGTTGACGGGCTGGACAGGTTGCTGATAGAAGGGTCCAAAGCCGGTGCCGCCTGCTGTGGCGGTTGGGCTGTAGGAACCGAAGCTACCGCCGGGGTAGCTGTTTGTGCCACCCACTGCGGGTAGGCGGTTGTCGAGCCCTGGTCGTTGGATACCGCCGGGGCTGCCGCCGGGGAGACCGGGCTCGGGGTCGAAGCTTGGATCTGCTGGCTCATAGCTACCCGAGTAAGTTAGTTCTTCCGCAAGGTGATCGAACGTCCTGTAAAGGAGCGGTGTGATATTCAGTCTAGGATCAGCCGCTAAAGGTTGATCAGGTGCAAGGGGATGCGGAGACTGCAACATCTGATTTAATAATACCAGGAATTGCTGCATTGCCGACTGTGTTTGTCCAACCATTCGGAATGGAAAGCCTTTCAACATTTCGGCACGTTCTGCTTCAGTCTTATCAGGGAAGAGGTATTTAATTGCCTCTACGCTGTTAACACCTACCTCTTGCATGTTTCGAACGACGATTGATTTTTGCTGTAAATCAAAAGCCGTGTCCTCATAAACATCGCCCATAAAGCGATATGAAACACTGCGGTCGCCGTCTTCCGGAAGACCAACGACGCCGCGAGGAACTTTATTTTTTGCCAGTGCTTGCTTTATTTCTTCGTCGAGTTTCATATCAAATCGGCGGAGAGCCTTTTGATATTTCTCGAGTGTTTCTTCGGTTTGTTCTTTAGGTGGGTTTGGTTCTTTCATTCCGCTGGCCGCAATAAACGACTCACGGAAAATCATCTCTTGATGATAAATCATCATCTCCAAAAGACGACAGAAACCATAGGTAAGGAAGCTTTTATTCTTCCGTAGAGCCGTGGCTTGAGCACGGCCCATCAAACCTTTGATTTCAGTAGCGGTCGCTCCTGCTGAAATAGAGATCTCATCCACACCTCCAAGGGCTGTGCGGATTTCTTCTCTCAGAAGCAGGACATACCGGTTCATGTCCCCACTAATCGGGTCAGGCGTCATGTAGCCGACACGATCAGAGGGTTCAACGTTGGCAATGATGCGTGGAACACGCAGCCCACCTCCCATGGATGAACCGAAAGGTTCACTTACACGAGTAGAGGGAGTGTCCCGACCAGCAAAACCGCTTTGAGAGCTGATTGTCGGACGGAAAGTGCTACCGGCATCACCCGCTTCGACAAGGTCAGAACGGGGTCTGCTTGAGATAAGCGTAGGGTTGCCAAAGAATTCAATATTTTTCGATATATTCTGGATCATCTCGTTATGAAGCACGATCTGCTCCATAAACGGATCAAAGTCTCCCTCGCCGTCAGTGCCGCTTGCGTTTGGCTTGTTAAGACACTCAACAGCAGGGACAAATCCCAAAGAATTAGGTCTTACTTTCTGACCAGAAATTCCTGCACCAGGCTCTACCTCGAAGCTGAGCTCGGAGTCCGATTCGATTTCTGTGATTGTCTCGGCAGTAATAGATAGACGGACGTACCTTTTGTTCTGCCCATAAGTATCTGCCGGTAGACCAAGAGTAGCGTTCTTGACTTTGTAATCGTAAATAATGACGACTTCTTCGATCTGACCGTTCAAGTCATGAAAAACTCGATACTGATTTTTGTTGAAAAAATAAATCTGATATTTCAGCTTCTGGTCAGGACGGAAATAAAACAGTCCGCAACCATCGATTAGAAAATTTCTAATGATGGCTGGGAAACGAATATCAAGCCGGTTTAGCTCGATGACGTCGTGAAGAAAACTTGTTCGACTTTTGTAAGTGTCCTGATCGCAGTAAAAAGACAACCCTTTTTTAATCATCAAAAGGGTCATTTGCTGCAGGTGGCTCAGCACCACCATTGTCGCAGCTTGGTTCTGCCGACCTTGAGTACGAGCAGCCTCTAAGATCTCCTCGAACTTATTTCGGACTTCAGTAGAGGCTGTCATTTAAAAATGGATTACTTCTTTTCCTTGTGAGAACGTGCTTTTTCCTTGGCACGCTTTCGTTTTTCCATCTTAACCTCGTCACCGCTGGGAGCCTTTTTTTCCTCGCGGTCGGCTTTAAACTTAGCTAAGACCTCCGCAGGCATTTTATTGTCAGCCATTGGGTAGAAGATACTTTCTAACTCTTTCTATTCTAAGGGCTGCTTCTGGAAGTTTATCTATTGGATACGAAGTAAGTAGGTGGTCTTCACGACCGAGCATGTCGGTGTTGCCCTCTTCTGGCTCGAAGTCATCACAAAGTTTTTGCACTTCCGGCTTATCCCAGATGTAGTACTCAGCAATCGAACGGAGTTTTGTCCGTCGTTTATCAGCGTCTCCCATCCAGCTGAGATGCCACCCGGCATCACGTTCGCCGACATACCAGTTTCGAGTTGAGGCTCTTAGCGAGGAAAGAGTGCCAAATTCTTTGAGTTGTTTGACAGTACCTGCCGTACCACAGCGCCAATCAAACTTTTCTCCTGTTGGTGAGTTGAGTTGCCGATCAGCTCTTCCGTAGTGCATGGACATGCTCAAACGCACTGTTTTGTCAGAGTGCTCTAGCACTGCTTCTTTGACTTCGTCGAGCTTTGAAGGGTTAGCGATTTCGTCGCAATCAGAACATATAAAGAAGGTATCCTCTGGCATCTGAAACAAGCCAACACTCAGAGCGTCCCGTTGTCCCCTTTCTCTAATCCACGGGTCGACTGCTTCCTCGAATGTCGGTAGTTCAACGTGGAGGACTTGGACTTTTTCCTCCGAGATGCCGAGCTCTCTAAGAGTATCAACGCAAGTAAACTCCTTAGGTTCGCCCCGGTGCGTATGATTCGCATCTGTGATCAAGAAACCATCTACATGATCGTAGAGTGTCGCGATCCTGAGTTCCAGGAGCTCTTTCTCGTTAAAATACGGAAAGCAATCGATTAACACGACACGCAACGACGAATAGCAATATGCTAACTCAGTCTTCCATTCCTGCTACTTGGTTCAAGCGTTTCTTAGATACTTCAAGCAGGTAATTTTTTGTTCGTTCGACATTTTCATCAGCTTCTTGATCCATACCTGCATCGAATTGAGGATTACTCCCGTCATCAGGCATAGTCGGAGGTACAGGTCCGCCTGCCTCCTGTTCTAAATCAGCTTGTACCTGACCCCGAAATCGATTCGAAGCTTGATCTTCTCTAGCACGTTGGAGACCAGCCGCGTCTACGGAGCGATCGTAACGATCGGAGAAAAAATCCGCAAAGCCAGTAAAGCTATTCATTAATAAAGAGCGATAACGCCCTGCACAGATCCTCCACTTAGTGTAATTGCACCGAAGGGAAGTTCTTCATTACCTTGCAGATTTTCAATCTGAATTAGCTGACCTGGAGCATCGTTCAAGGCAATGTAAACGTTGTCAGTGCCAGGTGTGCTTTTAGCTTCTACGTACAAACCACGGCACGTAGGGAAGTCTTTTTGTCCGTCAGCAGGAGCCCAATGAAATCCGCTGGCATACGGAAGTTTGGACTCTTGTCCGTAAATAGTACCGAAAGCTCGGATGTCCATCTTTAAACCTTTTTGTCAGTCTAACTTACTGAGCTCGATAAGCTTTTCCATGTACCACTTTGCTTTTTCAAGATCCTCTAACCCGTTTTTATGTTCGAACCTCCAAAGGTATTTCACAATCGACAGATGGCAAAAATTCTTTACTGCGTCCTTGCCAGCTGATGCAATCATTGCATCAATGCACTCTATGTCACCCTGGTTGTAATGAGAGGGATGGTTTACATTCGATTTCACAGGCGTTATGGGAGGCCACGACATATCGAAATCGGGAATACCACCGCCTGAAAAACAAAGAGTGTCGTCGGAGCAGGAGCTAGAGAAATCGCTTCGCATTTGTTTATCTCAGTAGGTAAACATGCTTTTCGTGTCAATCATACTTTGATCAGCAGAAAGAGCTGAAGAGTACTTATTATCCAAATGTTCAAGAAGAGCAAAGTCAGGGATAGTCAAAGTGTCGCCATCCATTGCGAGGGGCACCACTCGTCGGTGCTCGGAGCCAGCGGGCACATTTTCAAAAGCGAGTCCCATTGAAGATCTATCGGCAATAGGCCAGTTACGTTTGCCCGTGCGTGCGTAGCTTCTTATGGGATCACAGCTCTCACTATCTATATAAATATCAGCGTCGTGTTGATCCAAAATCATCATGCCGTTGTAAGGATTGCCAAGCGAAGTGAACCCAACAAGTTCTGTTTCATAAGGTGTGATAAACAGACCGGATCTATACGGAATGTCGCCCCAAACATTTTCTGTATCTCCTAATAAATTCCATTTACGATAATTATCAAAAGGAATTAATTTTTCCTTAATCTTTTCAACGCGACAAAAACCCGGCTCTAAATTTTTCGAACGCAAATAGTCTTTGTACTTGTACCAGTAATCAAAATGTTTTTTTGTAAAGACCATATCGTTCTCTGAGTACATATAAAAGTCATGAGTCTTCTCTCTAATACGTTTAATCAGCGTGGGTTTATGCGCCCAACAAAGGTCAAACCCTCTGTATTCTGGCCCTGCAACCGCAAAAGCGACCCTACCAAGCTTCGTGTGAGAAGCGACGATCATGGAAAATTCGTCTAGATCATGACGGCTGTTGTGATCAATAACGATCTCAATCTGCTTGTCAAGCTCCAGGCTCTCATAACCTTTTAGAACTTTCAGAGTGGTTTCGATTCTTGAAAGCGGACTGTGCGCGGTGATCGTGATGTAAATTGATTTCATCAGTACTCAATAGAAAAGTTACCGCGTCGTTGAAGAAACGTCATGAGCCAGGTGTAAGCGTCGAGTAAATCATCGTGTGAAGTCGCTCCTACGTTAATGAGCTGGTCCACAAGCGCATCAAACTTTCTGTACTTGTTAAAGATAACTTTTTTGTTTTCTAGAAGACCAAGCGTGCCTCTGAAACGGGCTACTTTGTCGCCTCTAAAACCTTTAACTTCGTGAACATGGAGGTTAGACAACCCTCTTTCCTGCAGAAGAACTCTTCTCAAATCAGCAGCTAGAGAAGCTTGATAAGCAACAGCCTCAACAACCAGTGTCACTGTGGAGTAAGTAGGAAAGTAGGTGTCATTCTGTAGCTCTAGGATCCCCCACTCGACGAGCATGTCACAAAGTAAGTCGATTTTTTCGAGATTTCCAATCGATCTGACTTGGTGAGCGTCGATTACGTAGTACTTATCTTTTAAACGTCCGCCTAAAACAAATGCTGTGTAATCCGAAGTCTCATTTTTACTCGCCGAAAGATCAATCCCTACTGCTAACGAATCAAATTCTGTCTCAACTGTGCCTTTGACGATCAAATCTGGAGATAAGACCAGATCTGATGTCATGACTGGTTGTTGCTGGTATTGGTAAGCGAAAGCAACCGGGTCTAACTCCTTTTGTCCCTGTAAATACTCCACAGACCACTGCTCAGGCCAATAACTCATCGGCTCTCCCTCTTTGTTGTAAGTCAGAGCTTCCTGTGCGACCTGTTTCCAGCCTTTCTGGGGGACAAACATAGTTTTATGGATGTCAAGAGGATGGAATCGAGTGCCCAGACAAATGGAACGACCTCCTTCGAACACAATCGGTGCGATAACTGAAGACCAGTTATTGTTCATCTCCTCTCGCACCGCAGGATTTTTGATATCAGAACTTGATTTGATCGGGTCATCCACGATCACAAGGTGAGCCCGTTTAGACGTAATTGAACCTCTAAGACCAGCAGCACGAAGAGTAAATTCTTCATCACCAATCCTGTCGATACCTGCGTAATCAAAGTCAACCGACCAACCAATATCACTCTGCATACCTGCTTTGAGCTTGACCCTAGGAAATATCTTTTTGAAAGTAGATGCATCAATAATTTGTTTGATGATTCGGCTTTTAGGGATAGCTGTGGCAATGTTGTATGAGCAGTAGATAATCTGTAAAGGTCTGCCCGCCTGAGTGTGTCTGCCGATCACCCAAGCTGTGAACAAATTTAGAACAGTGCTTTTTGCCGAACCGCGAGGACTCAAAATATCCAGGTTTGGCCCAGCAATATCCAGAAGATATTTATTACTGTCTCCAGTTATAAGTTCACGATGCCACTCGAGCATGTGTCTAGCTGGTGGCTTGTCAAGAAGCGTACAGAATGTCAAGAAGTCATCTTGAGCTCTTGTAAAAACATTATCTATAGCAGTGTCTTCTGTTTCAACAGCTTTTTGAGCTCGGAGCTTTAAGTTGCGTCGGTAAGCAAAAGTTTCTCTGCTAGGCATTATCTATGAGTGTTTGTATACTGATACTGAAATTCTAAACGGGTATGGCAAAGATTCTTTGGTACGGAGATGCCGTCTCTAATACAGGTTTTGGTCGTGTCACTCATAGCATTCTTGAGCATCTGCATAAAGAGCATGAAGTAGTCGTATTTGGCATGAACTACACAGGGGACCCTCATCCATACCCTGTTAAAATTTATCCGGCCACAGCGCAAAACCCGCAAGATCGCTTTGGCATTGGTCGTATTCAAGCAGTCGTTGAAGCTGAGCGTCCCGACTTCTTTATTTGTCTGAATGATATCTGGATCGTAAATCAAGTTTGGGAAAGAATTCATCTCCTAAGAGACAAACTTAAATTTAAATTTATTGCATATTTTCCAACTGACTCAGAATGGTATCCGCTTTCAATGGTGAGGTACATTGCTGATTTTGATTTCGCTATAACTTTTACAATCGAACAAGCTCAGCGTCTTATGGCGCACGGGATTAAACCGCATCGTCTCGGTGTAATCCCTCACGGCCTAGATGAAGGTAAGTTTTTCGAAATGGACAGAGACGAGGCCAGAAGTCGTCTTGGTCTTCCTAAAGATAAATTTATTGTTTTCAATGGCAATCGCAATCAGCCTCGCAAGCGGATTGATGTGACAATCAAAGCGTTCTGTGAATTTGCTGTGGATAAAGATGATGTGATGTTGTACTTGAATATGGGAGCAAAAGATCTCGGTTGGGCAGTCAAAGAATTGTTTGAAACCGAAATGAAACGCCGAGGCCAAGACCCGACAGCAAAACTGGCTATTACGCCAAATATGAACTACCTAAACGCTCCGCCAGATGAGAACCTAAACCTTATGTATAACGCTGCCGATGTAGGTATCAACACTGCAGACGGCGAAGGCTGGGGCTTGGTTCCTTTTGAGCACGCTCAAACACGCAAAGCTCAGATCGTTCCCAACCACACGTCTTCAGCTGACATTTGGAAAAACAGTGCAGAACTTATAAACGTGGGAGCCTGGATCACTGATAAAGATTTGGGTGTTGAACGTGGCTTAGTTGACTTCAAACACGCTGCTGAGCTTTTGAATACTCTTTACGAAAACGAAGAATATCGAAAAGAGGTAGCAGACAAGTGCTTAGAGGTTACAAAAAATCCTTCTTACCGCTGGGACAAAGTGGCTGAAGGCTTTGACAAAGCTATGGAGGTGCTCAAGTGACGCTTCAACATATCCGCCACACAACCGCTCTAAGTTATTTAGAGCACCCAGTCAACATCCGTCCTAAAAATGGATACCCTACCGTTTACCAGCAAGCGGAAGATATTGGAGGTGAGTTCACAAGAATTCGTTGGGGTCTTCCTGAGGGAGCGATTGCAAATTTCAGTCCTTGCTTGACAATGAAAGACGGGCACAGGCTTGTCTCATTTCGCAGTCAACCTCAACCTTTTATATTTCATCCAGATCAAAACTATTACTACTACAACAACACGCCTACAGAAATTTATGTAGGTGAACTTTCGTCTTACGACACTGTGCTAGGTGCTCGTAAGATTCGAAGCACTCCACATCGTCTTAGTTACGAAGACTCGCGCTTATTCAAAGCGCCAGACGATGCTCTGTATATGCAGTTCATCACGAGTTCTTACGCAACGAAATGGAATAAGTCATCTCACAAACTTGTTAATCAACCCAAAGTTTGTGTGGGTCGTCTTGATGAATATGGGGAAGTAGTCGACTGTGTTTACCCCCCGGCAGGTCAAAATTTGACTGCTGGTAAGCCCGAGAAAAACTGGTGTTTCTTCACCGATGATGGTCACCTGCGGCTTCTTTACTCGACCCTTCCTCTTGTTATTAAGACTCCCGGTCAGTCTGATAAAACGATTGACTCGAGCTGTTTGAAAAAAGTAGTAGGAGAGTCTCCTACTTTCAATTCAACTGCTCCGATTGACATCGGTGATGAATGGCTTGTGTTCTTTCATTGGAAGTACATGTGCTTCGACACAGTGGCACAGCGTAATTTCTTGCTTTACCACTGTGGGGCGTACACCCTTGATAAAGGTCTGACAAAAATTACCAGGCAATGCACCGAAGCTCTTTTTAGTGGATCTTGTGCCGATCACCTTATTTGGTGGACTGACTGCACGGGTCAGCCTGTATCCACTCAGCCCGCTTGTATTCTTCCTTTTGGTGGAGAATACATCGAGGAAGATGACACACTCGAGCTAGCTCTCGGTGTGAACGACTCCTTTATGGGTATCTTCAAGTGCCCCCTCGTCAACATTCTGGCTCTTCTCGAGGCTGTTTAAAAAAGCACAAGTAAGATCCCTGAGTTCCTTATATCGGATACCCCAATCAGGGATCAAACCGTAATGAGGTAATACCTCACGGTCATATTCAGTATCTTCTATGTACTGGATAAGTCTTTCACGATCCGTCACGATTTTTCTTCTCGTTCGATGGTTGACCAGACGACAAGGGCAGCTTCATCTAAAAGAGAAGCCATTGTGGGTGAGTCCTCGAAACTATTCATGAGTTCACGAAGACAACGATCCGCACCAGCGAGTAAAAGACCACGGCGATCAAGACCATCCGTAAGTTGTCTGACCGCCTGAATATGCGATCGCAGTTCCTTTTGTAGCACGCTGATCTTGGTTGCTGCTGTGGCGTGATCACACATCCCAGTGAGTGTCATCTGCCTAACGTTATCAATATCCATCTTCAGACTGTCGATTTCAATCAACAAGACTTTACGTAAGTCTTGTTTGGGATATTTCTCTTGCACCCAGGCGGATAAGTCGGCAATTGAGCCGCTATAACTAGGACGCAAAAAACGAGCAAATAAATACGACTCAATTTCGCTAGTGCTGTTCTTGACATAGTGCAAGAAAGAGTCTTTTTCGGTCTTGCCTAGAGTAGATAACCAAGCACCGACAGTGTCTGTTTCTACAGCTTGTGTTTGGATCATCCGAAGAATCGCTGACCGGCCATAGCTATGTTCATAGCATTTTGACGCAGGTCTTTTGTAGCGCCAACGTTTGCGCGGATTCGAGCGATGTCGCTTTCTGTTTTAGCCTTGTTGAGCGTCAGCCCGCCCACAATTGAGGCATCGTATTTCGCCAGGTCACCAGCAATTCGCTGAGCTCCTAATGCAAGATTGGCTGCGCCAGTAGCTCGAGTCTGGGCCATTGCACCCAAGTCTCTTGCGTACTGTTGTGCAATATTTGTTTTAGCTGATTCTTGTAAGGCTTTAATCCCAAGGTTTGTTTCACCTAAGCTCTTAGCCAAGCTGTTATCACCATCACGAGCAGCGGTAGCTGCTTGAGACATAAATTGAGGATCGAGTAAAGCAACACTTAAACGAGCATCGCCAAGATTTTTTTGCAGATCCAGCCCTTTGCCAATCATGCCCAAGGCTTCACCTGCCTGGCCTTGGGTAGCAATTTGCCCACGCTCAGCAGCATCACGAAGCGCGGTAGCAGACCCGGTGGATAATGTCGATCCTAAAAGACCCTGCGCTCCAGCTAATCCTTGAAGAGTCGTGCCATATCGCATTCCAGCTAAAGTAATCGGGCTGTTGGCTGCAGCAGCCATTGCTCCGTACTTTGAGAAATAATCTATAGGCGGAGCACCAGACGATCCTGAGCTTGAGCTACTACGACTACTTCCGCCGCCAAAGAGGTTTTGGACACCCCTTACGACGCTTAAACCAGTGCCGACTGCGCCTAAAATAGTTCCAATTGCCATAATTACTTAAGCACTGAGCTCCCCATTTTGTAAGCTCCCACGACAGAAGGAGCTGTTGCATTAAGCGCCTGAATTACACCCATGTTAGGTGTATGTGCCAGGACGTTTGTGGCAAGCAGAGACTGAGCCAAAGCTTGGTCTCTTGCGATTTCAGCACGAGTAATCGCGCCCCACTCACCAATCACATCTCGTTTCCGAGCTTCTTCACCAACGACTCTTGCCTCAGCTTTACGAGACTGAAGGATCGTGTTCAAAAGCTCAGGATTCTGTTGAATAATTTGAGCGACAAGCTCTTGATTCCTTCTATTGATATCAAGTGCATCGCCTTGAACAGATGTAGCAGGCGTCTGATCTCGCTCAGGTTTAAAATCTTCGAGTTTTTTTACTTCTTGCCTTTTCTCGGTGCTTTTTTGCGCTTGCGGTTGCTGTGATCCCTGAATGGGTACTAAAGGACCACCACCTAAGATACGCTGTTGATTCGATTTATTCTGTTTTTCGAGTTCTCTTCGCCTCTCGATTAAGTTTCTAAGAAATTCAGGCATATTTTCTAGCCCGATTTTATCGATTACTTGGTCGTCTGTTAAAGGTGCATTGACCGAAGGGAGACCTCCCTGAGCCACGTTCAGGTCGACACCGTATCTTTGGCTAAGAGACGGGGCAAATTTTGAGAGATCTCCAGTCATGATTACTTAGTAATTGTGCGAACAGCACCCAGATTGCCTAGGTAAGAGGCAGGTAAAGCACTTTCTAATACTTTACTCAAACCTGCTTGAGCTAGTTGACTTTGAGCAGTGCCGATTTGACCGATTGAAGTCATCAAATTAGGGAGAGCAGCGACTTCTCCTTGTACCCGCATCTCCTCCATTTTCCTACGTGAAGATTGATTCAGCTGTTCGTTCAGACGTGCAGCAGTATCATTGAGGATTTGGTTTACATCTATAGGTGCCTCCCCTGTAAAACGACGTCTGAAATTAATTCGGTCTGCAAACTGCTCAAGAGCTAAGACGTCTTGTGCGGTGATTGTAAATTTACCCGACGTTCCAGTCGTTTGCGTTCCAGCAGGCGATCTCAGTGCGCCGCCTTGTCCTAAAAGTAATTTAAGAAGTTCTGGAGCAGCAGCAGCGCCAGCACTTCCAAGCAGTGAACTTTGGATTGCGCCCAATGTCGGTCCAGCCCCGCCACCCGCAGCAGCTGGCAAAGCAACAGGCATTCTCACCATGGGAGAGGCAACCTTAGTTGCTGCTGCTACACCGCCAGGTAAAATGTTTTGCAACATGGTAGATACGTTCGTAGCTCGGCTCATTTTTAACCCCCAGCAGGATTATCGAAAGAAGTTCCGCTGAGAGGTTTCTTCATTGATTTTAGGATATTATCGCTGTTATTCATCGGAAGCTGAGATTCCTTCTGTTCTTTAGAAGGCATCGAAGCAGTTTGTGGGAAGTTAGAAGCTAAATAACGATGCATAAAATCCACCGGGTTTGTCTCCGGTGCGTCCTTTTTTACATCGTTTTCTTGAAGTTGTTGTTCGCGTGCGTTCATCAGCTCAGTTGTTGAAACTGGACAGAAGGCGGAATGGTGTTCGAAGCAGGAGCGTTCAGCATCGAATAGTTAGTGCCCTCATTAGGCATGTCAAAGTCAGGCGGACGCTGGGACGACAGCTCATCCATATGGCTTTGCTCAGCTGAATCTAAGGCATCAAGAAGCATCAGCATCTCCTGCACAAGCTCAGGGTTGCCCACGAGTTGTTGTAAAAGCTCCATCAGATACTGATCTTCAGATGGCTCTTCGACTTCAGTGCGTAACCGAGAGGCTAATTTAGCCTTGACCATCGGATACTCAGTGTCGGGGTAGCTGTTTAAAGACCTCGTAGCCCCTGTATACATTCCATCAGTTTCTCCATTTGCACTCGGGGGTCTCATCTGCATGAAGTCACGCAGAACACGAGCAGTCATAGGAGCAGCAGCTGCTTGTTCTGCGGGAGTTGTCGGCATGGGCAGGCCGAGCAGACGAGCAGCTAAAGCGTAATCAGCCTGTGAGAACACCAGAACCTACTGCACAAGATAATTCCATTGTACTCTTTATTCTTAAAACGTCGCCAGGAGATACCTCAAGACTAAGGCATATCTTTTCAAGAACTTCAGGGGAGGGTATGTACTGAGCGTCTGTGCAAATTTTGCGCGTGGTTGTCGGTGACAACGAAGCAAGCTTGCTTAGAGCGAAAGAGGAAAGACTCTTTTGATCTAGAAGCTCTTGAAGGTTATTTATCAAATAACCACTGGCAGTGAAAGCTGAGTAAAAAGGCATCAGCCAAATTTCAATCCTTCAGAAATGTTGACAAGACCGGTTCCACTGAAGTGACCAAAAGACGTCAGATCAATTTTTGGTGAATCAATCATCCGCCATGAGACCATTTCGCTAGGGAAACGGATATCGTCAAGCAAAAGCCAACGCGGCTTCTTGGGTAAGTCTAGGGTAGATAAAAGAGTATAAAATTTCATCTCAAACTCACCGTCTTTAGGTCCGTCACACATGATGAAGTCTGCTTCGCAAAGCATCTTTGCGTAACGGCTAAACACTTCGGTTTCTTTCAAATCCTGTATGTGTTGAGTAAGACGTGTCTCGAAGTCTTTTTCAGTTAAGTAAGTGGTTGGATTGTCCAACCAATTTGCAACATCAAAAGTCTCGACCTTATCTTCATCAGGTGAATAATCCAGCATCGTGCGAGCGGACAGACCGCAGCTTGTACCGATATCAATAAGGCTCAGTGGCCCATTAGAACGATCAAGGTTATAGATGAGGCCAGCCAAAATGCGGTAGTGATCGCCAGGAAAAGCATTAGCAGTAGAAGCGTCACAATCGATGCGGCACTGAGAAGCCACGCGAACAGATTTGAGAACATATTCCCAACCGTCGAAGGCTTGAGCCGCAGGGTCATCATCAACAGACCAGCATTGGCTCATAATAGAGTGACGTACATCTTTCATATCAAAAACCAAGGTGTTTGCGGCGGACGAAATCTAGGTCATAAGTCGTGAAGCTGACCGGCATTTGCTCCAGATTAAATGGTGTTTTGTGTGTTTCACCGTCAACGTGTCCTTGCCAAGCTTCATTCCACTTCATCGTCACGTACTGTTTATTCATTTCATGAGCAACATGCACACCTCGTGCAATAGACGGCTCAGAGCGCCATGTTTGACTTCCGTCGGAGTAATCGTCTTTCTTGTTTCCGTGGTAGTACCCAGTATTTAGTGAAAGTGTTCTAGGTACATCGTCATGAATAAACCGCATACCGTAATCCATATCCTCGCAGTAACCCGGATATAGATTTTCGTCAAACAAACCGTACCTCTGCACCATCCAGTCTTTCAAAGCAAAGATATCCCAACCACCGTTTTTGCCGTGTACTACACCAATTTCATCCCTTGCTGCCTCCTCAGCCATTTCACGAAGGAACCCTGGTTCGTACATCACGTCATGATTAGAAATCACCCAATAGGGTGCTTTCATGAACGATTTAATAATCAGATTCCAGGCACCACTGCAGCCTAAGTTTGCGGGTAAGTGGCACACGTGAACATTTTTTATATATCTATGCGGAGCTAACCTCAAAAGATCAAGCTCATTGTCTATTTGCTTTCTTCCGTTGTTATTGAAAACGACAAAATTATCTACAGGGTAATCGATGCTGTAGAACAGTCTCCAGACCCAATGAGGCGTATTAACAATTGCTGTGCCTAAAACGGGAATAGATTCCAAGTTCCCTTTTCAACTGTTAGTATGCTAACACCAGTTACATCGATATGAGCACTTTTTTCTGGTCGCCTGGAATAGATTTAATTGTACCTACAGTTACAACAAGTTTTTTAATGCACAGAGACGATTCAGGGCTCTGTCAGGCGCATAGAGTGGGTGTACCGGAGCATGCGCTAATTAATAATCTCAAGAAGCACCTGGACGGAACTGGAATACTTCTTGACTGTGGCGCACACATGGGTGTATACAGCATACTGTTATCTGATTGTTTCGAAAAAGTCTTTGCCTTCGAAGCTCAAAAGAGAACATATTTTCAGCTTTGTGGCAACCTTTTTGTAAACGAGATCACAAACGTATTTCCTACTCACGCAGGAATAACCGCTAGCGATAAAACACACGAACACAAAACACTCTATGTCGTGAGTGAAGATGGTGGAGGCTCTTCATTTGTCAAACCAACAAATCAAAAGATTATTTCAGAAGAAAAGGTTTTGATGACCGCTATCGATCACAAAGACTATGAAGGTCCAGTAAAACTAATCAAATTAGATATCGAAGGATATGAACTTGACGCACTCAGAGGTGCGGAGATGACAATCGGTAAATTTAAACCGGTGATTCTTTTTGAAAGCAACCCAGGCGCAGAAGAGCAAAGAAACGAAATATTCAACTTCCTTAAAAAATTCAACTACCAGGTGGGCAGAGTCGAACAGTTCGAAAATATGTTTATAGCTGTTGCTGATTAATCATCGAGCGGTAGAAAGCACCTCTTGGTTTAGGATTAAATTTTTTATATTTAGGCGGCCTAGGAACCTTTTTCACCATGAAAGGTTTTATATATCTTTTTTTGTCATTATCATCGATAAAAAATTTACCACCTCTCTCACCTAAATAGAGCTGGTGTCCTTGATAAGTTTCGTCGAGTGGGGTCAGATCCATGTGATTGTGTAATACCCGAGGCGAGACTTGAACTCGCACGACTTTAACAAGTCAGCGGATTTTAAGTCCGATCCGTCTACCGATTCCGGCACTCGGGCTGTAGCACCATATTAACATAAACAGGCTATGCTTATGTTTTCTATTTGAGTCATGACAGCGACGTCGTTCAAAGAGCTAATGGGACAGCTCAAAGAGGATACGACAGTACAAGTGACACCTGCAGACAAAAAACAACTTGCAGATCACTACAACTTCACCGAAGGCTGGTATGACGCACTTTTGAACACCGATAAAGCCATTCGTAGCAACACTCAAGGTCCAAAGATTGATCTTGATCCAGCAGAAAAGCGTCAAATCGTAGAAATTGGCGTTTACGAAGGCGCATCTAGCTGTTTTTGGTCAGATTTTTACCTAGATCACGAAGAATCATCTCTGATCTCTATTGATCCGTTCACAGGAAGCGAAGAGCATCACGCAAACCCTGAAAAATACGCGGGACTTGAACGACTAGAGCGGACCGCTCGCGAAAATATCGCAAAATCTAAAAATTGCGGCAAAATCGAAATAATTAAAGGGTACTCACAGTATGTTTTTAAAGATCTGGACGCTCGTTTTGGTATTGAGCCTTGGATTGATGTTCTTTACATCGACGGAGCCCACGACTCTGTGGCCGTCGCTAGAGATTGCACCCTCTTCATCCCTATGGTCAAGCCAGGTGGACTTGTTTTCTTTGATGACTACGCCCACCCTGATGTAAAACGAGCTATCGATGGCGCTTTGACGGCTTTTGCCAAGTTTGAATTTGCCATCTTTACCGGTTGGCAGCTCGTAGGCAAAGTAGCTTCCGTCGCGAACAAGCACGCTTGATAAAGCAAAACTCCGGTTGGTTCACCCAAACCCCCGGAGTAATTTTGCTCTGCAGCCTAGTTAGGCTCTTTCTCCTCCAGGTGGGGATCTAAGGAGAAGGGGCACGTAATCCCTTGCCCGCACAGCAAATATACCAATTGTTGTGGGTCTGTCAACGCTGCTCCCACAGAAACAATTGTTGCAGCTTGCCGCAGTCGACGTTTTTTATTTACACCCAACTTCCCTGCCCCCTCTAACGCTTGTGGTCTCACCCCTTCCTGCGGCCACAGTGTTTTATTCCTGCAGCTTGCCGCACACGACGTTTTTGTTCTTCACCCTTCGAAATATTATGTCAAGAGCGTGTGTCCGTGGGTCAACCCACTCTTGACGACCTTGCCTTGTAAGCACACAAGACCGGGGGGTCCCTCGGTTGACGGGTCTAGTTTGATCTAGTTAATAACTATGGTCAAGTTAATTTTTATATTCGATTGTTCTTTAATAGCAACTCCATATACACAGCGTAGAAAAAGTTCTTAGTGTCCTGTAGATCTTGCTGCTCCTGTGGCTCACCACCCGACCACTTGTCCAAAGCAAATGACAGAGCGTCGTAAGTAATTTTTGCCGTGTAGTAATCCAGAGTGATGATGCACTGGATGATATTTTCTTCTTCATCATCCAGCTCAAACATCAGGAATAAAACCCTCTTGTGAGTTCGTTCAAAGCACGGGTTGCTTCGTTGTTCACCATACCTTCGTTACCACCCTCAAAAACATCAGGTTCGATCATCCCAAGTTGTGAAAGAGCGGCATTCAAAAACTCATCTCTCTGATCGTCAGGTACTTCCATTTGTCCCAAAGGACTTATGAACGAGTCGCGTCCCACAGGCACAGGGCGCACAGTCCGATTATCGAAAACCGAACGCATGATTCCTTGCTCGCCTCTGGCGTTATCCCCCAGCAAATTAGCGTTATAAAAATTACCTGGATCGCTCGGATCGCCGCCGAGAAAATCATAGTAACTGCCTGCGAAAGCACCAGGACGATCGGGGTCACCAAATTCATATTCACGTGTTGCTGGTTCAGGAACGGGAAGGGGGACTTCACGGGGAACAACTACAACAGGAGTATCTGGCTGTACAGCGCGAGCACCTAGTACATAGTCGAACACTTGACGTAACTCGGGCTCGGTGTCCACACGATCAATTCCAAGTTCGTCGCTAACACGACCAAAAAGATCCGCAGTTCTAGCCGCCTCATCAACGGCATTGTCGATCATTAACTCTGGGGGCGTTGCATAACCACTGCGATACCTGGCGAAATCAATCTCATCTCGCGGCATCTCATAGAAGTCAGTCGGATCTTCCTCGTACTCTTGGTACTCCATCGCCTCTCGACCGTAGTTACGAGGCTTGTTCTGGTATCCCTTATAAACTTCGTTGCGAAGAGCAGCAAGCTCTTTCTCTGTGAAAGCTCTAAACGCGGGCTCACTAGCAGCCATACGCTCGGACATAACCGATACCTAAAATTGTCGCTAATAAAAGTAGTCTACTGCTTATCTACTTAAACTTATAAAAACTCAAAAACGATGCACATCACCAAGGAAGAAGTACAAACGCTTATCGATGCAGCGATTAGAAAGCACAATCGAAACGCATCGATTATCTCCGCAGTGCTTGGGTGGTCGGTATTAGGTTTTTATACAGATGGACTTATGCGTCTTACAGGTGTTTGGTGATCAAACTCGACCTTTGTTGTACTTGAGCTTTTCAAGGTCTGTTATAGCTTTTCGAATGTTTGGGTCAGACAAAGGGCCAATCTCGCCTTTACGCAAAGCACGTAGAAGCATTTCACTCTGGGGGTCCAATGCCGCCATTCGCATACCAGTCGGCTCTGCTATCAAAGTCCCGTCATCAGGATTCGCATAACGAGGGAACACCTGTCTTTTCGAGCCCATAACTTCTTTATTTTGCTCAAGAGTTTTATTCAAGAAATCCAGAGGGACGACCTCGATGCTATCTACACCAGGGCGAAAAATAGGTTTCCGAATCTCATATTCATCTACACCTGGACGAAACAAAAAATCGCGTATTTCGGGCTCGACAGGGTCGGGTCCTACATTATACGGATCAGAGTCTGGTCGAAACGCAGGACGTGTATCCGGTCCACCAACTGGGCCGCCAAATCCCACGGGGCGGCTATAGATTTGACCGTTAACAAAAATGCGTTCTTTAGTATCTACAAGGCTCATCAGAGATCAACCGGACGAACTGAAGTAGCGTAAGACTCTTTAATGCCGTCTAAATATGCGTCCAAAAACATCTGAAATAACTGTTGGTCATCATCACCTCCTACTGCACCCATGACCATGGGGCCAGAAGAAGAAGATCCGCCGCCTCCCATGAGACCGCCGAGGCCCCCAGCGATTTTACCTACTGCACCTACACCTTGAGCAACAGTGCCAAGCGTATCTACAAAACCGCTTAAGTCCACTTTATAAAAAACACACTACACACAGTTTAGTAGATCACCATGAAAAACTCAAAGTTGCTCGTGGACCTTGAATAATCGGGTCGTGGTAGACACCCTTAGGAATAAAAATACTGTCACCAGGGTTCAAAGTACAAACCGTACCGCTATCGAACTTATAACCAATAACTCCGATGGACTGAACAATAAGAACGTTCATATCGTCTTTGTGCCGACCAAATGTCGTGCTGTTCGCTGCCACAGACACATAAACGTGCATTTCGTCTATTGACTGATCTGCGTGAACTTCGTCATAAGCAGCTTGGAGAGTACCAGGTCTGAAATCGTTATGTCCAATGAACGTAGGAGGCGTGTCAAGGCTTCCTACAACAAATTTTTGAGTTCGAACCTCAAATTCCTGTGATATCTTCGCCAGAACGTCTGACCACTGCACTTTTTTAACGAGTTTGAAGTGCTTAGGAGTGTATTTAAAATCCAAAACGGTTATTAGCTTATGAACTGGGTTATAGCAAACCTTCCTGCACCCCACGGTGCATCTTTACCTTTCAAATGCACGGGTTTGACACCGTGACCCGCTTGCGAAGGAAATAACACCACTTTGTTGTTTTTAAATTCAATGGTTTCGTCTATTTCAGTCAAAACAAACTCGCCGCCCGTAAAATCCGCGTAATTAGTTTTCAAAAAGTAAACTGCCGTGTGGATCGCATCGTCCATATGCGGGTTATAAATGCCGTGATCGTGGTAGTAATTAACAACGCAGTTGTGTCTGTGGCACGCATCTATGCTTCTGGCTGCAAAACAACTATCTGAATATTTCGATTGATGCTCTCCAAAAATTTTTGATACATGTTTCATGATCGCTGAATTCTTTCCGCTCCAAGTCGGTATTTCATTAGGCCAGTAAGCAAACCGAAAGGATTTAACTTCACCTTCGTAGTTTTTGGCAGAAGATTTTTCGTCATGTACGAACCAACCGTTCTCAAAAGCCATATATATCTCCTGCCAAATCTCAGAAAGTTCTTTATCCGTAAAAAAATCATCACACGAATAATATTCAAATGGCCTGCACTCACACGTTTTTTTATTTTCCGCCACGTGGCATCCGCTAAGACGCTGTAAGTATACAGTTAGTCTCTACAGCCTTCATCGTCGACAAACCATTTCTTCTTGTTGGCAAACCACTCAGCGAGTTCTACAGGAGTCTGTGATCCAGATAAGTGTTCAGTAGGATCTGGATCACCTAAGTCCATATCTTCAAGAAAACGGTCTAACCCTTCGGCTGGTTGATCTCCCCTCAGTGACCTTCGACGGGCTCTACGAAGCATCGCTTCGACACTGTGGTTGCTTTTTGCCCATTTCTGGATCCAGATCATGTCTGAAACCGGAACTTCTGCTCTTTCTGCGATTCTGGAACAAATAAATTCAGCTTTCTTGCGTACTTCAGTCGAAAGCATCTAACTAGCCCTTTGTTAACAGTCTAATTCCAATGTCTAATTACACCGGCAATGATAAAGCAGTTAGTAATCAAGTAACTCAAAAAAATAACTGTGCGTATTAACGCAACTTGATCAGCTTCACGACTGCATGTGGACGCCTTTTGCCCAAGTGCTCGTGCCCACGCTCGGAAAAACTTTTTACGTACCACATTACGTACCGAATTTTTTTCTGCGCCTGTTATTATATTGCTACTCCAGACGATTTGACCCCAAAATACCCGCAAGATACCTAGACCCTTCTCGCCCGTGCCGACGTGTATGTCAAATAAGTAAAAAAAGGCCGGATTGCGGGGTCAGATAAATATACATTATGGGTACACATGTGAAGCCCTAGTCTGACTTGAATGACAGAATGTAAATATCATCCACGCCTGTGTGCTATATACGCGCGTGGGCGGGTGCGCGTTTCTTTTTTTTAATTAGATCAGCTCTCGATAACTAAGAATCAAATCAAGAAGACTGTGACAATCGAGAAACCGCACACCATTCCAACTATTCGGTGTCGATTCATGATCTACTTAATGGTGTCGAAGGGAGAGCGATCCATTAGTGATCAGCACCGACGACAAACCAGCCGCCAAACTGTCACAAGTTCCTACCACTTTCGGCAGTTTCTGCGGTTACAGTCAACACATCATCAGCCAACAGTTCCAACGATCACTATCGAACCAAGCGGTGAGCTCTGCTCTTCCCTTGCTAGCTTTAGTTATCACCTGGATCTGAGGTATCAATCCCCCCAGTGTCAGGGTAGCCAGAGACGTGGAGTCGGAACTTCGACTAACGCCCACGTCCCGCTAGGTATCCGGAGCTGCCTTAATACGGCTTTCGCTCCTTGATTAACTTAGTGCCCGCAGTAAGGCCCTTGGTATCTACAGGCTTAGTTATCTAACAGTACGGTGGACCCTAGTAGGGTAATCATCGAACGAACCGGTTCGCTTTACGGTTAGGTACAAATACGGGGAGATCCCCCCTTACATAGTATTACTGTGTGCTTTACATGCACCATTTTTAGTTTCACTAAGTAAGCTGGACTTCTTCCCTGGGGGGTGTAGATCTTACATACCCTAGGGATAGTTCAGTCTTCATTGTTTATTCAATAGATCATTTTTGATCATGAAGCTCTCACTAAGTCACTAACATTCATAGTGCCTTACTGAGGGACTCAGTCTCTCATCCTTTGTTCTACGTTCATTCCAAACATGCGTAACATCGAAATCCTTATGAACAACGCCATCAGTGATTCCAAGAACTGGAAACTTGCGAACACTGAGGTTACTTTCGACCAAGAATCTGGTCACTCTCGTGTATATCTATACGGCAACCACATCGCCACCATTGGTGATAACTTCGTCACAGTTACAGACGCTGGTCGTCGGACAAAGACTACGAAGTCACGGCTAAATGCAATCATCCGCGAGCATTGTGTGGAGGGTGAGTCTGTATATCAGAAACGTGGCGAGTGGTTTGTTACTACTTTCCTAGGCAAAGATAACCAAGTTACACATATTCCCTTCTGCGGTTCTTTCACCTTTCAGTGATCATGTACAACATCATTCAAACTGTTCACCATGACTTCGGGCGTAAACCTTCCCGAGGTTGGTATAACTCAGCCGATGATTTTCATCTCGCATTAGATATGTGTAACACATTCAATGTGGCTCGGGCTGAGAAGAATCAACGCGAGGATTCAATCGCTGTGACTTATCACGTTGAGTATCACCCCACGGAATGGGAGGACTGATCATGACACTTCCACTCACTATTGATGTTGACTTCGTCGAACCTGCGAGCTACGTCAAACACAAAGCATATAAGTATGTATACCTAACTGATCCAATCGGTGAAGGTGATTTACGTGTGGGCGTGCTTGTCAAGTGCCCATACAGTGGTATGTTCTACATGATGTGGGACAATATGCCTCCCACTAATCCTCAGACCAAGCTTTCATTCGATACATACACAGAGTGCCAGTGTCATGTTCATAAGAACGTGAAGGATTGGTTTCTTGAGAATCACTCACCCGAGGAAGATTGATGCGCCGATTGTTTGCTTGGTTGTTGTTTCTTTTACTTGTACTCATCAATGCATTCTTAGGTAGATCATGAATCGCTTTCTCGCTCTGTATTATCTCTGGTTCGATGGTCCTAAACATAGGCGTGAGTTCACTCACATCTATGCAAAAGATCTGTCCGAAGCTATTGCTAAATGGTCAGGGATTGCATCTGTCAATGAACAACTGATCCACATAGTTCCTGACCCCACGCCAGATCAAGCATGGAAACTTTACGACGAAAGGAGAGCGGAACAGTGAACAGTGCTGATCGATTCAATGAAACTTGTGAGGCAATGATTCAGCTCGGTCGTATCTCTGACCTACTGCGAAATGTAGATGCTCCGAGATACATAGTCGATCGGATTGAAGGCATTGAGTGCAAACTCCTTGAGTTCTGCAACGACATAGAGAGTTTAATGTCTGACACTGAACAACAAGAACCATGTCGCTATTGCGGTGGTAGTTGTCCCAATGACGAGGACCACGCCTGTGATGGCTATCTCGGAGACATAGACAATCTCTACAACTCAACACAGGCAATCACTAGAGGATTTCAATGACTAAGAAGATCAAACGCATCATTGTCACACGCACGATTGTCTATGACCGAGATGTATTTGAACAGACGCCAGGTATCAATGACGATGAACAATTCACTCAGTGGGTAAGCGAAGCCACTGACGATGACTTCAAGTATCAAGACAACTTCACACAAGAAACATCATTTCATCACTATGTCTAAGTTCAAAGGTTATGTACTTCAACACGGCACATCTCCTGTCAACGGTTGTTCCTTTGTAGTTGTAATGACTATGGAGTCAGGTAACACTAAGACGGGGAATATGTGTCAGGTGTGGATACTTCATGAGAATGTTCACCCGGTCGATGCTGTAAACCTCGGTGTGGATGACACCGTTTGTGGTGATTGCCCACACCGTAAACAGGCCGACGGTTCACGCTCTTGCTATGTGAATGTGGGTCAAGCTCCTGCTGCTGTTTGGAAGTCATACAAGCGTGGTATTTATGGCAAGCTATCTGATCTCGACTTATCAGTCTTAAAGAACAGAAAGATTCGCTGGGGTGCCTATGGCGATCCTGCAATGATCGACTCGACACTTGTAAGCATACTCAATGAGCACGCTGCAGGTCATACAGGTTACACGCATCAGTGGAGACAACCGTGGGCGCAGTGGTGCAAGGGAGTGTTTCAAGCTTCATGTGATTCTTTCGCAGACTATCTTGACGCTAGTGCCCATGGTTGGAAAACATTTGCTGTGGTTGCTAAGGGTGGGCAGGCATTCAGCGGCAAGCTATGCCCGGCCACGGCTGAGAACAGCCATGCCAAGTGCTTGACTTGCTCACTGTGTGACGGCGCTAAGACTGACATCTTTGTTGAGGCTCATGGTTCAGGGGGTAAGTATGTAAAGAACTAAGGGGAATTCCCCTATCATCATTAACTTTTGCAGGGCTGCCGTGCCCGTATGTTGTGTCCTATTAGGCTGATCCCAAAGCAATTCTGAATTATGTCTGAACCTGGCAATGTCCAGTCTTATCACCAACTTCTAAAGATTCTCGAAGTTCTAGACAAAGAGCAGCTTGATTGTGTGCCCACGGTCTACTGTTCTGTGACCGATGAATATTTACCGATCGATCGGTTTGTATTTGCATCGGGAAAGAACCAGGTTCTCGACACTGATCATCCTTATTTTTCTATCGATGCATAAAACTGAACCACTGACACCTGCGGAGATGTCGGAAGCAGCAGACATGTTCTTTGAATGCCTTGGAATAGTTCGCGATGGTATGCCTGAGGGTTCATCGGTTGACGACACTTTGAAAGTCATGGAGCATGTTGCAAAACTGGCAACAAAGCTAAGAAATGATCGCGAGAGAGATAAACTCACTGAGAAGTTTGGTTTTTCGAAGGCTAAAGCATGTTCATGACGTACATCATTAGATATCGCAATGCTGAAAATGAGCTGCACAAGCAGAGTGTCACTGCAGCAGATTCAATCGATGCTTTAGTAAAATTCAAAGCTTCTACTGAGTACAAAGCGATTTATGCCTGCATTCCGAATGAATGTGAACCTTGTACCTAAAATGAGGTATTGACATACGTAATCATGTACACGTACAGAGATTTAGCCCTGCAAATCATCCAGAATCTGACTGATGATCAACGCAGAATGCCTGTTAAAATCTTGTGCAGTGATGGGACTTACCATGCAGTGTCTGGATTGCGTCTGAACTCAGACAACGAGCCAGAGATTGTAGAAGAATCCTAACGTCACTGTTGACATGCTGTACTTCCTGCGACATACTGCCGGAAGTGGCAGCTTTTTTATGCTTTGATTTATGAAACTTCCAGCACTCTGTCACATTCGCATGCGGGATTATTCCACGGGCTATAAGGGCAGACTTGTGGAGACTTGTCCCTCGTGGGAGGTCGGTCAGAAACGAATCAAAGAGCTTCAAGCCGAAAACCCTGATGCTCATTTTTACTTTGCAAAGGCATTAAGCACCCGTGAGAAAGCTAGAAGAGCGAATGCTGCTCGCAATCAAAGAACAGAAGGACGCAAAACTCGGAAACACTCGAGTTGAAGTCATTGATTTCGATGGTTTAGATAAGCGTATAAACGTCTATCTACATGGAAAATGCATCTGTCAACTAACAGATGATGAGCTCGAAGTTAATCACCACGGGTTCATGACTGCTACCACCAAGTCAAGAATTAATGCTGTCATGCGTGAATTCAACGGCTGCACTGAAATTATTCAAGTGCAGGGTGAGTGGCATTGGCGATCAACAAGCAAACTTACCGGAGTGCAACATCAATGGCGTAAGCTCCCATCACATGCACAGGCTTTTACGTTTCCACGTCGAGTCTCTCAACAACAATTATCACAAGTACTTCACATCCATGGCTAGTACCGCAGAGATCTACAGCGAAGCAATCCTTTTTATGTTGGACTCGATTAGTCCGACACAAAGAATCCTCCTGAAGAACGATCTACGACTCAAGTTGGATCGAGCTTATGAACTTCAACCTTCTACACTGCAAGGCTTGAAGTTGCTGGAGGGTTTGATGAAAGCCAGTGAATTCAGCAGAACCATTCAATGAAGTGGTTCACCTTGCGTTGCGTCGAACGTAAGGAACTCCTCGGTAAACAAGGATGTTACGTCCTTCTTCTGCGAGGCGAAGTCTTTCACGGTTTTGGATTTTCTCCTCACGCTTGGCTTTGGCACGCTTTCTGTCCAGAAAGTCGACGACAACAGTTGACATTTTCAAATTTGTATCTGTTGTTACTGTAACTCTTTCATTCAAATCACGTAGTTCAGCACGTTACACAATGACCAAATTCCTTCCGACTTTATTAATTCTTTGCGCTAGCGCAGGAGTTGGTATGTTGCTCACCAGAGGCATGCAAGTACAGCTCAATCAACGAGCAAAAGATGAGTGCAGACAAACGCATCACAGAACATTGATTCACATAACCACAGTGGTTGGTGACGCTTATTATTGTGCTCCCCTCTCGGCTTTTTCGTCATGAGTCTTTCTCGCTACCTGCGTCACATGCAAACCGAGATGAATGCCTCCAGCATTCTCGGATTGACCGTCTTTACCGTGCTTGCTGAGTCTTATCCAGACCCAGTGCTGCGTTGTAACCTCAGCTCGTTTCCAGCACTACAAGACGTTCCAGAAACAACAATGTCTCGTGTCTTGAAGAATCTCACAAAGGTGGGTTTGGTCTCAAGGGCTCATCACTATTCAGACGAACGTACCTCCTTTCTTCATTTGACTGACAAGGGTATTGACCTGTGGCATTCTTATTTGCGAGAGTCGAAGCCCACGCTGCATGAAGCATCCGTTAAGTAATTCGTTTCTCCAGACGTATATCCGTCTACCTCCAAGACATCAGGATCACACGATCGAAAGCTTCGTGCTGGAGCTCAAGCGATTGGACCCGGTTCAAGATCTGAACGAGATCAAGATCACCCAGGAAGCGATCACTGAGCTCAAGAACCTGAAGAGGACCGCTGAATAAGTGGCACTGTGCCAATCCAAACAGTACAGGTACTCAGTACCGTAGGCACGGTTTTTCTTATTACCAATGCTTAAGTCTGCCGTCGGCGCATTCGCTGCTCTCCTGACCTTCAGTGGTGCAGGTGTCGCTGGTGAAATGTTCATTAATCCTGAGTTCAATGCTTCGGCAGGAGCCGATACCGGTCTCGGCGCTGCTTCCCTCGATGGTCACATCGGCTATCAGTTCGACAATGGCGTGAGCGTTCAGGCAGGTCCAGTTCTGTTGATTCCAGACTCAGGCGAGACTGAGGTTGAGTTCTCAGGAAAGGTCAACGTCGGTTCCGGTCCTTTGTACGGTGAAGCCTCCTTCATCACTGGAGACGAGCTGACTGTCGGCATCAAGGCTGGTGCTCGCTGGGGTATCTGAAAAGTAAGGACCTGGGCCAACTACGGTTGGTCCTTTTACCAGGTAGTGGTGGTCAACTGCATGCATCCAGACAACTGGAAGCACTGTTGGCCGCCAACCTGGTTAATTCCTTACGTCTATGATTTAGTCGAGTTCTACTCTCACCCGCCCTATAGCAAGGAGAAAGAGTTTCTTGAGAAAATTGATTGACACTCTTGCAGTTCTGAGTTTCTTGATGTCAGCAGGGATGCTGACCGGTGCAGCACTTCTTTATACGAGGCTGCCGTCAATCATCGACCAGGCAAAACTGCAGGTCACTGAAATGGTGACTGACCTGATCCCAGGTGTCGGGGGAGCATTACCCGTACCAGGAAATTCAGGTGATTTAGACCTACCAACAAAGAACATCATCCCTAAATTCTGAGCTCATCAACGGGCTTATATTTTCTGTATGTGTACGTTGCCTTAGTTATATCTACAGCGTCAGCGACAATCTGTATGGGAATAGCTTTTGTATGAAAAGTATTAAATTACATTTTTCTGTTTGTACTCACCCGCCATGTCACTGAAATGTATCTCATGCTACAGCGTTGACACCAGTTGAACTAGGATGTACAGTACACTGTGTGCTCACCGCATCACTCCATCACTTCTTATCAACATGAAAACCGATCAACTGGTTACCAAAGCCCGCAAGGCTGCCACGCTGTGGCTTGAGTGCGACGACGCTCTCTCAGAAGTAGAAGAGACCTACGGAACTCCGTGGGAAGCTGCTCGGCAAACGCTTACATCTGCGCTGACGATTGCTGACGGCGACGGCATCGACCTCGAGCCGTATCAAGGACCAGAGTCGCTCTTTAGATTCCCTGAAATGGGAACGATGGTCATGGTTCGAATCAGCCGTGTCCCAGTCCCTACCGACGAGCTCGATCGTATCAACATTCGCATCGAGAAACTCGAGCGTGAGCTGCAGCTGGCGAGAAACAAGCGCAAGGCTTACATCGCGGCACTGAAAATCAAAGCTCACGATTTTGTTACCGAAAAGATCAGCACAGCTTTTAAGAGGATTGCACAATGAATGACGTCTTCATTCTCCATTGCTCAGTGTCTGCCTCTGTGCGTCAGAGCGTACAGATTGCCTTTGAAGATTACAAGCTTCCGGCTGATGTCATCGAAACTCTCAGAAAAGCTGATGCCATTTCAATCCGGCCAAGAATATCAGGTGCTCTGAAAAAGTATCTGGATGAGCTTCGTTTGATGCAGCGGTATCTGTACGACAGATGCACAATCAACCAGGGTGATGTTCACTTCCTACACCCTGATGACTTCGATGAAGCGATGTCACGCATCAATGAGATCAAAGCTCGAGCTCATGAGTTCAACGAGCAACTCAAAGACCTTTGGTCTTCTGAGTTAACTAAGTGGGAAGCCACTATCGACAACTTCTTCTCGCCTTTGTTTAAGGATCGTCAACAGCTATCGATGGTGCGCGAGGCTTACATGAAGATCTTTCCCACGGCAAAAGAGTTTGCTGCACCAATCAGTGTGAGCGTAGTCGGTCCGTACCCTGCAAAACTCGAGCGTTCTGACACACCTGACTGTCTTGAAGATCGAATTCAAAATGAAGCAGCCATTAACACTGAAGAAGTGTTGAAGGCTGCTCAAGCTGGTGCGCTCGACGCCAGCATGGGTAAGATCGCTGAGCTTCTTGATGATCTTGATGCTCGGCCTGCCCACAAGGTCGGAGAAAGAGTTCTTTCAACAAACAACAAGAAGCGTGGTGCTTGGCGCATAATTCAATCTGATCTGCAACTTTCTGCGAAACACAATCCAACGCTTCAGACAATGTCAGCTCTAGTTCAGGAGTTGATACAGGTTGGAGAGACGATGCGCGATGCACCTAAGGGTGTGGCTCGAATGGCTGCATTCAAAAGGTACGCCTCAGTGCGTGAAGAGATTCAAGAGGAGGCTCGAGCGATCATCAAAGGTAAAGACTCATCAAAAGGATTGGAGTCTTTGCAAATGTCTCTTACTCTTTCCAACACCTACCAGGATTTGATTTCAAACCTTACCAATTGCGAAACACTCGATGATCTCAAGACGTACCAGACAGAGCTTGAAACGCAGACAAGCGTTTATAAGCACCGTGCGAAACACCTTTCTCAAATTTTCAGCAAATGCCAGGAACGTTTGGTTGCTAACTCCCACCTGGAAGCAATTGCTTCGGAGCTTGAGGAAGCCGACATCAAGTCGACGCAGGACTGCGACTTTTGAAAATTTACTTCACAGCAAATCACTAGACATTCATCCCAAAAAACGTAGATTTTTCTGATCATGGACGACAATCTTTTTCAACAATTTCAGATCTTTCGCACACAGCTCAACAAAGCTTTTCTTGAGAGAACAGATGTCATCGATGGAGTGCTTGCCTCGATCATCACCGGACAAAATTGCTTTTTGTTTGGGGCTCCTGGAACTGGTAAGTCAGAACTTGTGCGTGCAATCTCAAAAGGTTTTTTCAACAGCAAGTTCTTTAGCTATCTACTTTCACCGACCACAGATCCATCTGAGCTCTACGGTCCTGTAGCAGTTTCCAAGCTTTTGGAGGATGAATACACCAGGGACATCACTGGTTATCTTCCTGACTGCAACATTGCTTTTCTCGATGAGCTGTTCAGAGGTAGCTCTGCAGTTTTGAATTCACTTCTTCAGTTACTTAACGAAAGAACATTCAACAACGGCAAGGAACTAATCGAAACAGACATAGTTTCAGTTGTCGCGGCAACAAACTCCTTTCCTACAGAAGAATCTCTACAAGCATTCTGTGATCGCTTTCTGTTCAGGCCGACTGTAGAGGGTCTCAAGAAGCCCACCAGCAGACGTCTGCTTTATGAATGGGCTTTGGGTGAGTCGCGCCCGACTCTTGAACCGCACACTGGTATTCCTTATGCAAGTTTGGTGAAGCTTCGTGAAGCTGCCAATGCTGTAAAAGTCCATGAGGAATTTATCAATGCATTCACTGAATGCATGGAGATGCTGGAGAGTCGTGGCATCCAGGTTTCAGACAGACGTCGTGTGCAGATTTTGAAATTCTTGAGAGGGTGGGCAGTGGTGCAGGGTGAAGACAATCTTCACGCTGACTTTCTCCACGAGACTCTCCATCACATTGTTTATCAAACTCCAGAGGATGTATCTGTAATCAAAGAAGTTGTAGACCAGTGCGTACCTACTGCCGATAAGTTTGTCAAATCGGCACAACGTGCGTCTACGCACATCATGAACGAGTTCAATGCGCTGAGATCCAAGCAAATCAATCAGTTAGCTGAGGTCAACTTCCACGTCAACAAGCTCAAGAAGCTTCACTCTGACATGAAAAAGGTTGCCGAAAAAACAGAACAAACTTTAGACAATGACAGCGTTCGATTCACTGCATCTGCACGAATGAAGGCTACGAAAGTTTGTCAGCAAATTAATCACAACCTTGACGCAATCGCAGAATCTATTTCTAGGTATCAAAAATGAATCGCACTGTAGATTTTCTTCGCTTAGCTACATCAGACCCACTTGTCTTGAAAGTCTCCGCACTTACAGATTTTCTTTGGCCTGAGTTTGTAAGAGACGCAAAACCACAAGTTAAATATTTTGCTGATCAATTCGAAATCAGACAGCTCAGCAGGTTTGGTAAGGAGTTGTTTGAATTCTTTTACTGCGGCGGCGAGGCTGAGCACGTGGTTTCTCTTGATGACATAGAAAATTATTTTCGTGCAAAGCAAGATGGTCTTAATCCTGAAACCCCAAAAGGATTCAAACCTGAATACACCCTTTGGTCGAAAGTACTCATTGACGTAGCCAACAGTCCTGCATACCCAGCTTTTCAGCAAAACTGTTTGGGAAAACATTTCGAATCAGGCAACGCAGCGGTTTGTGTTTTGAACGAATTGTCTGACGTTCTTCACGAAATGCTCGAGACAAATACTCAGGTCCACGCAGCACTGACTTCCATGGCAGAAGAGCTGCAAGGGTTGAGAGAATCTTTTGTCGAGGCGATGAAGGCTGGTGACACCGCACAGGCAGCGGAGCTGCGACAGAGGGGCAAAGAACTTGGCGAAAACATCGAGGATATTTTGAGTGACATTCATTCCGTAAATAAATCAGAGATTGACAAAAGCATCGAACAAGCACAGAAGGACAGTGAGTTTACTTCATCAGCTCTAAATAACCTGGCAGGTGATAATCAAGGGTTCGGAGTCAAGCTCGGCAATGTGAACGAGAAACAAGAATTAGCTTCACGTTTGAAAAAGAATAAAAAATTGATGGATTTTGCTCGTCGTTTAGGTGCTATGAAACAGGCTTGGAACCAGCGAAAAAGAGCAAAAAAGCATTCTTCGTCTTACAGCGACATCGTGGGCGCAAACATGTCGGACGACGTAACCAAAGCTTTCCCTGCTGAGCTGGCGCTCGCAGCGTCTCAAAAAGGTAGAGCTTTGTTTGCTTTGAAGCATTCTCAAAAAACAATACTTACGAAAGACTTCGAGGCTCGTACAAAGGAGTTGGTCCAGGGACCAGTCGTCATGTACATCGATATTTCGGGGTCTATGTGCGGAGACAACGAGCTGTGGTCAAAAGCAATGGCTTACGTCATCGCCGAGGAGTGCTACAGAACAAAGCGTCAGGTCCAAGTTCACCTCTTCGACACTGGTATCGATCAGAGCATCACTATCGACCCACAGCAGGGAGATGCTAGAGATCTTTTGAACTTTATTCTTGCTTGGTACACACGTGGTGGTACATCATTCGATCAGGTTATGAGGCATGCTTGTGGAGTAGCAGAGATTGACTGCAAAGCTGACGTGCTTATTATTACAGACGGGCAGTGCCAGGTCACTGACAACACTGTACGTAAATTCAATGTATTCAAAAACAATCATGATATTGATGTGCATTCTTTTTGCATCGGTAAGAAAAGTTCTTCTTTGGAGATGTTCTGTGACACCGTTCAAACAGTAGATATCTGTGAAGATGTGGAGTCAGTTGACTTATTTCAAAAAGCAATTCAGTAAGTCAGGTGTAAATTTAAAAGACATACGTTTGCATTAGCCGTGTGTATTTTTTAAAAGACACTATAAAATCGCTTGAGGATCTCGCAGCTAAGTATGCTCGAGATCTCTGTAAGGAAGAGCTACTTCATTGGATTGCTTCGTGTCTCACTCAATATCAGGAAGTAAAAAGAGTAGCGGCGTTTGATAATAAATTGATCACATATTTATCTGGTCCAGAAGTCTTCAATGTGATGATGAT
>Ga0208159_1000006_pt1 | contig 86353 bp, 94 predicted proteins | sample 9_EtaG_FD_184082 | JGI IMG/M metagenome (GOLD analysis project Ga0208159, IMG submission 184082) | Marine viral communities from the Subarctic Pacific Ocean - 9_ETSP_OMZ_AT15188 metaG (SPAdes) (version 2) | ecosystem: Environmental > Aquatic > Marine > Oceanic | place: Pacific Ocean | collected... | reverse complement strand
CTCTCCTTTGAGATTGAAGACATCGAAGAACCACAGCCTATCGTTGTTGAAGCCGAACCTTTGGCTTCGATTGCCGAGAGGGTATCAGCCATTGCACAGCCGATAGCGCAACCCATCAACGAAGACCCTGTGCCTATTCCTGATGATGCTTTGATTCAAGAACACTACGAGTCAAAGCAAGCCGATTGGGATGCCATGTCTAAAGAAGTAATAGAAGGCCCATACGGGCCACCTTTGCGGGGTTCAGATGAAGAAGAATATATTGCGGAGGATATTGCTTTGCGAATTCAACAATCTGGTTTTATCCCCGATGCTATGACGGAGGGTGCTGTTATTGAAGTCCTAAGTGACAATTTCGGTTCTTGGCTTACAATGGGCCAAATCAAAAAGAAAATGAATCCTCTTGGCTGGTCGGTATCCGATTTGAAGCCTAAGCAGTGGTCGGCAATAATGGCTACATTGGTCGAAGAAGGCCGCATCGCTAAACAAGGCGAGCGTCGAGGCACACGCTATACCCTGTGCGGCGATAACGCATACGAATCCGATTCGGAACCTCAAGACGAATCATTCCCCGTTCCTATGGAGGCTATGATTGATGAAGCCCCAGTTACAACGAGGGAATCTGTTGAAGAAGAATGGGAAAACATCATTGCCGATGCTGAACCTTGGACTGATGAAGATAGAGAAGTCCTCATGGTTGATTTCATTGACGATGGGCCACGCCGAGAAGCACCTCATCTCGATGTGTGTTGCGCCTGCCCTGAACCCTCTCAATTTGTCGCAATGACATCTATTGGTGAACGCCACTTTTGTTCCGAAAAGTGTTATGCCGAATATACTGGATTGCCAGTGTATGAAGAGGGCTACTATGGCTTAGGACAGCCGAAAATACCTGCGCTTGCACCGACACCTGCACCGACCTCTATGGCCGAGGCTTTAGGGGTCGTAGAAGAAGGATCTTACAGTGTTTTAGCCGTCATGTCTGGTTCTCAACCGAACAACCCTAAGAAGGAGGAATGAGCATGGCAATTAGAAGCGGCATGGAATCGAAGGCTCTACGAGGCAAAGTATCATACCTCATTCAAACACTGGATTCAATCGGTGAACCTGCAACATCAGGACTCATTAGAGATAGATACAACGGCAAATTCAAACAAGGAATGTCAATGAATGAATTGACTCAAACACTTGTTCGCTACAAAAGGTATTTCCGAAAGGTTGCGCCTGCAACCCGCCCTAAGAGGGAATGCACATGGGCTTTGGAGGCTTGGTATGATGAGTGAAGAAACATTTCAAAAGGTCGCTTATGATGCAATCCGTATTATGTCATCTGTTGGTTTCAACCTCAACAATCCTGATTTGAAGGAATATGCAACACTCCTACAAATACGCTATGAGAAGTTATTGACTGGCGGTGATTTACAATGAAGAAAAACAATCGTGGGCCAAGGGTCACTCGATACGAAAGAAAGCCGCCAAGTCGTTCCGTAGCAGGTAAAGTGTGGGTTGCCGCATATCATTTGTTTGGTTGCCCTCCCTCATTCATGCGAGTCATTCCTCCCTCTCGGTATTACGAAGAAGGAGGCGAAAGGATACTCACTAAAACAACAAGGTGGGAGATTGGATACCCAGAAGACGATGAAGAATACATTGTCGTGAATGGTTCTGCTAAGAAGGCAATTGAAGCAATAGGAGAGGTTACTGTATGAGTGCTTCGACTGTTCCGACAGCACCATTAACGCCAATTTATGTCGTATTGCGTAAGACTTTGACTGGCGGCCTGATTCATGCAATTTTGCCTTATGTCGATATTCCGAATAAGGAGAAACGACATGGCAAGTTTGCTTTTGTTTTAGCCAACGGCCTAAGAGGTTCGATTACTCAATCTATGATTGAAGGAGAAACAGAACCCTGCTCGGTCAAAGAAGCCGAAGATATTGATGTTGCTATGCGAAATCAACATTGGGAACCAATTTACATCAATTATGAAGACATTGATTTCAAGCGACACTTTGAATTGAGAGTTGATGACGGGATACACGATCAAGTATCGTTTTCTATGTTCAAAGACTTGAACGATTGGATTACCTGTGCGTATTGCGGCCATCCTAATGAATCGCACCTTGAACAATGTGAAGCCTGTGATTTACTCTTAGTGACCGGCGATGTTCCTGTCATCGAGTTGGACTTCAAACAAACCGGTTTTGATTTCAAAGGCGGTGAATGGGAATGAGCCTTTATGGTTGGTATCGTTATGGCTCGACCATGACGAAAGCAAAGCGGCAATCTGAAGCGTTGAAAGCCTTGGATGCTTTGAAATTAGCAATTGAGCCTTGGAACACAGTGATACAAGAATTGCGAGCCGATAGAGGAATACTATTGGGTAGCGCGCAGTATGAAGAATTGAACGGTGTTGAAAAGTGCGAGGCATTGGATAAAATTGACTCAAAATTGAATACTGCTTACGGTTTTATTGAATCATACGAACAAGATTTTACAAAGAAATTAAAGCAATTACGAGTAAGGAGAGTATCTTTAGATGCCGTTGAATAATTTATCAGGATTGGTGCGCGAAGTATTGTCTAATGACGAACCAATAGGTTTCTTAGTAGAATGCGAAGACCCAAAAAAGAATGTTCAAGGCACGATATTCCCCCCTTCTAAAACGGGATGGTGTGAAGTGACGCTGGTTGGAAAGAATAAGCATTGGGAATTGAAAAACCATAGAGATGAATTGTTCATCGAAGCCGAAAACCTTCTGGTAGAAATGAACTTCAAGAAGAACAACAACAAACGACCTTTTAATTGGAAATTGATTTCAACATCGCTCGATCCTAAGTTCACATATTCTACATATTTACGACATGGAGGTGTTTGAAAATGACCGAAAGGCATTATTGGATGGATTGCCCTGATTGCGGCAACCCACGCATGGTTTGTCAAGGGGAAAAGTTAGACTTATTGACTGGTAAAAAGAAAAAAAGTTTTCGTTGCCCTCAATGTAGGAGGTGGGCTTATGCAAAGGAATTTTCCTCAACCCAATGAAAAAGATGTCGAATGGGCTTATTTGCTTTGGAACTCTATGACAATTGGCGGCGAATGGACTTTGCCGAGCGTGGGTGTCTATGTGCGAACAGGGGAGTTTGAAATGACCTTAACAGAAATACATTTTTCAAAACCCAATGATGAATCCGTGACTTCGGTTTTCGATCAGCACCATTGGATAATGATTTTAGCCGATTTGATAGGCTGGAAAATAGAAGAAAAAGTCGAAAGAGCATTTGATTATGACCTTGAAGTGAACATACCTGAAGAGATGTTGGGCGATGTTTTTGTTTGTTCTTCTCGATGTGGCGCAATGTTCCGTGTCGAACCTCTTTCAACAGGCGTTAATTATACGCTGATTGACGATGAAGCGACTTGCCCTTGTTGCGGGGATGTGAATGCTGTGGATGAAGTATTGAAAGGAGTCCATGTTGTTCTTGACGACGCAGGTTGGGTTCTAAAACAAGCGAGAATCGCCCAAAAGAAAATTATTGAAGAAGAGTGAATCACATGACTAAAGGCGTTGGAACAAAGTTTGACAATCGTTTGGCTAAGTCAATCGAACCGTCTTTGATATTGGGCCAAAGCCTTCACATAATGACTACTCAAGCATACGGCCAGTGGGTCTTGAATCTAAGACTTCATAGAAACACTCCTTCTATGTCTGGATACACAGGATATACCAAACAAGGATTCATGCTTACAAGAGATGAGGCAAGAGATTTAGGCAACAGCCTCATGGATTTGGTCGCAAATGATGATGCTTGGATTGATGATGAACAAGGAGTTGAAGAACTTGATGACTAAGGAAAAATGGGATGCGTTGATTAAATCAGGCGGAGAGCAAATTGAACTTTTGGCTATGCGCGTTTTCGATGAGGATGAATTGCTACAAGAAAGAATTGCTGAATTGACATTCAATATGTGGGAGGAATTGATGAAGAAGCCTCCCCGTTCACCTGATTCTTTGGCGGCTGATGTATTCTACATCGTTTGTAAAATGACTGGCAATCGAGTTTCGGTAGCAAATATGAAAATATACACCGACATGGTTTATGGAAAACCATTGAGGGTCATTCCCCGTTCTAAAATCACCAAATCGAAATGGCCGGTTGAAGAAAGAGAGAAAGAAATTATTCTACGGCATTTACCTGATGAAGAAGCATACAACGACATGGTTAAGGAATGGTAGTCGTGTATGTCGTTTTATGATTTTAGGGTCGTTGCTGAAACATCCCGAATACTCCATAAAATGAAACGCCCACAGCGAACACTTTCTGGTTGTTTAGCGGGAACTATGGCCGACCAATGGCCCGTCGTTCACTTTTTTTATTCCCCTTCATCTCCTGTGCGATTAAGCGACGAGGATCTCCGAGAGATTTTCTTTCACCTTACCGACGCATACCCAAGTGAAATCGAAGACAACCCTGATTTGATAATGGCCTTGTCAAGATTATCTCAAGCGGATAAAACAACAGTGACGCTTGGCCGGGTGAGTCAAGTCATAGAACAAATCCTATCAATTGATAGGGATAATGAGCAAAGAGCGATGATATTACAGCCCTTGTATTCAAGAATCAATGAAGTGGATATGCGAAGTGTCATTCGCCGCCTTTCGTTTTTCCCCACCGTTGCTAAAAGAACATGGATAATATCGGCACTGGCAATAGCAAACAATGTTCCGTTCAGTGTTATGCGCCGGTCTTGTTTAATTACTGGTTTGAATCAGGTCGCACACTTATGTTCGATTAAAGACTACGATGCAATCATAGAAGCCCAAACACCCCGCATCAACAATGGCATAATCATCCCCACGCCTTTGTCAAAGAAAATTGACGCTGTTCGCTTTTCAAAGTGCCTTGTCGATTCACCCCAAGGCGAATTCATAACTGTGCATAAAGGCGAAGAGTCCATCGCCATATTTGATTCGGCAGGTCATGTCGTTGAAGAAACGGTTATATCAAGTGACATCATGCCTATGTGGTCTATTCCCCTTACTGTATTACCAGACGGGGTTTATTTGGCCGAATATGCCGATGGTAGAGAGATGGAGGTTTTGATTTTGGATTGTTATACCGCCGACCCCAATTTGTCTTTAATTGAAAGACGAGAGCAAATACCAAACATTATTTTGAAACCTATGCAAGAAGCACCATTTCCTAAAGCGGCTGAACAAAACAACAAGAATGCACTTTTACTGTGGAATCCATCATCATTACTTACTTACGAAAATACTCAAGACGAGGTGGTGTTGATAGATCATAATACAAATCTATGCGTCTTTAGAGTCTTAAGCGGTATTTGGGGCGAAGTCGTTGAAAACGGTGGTATCCGTTTGGCGAAGTGGCGGATTGGTGCTGTCGATGCCGACGATTATATGCCAGTAGGGGTCATAGAAGCATCAGTAGATGTAAGCAAAGAATTGACAAAATACTGCGAGGATTCAAGCGCATACGAAGGCGAAAATGTGGCAATGAAAACGCCAGTCTTTGTCGAAGTAAATGTAGTTTCATCTGGATTTGGCGTTTTAGGTGGATATGTTCAAGGACAGATTACCAGCATAGCGCATACTGCGGGCAAACGAAATGTGGTTCGTGTAGAGCAATTAGATTTCTTAAATCAGGATGGGGATTTTGGAGATGATGAACAATGATAAGGAGGGCAAACGGATATGGAATATAGTGAGAGCAATAATACTAATCCCGCCGTTGCTGATAATAATAGTGGGCTTGGCAATAGGAATATCAATACTATACCCTTTGATGGTGTTGAAAAAGAAAATGAGCGCATAAGTCCTCTTGTTCTTCAAACGCTTTCATTGGCTCAATATCTCCGAGCCGATATAGTGTGCCAATTTAGTATTGAACGCCCTTGCGGTTATTTAATCAGGCCGCAAATTTGGTTTTTGAGGATGACTGAACCCATAAACAACCATTTGATTTCAATTGGGGTGAAACCTCAAAAGCGATATACTAAAGTGAGCGATATTACCAAAATACTGTATTCGATAAAACAAATTGAATCAATTATTAAAAACCAACACGGTCTTTATCTTGTTAAACAATTAAACGGGATACTGCGGCAACCTTCTACGCACGATGAAGTGTTAAAAGCACTTGATTTGATAGAGAAAACTTGAGAGAGGCTTTAAGTGTCAAACCCCTTTGGGTTGGAATGCGAGAAGCGAAACTATGGTGAAAAATATGGTATTGAATGAAACATTAAAGCGACAAATGGAGAAGAACAGTTGGAATGAAGAAGAAACGGAGAAGGCATTTGCCGATTTTGTAAAAGAATCATTCCCTGAAGTATGGAATGCGGCAAATCAAAAACTTGCCAACCTTGACCCCGAAGACTACGATTTCTTTTCATCCTCATGGGAGATTACAACAAACCGACGAAAGGGTTCAGGTGGCAAGGGCGATGTATGGGTTGGTATGCTTGTTGGATATGACGGCGAGCGAGATACAATGCAACGCCAGCGTGACACTGCGGTATCTGCCGCCGAAGCAAACATTAGCCAAGCACTACGATATGGCATTAAAATCAAAGACCGCCAAATTGGAATCGGTCGTGCGTTTTTGGATTCGGGCAAATGGAAAGTCGCAAACGGCGATGATACCACTATTCATTCAGAAGACGCTAAGGGCGACGAAAAGCCTCGTTGGGCTATTCCGTTGTTTAACGGAACGCATATTTGCCTTCTCAAAGACGACAAGAAATCGCCAAAAATGGCTTACATGCCTAAGCGCACTTGGTTCTTCATTGGGAACAAGCAAAGCGAATTCTTCAAAGACGGCCCCCTTACCGAAATCCTCCCGTTGGAGTGTTCTTTCGGTGCGGCTGATGTCGATTTGAAAATCCTTCGACCAATCTCTTTCAAGGCTGAACTTGAAGAAGCATGGACTGGCGACGGTCATGTTCTCAAGGCTCTTGACATTGAACCGACATACGGGCTTGAATGGGTTCCTGAAGACATGCAGGCGACCGCTACCAAAATGTTCTCCCCCGACCAATACCTCGCCACTACTGCACCAGTTGTTGATTTGAATGATGCTATGGACTTTCACATGAAAGGTCGTAAAATGCTTCAAAGTGGTCGAGACTTTGGCCCACTGTTTGTTGTATCAGGTGTTGTTGATTATGTCGATCACGATGGCAAGGCCAATGAATACACCGATGGCGGTTTCAAGCATTCCTTGACGCTTACAAGCCAATCTCTTCGCCGTGAAGACCCCAACGCTCAAATGTGGATTGATGTTTCACGCACTCTTGTTGCAGACCATCAAGCATTCAAGGTTAAGAAGTCCGATGGATGGCACGACTATGCAAAGGGTTCAAGGGTTTGGGTAGTTGTTCGCTCTCGCACATGGGAGTCCACTACTGGCGACATTAACCTAAACATGGATGCCAAGGGCGTTTATGCTATGCCTCTACGCTCAATTGTTGCGCCAAAGGTTGATGATAACATCAGTGACCTCGGCCACCTCGACCAACCGGAGGGATACTGAATGGGATTCTGGGCTTCAAACGAAAACGGCGGCATCGCTTCAAAAGGCTCCCCTTGCATTTGGGGTGATTCATTTGCCGATATTCTTGATGCGGCTATGATTGAAATTGAAGCAACCTTTGAGGTTCAAATTGGCCGAAAGCCAACGCCTGAAGAATTGCGTCGTGGACTCATGTTCGCCGCAGGCGGTTATGCTCAAAAAGCCAAGGAACAAAAATCGGATGAAGTGCTTAAGGAATTGGGCGCATTCGATCCTGATACGGTTAAGGAGAGTGAAGAGTGATGGCTGGAACCGGATTCTTCGATTCTTGGGAGCCAAAGGACACCAACAACCCAACGCCTTCAACGCCTGCCTCTAAGACCCCTGCGGTAGAGGAACCAATCGTCACCGACGAATGGCCCAAGGGCGACAAAAGCGAAGGCTTTGAGGATGTCTATGATGCAATTAGCAGTGCGATTGACGAACACCCATTGGTGGCGGGAACGCCAGCACCGGCAAAGCCTCAATCCAACAACCCTGCATGGGTGGCAATCGCTAAGGCTCGCCTTCAAGCGGCCAAGCCGAATACTACTACCTATGTGTTCAATGCTATTTCAGGGCATCCTAAGTCCGGTAAAACCGGAGTTGCATTGGATAGTCTTACTGATGAAGAAATCGAAGCGGGTGCTGAAATCATCCACATCGACTTTGACATGGGCGGAGAATCGACAAGAGCCGCACACCATCATGGTAAAACCAACATTCTTACAATCAATCCTTGGATACTGCATAAGAATCCAAGCCGTGTGCCTTATGATTTTCCCGCCACTTATCAAAATGTCATGGATATTCTTTTGGCCGCACAGGAACAGTCCGATATTCAAGACGCTTATGTTGTTGAACACGGCGAATTGCCAAAGCCATATTTGAAGACGGTTGTTTTCGATGGCGCAGGCCACTGGCTCAACATCTGTGAAACGATGATGAAGGTTGAAGACTTACAATTGGGCGATGATGGGATTGCTGTTTCAGGCAAGAAGGCTACTGTTCAAATTGGCAGGTTCAATTGGAACATCCGAAAGAACCGCTACAATAGTGCTATGACTGCATTAACCGAATTATGCCGCAGTGGGATTCACTGCTACCTAATTACGCACCTCAAGGACTCTTACGACTCCAACGGGAACGAGATTGCAGGTGCAGAAGTTCCTAATTGGTTGAAAGGAACGGAGAAGTGGCTACAACAGCGCACAGTCATGGAGACTGTCAAGGAACGCAACGAAAAAGGCGAATTGACCGGTGGCGTGAAGTCTTACGCTGTCCTCGTTGAAAACCGCACTTCTTTGAAGACTCAAGGCAAAGTCTTGGTCTTTGAACAAAACAAAGAAGGCGGCACATGGCATGGTTGGAAAGGCTTGCGTGATGGTTCTTTTGAACACCCTGATGATGTTATTTCGGAGTGAGTCGTATGACTTTGAAAATCAAACCGCCCAAGGCATATCCTGTGCCTAATGCGGATGGTTTGAATTCGACATACGCTTGGCATCCGGGTATGCGAGATTATGACGGAAAAGGAAAGGTGATACTACGCGTTTCTAAATCCTCATTGGGTGCATTTCAATTCTGCCAACAGCAGTATTTTATCAAGTATGTTTTGGGAGTCAAAGAGCCTTCGACCGATGACATGACAAGAGGAACAAATGTTCACGATGCAGTTGAAGACTTTTACAATAACCTTGATGTCGAGAAAGCATCAAGACTTGAAGACACCCAAGAAATATATGATTATTTTAGAAGCCAAATACCCACCTCGTCTAAGGAGAAGGAATGGGGCGGAGTCATTACGCCATCGGCTCCATTTGCCTTAGATGAAGGACAGCACTTAGACCGATTTATGAAAGCGGAGGCTGTTCGATTCGCAAATAGCGATAGCAAACACTTCATACCATCTGGCAACGAGATTACAAAGGATGTTGTCGTTTCAATTGATGTCGGCAATACATCTGTTTTGGTTCATTTGACGGGGATTATAGATCGAGTCTTTACTGATGAAGAAGGCCGTTTGCACATTCACGAATTGAAGACTGGTGTTTGGAAATTGAACAACAAATTAAAATTAGAAGGGATGAGAAAAGAAATGGCTTTTTACACCTATATGATTCAAAAGTCCGATGGCATTGAAACCTCTTTTTGGGGTTGGGATCATACTAAAGGAGTGAAGGATTCTGGCGAAGACCGGATTTATCGCTTTATCGAACCTGTTCAAATATCGGGCATCACAGGAATGCTCAAAGACCTTACGAGCCTTGTTGAATCGCACATGGCTTACTTTGGGGGATATTCCGGCGATTCGTATGAGATTCTATCTGGTGGTGCTGAAAGGTTCATCTGTGAGCCTTGGTGCAGGGTCAAAGGATACTGCCCAAAATACGAGAGAGCCTTAATGCCCTATGATATGAAACAACAAATAACAGGAGATGCAAAGAATGACTGAAATAAACAAAAAAATGCTTGAAGTAAGAACGATGATTGACAAATTAGGGCTGGATTTTAATGAAGGAGATGCGGTGGCATCAATCATTATGTATTCCTTAATTAGAAGAAAACAACCACTAAACACTCATTTACCCTTTACAATAAATGAACAATTGAATCGAGCAGTCAAAGCAATCAGGAGAGATACCCCCACGCCAGCCAGTAAGACTTTCAAAAAAGACCAGCCAGACCGGTTCTCACCATTCAAAAAATCGGATTATCTCAAAAATGACAACTACGATGACCCTTACGACATAAAGGCCAAATTGGGCCGACCAAAAGAATCGAAGAATAAAACAGAAAGGGTCAAACCTCAAACCAAAAAACCGACTGGCGGTAGAGGAAAGAAAAGACCGGCCAGACAAGGTAAAAAGAACCGATGCTCAAGGTGTGGCCGATTAGGTCATAAAAGACCTTCATGCACTTACAAAACCCACATTGACGGCAAGAACTTGAATTAAGGCGTTTGCTATGAGAAGGGAGTGCATTACTGCCAGTTGTAGAACTATAATTTCAGCCACCGATGGCCGAAGGAGGCATCGTTGCGCTCGATGTTGTAGGTTGTTAAGAGAGAAAAGAGAGGCGGGCAAGAATGGAAAGGTATAGAATTTTGTTGGGGGATTGTAAGAAGACTCTTACTACCCTGCCTTCTAAATCAGTGCATTGTTGCATCACTTCGCCCCCGTATTTTGGTCTTAGAGACTATGGCATGGATGAGCAAATCGGCCTTGAAGAAACACCTAATGAATTTATCAAATCATTGGTAGATGTGTTTAGAGAAGTCAAGCGAGTGTTGAGAGATGATGGCACATTATGGATTAACATAGGAGACTCATACTGCGCCGGTAGTCGAAATACTTCTACAATTCAAACAATGTCTGAAAAGCATAGAGGCGAACCTTTGACCCGTCGCAACAAAGCAACAGGTGACATCAAGAATAAGGATTTGATAGGAATACCTTGGATGCTTGCCTTTGCTCTAAGGGCCGATGGTTGGTATTTGCGCCAAGACATAATTTGGTCTAAACCAAATTGTATGCCTGAATCCGTTAAAGACCGTTGCACTAAATCGCACGAATATGTTTTTCTTTTGAGTAAATCGCCGCAATACTTCTACGACCATGCCGCAATCAAAGAAATAACAGAAGACTGCAAAGGAACGAGAGCAAAGCGCAGTGTATGGCATGTTTCTCCAAAACCATATTCCGAGGCACACTTCGCAGTATTCCCTCCTGAATTGATTGAACCTTGCATACTGGCAGGTAGCCCTTGCGACGGCACAGTGCTTGACCCATTCGGAGGTTCGGGAACTACTGCTGGTGTTGCTATCAAGCATGGCCGCAATGCCATTCTATGTGAATTGAATGAGGAATATGCCGCTTTAATACCAGAAAGGATTAAGCAAATCACTAATGGCTTCGTCGCAGGGCAAATGACTTTGGGGGAGTATTGAAAATGGCAAATCTGTTTGAACACTTTCCTCGCGAAGTTGATATGCGAACCCGAAAGGTCGTGAAGAATCGCAAGGAATTACAGCGATTTATCAATTCGATGAACGGCAAAGACAACATCACTACTACGGTTTATGGGTTTAGGGAGTTGAAGCCAAATGGGACAAGGGGTGAATATAACACTGCGATTATCCCCCACTTTGTCATCGACATGGATCGAAATCGAGCCGAGGAAAAATTAGGTATGAACCCTGAAGAAGCGGGCAACCGTTGTTCCGAAGAAGCATGGCGACTCTCCGCTTACTTGCTCTCAAATAAAATTAAACACGCCACATGGTTTTCAGGCGGCGGATTTCATATTTGGGTTATGCTGGATAAAGAGTATGCTTTGCCACCTGCCGAATTGAACGACCTTCTTTTTTCTGGTCGGGCTATGATTAACAAGTGGGTGCATGACATGGATTTAGTCACGCTTGACCCCGTAGTATCGTTTAGACCAGACCGGCACATAAGAATCCCCAATTCATACAATTTCAAAAGAAACCTGTGGTGCATACCGGTATATCCCGGAACGCTTGGCGAGGATTGGTCTTTCTTAGAGCAGTTGGCTCAAACGCCAACGCCGGGATTCTACTTAGTGGGCGAAAAAGGCTTAGAGATTGAAATTGTAAAGCGCGACCCTACTAATCCATTTCACCGTTCTGGTAGCGGGATGGGTAAATTCGATGCCGAGGAAATACGGGTTGAGATGGGCCGTGTGCAAAACATACCCATTTTACCCTGCTTAGAAGCCTCTACATGCGAGAAAGGGTCAAACCCTCCCCATCACCCTCGCTCATACCTAATGATGTATCTAATGGACTTCTTTAGGCAATTTTCACGCCCACCACATGATGCCAAAGTCAAGAACGATGAAGTCATCAATAAAACACATGCTTTCATCGCTTCTTTAGAATGGGCCGATTACAACCCAACAATTACACAGCGTATGCTTGAGCATGGTGCAAACCGATATTACCAATCACCGACTTGTCCGACATTATACCGAGAGGGATTATGCGTGGGTCGGTGTCCTTATTACGATGGAAAGGGGATTTGAATATGATTGATGAAGACGATGATATTGAAGCAATAAAGCGAAAGAAAGCCGAAGAGATGTTGAAGAAGCATCACGATGGAGAAATTTCACCAGAAGTCTTAAGTTGGTCTTTTCGATACAATCTTCAAAGCCAATTTCATGAAATCGTTCAAAACGGTGAACGCTTAGTCGCCATCACCCAAGACGCAAATTGGGCTAATTTAATCTGCGATTTGTTGAATAGTGTAGAATTAGCAAACAAGGTTGTTGAATCACATGAAGGGTAAAAAAATACTCTACATCGACAACCGAGAAAGGTCGGGACTTGAGAAATTAGTGATGAAATACTGTGATAAAAACAAAATCAAATATGAAGTTCTTCAAACTCATTTAACCGATTACACATTTGGTTCGGTTGGCATCGAATCAAAATCAATCAATGATTATATGAGTAGTCTTTTTTCAGGCCATTTAGAACAACAATTACAAAATCTCGATGATAATTACGCACAGCCCATTTTACTCGTTTGGGGAACATTAGATCAGTATGTCGCTCAAGCAACAAGAAGCGGTCGAAAAATCCCTTATTCCCGCGCATTTTCTTCATACACTGGCTCATTGGCTCGATGGTGTAATGACTTTGACATTCAAATCATCACATTCCCTGATAAATCCTCGGCGGCTCGCTTCATTTGTAAGCGGTTTGAAAAGGATGGCACATTGTCTTCGACCAACACATACCGAGTCATGCGCCGAACCTCTACGGAGGATATGAGAGTCGATGTTTTACGGGCGGCTGGATGTAGTGATGCTATCGCAAAGCGGATGTTGGAGGCTCATGGCTCGGTTGCTGAAATAGCAGGCTTGAACGCAAAGACCTTAATGGAAATAGAGGGGGTTGGTAAAGTGCGGGCTGAACGAATAATGAATGCCTTGAACAGTGAAGAAGCCATTGTTCAAGAGCGTGTTAAGATGAGTCGAGCATAGAGCCTTTAAGAAGGCGACCCCCTGTGGCTTGGAATGGAGAGAATGTTATGATGCTAAAACCAACAACTGATGCAGGCGGTAGAAAGTGGGATGATTACTCGTTAATCAAAGCCCCTTGGGAGGGGAGCAAATTTCTTAGGTCTTACATAGAGAGATTCAACACGGTTTCGTTTTTCAATGAGTATGCTGGTATGCTGTCTTATTTTTTCGTTTGCGGCCAAGTGCTTGCCCCTTACATGAGAATCCCCATTCATGGGGCGCATATTGATTGCAGGGTGCATGTCTATTGGATTCAACAATCCAGAACTGGCAAATCTATTGCATACGAATTCACCGAAAAATTGTTGAAGGCTTGCGGCATCGAAGGTGAACAATTCAGCGCAGGTTCCGATGCTAAATTGATTGGAACTGTTATTGAAAAGGCCGTTTATGACGATGAGGGGAAACCAACGGGAGAAACAGAATATGAAACAGTTCCCGGTATCCTAAATGGCTACAAAACTTTATTGTTTGATGAAGCCAGTGTATTGTTGAATGATGCTAAGGCATTTTTCAGTGACAAAATTTTGTATTTACAACAAGCAATGGCTCCTATCGGTTCAGCGACGAATGTTCTTGTAAAACACTTGGTTGGAGGGTCGGTTCGCACTCCATCTGGCGTGTCGCTTTGGATGACTACATACCCCCCAAAAGACATCATGCACCATGTTCTTGAGAAAGGTTTCTTTCAGCGTGTGTTTTTGTATCAAAATGATGTAGGAGTTGAACAACGGCAAACCACCAGTGAACACCGAATGAGTGGCGTATATGTCCCTGTTCCTGACCGCCTATGGTCTTACGAGGATTTAGGCGGGTTTATGCTGGATGTTCAAGAAGAAGTCAAATTACGATTGTTTGATTCAGCAGGAATACAGCAAGAGGAATGGGATGCGATGTCGGAGGCTGAACAAGAAGACCTCGCAATAAACAATGCTGGACTATTGTTCACCGTAGGCCCAAATTATCATGCGGCTTTGTTGAATGCAGTGGATGATTACTACGAATTGATTAAGAGCATTCAAAATGAAAACATTCGTGAAACAGCGATGACCTTTATTCCGAATGTCGAGAATTATACAATCATATTTGCTAATATCATTGCCGCTACGATGAAAACAAGTGTTATCACTGCGGATCATATAATGATGGCGACCGAGATTATCTATGACAACCTCCATAATCTCACTATTTGGCTTGAGCAAAAGCAAGACTTCAAGGAGTCTAAGAAGCGAGAGGCGGCATCACACACATGGCGCAAAGCATACAACAAGTGCAAGCGTGTAGTGGATAAGCGAAGCGGGAGAGAGGTTGTATCAAAGACAGACTTACAAAAGGTCTATTCTCAAATGGAGGGTGTTGCTGTAAGAACCGCCGAGCGCAGGCTCGACAAAATGATTTCAGGTAAAATGCTCATCCGATTACAAGTGGGTAAAAGGGTATTCATAGCGTTGGAGGAATGAACAGTGAATGAAGATTGGTTGAAAGAAAACGGATACATGGCCCTCAAAGCGTTTTCTGAAAGCGTGAAAGGAGACATGGATGAAGGGTTCATCGGCGTGATTGATAAAGGAGAATTGGATTTTGTCATCTACAATTGCGGAACGGGCCGAAAAATATACACTGAATTGGATTTGCCTTTGATGAGCATTGGTATAGAAGAGAAGTCCACGAAGGAGGAATTTGTCAAAGCGTTGAAGGAGTCGAAAATGATTATCGGATATGACATTTCAAAATTCGATATGCCGTTAATACAGAAAGCATTGGATGAGAAAATTGAAACGCCGTTGAAAGACCTATTGACAATATCTCTTGATGCAACCCAAGCGTATTACGGCAATGAAAGAAAAAGGATACCCCTTCATATATTATACAAGAGAAACAGCAACAAACATCGAAGTAATTTTATGTCTTACATTGGTTCTCATTATGTTCGATTGAGAGATTGGAGAAAGGGAGGAACGCGTTCAGTATTGAAGTCTGTGAACCATGAAGTCGTTTTTATCATACTCATAGCACATGCAATTTACAAAACCAATGTAATCAAATTCCCTGATTATGAGTCGAATAAAACCGTGTCAATGATTCACGATTTCAAAGGATTGGGGCTATGTGAATCGGCTACCCCAAAAATAGGAGATGAGCATTCGTGACCGAAGAACTTAGAATTTGCGACTTTTTTTCGGGACTCCATTCATGGACTGAACCTTTGAAGTATAAGGACATTAAGACAAAGGTTTTTTCAATTGATAATAACCCAAATTATGCACATGATACTACCGTTATTGGTGATTTTCTTTCTTTAACCCCTGATGATGTAAGGTCTTTTTTTGAAGGTAAAAATCCTCATGTAGTCGTTGCTTCACCGCCATGCACTACATTTTCAATCGCCTCATGCTTTCATCATTGGTTTCCGCCAAACCCAATAACAGACGAGAGAATACCTCGTTCAGAAGCGGCTATAATTGGTTTGAAATTGTTAAATCATTTACTTTATTTGATTGAAGAACTTAAACCGAAATACTACTTTTTTGAGAATCCAAGAGGCTTAATGAGGAAAATGGATTGCCTTAAGGGGTTAAGGAGAGAAACCGTTTGGTATTGCCAATACGGAAAGACCGCAGGGATTCTTAGAGCAAAACCGACTGATATTTGGACTAATTGCGACCATTGGATTCCTCGACCAGTATGCAAAAACGGCAATCCAGATTGCGAACATATAAGGGCTAAGAGGGGGGCAAAAACTGGCACTCAAGGAATGAAAGGTAATGCCGCCCGAAGTCTAATACCGTTTGAGTTATGTGATGAAATCGCAAACGCGTATATTCAAGGCGTTTGTTCACCAGATTCAATAAAAGCATTGGGCCAATTGACGCTTTCATCGTTTAGTTGATTGTCGCTTGCCACCAGCACCTAATTGTCGGCGCATAGCAGGTCGAACATTTCCTCTTGTCTTGTTTCGCTTGTAGCGGCGGGCTGTGCGGCCTCTTTTCACCTTTCGGCTAATTCCCCACGCTTTTGCTTTTCCTTGCCTCACAGGGCGGTCGCTAATGGTGTTTTTTGAATATCCTTTGAACTTGCCTTTACCTTTGGTGATTAACCCCCATGCTTGTTCAAATGGGTCTTCACTGGCGAACTTCATATCAGGGTGGTTTTCAAACCAATCAAAATCATCCAAATTGTGCATTATCGCTTCTGGTTTCACCAATGGTTGCTTTTGATCGTAATTGCGGTATCTGTCTGGCCGACCTAATAATTGCGTCTTGAATCCCTGTTTTTCATACAACGGTGCAACAATTGGATTGTTGGTTGCGACTACCGGCATACCCTCCGCCGCTTGTTCGCCTGCTAATTCGGCAAGCAATTCTTGAGCCTCCCAAGGCATATTCTCATCGTAATTTGCCCCCTCTCCGCCAGCATAAGGCGAATCGAGGAACAAGAAATCGTCATCGGGGTCTAATCCTAATTTGAAGAAGTCGGCAAAGTCCATGCCAGAACGAATATCAAAATTGCGATACACTGGCGCATTCACGCCATAGTCAATTTTTGAACCAGCAGGGAATTTGAATAGAGGTGCGTTTGAGGTTTGGTTGGCCCAACCTTGGGGCATCCTTGCATCTCCCCTCCATGCCATTCTTTGATAACGAGCATACTGTTCCAGCATGTCTCGCACCTCTTGTTCCGACAATTCTTCTCCTTCTTTTTCTCTACGGAGATAATCGTTGAAAGAATTTGGTAGCAATGTATCCCAAGTAGAATTGAAGCCATCCTTTTCTCTCGTTCTCCGCCCTTTAGGAACTGCGCCTCGGATTGCCTCATAATATGTTTGTTTAGGCACGACACCATCTTGCATGAATGGCTCCATATCTAAAATCATGTCATTGTTTTGGATACGCCTGAAGACTTCGGGCATGAATCTATTGTAATCCGCAACCAACGCTCTTTGACCGGGATTAACATTTGCTGATGCGTTTAATGCCCCCATGAAAGGTTCAAGCATACGCCTTCGCCCTCCGGTTTTCTTAGAAGGGTTTAGAGCCATAGCACGACGCAATGGGCCGATATAATGGGGTTGCGCTTTACTGCCAGTGTATTTCATTGGCGCAGGTATAATTGAGCCTCTATTTGCTTCGTAATCCCGCATGATTTCTTCAAAGCGTTCGGGAGGGAATGCTTTGATGCCACCTCTCGCTTTTTGGATGAGGTGTGGCCTTAACGACCCCCATGCTTGATCGAAGGCGGCCATTGTAATCAATCACCTTTTCATCAAAGACCATCCAACATCAAATGACTTTTTGACATCTTTTTGCTTGTCAAGGAGTCTATAACACGCGCACTTTGGTTTAGACATAGAACATTCAGTTCCTTTGAGCATACAAACGCAAGGAGTTTCTTTGGTTGCACCGCAACAACATGATGTTTTCTTTTCTGCTTTTTTCAAATCGCTCATAAATTCTTCTTTGAACGCCGATACCGCTTCTTCTTTGGTATGGCCTGAATATCTCTTTCGCTTTCTTTCTCCATCAATCATCATAGATACTTCGATGGTTTCATTGCCTACTGATACTGTTGGTTCTTCTTTATTCATATAAAATCATCTCACTTTAGCAATTCCACCTTTTCAATGCCGCACCTTTAGGAGTCAATTTACCGCCCTTGCTGGTCGGCCCTTTGACCCCTCCCATTCTGGCGCAAAATGACTTTCGACGCTTTGCTTTCTTTGAACCGGCTTTCAATTTACTCGGTTTGGTAGTGACTGGTGGTTTTAGATTAGCCCCTTCTTCACGCTTGAACTTAGCCCTGCCCTTAGCATTCAATCCACCTTTTCGGCTATGTTTGTTTGGATTGTAGCCGTGAAAAGGCTTGTCTTTTGCTTTAATTATGTCTTCTCGCATTAAGAATGCTTTTGTTAAAAGATTACAATTACTGCAATTGCATGATTTCACCATAGTTGGTTTCCCTCCGACACCTTGAGGCTTTGAACGCTTTCGGCGCGTAGCCGCCTTCTTGTCATCTGCGCTCATACCTCTTGTTGTTTTAGGTGTTTCGCTACTTACTTTTTTTGAAGGTCGGCACTTAGGGTATCCCTTACTGTTTGTTTTCGCTTCACCACGACCGCAGGGTGGATGCTTACCATCCTTGTCTTTTCGTGAAACATCGACCCATTTCTCTTTGAACCAACGCCTTAAGTCCTTAGTAAGAAGATCCGAGGCAGGGGATTGAATCATTTCTTTTTCCCCTTCTTTTTCCAGCCGCCGCCCTTTCCTTTATACCACTTAGAAGCCCAAGCATTTGCATAAGCGGAGGGATAGACTTTGAATTTAGAACGGGCTTTTGATTTGGCTTGCGACCAAAGACCGGGATTGGTGGGGGCGTTGTCGCCCTTATCGACGCTTTTCATCATATCCCATGCAACATCAAATGCTTCATTAGAACGAAGAATAGTGTAATTCTTGTTGTTGCGTTGAGAGGGCTTTGACACTTGTTGTTTGCCGTGTATTGTCTTTGAATACTTGCATGAAGGACATTTAGGCGATTTACCTTCGCCATGACATTCAGCGCAAACATGGCGGCCCGCTTTAGCATCTGGTGTTGGCTTTTTCAAACGGTTAATCTCCGTTTTCCAAAAAACAGACTTGTTTAACGAACCAAGTGCGTGTTTTTTACCACATTGATTACAAAGAAGTGAAGTATTTTTTCCTCGACCATGAGGTATTAAGCGGTTGGAGCAATCAGGGCATTTCATTACAAATCATCTCAATATGGTTTAGTCCACTTTATAGCATCTTCAATCAAACAAGTAGTGCATTTTTGCGAAGTTGATGCTGTTTTACACTTTCTACACACTGTTTTGTATCGTATAGATTCTGGCAATCGAGTCCTTACTCCATGCTTGAAACGACCGTAGCGATTTTTAACATTGGTCGTGCGCCTTCCCATATGTTATCGCATAAAGGACACTGCCATAAAAAAACTCGGTCGCGATTGCCAGCATAAAAACCGTTAATTCTAATTGCTAAAACATTTTTTTCACATGCAGGGCATGTTTGAGAAACTTTGTTTCGGTATTTTTTAATCAATCAAACACCTCATGCGTGATGGCAAGCATGAACATAAGTCAAATGTATATGTGTCAATGAAGAAGCGGCAGTAGCCCACCCTGAAGGGGCCGAAATAATTATTTTATCGGCGGCGACTGTATAATCGACTCCTTGAATTAGTGTCCTTGATAAACCGCCAGTAGTGTTTGCATACATTTGAATGTTCACCAAATATCCCGGTTGCCCTACTTCTTCACTCCGTAATGGAGCAAAAAGAATTGTAGTGCCAAAAACAATTTCACCGGCTGTTAATGACGCATAGGTTCCCTCCCATCGAGAAACACGGTGAACGGGTGTCAATTGATATGAGCCTCCGCCGCCAGCCAATGTTCCACTGCCTTGATCTCCTTGAAAGAACAAATGTGTTTGGCCCGAACCATGTTCAACTCCACTGTGAAATCCAGCAGGGTCGCGAGCGTAAAGGTGGCCTAAACCAGTAATAGGTAAATCCGCCGCATTAAATCCAGCAATATGATCGTTGCGAATATGAGCCGCCGAACCATCGGAATGAATTTGTTTTGCTAAAGGATAAGGGCCGGGTCGAAAGAATGTTCTTTTGTCTTCAAGCCCAACAATCACTACTGAACTTGAACCCTTTCCGACGCGAATGGATGCTAAAACAATTGATTGTTGATTTAGATGTGCCGAGGGAGATGAAGGGAACAAACCTGAAGCAGTATCTACAAATGAACCGTAAATTAAACCAATGTTGTTATTTTTACTTGGGTCGATATAGACAAGCATTATTGCTTCTTCGTTTGCACCTGATGGATTGGAGATTGCCGAACCTGAATGGGTGCTGTCAAGATTGGCAGTGTTGGCTGAAACGGTATATGTCGTTTGAGATACGGAATAAAACATGCCATCTAAACAAACGGTTCCAGCATCAACAATTACTTGGGTTGCTGAACCAAGTGAACCGACTAAACGAACCACGCAATTGCCCGTATTCGCATCATTTCTGGCAGTGTTATTGTAAGCACTCATTGTCACAGGGACAACGCCGTTCAAGAATCCTCTTTCGACAAAATTAGTCAATGTGGGGCTTGTTAAAACATCGGTGTCTCTCAAACCGTCTGCTTGGTATGAAACGCCAGTAGCGGTCTTCAAGTGTCCTTCGGCAAGGTTTGTATTACCCATTATCGCACCTCCATTAGAACATCAATGCGAACCTCGGTATTTGAGTCCTTTGTAATCGGCAAAAAGGTTGAACGGAACGCTGGTGTATCTAAGGAAGTATCGCCGTGTATTGCTAATTCCATTATTTCAGAAGAAGCGATTTGTTGAGTGTCGAATAGAGCAGTGACCGCAATGGTTCGATCATCAATCCGTGTGACTTCAGGGGTGACTGATAATTGGCCGTTGCCAACGCCCGCATCTCTCGATGAAGAATTGCCACCGGATGAACCAAGGCTTACGCCTGAAATCAATGTTTGCAGGTGGTCGGTTAAAGCGGCTTTAATTGAATCTAAAATTGGCATCAGTGGTAGCCTCCTTTCATCCCATGCGGGAGGTGATTGCGCGTAGGATACAAATTGCGTTGATACTCTCGTTGTGAACGGTAGCAGTGGTTACTGCATTGATGCCTCACTTTTCCGTTTTTTACATTCTCATAACGCGTCATTGGCCCATTACAATATTTGCACTTTGGCTTTTCTTTAGCGACACTCCATGCTTCATTAAATGCGCCCATATCATTTCACCTTTTGATTGTTTGCGGCTTCAATGAACTTTTCACATCATGCCTTCTTACTTCGCAATAAGGTTCTTGGGGATCCATACACATATACGCAGGTTCGACAAAACGACCACTTGAACCGATATATCCGTCTTGATATTGCATTGGGCCTCTACATAAGGGGCAATTCATAGGATCCATCCGGTGTTTCCAATTAGAACCATCTGGTGCAATCCATCCCTTATCTCGCTTCATTATACTCCATGCTTCATTGAATGCGCCCATATCATTTCACCTCAAAGAACCGGCTCTTACTATTGCCGAGAGGCTTTGCTTTCTTATTGTTATCGGCAACACCGATTCGGCCTAAACCGCCGTCATATTTAGCCCCAATGATGAAATGTTGCTTATTGTTGGTGCGAACATACATTTTGGCGACAGCGATTATTTTGACTGAACCGCTTAACGCAATCTCATTCAATTCGTTTGATTCCTTTGCCTTGCTTTGGGTATTGTTTTTATTGCCCGTTGCCACTTGAATGTCCGAAAGTAGCCCCTCAATACCTTTTTCATACTGTGCGACAATTAAATCGGTAGTCCCAAGTGATTGATAATGAGTCGCTTCAAAGACGGCGAATGTGCCTCGAATCCCATGAGTCGGCAAATCAATTTTAACCATGTCACCGGGAATGATTGATGAGGCTTTGAGCAAACCATTTATGGTGATTAAAGGTGCGCCATTTTCGGCTCGACTTAACAATGACTTGGCAATTCGCAGTGCTTCTTTATTTGTTTTCAATCCCGGAACTTCTTTTTTCAAGACCCTTACTAAATTATCATCTGGAGTTGAACCCGAAGCCTTTCTCATTTTTTCCAAGTCCTTTACTGTCACTTCAATTTTTTCGTTTTCAGCAACAACATCCCCAACTATAACGACTTGATTTGGTGAATCAAACATTTTACTAACTTGAATCTCTCGCGCCCCACTATCCAAACCAAGACGAATGTTTGTCTCTCTAAAAGTGCTGTCTGAATAAATCATAGCACCATTTTCTTCAACAACCAATTGCCTGCCATCCATTTCAGTCAATGATTTAATGACTTCAAGTATGTTCAAACCCTTGACATTACGAGCCACATACTCTCCACTGTGTTGTTTCATTAAACTTAATATCGGATTCGCACCAATACCAATTTCATTTGCGAGTCTCGCACCTTGATTTTTAATTATATCATTTGAAGGGTATGGCAAAAATCCAGCGATGTTGCCTGCCGAATCATTTAACAAATTCAAAGCGGCATCGGAGGTTCTAAGTCCAATGAAACCATATTGCCCTACCAAAACATCTCCAATTGCTATTTCTTTTGAAATAAAGTCGCCATCAATGTTCCGAATCGAAATGAAACCTGTTTCGTCATCAATTCCCGCAACCCTATACAATTTTTCATTTGAGTCAATCAAATAAGGGGGGAATTTGCCATCTTCGATTCCAATGTTATCTTGTATTACGCTTGAACGAATGTATTCCTCAACAACGCCGCCGCCTTTACCATCCAACAATCGCAACGGTCTTTGAGAACCCATTATGAAATCGCTTGGACTATATTCAAGTAAGCCACGATAGGCCAAATTTGTTTTTGTCACCTTGTTTGTCCTGTGGTCGAACTTTCTCCAAACGAAATCTGATATTTTGTTTAAGACAACGGCGTTATCAATGAAAGAAGGTGCAGTTGGTAATGAAGGCGTGAATGACCTTTTGTTTTGAATGGTTTGCGCCGTTGCTGTTCCGTCGTTTAAGAATAAAACATCACCATCAACATAATCGGTGATTTCGTTTGTCACGCCTTTCAACAAACGCCCATCAATACTTGTATAGGTGATTTTTCCTGTTTTTCCAATCACAGCCAATGTTCCTGATGCTGGCAAACTTACTGCTTGCTGTAAGAGTATAGTGCGGTCTGTTGCCCCTCCGCCAGTGAATGTTTTTACAGTAGTAACAGAAGGATAATCACGAAGCATTGTTTTTTGTTGTTGCATTTTGAACTCTCTATCTCTTTTGGCATAATCGCCAGCATTACCGGTTCCATCTACCTCATAACTCGATTCCGATTGATACAATACTTCGTTACCACCTGATACTGTTGATTGAGAATATCGAGCCTCAACAGGCGCACTAAACTCTCCATTTTTCTTTCGGTTTGCATCGGATTTGAAGTGTTGTAGCATGTTTGCGGAGGGTATCAAGTGCCAAACAGCCGTTTGGTCGTTTGCATCGGGCCATTCTATTTTCAAAGCACCGCTTGATGATGCCAACACATCAATTGACCCCAAAGCACGATCTTGGTTTATCTCAAAAACACCGTATCTCTTGTCGCGTGTAAATGGTTGAAAACCTAAACCGCCAGTATTGACTGTGGAGGCATTCGCTCCCAAGACCCAACCATCACTTTGTAGGTTTGAAGCCCAACCATACATCTTCAATGGCCTAACTAAGCGAACAACATAATCAATGTATTTTCTTTGAGGCTGGTGTGCTTGAGCCAAAGCACCGTCAAGAACCGACTCATTATTCAAAGACTCTTCAACACGGTTTAGGTATGTCTTTCTTAGAATATAAACGCCTCCCCATGCTGGCATATCAGCCGCCCCTCGCACCGACCAATAATCCATGCCATGCGTTTGAGCATCGACTCTTACAGAATCATTTGAAACCGTAATTGCTCCCTTTGCCGCATTCCCATCTGGCGACCAATATGGGTATTCGTGGCTCATAGCAACGGTAGGAGTTGTATAAAGAGAACCGGCGGCGGGATTTGAGCGAACACCAGTAGTCATTCCTTGAAACCGCCGACTTGTATTATTGCCCCATGCGGGCAACACAGGGAACATTTGACCTATTGCCAAATCGCTATGTAAGGATACGGATTTAGTGCCAGTGACTTGATAATCTGTTCTTTTAGCGGCATTTCTTTCGTTTTCAGTTTCGATTACCATTCCAAGTCGAGGTTCGCCTCTTGATTGTATTTGCCTATGGTCGGCAATTTCAGAAAGGGGTATAGGTGCGGCGGCATAAGCGTTTTTCAAGCCCCATCCAGTAATCGGATAATGCGTTTCACCGTAGTTACTTGCTACCGCCGCCGCATTTTGATGAAAAGCCGAACCTTTGAGAGTGTGATGTTCGGCAAGTGACCCTATGCGTATGACGGGTGACGCTGTTTGCTTAAAGGCGTTTGGCGACTCTTCTTGGTTGAATGTAGGCGAACCAGTATATTGCACCAAATCAATGAATGGATCTACCCCTTTGTTTTGAGGTATCATATTCAAAGACGATTGAGAGTATGCGTGGGCGTTTGGCAGTGTTTTGTCGTATTTCAAAGACAAGTAGGCTTCGACATTTTCAATTTCACTTGTAGATAAAGCCCTATCGTAAATGATTATTTCACCTATTTGCCCGTTTAAGAAAAATGAAGACGGAACATTACCAACAGTCATTGCTTCACTTGTTGATTTGTAAAAAGCCGTCGTTCCAGTTGCTTCTTGCGCCCCATTTAATCGCAAGGTTGTAGTCGCAGTTGCACCTGCCCCGTCGCCTCCACTAATTATGCACGACACAATATCGGCTCGGTTTAATTCTAAATCGGTTGTTGATTCTCTTACCTGCCAAGATGTGTTTGCGCCAGTCCAAAATTGCCATCTATGGTTGCCAGTTAATTTGGCATACAAATTATAACCAGCCTGTGCGCCCGATGAAGAACGAGATTCCATTATACCTTGGTAATTGTTGTTATCAGTGTCAGTGGCGGCAACTACAAACATAGTTAATTCATTTGGATTTAAAGCCGCATCAAAAGCCGCCATCACTAATTTATCTCCGCCGTCGCAATCAACAACAGGATGGTTGTTAAAATCTCCATCCGATGCAATGAATTTAGGTTGAGATGTCGCAGTGTTTTGAACAAATGTTCGACCATTGCCGGTTGAATCGGCCCATTCACTTATAGCCTCACCGTCTTTTAACTCCAAATCACCTGCTTTAAGCCAAAGAACAGTTCCAGAAATCGGTAGCGTGGATGGCCGCACTTCTTGTTCTTTCAAATCCCAATGACCTGAAGCAAGAGCAGTAGGGTTTGTTGTTCCAAATGTTTCTAATTTTAATTTGCGGCCCATCCCCAACGGTTCGTCACTAATCGACAACGGCTTGTTTGTTGCTTTTGAAATCCCCATGAACTTGTTTGCTTCAACGGTTTCGCCGGAGAATACAAATCCAATTGGAGTTGATGCGGTTGCGTATGTGGCTTTGGCGGTAGGAGTCATCCATTGAGAACCATGATTTGTAGCATCAGGAATTGAATTCATTGTATCATGTAATCCTCCATCAAAACGCCCCTTTCCAAATATACTCTCCATATTTGCTGTTGTCTCGGTAGGTGTGCCTGCCAACATGTCAAGGGCATCGGAGGTTGTTCTTGCCCCCCATGCACGAACCGGCAAATGCCGTGAATAATTGATTGCCGTTAAGGGATTCACCAAATAATTCATTTTTGTTGTAGCCACTCCATCGGAGTCGGTATCAATAGTGACTCGCGCACCGTCTTGGTTTGGATCTAAACCGTCACCGATTCCTTCACCTCTTGTTTTTCTCATAGGGGCTGTTCCAAACAAATTACCCACCGAATCAAGAATTTGCATAGTTCCTTCTGGTTCAGCCAAACCAGTGTGACCCATCAATACCGCACCTGCTGAACGGATTCCTTCGATAGTTCCATGACCTGCGGCATTCAACCCATTGTAGCCATAATTTTGCCTCCACTGATTGACATAAAGCATCTCAAATGGTTTTGCATTTACGGCAAGTCCAGCAGTAGATTGATTTGAATAATTTCTCAAGAACAAGCCGTTTGTTGCAGGGTAATTTGTTGCTCTTGGCATTCCCGATTCTCGATAACGGAATGTAAGGTAATGTTCTCTTGAAGTTCCCAAAAGTGCAGGGTGACTGTATTCAGCCAACCATGTGCAAAGGAACGCGTCGGGGGTTGCGCCAGTATTGGTGTCGGAGTCTTTCATTAGCCCCATGTCGGTATGCTCTGAAACGGTGTATGATGAGCCGCCATAAATAGGAACAGCCGCCATATTAAGCGAATCTGGGTCATGTAATATCAATGGCGGAGTTGTTGCCAATTCTGTTGCCGACCGAGGCACTAAAACACCTTCATTTGCCCCTCTTACACTCCAAACAGTAACACTTCCAGCAGTAGTTGTATAAAATGTTGCAGTCGGAGGTTCAGGTCTGCCGCCAATCATAGAAGGATTACCCAACAAAAATCCATTTACCATGAATTCGCTTGCTGTATTTGCTCTATTAGTTAAAGACAAAGCATCGGTTAAAGTCAAATGCGTTGGCCGATTTACACTGCTGATTGCAGTTTCAACCAATGTTCCTTGAGATACCTTTTCAGGCGAACCTTCAACCTTAGTATGGTTTTGTCCCGGCGCAATCAAATAATCTAAATTTGTTCTTGGCGTTATAGAAGAATAGTGAGATTTATGATTATGCAAACGAGAACCGACGAGGTGTTCAGTTGTTGGCAACCCATCACCCGAAAATGAACCTGCATTCGTTGTATATCCCGCAACCCCTTTAGTTTCTAAAGTGTCTAAATTGAATCTGGTAGCCGAATTTGAAGATTCACCATTACCAAAACCAAAGTGCTTATGTTCGGTCTTTGCTTCAAACATAAGCGAATAAGATGAACCGAATGAACGATGCAATTGCCGCCTATGCGCCATTGGTGTCCCTCGATGACCCATTGGAGTTACAAGAGAGTGACCTTGACGGCCAAAGCGAATCCGATGATGTGGATATTTAGTTGTAGATAATGTGCCGTTTGTTGTTTGATTTAGAACCGAACCTCGTTCTACATGGTCGCTCGCCCTATGCGCTGTAAAGAATCTGGTGCTACCGCTTGGTATTACTGCAAAACTGGATTCAGTATTGTATTCAATGCCAGATACAAACTCTCCATAACCATGACGGATTCTTTTACAGTGAAATACCAGCATTCTATCATGCGTATCAAACTGTGATGGCTCATTGCTTGCTTCAGGGACACCAGCCGGTCGAGGGTCGGGGGCCGACAAGCCACCCATGCCCCATGACTTATTCGACCATGCTTGAACCCTGTCGTGGCCTGTGCGAACAAAGATTTCTCCGGGTATCTCTTTGTCGTCGGGTAATTGGATTTCCATGTTTGGTTCAAACAAACCATTGGGGGCCGAAGGGCCAAATGCTTCATCGGTCGAATCGGTTCTTTTACGATTTGTTTTCACCGCAAAATCCTTGATTACGGTTCCGAATGGAGAGCCGCCTTGTAAAGTCAATACATTGCCTTGATCGTCAATAACATCCATGTCATCAAAGACCTTTTCTTCATTTGAAATTAACATGTCTTCAACAGTGTTCGTATTTATTGTATCAGTTAAACGGAATGGTCGAGCATACATTTCGTTAGTTACTGTTGATTTCAAGCCCTTGTCTTTGGTTGGATCGGCATGAAACACATTTGCATTACCTAATTTATTGCCAGAAGAACCAATTGTATTTTCAACACTGTTGAAATTTGAAGTGTAGCCATTTTCATATTGAACAATTGATGTTTTGGCCCGCATAGTAGAACCATATTCAAGAGGTTCAATGTGCAATGGTTGGTTATTAGTGACTAATGCTTGACCGGCTTCGGTAATCCCCTCAATAGTTGCTTCTGTAATGTTGTAATCTGGTGCAGGGACAGCAGGGGAATAACAAGAATTTAGACCTTCGATAGAAAAGCGACAATAGCCGCCCCCACTTGCCTCGGTGACACCTGCTTTGCCCCCTCCACCTCTATACACTCGATGAGGCGATGGCAAAGCCATATTCCCGCCATCCATCGGCTTCGCAATCAATCTCCATAAAGGAACGCCGCCAACGCCTTGAACCACCGGCCCCATGTTTGCTGGACTCCAATAAATGTCGTCGTTGAAATTAGCATATCCGGTAGCAGTGCCATCTTCGGCAGTCCTGTTTCGATTCCATGAAAATACAATAGTGTGTTTTTCCGGCTCGCCAGTAATTTTAGCCGTAGTCCAATTTGCCGGAACACCCGTAGATGAATAACCCGGCAACCCCGAAACAGTCAAAATAGCATATCCTTTTTGATTATACTCGTTTATTGCGGTATAATTGTAGGTGGTTTCAGTGCCAGACACCAAAACGACAATTGTTCCTGATTGGGGCAAATCAGAAGGATAGCCTCTCTCAAAATGGCGACCACCAAGTAAAGTGTGTTCGGTGAATTTGACTACAATTTGAGTTGCCGATATTTGAACCGGAGCATCAGTATCCCAAGAAGGCCGACTCGACATTCGGACATATCGTGCTTTTAGCAATTTTGTTGCGCCAGTCGTTGAGAGTTGTTGCGATTGATGAGCGTTAATTTGGGCGGCAATGTATCGAGTTGCTCTTTCAGTGCCTAAATCAAACGACATTGAAGAGGCAGTGGCCGCCGCCGCTAAATCAATTCCAAGCAAATTAGTTGTAGTGGTCGGAACGGGAACCCCCGAATCGGCAAAACTTGTTTTTATGATAACTTGAAGACCTTGTTTCCAATTATTCGTATTTGTCCCATATTGCCATGTAGTGATGTCATCCGCATATTCAAGGTCGGGATATGTAAAGTGCATCGCTAAAAAACCAGAAAGCGGATAACCAGATGTCGTGCTTCCCAAAGAAGTGTTTTTTGAGGGATAAATTTTCTTTCGGTAAATGGTTGTTTCAGTCATATTCACCACACACCTTTACCAGTAAAAAGAGTCGTTGCTTCTGCAAAAGTCAATCCTCTTTTGAATACTGCAACATCGGCCAAAGAACCACCTTGAAAGTGAATTGGGCCTGCATGATTAGCCCCCGTCGTTAATGACGATGCCACAGTTCCATAATACCTTGTTGATGTATCTTCGACATTTCCTATTTCATGAAAATAACCACTGGTAGTCACACCGTCACCAAAATGATCCATTGGCGGTGGCGGGCCTTCTGCAAAATTCCCTGTTCCGGGGTCAATCTCAATATCCGGCGCACCAATCAAAGCCATGCCAATTGTTACCATTTCATTTTGTCTTTTGCCGTTGGCAATGTTAGATAAAACCGCAGGGTGGTCGGCTGAACCAGTTTGATTGACTCGAAAACCATTTGCATCATTGTTTGGCGAATTACCTTTGTAATGTTGGTCTTTTGTGAATTTCATAAACTCCGACAAATCAATGAGAGCATTACTTTCACTTGGCACACCACCCGGTTCTCTATACAAGTCCCCTGTGCTACCCAAATAACAAATCGGCTCTCCCTCTTTAAGACCTACAACTACATGTATCCATTGCCCACCCGCATAAGTCATTTTTCCTCGATTCAATGCAGTGGTGTCTAAGAATGCGACATTTACTGGATTGCTTGCATCCCCTGATGGATAAGTTAATCCAATGTAGATGTTGCCTAAATCTGTTCCTCCGGTTGAGCCGCCAATGTGTAGCCCCCAAGGTGATGATGACTTAATACCATGAATTACCGGCCCTGAAAAAAAGGCCGAAGCCCCTGTTCCAGTTGGTTTTATCCACGCACTGATTGTAAAATTATTAGTATCAATGTTTTTTACGCCATTGTATGTATAAATTGCAGGTGTATTGTTGCTATCAAATAACGCCACGCAATCTCCGTGACCGATAGGTATGCCTTTACTGCCCGAATCTTTATTGGCATTGTAAGCAGGGCCATTGACAGCAGTAAGAGTGCCATTTGTAGTTACCCATAAAGGCGAATCATCCAAATCATTTACTAAAAGCGTTCCATCTTGGTTTTTACTACCACTAATTGTTGTATTTAAACGAGCATAAAGAAAGCAAAGGTCGGTCAATTTACCTGCGGAGTCTAATTCGCTTTTATGGTGAAAGCCTCTCAATGACGCTTCATTTAGAGTATCCTCATTCTTTATGTCGGTAAAGTCCAAAATAGCGGATGCTGTCGAAACATCTCCTAAATTTTGAAATCCAACAAAACCTCCAAGTTTTTCAAGCAAAGGCAGGTTAGGGTTCCCCCCGCTTACAATAGTTGCACCAGTGTTATAATCACCCGGAACTATCGGTTTTGAATAATAGTGCTTGTATTCATTTTCATAATTTCGACCAGTCCCATCTGCAATGTCGGCAACAACTCCTGTATGACCTCCGCCAAAGAACAGAATTCCTTGACTATCCTTTGGCGGCCAAATGATTTCAACTTCGACTTCTTGAACAGTAGCAATGGCACTACCGCCCCCGCCGTTTTCTTCAGCGAAAAATTGTTCGTAAAACGCCCCTACATCTTTGTAAGGTGTTATGTCCTTTAGAAAAACGCAATCCTCGCCAAAATCATTACTGTTTATAGGATTACGCGTCATCGACCTAAATTCAGCCAAGCGGTCATTTACTCTTATGATTCCAACCATATCTCCGTTATACTCATTCATGTTTCTAAATGTCCTATACCAATGATCTATACCTTTGCCTTCTATCGCCAAATGGTTGATTTGAGGGGGTGTTGCGCCGGTAGAAAACAAGGCTGGCAACGGCTTAATCATGTTATGGGTTGCACTTGCCGCCGCATTCATTGTAGTGGCCCCAATGCGCTTTACAGTAGGTGAAATAACAGTATTCACCACCGTATGCGACCCTATACCGTCGTATCTACGCCGAACATCAGGATATGTCGTCACTGTGTTATCTGGGTTGAACAATTGAGAACCGTGAACCGCACCTGTAAAGGTAGTAATTGGCAAATATGTTTCTCCATCATCACCTAATGGCAATGGCGCAGGGAATGAATTGGCTTTGAAATGTCGGCTATTTGTAGCGACTAAGCCGCCAAACCCAAACGCTCTACTTGGCCGGTAAGGATTAGGGCTTTTGTTATCAATCCAAACAGCAAAGTTGCGGCCAGCCGCACCCGGCACTGTGCTATGAATTACAATGCTAAAACCCCTCTCTCCACTTTTACTTTCTACCGCTTTACCTGCGAATGCCCTTACATAGCCCATGTGAGAGCCAGTGTCGATTGAAGTTGAATAACCGCTTGTAAAAATGTAAGGTGGGTCAAAGGCACTGCCCCCTGCCAAATTCTTTGCATTAGGATGTCCGGCTTGATTTATACGACGAATTATTTCATTAAATGAACTTTCAAAATCTCCTTTACTTGCGGCGATTTCTCCCAAATTCAAATCCATAGGCATAACATACCTTACATCTCCGCTACTGCTTTTTCCAATAAGGTTCAACGCCGCCGAGCGACATTCAATATCAGGTATCAAAGGTCGGTCATTGCGAGGCATATAATTCTCTAAAGGATCGACTTCAAATGCGCCCATATCTGGGCCATCAGAATGTATCCATATTTTATGTGTATCGTGTTTGTCTGTTTGCACTTGAGTTGATGCCAAGCCGAATGCCGATTGAATAGAGCCTGCTAAACGCCCCCGCACTGTATCCCTATCTCCCGAAGTATTTGTTGTCATTCCCGGCACATGCAATATATCGCCAAGAACAATAGGAATGCCTGCATAAATTGTAGAGGTGGTTGCGCCGCTTCTCAATGCTTGCCGGTAAGGATGGGTGCTTATCTCCGTTGTTTCAAGCGGGTTATAGGCTTTCACTGTCATTGCGGAGGATGAAGGAACCGCAGTGATTACGCCGGAGATTCCATGAGGATAAGCGGCAAGAAAACCTCCTTCGCCAATCAACACCGACATCCCCACTAAAAATCCAGCCGTAGGGCATCTTAAATCAATTTCATAATCAGTGGCCGATGTATCCCATGCCGAGCCTGCAATAGTCACTGTTTGCACTGAAGGTTTCATGCAACGGATTTTTTGACCGTGTGAAGCATCATTTACTTTTAATGAAGCACACGGTTTATACATTCCCCAATCCTTTGAAAACCGGTTTTCATACTCCGACATTTGCGGGCGGTTCATTGCCGTCATAGTGCAATCTATGGTAAGCGTAGTGCATTTGTCGGTTGGCAAAGGGTCGCCTTTCTCTACTGATGATTTTAACAAGTGTTCAGTGTCAAACATCATTGAAGGAAAAATAGGTAATTCAACCAATGAGCGAGTCGAAGCATAAAGCGTAGATGTTGCTTTATCGTTACGAACAGAAGGATTACCTGATGTGACAATTCTATCTTTCCATCCTTTCAAAATTGGGTTTTCGACATAACTTTTTTGTATGTCTATCCCCCCTTGTCCCAATCCACCTAAAGTCATTGAAACGGTTGGCGTTCCTAAGTCACCAATCTCCTTCACCGGCATACCCTTTGACAATTCAAAATCTCTTTCTGAACGCTGGTCTGCTAAATCCATCAGTTGAGATCGACCTTTGATTGTAATGTGTGAATCGCCGGATGCAGAAATCTGTGGTGCAATTTCTTCAACCCTGCCCTTCATCACTGTGTTTTCAATTGAAACAATTGAAGGGTCAAGAGCATTATCATTAAGTGAAATAAAATCACTCAATCCACTATGCCTATTTTTGTTCGTGGGGTGTATCAATAAAATGTTTTCATTGTTTTCAATTACATTGTCGATGATGTCAAAAACTTGCAGGTTTGCTCTTGAAAACGAAGAAGGGGTTTGTTTAGAAGAAGTGTGTGCTGTAAGGTCGCCTCCCCCTCCTGAAACGACTGTCAAATTGTTATAATTGCTTTGAATAGTGTCATCTGGAGTAGTAATAGAAGGCACACCAATGGGTCTGCCATATCCTTGTAAAGAGGTTTTTTGAACACTTACGCACTTATCTACATTGATGAATGGAGAAGGTGTAATGCCGCCAAAAGGTGCTGAACTCATAGTATGATTTTTTAATTCTTTATTGAAATTCTTAACAGGTATTGAAACCAAACCGCCGGGTGCTGTTATTTTTAGAGGGTAGGTCGATTCCTTCAACGCAGTGGTTGAAAGTTGCGGGTCTGCCGCGCCTAAACCGTAAGGTCGCATGATTATATCTCGTAGCGGCCTTCTATTGGTGATTGGTTCAGCCCCCGTTTGTTCGGTAAAATCATATATGCTACTCATAGAAGGTATTGTCTTTTTAACGACTAAATATCCCTTATCGCCATTAGCATGATATGTAGCAAATCCAGCATTTACATTGCTTTCACTAAGAGATGTTCCAGCAATCACTTCGCCGGTCAAATCAATTGCATCATAATACACCAAAATACGATTTGGCAGTTTTGGATTGACGGCTAAACCCAATGCTTCAATATCTAATTCAATCACTGCGACTCGACATTCTTTTTCGGGAGTTAAATGTTGAATGTATGTGGGGTTTGTAGGCTTGCCATCTACCATGTCGGCTCGATGTTTAATATCCAAATTTTTGAGTAAGAAGGGCCGAATATCCTCAACGGCAATACCGATGACTTCATCAAATGATGAACCGGGCAAGACTGAATTTGTAAATGGGTCAAATTGCCCTTTACTTGATTCATAAACCAGCCGATTGAAATACACTCCTGATTGGTCTTTGTTTTCTAAAACAAGTGTGCTTTGGTTTTGAACCCTCAACACTTCACCATTATACACCGCTTCTGTAATTTTAACAGAATCGTTTTCTGAAACCATTGACTTTAAACCTAAATCGTCGGCTTGATAAGAAAAAGAATCGGAAATACCTTGTATTGTTCTTTTAATCTCTTGAGCGTCGGGGTCGGGTAATTTGCGGTTAAAATACCGGCCTTCTATAAGATTGTAAGCCGTCAAACCAGTCGCGGCGAAATCTTCAGAAGGTTCGGTTAATTTTTCCGGCATTTTTACCCCTCATAGATGTCCGTATTTATTCAAAAAATACCCATTAACGGCATTGCGGGCCATATGATTTGCACCACCAAGACCGTATATCAAAACTTCTGCTACTCTAAAATTAGCCACTGAACCACTGCCTGAACCCGATATTGAGGTGTTGGGGGGGTTTGCGGCATTGAAAGAAGCGGCTGTATCGGAGCCAAACAAGGAAACAAAACCGCTTAAATCGGATGAAACACCAGCACTACCGCCCGCATAGGTATGAACCAAAACGCCTCGATGAAAAATGTATATGTTTCTTGTTATTGGGTCTAAAGAGATTTCAACAAGCAGTGTGCTTTGAGTTGTTGCGGAGGGGGATACTGTTGCCGAACCAGCACCGGGGCCGTCGATGAGATAGGTTCCAGAACCCGTTTCGGTAACATGTGTTGAAGCAGGCGTTCCAGTGCCGTTGTCGGCGGCAAAAAGCACTGTTGCTGTGCCGGATTGCCATACAGGGCGTATATAGGCAAAAACAGACCAACCCCCAATTGTATCTGCCGCAACAAAAGCATTCGCATTCCCGCTTGCATTGCCAAGCATAAACAATGCCTCGGTGGTTGCTTTAAGACAATCATGCCCGTTGAAATAAGCCCCGTTTTCCTCCATGACCCATGTTCCTTTAGGGTAGAAGTTATGTTTGAAATCTGCCGCCCCGCTTGCATCTAAACTGTTATTGTTTGGGTTCGTATCGACAAAAACAGTTGCGGTTGCACCATTTGAATAATTCTGTGCGCCAGCATCTAAAACCGCAATAGGCGCAAAGGTTCCTTCTGGCGAAACTAAAACCGGCGGGTCGGGATTTTCGGAAAGGTCGCTTGCCAAATTACCCTCGACTAAAACGCCGGTATCATTTACTAAATCGAGATAATTAGTTGGTTTTCGACTTCTTGTAGCCATGAAATAAGCAGTATTCCTCTCCTTACTTTTATCTTCAAAACGCTGTCCTTGAGTGAATAAAGCGCGTGTGTATGCGTCTTTAGGCCGCCCTTCGGTTCCGCCAGACGCTAAGTTGATTCCTTCGTTTGTCACATCAAGTCTCCGAGGATTAGCATTGGCGGCGGCTACGGTTCGATGATGCGATGTTGTGCCGTCATCAAGCACTAAATCGCCATTGCCTAATGTAAGCCAAACAGGTGTTCCATCGGCGTGATTATACAATAACCCCCTGTCGGCTGGATCCCAACGATTAGCCGCCGAAGAATGTTCGGATTGAAGGAACACGGATGAACAAATAATTTTGTCATTCGCAAAATCCAAAGAATGTATCCGTATTCTTTCAACAGGATTTTCGATTGGATTTAGAGGGCTGGTCGCACCTTCAACATTCAAACCGTTTAATTTTGTAGAAGGGGTGTCTGCTAATCCAGTGACGGGATGAGTGCATGATTGATTGATTACAGCATTTAAAATTGACTTTGAGATAGTGGATGAAGAACGATAGCCAACAGATGTTTGCGTGTATTCTTGAGAATCGCCAATTACGAATACTTGACTCGATTCGACATATCGAACCCGAACCTCATAAGGTGAAAGCCCTGTAATGTAAGCACCAAGCAATTCAATACCCTTGAACGAATCACTTACACCCATTGATGTTCCGTTGTTTGTTGGAGGATCGTAAATCCTAAAAGAACCTAATGCACTTGGGCCGCCTCGTTCAAAATCATAACCAATCAATACAAACGGCGTGTCAATTTTGCCATCGTGAAGCCCTGCGCCGTCTTTTGATTGAGAGGGGGAGGCTTCAAATGCGTTGTCAAAGAAATGGATTTGAGGGATTTTTATATCGTCATTGAAATCCCAAAGCCCAATTGTTGCATCTTGTAAAGTCAAGGGCTGAACAACAGGGGCGGTGATTCCTCGGTTGATACGGACACTTTCAATTACGCCTCGGAACTCTCCACCTCGACCACCAATAAACAAATCCGAAGAATCATTCTTTAACAGCCGTTGTTCTCCCAAATTCAATTTAGCAACCAAATCTCCATTGACAAACAATTTCAATTCAACGCCAGTGTATTGAGCCGTAATGAGCATTAAAGGTTGCTCTCCAAGCACCAAATCGGAGGGGGAATACAAAGCCGTATCGGTCGCTGATGTCATTTGGTCTGCGCCACTCCAAGGAACAGCAGTATTAACATTGTATGTTGTTTGGGCCGTATAAAACCCATCAATAGTTTCAACGCCAAAAACAATTCCACCAACACCCCAAGGTTCACCAACTTTTAAGATAAAACAACCGGGTTTTTCAACAACAACTCCACCCGAATCAGGTATTATGAACGCATCTATTGTAAAATCATTAAAAATAGCATTGAGTGAGTTGCTTTGATTCGGTAAATGCAACCTGCCAATTTTGGTAGCGTGACTTTTTCTGGTATTTGCGGTGGGGGATGGATTTGTTGCATCATAAGCAGGGCCAAGCAAATCAACGCCCGATTCACGGAATTGTCCGGTAGGAACGACTATACCATCAGTAACGCCGTTAAAGCGAATCGCTTGACTTTTAGTTAAGTGAACGCCCACTTAAATTCCCACCATTTGTTCGACGGCGGCGAGGGATAATGAATATGTCCATACTGAATCCCCCGCTTCGTATGAAGGTTCAAATGAAGTTAAAACAGCAGGTATAGCCACTCCTTGTTTGAAAAAAGGATTTGGTCGCTTTAATGAACCATTTACGGTATCGGTTGGGTCATAATCGCTGGTGTTTGACACTGCGGGAAAATCAGTGCCGGGACCAGACGGTAAAATAAATTGGCGAAGAATGCGAGAACCAGTTGAAGAGGATGCCAAAGACTCATACGGTATTCGGACTCCAACAATGTATTTTTGAACTACTTTACTTTCTCCTATTTGTAAAAATTTAGAGGTGTCAATAGAAGAGATTGAATCGGGCAAATCCACTAAACCACCTGCTAAAACTTGCGGATTGATTAAAGCACCACCCGCACTTGAATTCATAATAATATTCATTAGATCTTGGAGTTTATCACCTCTTGTCATTTTTGAAGACGCTTTTCCCCCACTCATGTTTGAAACCATGAATTGACTTTGCCAATTACTCGTTGAACCGTTGTTGTCTTTGCTTTTAGCAACCGAAACATTACCTGATTCTCCAACAGATATATTTTTTATTTCAATTTTTTCATCAGTCATGCTACTGCCTTGTATTGCAGTAGAAAGGGTTTGTTGTTGCCCTGCTGAACGAGTTGTTGTAAAAATAGAAGGGAATGTCACTGTTGTAGTATTTACTTTAACACTGGCGTTTGAAAGAGCAGTATTCATTGCGTCTGAAATGCCTTTGGTGCTGGTGGTATTATCAATACGGACATTGATTATGCTTTTTGTCGCAACTGTGTTACTTACAGTCCCATTTGTTAATCGAACAGTAATGTTCTCGCCTAAGCCAGCATCTACTTGACCCGCACTTTGAAATGTAAATTGCACCCCGTAAGAATCAGTAAGTAAAGAAGCCCATGAAGTATAAAAATTGCGCCAAGTGGCCGCAGGTAATGTTTGAGATACACCCATTGACAAATCTATTGTCATTGATGCACCAGCCCCACCACTTCCTTCATCATCATCGGTCAAAATACCATCAATTCGGATTGCTACGCTTGTTGAATTCAAATCAATACCGGCTCTTACTGCAATGACTGGTATTGCTTGCACCGCCACCGCCCGATTGAAACCAAATGAAATAGTTCCAGCATCTAATTCAATAACGCTACTGTCACGCCGAATCAATTGAATTTTAGGCATCAAATACCCCTCCCAAATCCACTTTGTCGAGAACGATTGCGGAATGTTCGTGCGACTTCTTGGCTTACTTTCTTGGCAATATCATTAGCATTACCGCCGCCGCTTACATTGATATTAACGGTGATATTATCGCCACCACCACTGCCTCTCATAGCCCCTTTGATTTCAACCGGTATTGTTCGACCGTTTGGCAAAGGAACAACTGCTTCTGTTCCGTGAAGGGTGGCTGGATAACCGCTACTTGGCCCCGAAGCAATTCCCCCCTCCGAGAATCCAAGGCCAGACATTATGCCCCCTCCTATGTCCTTTGCCCCTCCAAGAACACCGCCAATTCCATCAACAACAAATTCAATCATATCATACAATGGTTGAAGAAAACGAATCAAATTATCTACCATTCCTTCAAAGAGACTTGACACTTTATTAAAGGTTTTAGAAGCAATCCCAGTGATAGATTCAAAGTGCTTCAAAGCCCCATCAAAATCACCACTAAAAAGTGCCACTAAACCGCGCCAATAAGCCATGAAAACCCTTACTACGCCAATAACGAGAACTACTATGATTCCTATTGCGCCTGCAAGAGCCTTCCAATATCCTTCTGTTTTGCTATAAAAGAAGGCCAAATATCGAATCAAAAGGCCAATAATCACAGCCGAGATTTTTATAATGAAACCAGTCAATTCTGCTACAAACGAAAACAATTCAACAACAAAATCAATAATTCCTGAACTAAATAAGAATGCAACAAAAGTATCGACAAAGGATTGTATTGCCGACAGCGTAGAACCGCCGGTTACTCCCACCGCTTCAAGTTGAGACATGATGAAGCCAAAACCAAAAACAAGACTGGCAAAAACCCCTGCAACCGTATCAATTATTGCTTGCAGTTGTCCTCCTTCGCCCATCATTGTAATAATCTCCATGTATCCAACAGCAATCACGGCATATACTTGCAGAACCAAGGCCATGAACTTAACAATGCCGCCAATTAACATTCCAAGTGGGCCGAGTATGGGTGAAAAGTCAAGACTCATAATGGTTTCAACAACCCCTTTGCCTGCTTCAATAACAGATGCCAAGGCGTTTTTTAGCCCATCGATCATATCCGTCGTTCCCGGCATCACCGAATCCATGTTCGCAAAAGAACCCGCCATTAAAAATACAATACCGACAAAGGCCATGATTATGCCAATTATGATCGTAATCGAGAGTATTAGGCTACGGAAATTCAATACTGTTGCGCCAGTTGCTTTTGTTAAAGCATCAATGCCCTCCGCCGTGTCTTCTACTGGCTTTGAAAGAGTATCCAATGCTTCTCCAACTGTTTGAACGCCTTGGTGCATTTGTAGCCATAAATCCATAAATGGCCCAAAGGTTTTATGCAGTATCTTGTATTTCAAAGCAAGTAATTGCACACCCTTTGTATGCTTTTTCATTGGCACATTTGCTTTAGCAAACATGTTGAGGTAATCAGTGTAGGATTGGTCGGCCATTTTCTTATTCCTCCCTTATATCCTGATTCATACGCTCGAAGAAATCTCCGAGGCTCGCGCTGTCGCTTGTAGTTCGTAGTGGCCTCCCGTTTTTAGCACCACCGCTTATATTGCTTTTGCGTTGAGCGTCTTTTTGCACCTTTTCCATTGCTTCGTTTTTCAATTCATTGGCGATGGTGACAAAATGATAATCCAACATCACTCGCTCAACAGGCTGATTATCCCACATGTGCGGCGGGCAATTGAAATGGGTTCCAAGAACAAATGTGATAGTTTGAAAGGCCAAAAGAGATTGTTCAGTAGGCCCAATATGCTTAGGCATTTCGCCATTGATGACGGCCTTCAAATCATCATGGCTTAAGCCAAAGGGGAGTCGCCGCCTGCAAATGAACCAATTATCTCAAATATACTTGGCAACACCTTTTGAATAACCGAACCCACATCAGGGTGTAATTTTAACAAGTCTTCTTTTGACATTTTAGGCTCGGTTTTGTCGATGCAATTAGTAAATACATAACGCCAGTAACCGCCCAAATCTATCTTTGGAGCAACATTACCGCTATCGTCACTGCCAGAAAAATCAACGAACCTCGATAATGCTTCTTGCTGTTGAATCCATGAAATCGGCTTGACATAAACAACCAAAGTGCCTTTCGGAGTCTCTAATTCGTGGCGAACAGATTCGTTTGAAAGTAAAAAATCATTCTTCAGGGCCATCTTCGCTCTCTCCTTCGATTAAATCTCCGGCATCGTCTTCTAAATCATCTTCTAAATCATCTTCGGACTCTTCGGTTGCTTCATCATCTGCAATCAATCGAGCGATTAGTTCATCCTTTGTCCCTGATACAGCCAATCCTCTTTGCCTCAACAAAACCCGTAATTCAGTCACATTGAGATCGGAATAAGAATTTGAAGACTCGACATCTAAAACCCCTCCAGATGTATTACTTAAGTCTGCCATTGGTATATGCAAACGCACATCATTGCATGGCAATCCCGGCCCTGCTTCAATTCTATTACCTAATATAGTCCAATCGAGGGCTACGCGAACCCCATTTACTGTCACTGTTCCGCTTAATCGCATATTCTACAACCTCTTGTTCTCCCACTTAAAGGCTCTCATAGAGTGAGGTATGGGCTTGTTTCAGTAATTTTCATGTGTCGAACAATAAGTTCAACCTCTACTGTCACAGCCCCCTTATCGTCGGGGAGTTGATGATCGGCCTTGGCAATGGTGTAATCTTCTACCGTGATTACCGCACTTTGGCGTGTTGCCCCTGAGCCGGGTTTGTTCAAACGAATTACAATGTCGTTTGTATTTTTATGATGTCGGCGGGTTCTCATTTGATCCCACAGCCTGTCGTCTTCAATGATTGCCGAGAAAGAAAAGGTGTAATTTCTTTGAGCCTCGGTAATATCAGTTGCGAATTGAGTCCCTCCGTGTTGAACTTGGTCTGTATCGGCTGATGCGCCTTCATATCCTCGGATATACCAACGAGCCGTATTGCCGTTATCTACTCCAATGTTAAAAGAAGTTCCTCGGAGGACATTTTGTCCGAAAATTTCAATGCTCATGTCTTGAAACAAATATGGCTTTTCGCCATCGACTGCTATGCCTGACGCTTTACGATTAACTGCGCTATTTGCAGTGTTCTCAAACATTCGATGAGGATAGAATTTGTTTGCAGTATCGGTGTAGTGTCGAGTTGCTTCATAATCGAGTGACATCTTTAGTTCGCCCTCCGTATCGGCTTCAAGTGATGCACTATTGATTTTACAACCGTTGTAAAGGCGTAGCAATTGTTCAGCACCACCAGATGAAACAGTTGGCGTATCGGAATGAGTTACTATATCGTCGTTTCGACGGAATGACTGTTCAATCATAAAGGTCGGCAAATCAGTATGCCCGTAAATAGTATGCTCAACTCCAAACGAAAGTTCTTTGGTTGTTGCATCAATGTGCGGGCTACCTCTTTTTGCATCACTTGTATAAGCGATTCTTTCAATACCGCATGAAGCAACAAGGTGAGGGAATGACAAAGGTTGTTCAATGTAAATATAATCGCCGGATGTCGCAATTACTCGGCGGATTTCATGCTTGTTGATTGAGGGCAAGGTTGCATCAGCACCCGGAATTTCTACGGTGTCTTTGTCAATGATTTGCACATAGTCGCCAACAGTGAATTTTGCTCTAATTGTTGCACCGACATTTATTCTCGTATCTCCAACAGCGAGATCTACTGTTCCGTTAATTGGTGCTAAAATATAAACGGCTTTGCTTGTTTGTTGGGCGTGGGTCATTGCCCCTGCATCAATGTCATCGCAACCTGTAAGTTGAGTTACACTGGCTAATGTCGTGTAAAAGCCATACTTAGGCACTCCTAAACTATCCATGACTTTGAAAATACCGCCATCTGCGCGAACTACTTCGTGGGTAGTAACAAAGTGATCAGTAGCGGCGTTAATTACCGTTGGAGTGCCGGAGGTTGTTCTCGCACCCAAAAGACAATTGTTGCCTGCAAGGTTAAGGCCACCAGCAGTTGTTCCAGAAAGACTGGATACAAACAAGGTTGAACCTGAGCCAATTGCTTGCGCCGCATAAAGCGCAGTGCCGTCTTTATTGTTTAACTGGCTACCTCCTGTCAAATTGCCGTTTGTTACGCAATGCACGAATTCACCTTGACTTTTAGCACTGTGGCCGCCAAGAGCGTATTTCATCCAGCGTAGCGTGTGAGCGTTTAGATTCATGCTACCGCCGCTAAGGGTTTCTCTCCCACTGGTGAGAACATTTACATCTCGACCCATTCCAACTATGTGTTGTTTTCTCACATCAATTTGGGGTTCTGGTAGAGAAAAAGAATTGAGCAAACCGAAGAATTGGTCTGACTTGACAAATTGCGTCGCATCAGTCATGGTGAAATCTGGGGTGGGGCATTGAACGCTGTCGATTGTAAGAACATCAGTTGCGGCGGCATTACCAGAATCCGCAAGCAAAGCCGGTTGAATGTTGATTGTTTTGTTGGTGGTATCGCTCGCCGTGATGTAAAATGTTCGACGGGTTGTTGCGTAGTAATCGACTGATAGACCGCCGCTTGTAGTCCCTGATAGGCGGAGAATGCAACCAACGAGGGCATTGTCGGGGAATTCAAGGGTTGTATCGACATAAGGTGATGCTGAACCAAAAGTAATCACTGTGGTATTGGCTTGAGTTGCGTGAGGTGCATGAGCGAACCCTGTGGCTGAACCTGTGCCATCAACTGTAAGTCCAGTCTCCATACCCCATGAAATTTCTGCTAAGTCGCCCTTGTAAATTGTATTCACCATTTTATTCACCTATTCTACAAATCCGGTAATGTCACTGCAAATGTTATTGTTTCTGCCTGCATCGTATATCGGAATAATTTTTTGCTTCTATCACTAAGATCGGTTCTTGTCTTGAAAATTATTCTGTCAAAATTATCTCCATCGCCTTTCCGAGCATTATGAATTATCCGCCTGACCTCATCCCTTAATTGACCCAAGCGGCTTCGCCCCTTAACAGTTCTTATGTCGATTGTCAAATTAACATGAACATTTGCGAAGTCAAAAAGCAGTTCGGGCTGTGCTTCATTATGTGCCGTTTCAAAAATCCGTATCACATCTTGGTCGAGCAATCGGTTTCTTTTTCCTTCACCACGATCTAAAACGGTGATGTCTTCAATTGAAGGCTTTGGCGAGATATTCCAATTCGTGTTTAGCAAATTGGCAACGGCTTGTATTGCATCAAGAGCCACCTTCAATAACCTCCATCACTTTGTTAAAAGCAGTCTCGACTCTTTTTTGAGGGCCACTGTTTTTTAGTTGAATATCCACATTCTCTTCTAATTCCTCATCGGTAGATTTTTCGCCATCATCCATATCCATTTCTTTTTCTTTAATCATTAAAAGGTCTTTTGCAGTAGCGATTTTGCCGGATAAACCAGACGATACAGCGTCGTATTTCTTTAGGGCGGCGGCCAATTCTTCACAGAATTTCATGTGTAATTCCCACACATTATCAGCCAAATTAACCACCCATGCCCGCAACAATGATGCTTTCTTGATACGGAATGAGCAAGCGTTTGACCTCTTCCTCCATTTTTTGTATTTTTGTAGATAAATCAATACCTTGAGTCCCTTCAGGGAACATAACTGAATAGTCATCGCTCAATAGGATGTCAATAGCAACCAATTTAGTGCAACAATTTTCAATGACCTTATCGACATATCGCTCTCCGTAAATGTAGGATATTTTTAGACTGTGATTTTCAAAGAATGGATATTGATTGTTAAACATAATTGCGCCGTTATCCTCCATAACCCAGAAGTCTTTTTGGCGTTCTTCATCGCTTACATCAGTTGCCATTCTTTGCTGATATACTGTTGCACCGCTTACATTAGCCAAAAATGTGCTTGTAAGGTCGGTCACTACGGTAAAGACATTGCCCGACCGAGAACAAAGAGCAACATGATCTTCGCCGCTTGGATTGAGTATATACACCAAGCCATGTTTAGCAGTGAATAGGCTACCATCGGCAACAGTGAAAGCAGGCGATGATACGCCAGTTACAGTCGAGGATGGAGTTGAACCTTTAGAGAAGGTAAAAGAAACATCATTGTTGGTAGTGGCAATTGTTGAATCCGCACCATCTTCTGTTGAACGCATACTGCTTATTACAAGCATACCGTCGCCTTGGTCGCTGTTTGCAGTTGCGAGGAATTCATCATTGAGATTCAAAGGGACAGCCGTTCCGTCTTCATCAACGCCCTCGGTCAAAGAACCAATTTGTATAACACCTCGGTTTGTAGCAGTATCTTTGTTAATTAAATTGGCAATGTTGTAAGCAATTGTTTTAGCACCAAATGTCCCATCCCATGTGGTGCTTGTAGTCCCTCGACTAAGAGTTGCTACTCCATTAGCACCCGGACATAGGAAAATCTTCTCGGTAGCGGATATGCTCTCGGCCTTAGCCACTTGCATTTTAATTCGGCATGAGGCTAATTCCCTGTAAAAGTCACCTTGCCAAACACTTAATCGTAGCAATTGCTGAACGGAACGGTTATGCAAATACACAGCACCCACATAATCGGTATAATACCGGCGGCGATAAGGCTTGAATGTAGTGAAGTTTTGGTATTCATCCACTACTATTTGCGGTCGCCATGCCATGCGGCACATTTTGTCGATGTAATCTTGTTTTTCTCTAATCAACAGTTCCACTTGGCTTTTTTGTATTCCTCGCTCTTTGCTGGCGGTGATGCCTGAAAGGTGTTGAATAAATGATGCGTCGGCAGTGGTGAACGATTCAGCACCAACCTTTGCTACCAACAAATTGACATTGCCACTCCCTGCCGATGATGTGCCGGTTATTGTATATTCAGTTCCAACAGAATTAGAATTGCTATATGCGAGTATTTTATCGCCGGTTGTATATCCCCATCTACGGAATTCCGCACCACTTATAGGGAGTTTTAGTGTGCTACCGTCTATGCTTGAATTAGCCGACAACGCCACAGGGTCGGGCAAAGGCAGTTGAAGAAAGTCCGACACTTTTTGAACGGTGGTATAGACTAAATCATCAGGATACAAAGGCTGATTTGGCCTATGTCCGGGATTGAAAGTTCTTGCCATTCATATTCACCAATCTCATTCTTTCTTGTAATCAGCACTGCCCGGTCTTGGATTTTCTTTGTTTGCCTTTCTCGCTCGGTCGATTAAAGAGGAAGATTTCATTGGAGGATAAGGCATACGGGGCTTATACGAGCGTGGAGAGGTTGAAATCCCCTCCATTCTTTTTTTGTCATCAGGGGTTATAGCCGGTGGAGAATTATGGTAATCATAATTTTTCTTTTTCTTATTTGGTGTTGATTCCAATTCTTTATCTCTCGACGCGTCTTCATACCAGTCTTTATCATCCGACTTGTTATGAATGAATGCCGCCCTCATCTCTTCAAGAGTCATAGGAGATTCGTCGCTTTGCCCTCCAATGCGAGATAGTTCAGTGCGACGGGATCGAGCCGTTTCTTTACGACGAATAGGGCAAACAACCGCAGGTGCTTGAACAGGACAGCCGATAGCGATTTCAGCACCAATCGCCCCGCATACGGGACATGGCTGTGCTTTCAATATATCTATTCCGACTTCAAAGGCTTTATTGCTCATTTATGATGCCCCCCCATGTTAAAGTGCATAGGTGCTGAACACACCGCACACCTTGGAGTCCAACAAAAGTGTAGCATACCGCATGAATGGCAACGAGTCCCAGAACCAATGTTTTGAATATCGAAGCGTTCACGCTTTTTTATTTCAACTTTCTTGTTTGCCGCATTCTTTAGATTCCGACTGCTAAAAGGAGATTCCGATTCAGCAATAGAACCCTCGTTTGTTGCTACTTCAAGCATACGGGTGTTCCGTCGCTTTTGTATTTCAAGAGCCGTTTCAAGGTCAATATCTTGTAATTGGAGACTTGACATGTGAAGCACCTCTAAAGGTGATTTCACCGGCTACCGCTAACCGCAATGTCTAATTTATAACCATCGAGAAGTGCTGAAGTGTCTGGTAATTCCAGTAGTGCTTTTCCACCTGCGACGGCGGCCGCACCAGCATCAACAAGCGCGCCGGATGCTTCGGTGGTTGAACCGTATGCGACGATTTTTTTGTTGGTAGAATCATAAGCAAATACAAAATTGCTATCTATTGGGCCAGCATCCGTCATACGGACTTCATCTACTTTTCCAAGACCAGAATGTGCATTGACATCAAATGATTCACCGCCTTGCGAGTAACTGTTATCAAAAGTCACTTGCAGATATGCTGTGATTTTAGAACCAGATACATTGTTTCTTTTCGTTTTTGTAATTACTAATGCCATTGCGCTCATCTCATGTTATAGGGTTATTGTATTTAGGGGTTCTCATTCGTAATAAATTACTATTCGTATGACTGCCGCCGAAGTCCATGCTTTAGCGGTGCTTGAAATTTTAAGCGTGACTGTGCCACATACCAGACCAGTCCAAGGTGTAGTGTCATCCATCACTGTTGCCGCCCCTGCCCCGTTAAGGGTTTTAGGCAGTGCGCCATCGTGTGATTTACCACTAAAGACAACCAAATGGTTTGAATCATTATGCGTTCCATCGGCTGTTGCGGCTCCCTCGGAGGTTTGAAACTGGTAAATTTCAGTAGCATCAGCCGAGAAGTCCAATGCCGATATTGCGGCATGATATGGATAACCTAAATCATCAATCAATTCAAAGACACCAGATGTTGAAGTGCCATCAGCAATAACTGATGCCGTAGGATCAACAATGATTTTATGGATTTTACCATTCAAAGGAAAGGTCACAGATTTTGTTGTAAGGCCGTCTAAATCGCCAGCAACAAAATCATACACCAAACGATTCACACGAACACGCGAGCCATAACGCCCGTCGCCATCGTCAAGTGAATGCTTGGTAATACCCATGTTCATTCACCTTGTAATCGGGCAATCAAATCTACTTTCTTGTCCGAAGGTGAAACAGGTAGCCCTTTTGATTTTGCCAAAGACATTAGTTTGGCGCGAGTAAGTGACGAGTAATCAGGAGTGTCGCTATCGACCGGCATGGGTTCGGTAGCCGATACCTCCTTTTCCTCGCTTGGAGTTTCAATTGCTTCAACCATTTTTCGGGCCTTGACTTTTTCTGCTGGTTCATGTCCTTCGACAACCCAAATTGTAGCGTCGTATGCCAATGAAGGTATAATTTTGCCTTCAATGAATTCTTTAGGAATATCAGTGCGAGTCATGCCGGGTGCAAACCCATAAGATCGACCACCGATTTTTAATTCGGTATAATTCCTCCACCCTTTGTAGGTGAGTGATAGTGTCAAAAGAAACACCTCAACGGTATAGAATCGAGATTCGGTGAAGATCGCCTGCTGTTCCGCTTGCACTGGTGAACTTCACTGTTGCACCATCATTGCGAATTAGGGTAGGAACTTCAAAGCCACCTGCGATGTTTTGAACACCGAGGACACTGACGACTTCTGAACCAGAAACGCCTGTAATCGAGGTTGCGGCTACTGCGGCATCCAAGGAAAAGACGGTTGGGGTTGAGGCGGCTGTGACGATTACATCAACGACCAAGAGGTTGAGTGCGCCTTGCACTGCACCATCAGTAGTCGAAGCCGAGGGTAATTGAGCCTGCCAAGCGGTGCTATCAGGGGATGCACCCACTGGTAGTCTGGTATCAAGTATAACCTTGGTTGCGGCGTTTGCTTCTGTAATGTTTGCGTTTTCAGTCATTGTATTTCACTTCCATTTTTTGTTCTTCATCAAGCGGTGATGTCACGAACCTTGCCGTGTGCGCCGTAGAAGAGTTGCCATAGATCGCCCATTGTATGAAACAATCCCATTTGTCCGAGTCGGTTGATACCGAATGGATCTCCGGTTTCAATTCCGCTTTCGTGGTAAAGAGTTGGTTTCGCAGTGCAGAAATACATGTAGTCCGTATCGAGGAAATACATGCGGGACATTGCGCCACCAGATTCGTTTTCAACATCCTTTGAAGGAATGATAGGAACACCGTTGTAAGTAGCAACGACGAATCCGGCCTCCATGCCGGGAACACCCTTGACACCATTTACGCCGGGAACCACACGCTTCATTTCAGTGAAACGCTGTTGAGGTTGTAGAAGTTGTTGGATTTTTTCCAAAGTATCGTATCCAGTGAGGATGACCTTTGGCTGGCCACCGCGCTCCCAGACTTCTCGGAACATTCCATCAATGATGTTGAGGGACAATGCTCGGTTTGCACCTGCCGCCCCTGCATCTACATTTGCGTCATACCATTGGCGAGAACCTGCACCAGCACCGTTTCGGGTGATGCTGTATTGGTTGTGATCTGTAATGACATCAACGAAATCAGTTGCGCTTTCAGTGAAAGATGAAGAAGTGCAACGGTCAATAGATTCAAAGCCGTTTCCAGAGACGGTATCGACATTCTCAAGAAGCATTCGGTTAATGTGTTCAGCGTGATGCTTTGCCATTTCCATTTTCATAACGGCTCTTGCATCGCCAAGTCCATCGTCTTTATCAGCGAGGAACATTGCAGTCTCCGACAAGTCGAAGGTGTGGGCAACAGTCATTGGCTTGGTTGAAACATGCTCAAAAGAAGGCTTGGAGGTTTCCGGTAGTGTTCCGTTTTCAGCAACACCGCCGCCCTTTCCAAAGTCCGGCTTTGCAGTAACTACACGCCATCCACTCTTTTCCCAAGGCTTCTTAGGTAGAATTGAAAAGGCGTTAAATTCTTGGTTCAATTGCGACCACACTTTGCGACCGAAAATCGCTTGGTATGTTCCAGCAGTTGATGATGTCAAAGGCGAATCAGCCTTGAGCAAATCCGTTCCCGAATAAGCCCATGCGTTTGCGCCTGCGCCTGCACCGTAGTAAAGGCGTTCCATGTCTTCGATTGTTCGTAGGTATCCTGTGCTTCCCATATCATTCACTTCCATTTATCAGTTTTTGATTTACTCGCCCCGCAGTGCGCGTCGGGCAAGGTCTTCTGCGGCTCGCCATCCGTCAATCCCTGAACCCATTGCATTGAATTCTTCGTGAGAAGGGACTCTTACAGTGGTTTCAGTTGGAGTTGGAGTTGCCGACTTTTGAAGGTCGGAGTTTTCGGTTCGTAGTGATTGAATCTCGTTTCGTAGAGCCGCAATTTGGCCTCCGAAGTCGGATTGCTTTTGGATTTCCAATGCTTGAAGGGTTTCTGCTTCGTAGCGTTCTTTCCATTCTTTTTCAACGAGTCCCTTGAGAGATTGTTCGTCACGGATTGCGGCGTATGCGTTGTATCCACGCTCAAGTGCGGCAGGGGTCAAGTCTTCGCCCTTAATCACATTCTTGTTGCCAGATGGTGCATTGTAGCCCATCGAAGGAACATTGGTTTTGATGACAGTTTGGTTGCCACTTGGAGAAGGTAGAGTTGGGTATGTTGGTTCAGTTGCATCCTCCCCAGAACCGTATTCATCGCCTTGGCCTCGGTGAGAGTATCCGCCGGAGCCTTCTTGCATGTATGCTTTTTCAAGTCCAAAGTGTGTTCGGACTTCATCGAGATTTACACCTGCTTCGTGTGCGAACTTTTCTAAGGTATCAATATAGGCCATTGCGTTGTTTTCATTTCCAGACATGTTATCACTCTTTTTTGTTTCTTTTGGTGAACAATTTTCGCAACCGGCTTCATCTCCTTTACACATAGAGCAAGTCATGTTCTTATCCATATAATCTCCCTTGACGATTTCATCACCGTCGAGGTGGCTTAGAACACGGCTTAGGCCGTTGCGAATTTCATTCAGTGTTTCTGCGTTTGTCATTGTATCATCCTCATCATCCATTTTTAGAATTGTGTAATTTGATTCAGGGTTAATGCCCTTCTTACACAGTGTTATTTCATGGAGTTCAAGGTCTGTAATCTCTCGGTGAGTTCCGAGTTCAGGGGTTGTTTTGGTAACACGGAACAACGCCTGCCCGCCAATAGAAAATGAGCGTAGTTCGCCATCACGAACTTGCTTTTGGACTTCTCTTGCTTTTTGAATATCGTCACGGATTTTACATACTACGAACAGCCCATGATCATCAACTTCAGATTTCCACACACGGTTTTGAGAATCGGTGTAACTATTTACTACCTCTCCGACTTGAATGCCACTGTGGGCGAGTTGAACATTGCGGAATGCTTTATTGTTCATAAATTTACTAAAAGCCTTCTTTAGAGCCGATACAGGGATTCTATCACCTTGCTTATCGACCATATCAACTGATGCGTAACCAGCAACGAACAAGTCTGCGCCATCAGCCGACTTCAAAACAAAGTCGGAACCAATTGCGGAGAAACCGACAGTTGATTGCGCTTGCATGAACCGAAGGATTTCATGTCAAGGTATATGAATGATTTGGCAATCCAATTAAGCAATTCGTTGTGGTTCAGACCTTGAAGCAGGCTCTATGTCTTGCTCATTTGCTATTTCTTTTGGGGTTTTTTCTGGATAACGGAGAACGGCCCTTTCTCCGCCCACTTCAAGTTCGGCAGTGCCAACATCCTTTTCTTGTATTGTTAAATTGAGTATTGGCTCTTGTTCTTCATCTTCAAGGTCACGGTTTTTAGGGTCGGCAAAGGTAGTGTTTTCTTCATCGGTCAATTCTGTTGGCCCTCGCGGTGCGGTCAAATCGGCCTGCATACCAGACCATGCGCCGCCATCAGGCGATGCACTATTCATCCGAGGATATACGAAATTCTCTATAATGTCATCGTCAATTGCTTCATTTACAGTCCACTTGCCATCATCTTCTTCAATCCCATATTCATTACCAAAGTTTTCAAGCATTTTTGGGCTTAGATTTTTTACGGCACTACATAATTCAGATGTAGTCATTGATTTAGATTCATCCCTAATATATCTCCGAGTTTGTTTCATAGTTCGATCTACATTATCTCCCTTTTTTTCGTCGCCAGTTATCGCTGGTGCGCGAAGTATAATGGATTTGATTGTTTTGAATTTTCTTCGTTTTTTCCTTCTTACGACACTGTGTAATGGACTATGCGTTCCAGCACTATTCGATGAAAGAGAAGAACCTCCGCCACTACTGCCGCCACCGACGCTACCGCCACCAACAGCCGCACCTTCTTTCAAAAGAGATAATGCCACCGGCCCCCAAAGAGGCATTTGATGTGAAGCGTGTTTCACCAACGAAGGCAATTCACATTCAATAGACTCTACATCATACCCTTTGCCATCATATTCTCCTTTAATAAAAACTGGCGATAAAATTTCAGGATAATGCAAAGTAATGTCATTATGTATCACTTTGATATGAGGCGTGGTTGGGTATTGCTTTGAAATGTTTTCTTTATCAACAAAGCGAATCCATTTTGGATGAACAGAACGGCCTTTGATAAAAGTTGAAGTCAAATCCCGCAATAGCAAATTACCGCCTTTCTCCTTTAACGACAAAACCGTTTTTTCTAAGCCATCGTTATCGGCTGAATTGTAATTATTTGGCGAAGGAAAATGCAAATGGTCTGTGCTGTCATACAGGGTTCTCAAAGCATCTAAACGATCTTCAAGTGGTTCTAAGTGTAAATCCGTTCCTTTATGCAAAAGTAAATCCACAGCAACCATAGTGTCGCCATCAACATAAGCGTCAAAAATAGCATCGCCTTGTATTTTCTTCAAGTCGGTTTTTATTTTACTCGACAAAGACATAGGAGATACTCGCTTGCCCTTCTTTTCAACTATTTGTCGCTTTCCTTTAGGCATTTTTTGAACAGCCCAACCTCCGCTAAATCCTTTCAAAGAAGCAATATCTCCTAAATCATAAATTGTATGCGCTGGCTCAATCATTGTCTTGAAAACACCAGTTGGTTCATAATCATCCGCTTTAATCAAATCTCCACTTACTAAATGAGAATGGCCGTATGGGTTTGTTGCCGACATAGCATAAACATCTCTTTCTTTTGGTTGTATTTCAGCATCCAGCATGGATGGCAAAGGAATGTGGTTTTCATGCACAGTTCTTTGTAATGTTTTGAAAGGAGTCTCCTTCAAATCAAATCGCAATCCGTTTTGTTCAGGGTCAAACCTCCATGCCAGCGTAGCGGGCATTTCATGGCCCCATACATCATTGTTGCCTGCCAAATATGTTGGTGGCATAGTAGATTGAGCCATAGGGGATACTGGTTGAATAATTTGCCCGTTGCCGTTTTGAGATTTATTCTCTACTCTCATTGCCGCCATGTTTGCCGCTTGAGCAATTTGTTGTAAGTTGCCCCTCGCAATTGTATTAGACTCAATATCAGTTCCAGTTAAGACCTCCGGCCCAAATTGCTTTATGACTTGCTCAACTACTTTTGATATGTTGTCGCCAAGTGCCATATCAGCGTCTTTGAAATGAGCATTATGCAATTTCCAATAATCAGATACCGACGATGGGTGGTCTTCTCGATAAATACCTCTTTTTGGATTGCCAACATCAGTATGTGCCGCCATAGCCCTCCCCAAAGAGGACATAAGCAAAGCATCGGATGGCACAGTCATTCTACCACCTTGACCCTTTACCTCGCTTGGGTGAAGGTGTGCGTGATTTGATACCGCCGACCAATTCCCTCTCTTACGGGTATATCGGTCTGAATTAGTCCCTCCTGTAAGGGCTGGCGAGCCAGTTTGAGTCGCCGCATTCGGAAAGTGGCTATTATGATGCAAAGATTGGTCTAATTTTTCAAATACCGAATCTACCAATTCTTGTTCAACCCATCCTCCATTAAATACAGCCGGATATGATTGCTTTAGTAAGTCTTTCAATGAATCCTTAGAACGACCAACACCACCCCAATGCAAAAAGGGCAACCACCAGTGATGATTCAACGACTTTTTATTTTCGCTATCCCATGCGCCGGTATAATGATTGTCTAAATCTCCCAAATTTGCACTTGAAACGGGGCCATGACGATCAGCAGGGCGAGTCCACCATTCAGCCAACGGCGTGAACCGACCTTTCCATGAACGCAAAGCACGATCCCATGTAATTCCTGATTTTTCTTGTAATTTGTTAATCATGGCCTTTGTATTTGGAGAATCCTTGGACTCTTCGGCACTCATTTTTTGTAAAATGTCTCCAAACTCATCTCTATGTGCTGGTGTATTCCAATCAAGGCCAAACAAGTAAGACAGCATTCCAAATGAAGTCATAAATTCTTGTCTTTTTTCTTCAAGCCATTCGCCTTCATCCATAAATGCGCTTCTATTACGGTCTTTTTGGTATAAATCGTGCATAGACATAGGCGAGTTACCGTATTCCGGCGAATTCCGATGTAAATGTGATAAAGACTTTTCATGCAAAGCATGTTCTTTCAATAATTTACTGAATTCAATAAGGTGATGTGCGTATTCAGGTTCTCCATATTGCCCTCCATGCAGTAAAGGACAAGTGCCTGATTTCAAGCATAAAGGATGATGGTGGCCGTAAGGATTTGAAGCATCAGCCATCGGCCAGTCCTCCATCATATTTGTCGATACCTTAGTTTGACCCGCCATATACGGCGAACCAATAGTCATTGAGGCAACGCTCATAGGAGACTCCAAATCTCTCATTCTATACGGCTGATCTATTTTATCCTCAATCAATTGAGGCAAAATCATATCAAAAGAGTTTTCTGATTGTTTTGCTATTGAGATATATTCGCTAAAATCATAATCTGCGTCGAGCAAAGTTGCGATTACCGCATCAGTTCTTTTTCTCGATAAATCACTCATCTAAAACCCCCTCATAGGCGGTCATAGACTTTTTCAAGCATATCGGCAATTTCCGATACAATACCCATTTGGCCTTCACCGCTTGCTTTCTTTATATTGCCTAATGATTCTTCGATAGGTGCGCGATTAGGATGATTCTTGTTCACTCCGCCGTCATTTAGGTGCATGTGAAGCGAAGATGCTTTTGCATCGTATCCTGTTTGAGATACAGCAGGCATTTTATACACTTCGCTAATTGTAGTCTTTTTAGGTGTGTCCGTAATGGCGGGTCGCATTTGATTTGTCCCATATCCTTGAACACGGTCGCCGGTCTTTGCATTTACAAATTGAGGCACTTGGTTTTCTACGCTCTTTTCTTGTTCGTATTTGACAATGATTCCATGTTCGGCAAGAATTTGAGAAGTCAAATCATTTGATTTTTTCTTATCATAATGTCCTTCGCCCTCCATTATTTTCTTGTCGGTCTTTTGACCGGTTTTACATTCAACACATTTTCCTGAAGGCTCAAGGCCAGCAGGATCGGTTTTGCCGCATCCGTCGCAAATATATTGAGACTTTGACTCGCCTTTGATAAGAGCCGCTTCTAATTCACGGACATGAGCAAGCAAATCACCTTCGGGCGTATTTTTCATTGGGTCGAACCACTGTGGCATTATCCATTCACCTGCTTTTCTGCTTGTTTCCAATCCTCTAATTCCTCATAACGAGATTTAGTGAATAATTCGCCACTGCCTGAAAATGGGCCAGTGGATGAGGATAATTCCGAGCCAGCATCACGATTCAAAGGATCGTATGTTTCGTCGGCATGTGGTGTTGTTGATTTAATCCAGCCATAACGCTTCATTAGCGTTTCTGGGTCTTCAACGGCTTTTTGCATGACTGTGTTTTCTTTTTCCAACACATCAATGCGTTCTCGGAGGGTTCGCAATTCTTGAACCATCTCTTTGAGTAATTCTACTTGTTCTGTTTCATCACTCATTACATCACCCGCACTGAATTGCCGCATCGACGGCATTCGTAATATGGTTCAACGCCGCCGGTTGCTACTCTTGCTTTTTTTGTCATCGGAATATTACCGCAATTAGCGCAATCAACCCTGTTTGAATGTGGTCGTGGCATTAGAGACATCAAGCGTTCTTGTAATTGTTCGTCTGTCAATGTTTCTGTGAAGTCACTATCGTATGGTTCGCCAAATTCCCTATCGTCTTTTATCATAGACCATCCAGCATCTAAAGCCTTATTCAGCCCTTTGCTTTTTTTGTTTTTTGACCTAAGAGCCTTGAAATCATCGCCGCTAATTTTGCCATCGCCATCTGTATCAAGTTTCTTTTGATTGCCGGTCAATTCTTTATCGTCTGCCATTAGAAACCACCTGCTTGTGCGCCGCCTGCCATATCAGCAGGCATGTTTTGAGGCATTTGTTGTTGCATTGAAGCACCCATTGGGTCTGGTGCCATTCCGCCGCTTACAGGGCCAAGCGGTTGCATTTGAACAACGGAGGCGTGTTTAGCCTTAATCATCGAAAGCGGTTCCTTGATTGACAAAACCGCCATTTCAAGTTGCTTCATATCCATTTGTAGTCCTACAAGGGCTTGTTCTTGAACACCTGCTGAACGCTGATCGTCAAGCAAATGTGTAAGACTGTTCATTTTGCCGACTAAATCCGAGATGGTTCTATCAACTTCATTGAATAATCCGGCGATTGGTGCTGTGCTTACAGCAGTGGTAGGATCAACACCCATCATGGGTTCGGCCTTCTGTAACAAATGGCTACGGACTTCTAAAGCCCGCATACGATCCGCAATAGAAGGTGAACCTTGGTATGTCAATCAAACCACCCGATGAGGCGTATAAAATCCTGAAGAACGGCCAGCGCGACTTACGCCTTTAACAACTGCATTTTCAGTTCCGTTATAATCAGACGCTTTGTTGTTATATTGCGGGATTACACCAAGGAATTGAGTGTGTGCAAGGTTTGTTTCGGCTGTCTTTGTCAAAGAATCGTGAAGGTTCAAATCGTTCTTGAGATATGATAAAGCGTTCTCGGCATCAATCATGTGTTTGCCAATCATGCCTCGGTTGCCTTCTGAAATTGCTTTTTGCATGGCTTCTAAAGATGCCAACGCTCGTCGTGACATTGCATCCATTTTTTGTAGAATTTCTTGATTATCCGTCATACGCTTCAATACTCCCAATAGGTTTCACTTCATTAAACATTCGTCTTATCATCTGATAATCCGTTTCTTTTCAACGCTTCTTTGATTCTATGGTCGGACATTCGCTCTTCTGGCGTTTCAAACCGTCTTTTGTCCGTTTTTTTATTAACACCAGCCGGTGCGCCGTCGTTTCTCATCAAATGTTCAGGCGATTGTCCGAGGCTGTTTTTACCATCAGTGTTGTCGCTTATTGTCCTCAATGGCGGAATGCCTGTATGCGCCACGCTCGCTAATGAAGCATCAAGAGGCATAGAACCTCGGCTTACACTTAAATCACGGCGGCTTTTTTGAACCTGCCCGCCTTGTTGCTTTTGAGCCATTTGCGCGGCCTCCGCCTCTTGTTGTTTTTGTTGAATCTCTTCATCGGATGGTTGCCTGTAATCAAAGTGCAAAATCTCATCATCAACTCCATCACGGAGGTTTGCTTCAAAACCTGCTTGCTTCATTTGAATCATATTGCGAATCGCCATTTCATCTCGGCGCATTGTCATAATCTCATCCTCTTCTTCATGTGGACTCAAAACTAAATCCCATTCGGTGATTGAAAATGCTTCAAGCATTTGAGGGAATAAAACACGGTTGTATATTGATTGAGAATGTGAAATGGCCCTATTACTTACTACAATTTGCATACCTTCATTATTCAATCCCCCACCAGATACATCATTCATAAAGACATTTGAAACACCATAAAAAGCCGATATTCTTTGCCGAATATCGTCTTTCATAGGTATGTATTGTAATTCTTCTAAGGTATCCATCATTCGGACATATTCAATACCGCCTCGACCAGACTCGGTTTCGACACCAATTGTAGGAATATAATTTGGATCTCTCTCAAGATGTTCTTGAATGTTTCTTGCTGTTCTTTCAACGGTTTCAAGATTTGATGATTTAATCACCATTACGCCTCTCGGCATTCTTTTCTTTTGATACGCTGAATACACATAATTATCCATTGAAATCAAAGTGTTCACTTGTCGCCACATCGTAGCAACGGGGCTACGGCCATACAATTTAGAAGGCGACCATTTGCTAATGTGTATTACTTCACCCTCGGTATAGACTTGACCTTTTCCAACACCTGCCAAATTCATGTAATGAATAGGCACTACTGGCATACCTGTTTTGGGGCATTTAGCCTTTGAATCACTTGTCCTAAATGAGCGATCTACAAGGCTTGTATATTGACTACCGCCACGCACACCCCTCTTATCGGCTAAAATCCTCATAAAAATAGGGTCGGCTCTACTGATTTCTTTTACTCGGTAAAACATTGGCTTCTTTGATTTAGGGTCAATAAAGTATTCTTTTGTCAATACAATGTAAGCATCATCAACAATATCTAAGTCCATTTCAATTTCACGGAGTATTTCGATAAAGTCTTGGTGCATACGATTTTTAGTGCGGAATAAAGCATCGGCATAATCAATTTGAGAACGATCTGCTTTACGGACTTCGCCACCACACTTTGAACAAGTCTCTACTTGCTGTTGAAATTCTTCGGCGCATTGAACGCACTTCACTACAAACTTTGGCTTCCAACCCCACCCTTTACGGAATGTTTCAACATTAAGGTGATTGAGAATTGAGCGAAGCACCAGACATTCATACGCCGCCGCATACAGCGCAGGTATAGTTATGCCTTGAAGCAAAGCAGGTTCTTGTATTCCCGTTTGAAACAAAGGCATTGTCGGCATCGGTGTGCTATGCCGTTCCATATCCATTCCAATTGAAGAAAAGAGTCTTTCAATGCGCTTTTTATCTGCCAAATTAAATCACATCCGCCTTCAATTGTTCTTCGCTGATGTTCCACTTCTTGAGCAAAATTGTTTGTTTTTGGGGAGATGAATGATTGTATGTGAACAAGCGTATTGCCTGTTCTTCGCCTTCGATTGCTTTTTGAATTACAATCGCATCCTCCTTCTTATCATTCAAATGTTCAAAGGCTGAATCACAGGCTTTTTTGACTGCCAAATTACCTTCGATAACGATTGAAGACCCCTCCGCTTTAACAGCACTGACACCCATGACACTTTTAAGAGTATCAACATAAGACTCCGAATTGTTTGAAGAAAAAGGCAAAACTATTCTTGGCGTTCCTCTCGGATCTAATTCTGTTTTTCCTCCGGCCTCCCAAAGTCCAGCAATCAACCGGCCATAATCCTTCACTATCGCTCCCCCCCTTTCTACATCATAATACAATGATTTTTTGTCGGACTTTGAGCCTTTGCCAACAGCGTAAATGTCATACAAAAACCCATGACTTTTGATTAAACCCGCCAGTTCTGAAGTGCTTGCTAAAACCCCGCGTTCAACAATACCTCTTGAGTCAAGTATGCCGTTCTTTGCCAACAATACGGAGGCATCGCCCAATATGGTTTGTTCTCGATATGAAAGCCTTTCTGATTTGTCAATGCGGCTTCTCCATTCGCTGTAAGCAAGTTCTCTTTGCTCGTCATCGGTTGAATCCGACCATGACTTAATGAATCTTCTAAAGGGTATGTCAAAACGGGTATCATTACGATTAAGTGTTTCATAATCGCTATCAGTCAAAGGTAATTCCAAAACTAAATCGGGATTTACACCGCTAAAGTGTTTTAGAATTGACCGGCGTTCAAGGTGAATCAAAGGGGTGATAATCTCAATCATCTCTTTCTTTTCAGCCTTCAATAACAATCCAACCATCTCGCTACTTGTCATGCCAAAGTTATCGGAAAACCATGTTTTTCCTATTTCTTTGCCATCGAGTTCAGCACCGGGTTGCTCATTTGGATTTGAAGGATTATTAGGATTTTTAAATCCTTGAATGTTTGCGCCAGTCTTGGCTTGAGCCGCCGTTTCTTGTTGCTCTTGTTGCTTTGCCGAATCTGCTTCGACTTTTTGTTGAGCATTGTTTTGAGCCAACTCCAATTCTTTTTCCTTTTGCTTTACTTCTGGAGATTCGGCAGTGTTGAGAGAAGGGAGTATTTTCATTATTGCGTCATCCCAAGAATCAACGCCATACACAAATTCAATCCGTTCACGCATCAGCCCACCCCAACCTCTTTTGCCAAGACTCGGCATCAAGTATTATGATATTATCCCTAAATTCTTTCGTTGCTTGAACCGTCAATGCCAAAGCCATAACCATGTCATCATGCCCTCCAAGGCTTTCCATTCGCCCGTTATCAAGCATAGTAAATGTAGATAACTCATTGATTAGAGCATTCATGTGCCGTCGAGTCGCCCCTTCATCTTTGTAGGGCAAGAAAAGATGCTGTTGTTCAAAGTGTAATTGCAGGGTGTGAATCAACGCTTCTTTTTTCATACGAGTTGTATTAAACGGTTTTATCGGCAAGTCGCTAATTTCATTTAGAACTTGATTGAATGCCATTGCGAAGTTGTTTGTTTCCAATTCAATAATGACTGGACTAAAACGAGCATTCAATTCAATGATTTTGTCAATTTGAGAATTGAAATCCATGCCCTTTTCGTGATGAACATGAACAATGTGTTTTTTCCTATTTTCATCCATAGCAACAACCATCATACAGGTGTAATCCGCTTTTCGGTTTGCGCTAATTGCAGGATCCCAACCGATGTAATAGGAGTATTCACCGCCATCAATCGGATAATATGACAAGGCCAAAGTCTCATCCTTTGCTTTTTCTATGACTTCTTCAGGGAATAAACTCGCTTCGCTGGCAATCGGTTTGCATAGATATTCTCTTGTAAATGCAATAGAAGTCATTTCACTGCGCCGTGTATTCAGTGCATCAAGCGACCACCGTTCCTCCCAAAGAGGCTTACCAGTTTTTTCATCAATTGCTGGATATTCATTAACGCAATAACCATCTAATTTTTTCAATTCGGAATACAAATCTGTATAGGAAAAAGGTGTTCCAACAATACAAAGTTGAGCCGTGTGGTGGAGGACAGGCAACAATGCAGTGTAAAACCATGTTGAAATTGAACTAAGTTGAGTTTGTGCTTCGCTTGATAAAATGTCATCAAGAACTACGATTTGAGGGTGCGCCCCACGAACCGCTTTACCGACGGACATTGCTCGAATAGAGGATTTGTTTGTCATTTTGAATAGTTGCTTCGCCCACCCGCGAGCAGGCTTTAGATGAGCCAATGCAGGCGTAGTCATTATCAATTCATCCATTTTTGACATGTGATCGATAGATTGGTGTTGGCTGTGCGAAAAGAAAAGAACTTCGGTGCCGGGATTGTAAGCCATTTTCCAAAGCAAATAGCAACGGAAAAAAACAGATTTGCCATGATCACGACTGGCTATAACGCAGGTTTTTGTATTTTTTTCCGCATTATCATACCATTCGTTGTGAAAATGAGCCAACTGAAAACCGCAAATGTCTTCAAAAAAGAATTTGAAATCTCTACGCCCCATGTCGAAATCGACTTTAGCGGCAATATCGCTTAATCCAGACATAATAATCACTCAAGCATATTTGGAGGGAGGTTTGGCAATGCCGAGGTTTTGTCATTATATTCTTTTATACCGTATGGTGCTTGTAAATAAGTCAATAAATTCCTTTCACTATCTCCATCAAGGGCATCACTGCCACGAAGTTGCACACCCAAAGGAACCGAGTATCCCCCTGCTTTGTCTGTATTACCTGCCGAAATAGTTGCTGTTTCGTCTTGGTCTGGTTGAGTAAGTAATGATTGCATTAACTCTCTTAACATTCCTTTATCCATTCCGGTATCATTGACATTTACTATATCGCCGCCGGGAGAATCCTTTGCCGTTGCTGATTTAATCCTCGATGCCAATTCTTTAATTGACATTTCAACATTTTTGACTCCAAAATTTTCTCCTATATCCCCAAAAGTAGTCTCCAACAATTGATTCGCCATTGGTCTTCTTTTCGTCTTGTTTGCCATTAGTGGCTCATGAACATGAATTTGATGCAAACCTCTATTTACGCCGGGAACCCCAGTCATGTTCATTTCATACCCTAATTTCAACCCACCTTTAGGCAAAGCCGATGTTCGCGTTGGATCGTGATACAAAATTGGTCGGCCAAATTGAGGCTTAGGCAATTTAAGTGTTCCAAACGGGTTTCTATTTCTACTTTTTAGGCCAGTTGCGGCTAAAAATGCTTTGAAATCGCCGTCGTCTTTGTATGTTTTTCCATCAACATTCCAAGAATTAAGAGGGTGTTTTGCGGCATTGGCTTTCATTCCACTTAGCCCTGTATTGAAGTGCAAGAACCTATCGCTTCCAGTCGGTGCGGGCGGTTTCAACATTATAGGCATTCCCTTATTATTCATTAACTTATCACTGCCAAAGGAAAGTGGGGGGTCTTTAATCGCCAATAAGTCATCCAATGAAAGTTTTTCTGGTCGAGCAAAAGCCAGTGACATATGGCTTGGATTTAATGCTTGAGCGATACTTGGCCGACCTTCTCTATCTGTCAAGAAGTCTATATCCTCGGCTACCGGCCTAAGAAACCCAAAGTCCGATAGACTTAGTGATTTTTTAATTCCCGGTTTTTTACCTCGAAAAGTGCCATATTTGGGTTCGGTGTTCACCGCCCGTTCCTCAAAATACTGGTTCAACAACGAGCGTTCACTTTTTTTTTTAGGATTTTTAGGTTGTTTGCCACTGGCGACGGTCTTAGCGGTGGTTTTCTTAGCCGGTGCTTTCTTTGCCGGTGCTTCGCCGCCTATGCTGTCTTGAATTCTTTTCGGCAAACCCTTTGGGTTAAATTGCTTTACTGCATCAGGATTGTTTCTCAAGAAGTCAAGTGAAGCCTCGTTGCCTTGCATAGCCCCTTGTATGTGTTTGCTGTATTCCGTGTAAGGAACGCCGCCACTGGCAATATCCTTTTTTGCGGCTTGTGATACTTTCTCGCCTGTTGTAATCTCCGCCGCCGTTTCTTTCGCTGATGATTTTGCTTTAGGCAAACCTTCTGTTGGATTTTGCATTTTCTTTCGCTTTTTGGCTTGGACTTCTTGAAACATGGCTTGGGCTTTACCTGCCTTTGAATTGGGGTCGAGTCTTGTTTCTTCTTCTGTTGGTTCTTCTCCACTTCTTTTTGCCTTTTCGTTTTGCACTGTTGAGAACAAGGCTTTCGCCTCGTCTTCTTTACTTGGGGCTTTTGGTGCTTCAACCGGAGTATCGGCAACGGAGGTTCGCTGTTCTGTATCTTCTACCTTAACAGGTGTATCGGCAACGGAGGTTGGCGGTTCTGGTTCGCCCGGTTCAGCACCAAATTCATCTGTTAAATTGCGAACATCTCTATTGGCTTCACTAAATTGTTGATTTAATGCTTGATTGTAGCCGTCATTGACTGTGTTTGAAATTGTAGGCTCTTGCGAAGCAGGGGTAGCGATAGGTGCAGGTGCAGGTGGCGCAGGTGGTGGCGCAATCTCTTGTTCTACTGCATCCCAACCGGCTTGCATTGCTTCATTATTTGTTGGGTCATCGACCCCATCAGAAAGGTCAATTGCCTGTTCTACATTTTCGGTAGCAGTATCAATGGGATCGGCAGGGATTTGTTGAATTGGCTGTTGGCTCGTTGTTGAACCGGTATTTTGAGGAACGGGGATGGCTTGTTCGCCGCCACTCAATTTTGCTTTTGATTCTTCAAGAGAAGGTGTTTCTTCAAAAGCACCGACTTTACTCCTAAAGTCGGAGTATTCACCAAATTGTCTCGTTGCTTCTTCGGGGGTAATATCGCCCCTGTCAATTGCGGCTTGATAACTTTGTTTTGCATCGTTGTATCCACGATAAACCTTTCCTTTTCGGTCGCCTAAGTCTCTTTCAGGTGTTCTTTCGGGAACAACGGCGGGTGTTGGCACTGGCCCCAAATCAGGGGCTTGTTCTTGCCGACCGGGACTGAAAAAATTAAAACCTTGATTGCCCATTTCACCAGAACCAGCAGGTCGAGGATTTGGGGTTAATCCCTCCATACTGGCCTCAACATCTATGGCTTCGGCTCCTTCGGGCCTGCCCCACATTTGCCTTTCAGTTTTAGGTTCTGGCGGTGCTGATACGGTTGCTCTTTTTGGGCCTCCACTTGGAGGCGCAGGGCGAGTTGGAGTTGGAGTTGGAGTTGGAGGTGATGAAACGGTGCGCCGAGGTGCTGTTCTTCTACTTGGGGCGGCGGCTTTAGGGGCTTGGCTTTGTCGTTGGCGAATCATTTCCATTTGCCTTTGAGCATTGCTCGCCGTATTTTCAAGGCGTTGCCCTCGTTTTCTTTCACGGCCAGCCCTAAATGAATCACGAAGACCTTTTTCGACTTCGCCCCAAGCCGCATCAAATTCTTCCACGACGCAAAGCCCCCGTTGTATTTCTCATGCCAATGGATTTACGCATTAGCAACATCTTTGAAAGTTGTTGAAGTTGTTTGTTGCCTTGGTTTCTTTGATATGCGTTGTATAGCCCCCCTGCTATATTTGAAAGGCCCATTGTCGCAACGCCCAACAAAGGATTTGTTGCTAAACCGCCGCTTGTATTCGCTCGTCGTGTTGCATTAGCGACTTGAGCCGCTTTTGCTTGTTGCTGTGGAGTCATTTGTTGTTGCTGTTGCTGTTGCTGTGCTTGGCCGCCTCCACCCATGTAAAAATTTTGACTACCTATACCTTGATTTTGCGGTGCTGGTGCGGCTGGTGCTGGTGCGGCTGGTGCTGGTGCGGCTGGTGCGGCTGGTGCTGGTGCGGCTGGTGCGGCTGGTGCTTCAGGCACTTGAGGGACAACACCCTCTTCTTCGGGCTTTGGTTCTTCATTTGAAACCGTTTGGGTGCTTTCGATAATATTTCCATTTGCGTCGAGCGTATTTTCTGTTGTTTGTTGGTCGGGAACCTCGGTGCTACCGTTTGCGCCGGGAGATTGTTGGCCCATAGGAACAACGGGTGTTTTTTGGGCTGTTTCACCTGAAGTTTGATTTGCGACTCTTAGTGCATTTTGTTGGTTTTCCAAATTGACTCGATCTGACATTTCTTCTTTGGTTTCTCGGCCAACAGGCGTTTTTTGCGCCTCAAAATTTGCTACTTGGCCGCTACCCGCCGCTTGCCTTTGTTGTAATTTTTGGCGATTTAATTGTTGCTTGTTTCTTAACCGGCTATTGGCGGCTTGATTGTATCTTGCTTCGGCTGTATCGACCGCCTGCGAGCCAAAACGCCGATTTGAAAAACTTCTCGGCATTATTCTCCCCATCACACCAACGCCTTTAGCCCCATATTTTTCAATTGTATTTGGGTCGGCATCGGCAAGTCGGGCTTTTAGCGTAAGGTCATTCATTAAACATCACCTTGATTTTTTGAACATCGGAATGTTTCATTCCCCATGATTTAGCAAGCGAAGGCCAATCGCCTCGGCTTTCTACAATAGTGACTATATCAGACGGCGGCCTTTTCATACTGGCGGCAATCCTATTCACATCTGTATAGGAATGAATTGATAAATTGTTTTGTTGCGAATGAACTTCGGACTTCGCAATTTGGATTTGAACCTTCTCAAGAGCCTCACGAACCAATTCAACATCATTCAAATCCTCCGATTTATTGATGCCGGGTAGTAAGGTTTCATAACCATATCCAAGGCGTTCAATAAAATTGTTTAACATTGCCCCAATACGCCCCTGTTGCTTCGGAGGCGGGGGGGAGGGATAAGCGTTGTTATTTTGAACTGGCATTTGGGGTCGAGGCGGTATTGCTTGTTGAGATGGGCTTGGTGGCATACCGACAGCGTTATTTTGGCCGCCAAATGCTTGATTGGGATTGATGTTTGCTACGGGAGGTGAAGGAGGTGCAGGGGTTAATTGAGCAGGCGGCGCAGATACAACGGGTGCGTTTCTTTGAGGGGCAGGGGCAGGTGGCTCTCTTGGCGGTTCGGGGATAGAAGGTGCAACTACCGCAGGTGGCGCAGGTTGAGGTTGAGTTTCGACCGGCTTTTGTTCTTCAGGTTGCTGTGCCGATAATGGAGAGCCTTGAGGAACTTGCGCTTGTTCAATCCATTCTGGAGCGACACCATCTCTCATGTGCCAATTTCGCAAAGCCTCTCTAAATCTTTTGTTATATCCCCCGTCTAAGCGGTCTTCATTATAATACACTCTTTGAAAGAAGTCTTTTGCTTCTTGCTCGGACATTCCATGATGTGCAACCATATCACTAATTTGTTTTTTAGACCCGCCTTGTTTGTAATAATTGTTATTCCCTAAATGCTTCACCCATTTTGCATCGCGTGTTGGGCCAAGCCATTGATCCATACTGTCGGCAGGCGATTGAGGAATCACAGGTTGTTGTTCAAGTGTTTCAGGGCTATATCGAGCAGGGCCAAATTCACTATGCTGTAATCCCGAATGAACAGTAAAACGATTGTCTTGTCTTAATGCCCCACGCGCTAATTCGTATGGGTCGGCATTTGGGTCTGCACTGATACCTTGTTTAATGGTGTTGAAAAACCTTGAAAGCATTCGCCCGTCTTGTATATTGACTGTGTTTCTATGAACCAACGATGGTTTGATTTCGTCGCTGGTCTTTACTTTGATTCCTTGCTGTTGCCGCATCAAATCCAATCCTTCATGATATGGTCTTGAAAATGCTTCGGGTTGGCCAGTGTATGATGAACGGATTTGGGTAATCAGTTTGCCCGTAGTGTCGAAAACAGGAACCTTGTTGTTTTGGTCGCGCACTGAAATGCCGCCTTCGCGCCACCTTTGAGTCACCCTGCCTTCACTATCAAATGCAGGGGGGATGTATGACCCTTTCATTTGATTTGTCATTCCAATTGCCTTATTGATATGGGGCGCACCCAATGTCACTAAATGCTCAAACGCTTTTTGATACATTGGATTTTGCGGGCCTTCGTGAAACGCCCTTCGCACTTCATCTGGTGCTAATCCATGATCGTAAGCATACTTCGCCGCATCCGCTTCAACACCTGTGATGTCGTCATGCTCTAAAGGGTGAGGGGCTTGAGAAAGAATTTGACCTGCTTCGGCTGGATTATTTGATGACATCACCGCATCAATCAGTGTTTTAATATCGACCAAATGATAATTTTTGCGAATGATGTATCGGTCTGTATTGAAAACGGAATACATAGAATCACCGCTTTCCAGTCATCATATTTTGAGTAGTGTCACCAAAACGATAAGCGGCTCGTTCTTCATCATTTAATTTAGTTCCGCCATTTGGGTCTGTTCCAACCGATTCCGCCGATTCTCCCTTCTTTGCTTTTTCTTCAAGCACAGGCGGAGATTTTGTCAATTTGTCAATTTTTCTTTTCAAATCTCGCAATAGTGCTTTGAGATTAGAGATGTCGGCTTGAGTTATTTTCAATTTGTTGGCTTTAGCAAACAAGGGGTCGGCTGTTCCCAAAGGATCTCCAACGCCGCCAGCCATGAGTCTATCTCTCCTTGCCCCCGATGATGTATTTTGACCCATTTTTGGCACTTTAGGTAATTTTGTCCCTTGGCCTATTACTGTTCCTCTACTACTAATTCCGCGTGTATCGGCGTGGTGCGACAAACCGCGAGGCATAGCCCCCATCATTCTTCGGTTCTTTTCATAAGCCAATTTTCTTTGATAGGCCACAGGGTCGCGCAGGCGTAGAGGTAATTGTTCAGAACGGCCCGAACCAATAGAACGCATGGCATGGCTATGCACATTTGGATGAAATGCTTGAGCCTTTGATGAACGGCTTAGGTTTCTTTCAGAAGACTTTGCTCGACGCTTTGATTTTGACTTTGGTTCTCTTGAACCGCCACCTAATGATTTACGCTTACCTTTGCGCTTATTGGTTCGCTTGCGCTTTTTCTTTGACTTCTTTTCGTCTTCGTCTGATTCTTCGTCATCGGAATATCGGCGGCCTTTGTATTTGCGTTTGCCTTTGATAATATCGGTCAAAGGAACATACTCATCCTCGCTGGCAGTGAAATAGTCAATGTTTGAAGTATCTCCAAAATCGCCTCCTGTGTTCATATCGACTTCATCAAATGGCTTGAAACGAATAGATTTTGGAGTCTTTTTTGGTTTTATTCCATATTTACAAAGCATACAAAAGTCATTTGGATCATCAGGCATCATAACCATTGTTCCGCATTTAGAACATTTGCCGTCTTTGATTGCCTTGCCAATATCGGATTGATAACTGATTTGGCCCGTTGGACTTCTAATTGGCCCTGCGTTTGCACCTGCTGAAAGAGAACCGCCATTTGCCATTTGCCCCATATCGACTCCTAAGCCGGACTCCAACAAATGTTGCATTCCAGACATTTGAGGTGTTCTTTCAAGGACATCATCAATCTCTTGAGGTTTTAGAGAGATGTGCGGGATTGAAGCCGCCAATTCTCTCAAAGCCTTCTCTCTTCGTTCCTTTGGCGACATTTGACGAATACTTTCTTCATCCTCCGGCGTTTGGAGGGTGTGATGAGACAAACCATCATTGTCCTCATTAGGGTTAATGTCATAATCAACCATTTCTCGACCATTAAAGCCGCCTGTAAATTCTTGGGTTCTTGGAGTCCAAAGCCCAGAATCTCTCGGATTGCTAATTACCAATTCAAATCACTCCTTGCTTTTTTACGCAACATAGTGTAAGCGCGTTGAAGAATCAATGGCAAAGAAGCATACCAGCAAGACAACACAGGTGTTTGAGCGTATGACTTGGATAAAGGATTCATTGTAAGTGAAAAGTGATTAAACGCTTTGATTACTTCTAAATAATTTTCTAAATCATTAGGAGATTTTAGATTATTGAAATACATACGAAGCATCATCAAAGCACCATAGGCTTCTTGTTCAACGCCTTCTGTTCCTTCGACATCAAATGAAATCATTGCTTTAGACCATGCCTTAATTACAAAGTCTAAAGCATCGCAAAATTGTATTGCGTCTTCTATACTTTTTATTCCAAATTCGTGAAGGATGTCCGAGTATTCGGTATCCTTCAACATAAGTTGGTGAATGGTTTTACCTTTTGCGCCCCTCATTCAAGAACCCCCGCTTTAGCCAGTGCCGATCTCATTTCTCTCCATTCTTCAGGTGCTTTTTCTGAAAAGACTTGTTGAAGCACTTCAATGATTGAAACGGATTGTTGCTTATCCACATTTTCGGTCTTTTCCATCCAAACGGCCAAATCCTTCAATGTTTCACGGACTTCTTTATGCAATTTTATTGCAGTATCTAATTCCTTCAATTCAAAAATCTCATCTTCATCGGCTATGTCATTTTCTAATTTATCTAAAACCAATACAAATAAACGGTCTAAACGGTTCATGTTTGATTCAATCCTATTTAATGAATCGTGGGCTGAACGGATTGCTTTGGGCATAACTTCGACCTTTACCTCTTTTTGAATCAATGCTGTTCGGTGATTGTTCATATGCGTTGAAATTAGGCTTGAAGGAATATCCAGTTCTTCGGCAAAGTCATCAATGCCTGCTGTTTGATTTAGAATAGATTCCTCTATGATGCTTCTTTCTGGGTGAGTGCATAAAGGGCAATTTGAATTGCTGTTGTTATGATATTCACTTGAATGCCGCCTCATATGTCGATGAGTTGTTCCCTCCGCCCAACCTTGTTCACGGTCTAATTCCTCGGAGGAATAGACACCTGAATTGATGTTTTCCTCTAAAGTGTCTCTATCAGGATGCCCGCAGAACGAACAATTCTTTCTCGTCTGCCGACCCCCCACATAATGAGGGAGTCCTTTACTGCTTTTTATCCTTCTTATGAGTATTACAGTATTCTTCGCCCTTCAAAGGCGAAAGGCGACAAGGATTCCCGCTTTTTGTCAAGGCTTTACATGTCCTTTTTTTCTTTTTTAGCAACGCTTTAACATCATCCATATCAAAATCCCCATCCCCGTCTTGATCGAAACGAGTCAATAATGGACTATGAACTAAAGGCATACGGGGCGTAAATCGCCCGCCTCCCGAACCAAAGGAGGCACTACCGAAAGGATGCGTATTGACGAACAGCAATTGTAAAAGTGAGCATCAAGCCAAAAACACCAGCGAGCAACTCATTACTACCCATACTACTGCCTCTTGCCACCAAAACTGTGAAGCAACATAAGAAAAATGAAATAATAAAAATCATTGTTGCCGATTCCACCAACATTTTGTTTGGTGAAATAAATTGAACCGACATGTCGTATGGATTAAATTGTCCGTTTTCTTCTCTTTCTTCACTCATTTTAAAGCACCAAACCTGCACCTAATTTTGCCGCATTACCGTTTTGCATTTGATTACCAAGTGCCGAACCTAAAAGACTACCGAAGAATCCGGGTTGAGTTCCATTCATTCCACCTGTCATTTGATGAGCATTGAGCAACATTTGTTTTTGTTGAGCATTCTGTTGAATTGTCATCTGTGCCGATTGCTGGACTCTATTCATTGTCAAAGCAAGGTTTTCTGGCGAAAGCGTTGAAAGTTGCGAAGGCAATTTAGCCGTATCGAGAGTTAATGCACCAGTATCCTTGTCTAAAGTGAATGTTGCTTGGCTTAGAAACTCCTTCAAAGAAAGACGGACAACCTCGCCCATCAATTCAATAAGAGTCGGCAAATTATGAGATGCCAAGAACACAGCCATTGGGTCATGTAATTCAAGCATACGGGCTAAAGCAATAATCGGATCATTTGCCATTTGTTGCATCATTGGGTTTTGTTGTTGTTGCATCATTCCCATTGCGCCCATACCTTGCATACCATTATAACCATTCATTTGCGTTTGTTGCGGCGTTCCGAATTGTTGCGTCGGTGTTGTATCCTTGCTAAACCATCCCATATATATCACTCATTATTGCTGTTGCCCTGTTTGGGGCAGTTCGTTCATATTCATTTGATTTGCGGTCAAACTTTGATTTGCTACAAAATTACTTTGCATCAAATTTTGTTCTGTTTGTAAAATCCTCAAATCGAATGAAACTGTGACGAAATCAACTATACCGCTAATGGGGTTTTCGTATTGCATAATTTTAATGCCCTTGCTATGTTCGGCATCGGTGTGAATCATTTTGAAAAATTGTTCGTATTTTAGAATAGATTCAGGAGTGCTTCTGTTATCGGTTGATTTGAACCCTCTTGTCAATGCCCCCATTCCGGTGACTTTCATAAATTTGGTTCCTTTACTTACTTTTCTTGAAGCAAAGCCATCCTCGGAAAATTCTTGTTCATCCAGCAATGACCTTAGCGTATGAAATATATGTAAATGGGCGGGACAATATGTGCTGTTCATTTCATCACCATGATCAGCGTGTGTTCTTGCATGTGGCTTAACCGTCTTTCCAGTGTCCTCGTTAAACCAATAAATGTCGGCTAAAGAAAGGCCAGTTTTTTCATCTACAATGTGTGCATAGGCATTATCTCCTTCAAGAAATCTGCGAATATCAACGCCGCAACAAGCACACTCATGCGGGGCATTGTATCTGTAAATTTTGAACAATCCAAGATTATAATTTGGGGGCCGCAATGCTTTACGCAGTATTTTAATATTCTTTTTGCGAGCCTTTTTTGGGTTTTTAGGATTTGACTTTAATTTTAATTCGACGGTCGGAATGACTGCTTCATCATCTAACCCTTGAGAACCAGCACTTGCCATTTCAGCCCGTTGTTGAGACTTTAACAATTCAAATGCAATGCCTGTGTTTAACGACAATGCCCGTAATTGTTCGTCAGTTACATTACTCAAAGAGACATTGCCGCCTCCCAAGAAACCGTTAAACGCCATCAACCCTGCCATAACTGTCATACTCTTAAACCCTCCCCAGAATCAAAAGTCGGCAATTAAATTGGTAAATACTTTCCCTACATTGATGCCATGTTGAGCCGATACAGCCAAGACTTCAGCACGAATACCTGCTTTTCTTAATCTCTTTAAGCCATCCCTATACGGTAAAGCAATTGGATGCTCACGCAACAAATTATGTTCTAATAGTTTAATTGCCAATGGATCCCACCAAACATCCATTTTGTTAATCATCAAACAAAATACTTTTGGCGTATATTTTTTCGATTTACGCTTTGCGTGTCGGCTGATTTGTTTAGTAACTGATTTTTTCGTAATGTTGTCAATTAAGTAATTGAAACCAGAGACAGAATCCAAAGTAAATTGTAATGAAGACAATGAACGGTGGTCTATCATGTAAATCACTAATTCTACATTCCGCCCAAACATATCTTCAACCCACATATTGCGAAATTGAGACTGGCCCGCTATATCTGTTGTAGATACAATCTTTTTCTCGCTTTGCCATCGTATTTGTTTTCTTGAAACCTTTGGCATAGAGTGACCGAGCGCATCATAGGATTTGGCATGTGTCGTGCGGAAAGCATCAGGTATGGGGTCTATATCTCCGGGAACTGTCAAATACTGGTCGAGGGTTGTTTTTCCCGTCATACTCGGCCCGTAAATGCCCACGCGATAAGGTTTTAAAATTCGGTAGAGCGAATGAACGGCTGAAAATCCAGCCATAAACATGTGGCCCGCTACAAGGGCCGACATTCATTCACCCAACCAAATCTCTCATCCATCTCCATATTTCGGAGGGGGTTGCGCCTAATGCCTCCAATCCAATCAATACTGCAAATGTAAGCGCAATGCCTCCAAATAAGGCAACAAAAGTGCGAACCCATCCAGCAACCCTCTCCATTTTTCGGTCATATGCGTTTTCAGCAAGTATTTGCGACATAGCCTCGGCTTGCCTTTCGTTTTGGGTCGTAAAAGGCCACATTTAACCCTCACCCTTGCTTTTTGCTTTCTTCATTTGTTTGTTGTTGCTCATTAGGTATGTATCCAAATTGAGCGAATGACTGTGGAGGCTTTTGGCCCCCATTAGCCCAATACTGTTGTTTTTGGGCGCGGCGTTGTTGTAGCCGCATTTGAGAACGCATCCACTTTTCGTTTTGATTTTCGCGAGTGAATTCGGCCCGCATTGCCAAAGAATCTCTTACGCCGCCTACATGAAACAAAACCATTGAAGCGCATAGAAAACCAAAAGTAATTAACCCATATTGAAGACCCATTTGAGCCGGTGTTGCGTCTGGCAAATACCATCCTAAATGTGAAATTGTCACTCCCACCGCAACTAATAATGCCTGCCATAATAGCATGGCAATTAAATTAACATCAATTCTGTTATTGTCTCCGCTTAGATGGGGAGGAATTTGATACATCCCCATTTGTTGTTTTTCTTCACTGTTCATCTTCATTCACCTTTTTCAGTTTCTTCGTATTAAAATATAAGTCGATTATGTGATTAACAAAAGAAGATTTTGATTCTCTACCTCTTTCCTCTTCCATTTTTGCGAAAAGATCGTCTCGCATTACGACTGATACATGATGCCCCATAACACCTGTCATACATAACACCCTTATGAGCGTTGTGATTAAGAAGTAGTGGCACATGTGCTGATGCAATGCCGACCCCAAATATGCGAACAGCAACCTCAATTATGCGCTCTTATAAGGCCGCATTATCCGCTTCAACGGATAACCCTACTGCTTTAACTGCGTGGGTCGAAAGAGAAGCAGGCGAACATTCAAGAGCGCGTGATTTCGACCAAGAAACAGCAATTGCTTTACTCTCTTACATGCAACACCCCCTTTACCCATCATCAAGTCTTTCAACCGAAGAAGCGTCGTGGGTTCAATTGATGGCGACGGCGGAACAAACATTACAATCTGAAAGCACATGGTCGAGCAATCAAATACAACAGCATCATAATACTGTCTTTGTCCGTATATTTTCATCCGATGTTTCTTGGATTCAACAATGGACTCAAGCAAATGGAGATCCCTTGCATCCTAATTCATATTTGTTAAATGATTTGATTAACGATTACATTAGCGAATCTGGTTCTACTCAAGCACACATGCGCCATCAAACATGAGAGCGTTTTTATATAAGTGATACAACCGGAAATCGGGGCCGAGGTTTTTTTCCACTATTCTTCGCTATCATAAAGTGTGTCTAACTCAACATTTCTCCGTATGTTTTACCTATACGGCCCCACCCTTTTCATCGACCAGTCCATCGGCGTAGGCTGTTATTTAAGCGATTCAAAATTTGATTGCCGACTGCTTCTGTGACGACGGGGGCAACAACATTGCCAAGCATAGTGCCAATGTTCTTGTCTTGAGGATTATTCATGTCGCCAACCATCGACATATCGCGACGAGGATCCATCGTATTATACAAAAGGCGTTCGGGAACAGTCATAAATCGAGAATCCGTAAGAGCCAGTGGGTGATGTGTTTGCGACCATCCCGTTTCATCTAAAGGCTTCAAGTGATACAAAGAGCGAGAGATTTTGCCGCCTTCGGGCCGAACCATTCTACCACCGACATTTACCGGTTCCGCCCATGTTTTTTTATCCCTTGTCAATCCTTCAGGCCAAGTCGCACCACGATTACCCGGCATCCATGTTCCTCCATCAGCAAGGGTTGGTGTATTCATTAAAAAGTCGCGAGCCTCTGAACCTAATTGGCCTTTAGACGATAACAAATTGATTCGGTCGGCTCTCGCCTCGCTTGCATCCTCCCAATCGTCTTTCAACCAAGGCATAAGGTCATCAATCGAGCGTTTTTTGGTTGTTGGTTTTGGTGAATCCCAACCAGTTCCAAAGAATGCTCTCCGTCGAGTTTGAGGTGCGCCAAAGTCGGCGGCGGCCAAATTAGGCATACCCATTGCGGTTCTAAACCACTTATCCGGTGCATTCCATTCGCCTCTCCTTTGAGCCGCCAAATTTTCGTCTTTTGGGCTTAAGAATGGTTTTTTGACATTGGGCGATTGCTCTACTACTACGCTTACATTGTCTTTGCCAACAAGCCTTCTTAACTCATTAGCCGTATCTTGTATTCCGCCCATGTGTTGCATTGACGCTACTTGATTTTTCTTTTTGGATGAACGCGCACCAGACAATTCTTGACAAAACGGTGAAGCGTGGTAAAGAATGTGTTTGCCATCGGCCAAATCAGCATAGCGTTTAGCGCGAGCATGAGGCATTCCTTCTTCTTCGCCCATCAAATCAAGAACCGTATGTTCAGTATCCATATCTGTATTAAACGCCGCATTAGCAAGCAAAGCCTCTTTCCAATTATCAACAGACGAAAGAGTTTCTATGCCTGCCCTGCGGTATCCTTCTTCTGAACCACCAGCACCGGCATATTCTATCATTGCGGCAACATCATCACGGAGAGGTTTTTGATTCTCACCATAATTTTCTATGAACACATCGGCTATGTTTCTTGCATTTGCCCTATTCCATAACTCTTTATCATAGGCCGCTTTGGTTTTTGCCTTAGCAATTTCCCATGCTTCATCAAAAGCATGTTCGCCGGACATAACCCGACGATGATGCCCGCACTATTCTAAGTTTTCATTGAAGAGGCGAGTCAATGTCCTTATCGCCCATACTCCATCGAAGGGCTTTGACAACGCCCTCTAATCCTTTAATTTGACGGATATGATGTATTTTTTCTTTTCTCGACAAAACCTCGGACTGTAATATAGTTAAGTGTTTATTTTTCTTAGATTCGGCCTTTTCAATCATCTCATAGATTGAATCCCAAGACCGTTCATAGGTGAAGTGGCCCGCAAGCATTGGTCGGGCGGCGATACATCTATTCTTTAGGGTTTCGCAAACCAGACCAGCACATTTGGTCTAATTCCTCTTGACTGGCAAATACAAGAAAAGGTGTATCGTCATCCATTGGCATTAGCCATACAAATAAAAATCCAGCGATAAAAGCAATTCCAAAAAGCGTCAAAAGTCCGACCATGATAAGCGGAGGGCGGTGTAAAAAATAAACCTTACCTAAATTACATATCTCGACGGATTTCAGGGAATGATATTGACGAACCAATAAAACGGCCCTTCTTAGATGATTCTTCTAATTCGGAGATTAACTGCCGAATTGTTTGGTCGAGATCCGATTGATAACCGAAATAGCGTTTTGGCACATTCTTTTGCTCATGTATTGCATCTTGAAGAATGCGCTCGATTTGTTCTTTAGGTATCATGCCGCCTCTTGTATCCTCTACAAATGGCGTTTTAGAACCATAATCAAATATCAACCCTTCTTCTGATACATTGCCCGCATACCGGTCGTTTAATTCATCACCAAAAGAATCCCCATACCCCACCAATCCCCCAAATGTATCTAATTTAGGTGGTTCGCCAGTGTCCTCAAGCACTTCATCATACTCTTCTAAGAAGTCCTCGGCATCTGAAGGAACATCTTCAAGCCCAAGCAAATGCGCCATTTGTAATGACATCGGCTCAATGTAAGGGTTATACTCTCGCATATCCCGTTGCACTAAATCCAAAGAACCTTTTGAGTTGAAAAGAGAATAAGGCAATACTGGTTGAGAACGGCCCAATACTTTACTCCAATATGCTTCGATTGGTGAACGGGTGACACCTTCTGGGCCGTCATATACTTCATTCCGATTAACACGGTCTGGTCGGCCATCTCGCGACAAAGGCACTTTGGCAACATAAGCACCCTCTCTCATTTGGGTTTGAGGGATTGAATAGACTTTATGTTCTATTCCCCTGCCGATTTCGACTGGCACTTTACCAATGTATTCTTCGTCTTCTGTTTCTTCATTGTAGCGATACCTTGAACCGTCGCTAAGATCAACAAAATCTCCGTTATCGAGCAAACGGACACCACCCTCTTCAAAACCATCTTCAACATCTGGATTTTTAGCCATTAGCCGTTTGAAATTATTGTAAGCCTGTTCATCAAATGATGCCTTTTCAATATCTCCTTGCTCTAAAATCTCCCAAGGGTTGATTTGTTGCCACATCTCTTTATGTCGTTTTCCCATCAGTTCACCCAAACCATCAGGCCAAGGCAAACCACCAAGTTCGGCATCAACCATTCCTTCTGCTGGATCATCATCGTAATGATACCCATAAGGCGAATTTTCCAACCAATGCAAATAGGAAATTGCATCATCCTTGTTCTCAATAGGATAACGGGCGATTTGGTGTGAAGAATGCTGGCCCATTTTAAGAATGCGCCATGCTCGGTCAAAGGCGGTCATTCAGACCACCACACAGGTTTCATTTCATCACTACCAATTCTTGTTTTGAAATACTCACCATCAGGAGACACTCGGACATTTGCTCTTTCTGATGCACTGTTTAACGCCCCCCTATCAACCATTTTATTCCAAAATTCTTTTGAGTCATCAATCGCTCTTGTTGCATGAGCATGAGGTTCAAGCCCTTCATCCTCTAATCGGTTTGACAATTCCTCAATCATCTCTCTCAAGTATTTTTCAGCATTACCTTGACCTCTTTTTGGAGTAGCGACTTCAAAATGATGAATACGAATCATGCCAGTGTCATAATTGGTTTGGGCTGAACCTCTTGCCATATTGTCTTTAGAAACCCAAAAGGTTTCACCCATGCCCCCATAGTTGGCATTTTCATGTGAACCCTGTAAAGGTGTTCGCATTATGTCTGGATATAAATGGTTAAATTCATTTTGTTCTATTTCCTCCGTAATCGGCATATCCCATTCAACCGTATTTGTTCTTGGATCATACGACTCCCAATCATAAAGCGGGGCTTTCACCACATCCCACGCTCGGTCAAATGCGGTCATCGGCCATCCTCCTTTTCGGGTATTTTGGCATTTGGCCGTGTCAATTCTTTACTACGGATTTTGTTTTCCGCATCCTCCATAGACATTCCCGCAACCGTTTTTCTATTTGAGCGCGTTTCACCAATTGCTGATTGAATTGCATGGCGCAATTTCATATCTGGGTCGGCCTCCCAATTTTCTTTTCGCTTTTGTTGATCTCTCTCTATCCGCATTGCGTTTTCAACAGAACCGGGTTCATACCTTCGCTTGGAGTTCTTTTCTCGTTGTTTTAACCGTGATGCTTCATTGGCCCAATAATGGACTATGCCGACGCTCACTGGCTTGCCTTCTTCATTTAACAATCGAGCAATCCCCGCTTGGCTCATGCCTTGAGCAGTTAAGGCTTGGATTCGCTCGACATCCTCATTAGTCACAGCATACCTTCTATCACGCGCTGGCATTTTCAACACATCCCATGCTCGTTCAAAGGCGGTCATTCAAAATCACGCATCCTTTCTTCATACGCCCTAAAATCCACTTCGGTTGCTGAACCATCAAAAGGGTTGATTTCGTTTTTGTCTTGCCGTATTGCGTCTTGTAAATTAAATGGCTTACCATCTCCGAATAAACCTGCCATCTCCATTGCATCAGTTATTCGCTCATCTACAAAAGGATGAATGCAACGGCTACAATGATTCGGAATGCCTTCAACAATGTTGTTGATTTCATTTTGACATTGTTTGCATTGAGAAGGAAAATTTACGCTTGGGTCTGGGTCAAGCGGCCCATCATCATTCATTGAAGCCAAATGTCTGTTCATCTCGGCAATCTCTTGTATCTCCTTTTTAGAGAAGAAACGGCGATGCCCTGTGTGCATTTTCAACAGATTCCATGCTCGTTCAAAGGCGGTCATAGGTCATCCCTCACAGGCCATGTTTCATTATTTCTCCACATATTTTTGGCTGATTGAATTTGTTCAGTTGAAGGATACAAGCGGGTGTTTTGATTTTCACGCATCAAATATGCAATCGCATCATAGAGGGCAGGGGCATAACCCCTCCCCCTTAACCCCTCTCTTGTTTCAGTCCAATCGGGATATGCGATATTATCCCCTACCCAACCTATACTTGTTATTGACTTGCGGTGGTCGGGTTCTGGTGAATACAATTCTCCATCATCATTAACGAACCTATCATCATCACCGTAGTAACTCAATTTGCCTCGTTCTATTCCTTCGCCTATTTGACCTTTATAAGACCGCATTTTATCACCAAACATATTTAATCGCTCAATGTAATCAATGAGCATAGGTTCAATTTCATTTGTTTCAGGATCTTGAAATAACGCTCTCCATGAACGATTGGGCTTCTGTGATACATCTTGGCGGGGTTCAGTTGAATACAATGAGCCGGGAACAATAGGCATCTTCACCAAAGCCCATGCTCGGTCGAAGGCGGTCATTCATCTCCCCTCCGCAAACGAGAAATGAATGGCCTCAAATCCCCGCCTTTAACATTGCCGAGCGTAGTGGCAAGCGAATCCCAATCTATTTCATTCCCTTCGTCATATTGTATTGAAAGAGAGTCATACAATTCAGAATCCTCCATGTCCTCTTTGTAATCGTTATCAACATACATCCCCTCCCAATTTCTAAAAGCGTCTTTCATGTCAAATATGCGTTCAAATTCTTTTTTAGGGATTTCGCCGCCTGCCATAAAATCTCCATCATCGTTTTTGTTTCGTGTTACAATTCTTTCGATAATCCGAGCCATTTCTTCATTTGGCATTTTAACTGGATTGAACGAGGGGAGTATGTTTTCTTTGTCTTCAAAAGCGACCCTTCTTCGATCCACCGCGCCCGAAGCATCTCCAAGACCAACATAATCCATATCCAATGGCAAGTTTATTCTTTCTTGAGGCGCATTAACTGAATACAATTCGGGAATGTGAACATTAGGATCGACCCAAGGTTCATCATCGTAATCATCTCTTCGACCGAAAAGAGCGTATGCAACCGCTTTGTCTTTATGGGGAGTCCAAAAGCCAGTGTCTTTTTCCCCATGTCTTCTACCTTGATACAATTTATCCGCCTTTAACCCTCGATTGACAAAAGGCATTTTTATCAAATCCCATGCTCGGTCAAAGGCGGTCATCATAAGACCCCCTTCTTACTTGTGGATGAAAACGCATCAACATCCGAGCCAATTGAGTGACAGGCATGGCGAATTGTCCTTTATCTCTTGTTGCCATGATTGCTTCGGTTATGTGCGGTGCATACTCGTCTTTCGCTGGATTGTCATAAAATTCACCTATTTTCGCCATAGCCTCATGTGTATCTTCGTGTGCAGTAGTTTCCAGAACCTTTTCTGCGATTTCTTGTTCACTGCCAAGTTGTTCAACGAATGGTAAATTCACATGAGAAGTCGTTGCCCCTAAATTTTTCAAATCCACCATGCTATACCCTGCGGGTCTTTCTCCGTCAATTTGGTTCATTTCATTGTCTTTTTTAGGAAATAACTTCCATTCGTTTTTGAGCAAAGCCCACGCTCGGTCGAAGGCGGTCATTGTCCTCCCTCCGGCTTCTTTCTTTCTTCGTTTTCCCAATGAATGCGCTCATAATACGCATTGCGCCTCGCTGTTTCTTGTTCAGGCGTTTCATCCTTGTGCTTGTAGTTATCACCTACGGCTGGCCCTTCGGGGTCATGGACTGAATACGATCCACAGTTCGGACATTTACGCCCACGCCCTTGATGCCAACCTACAAAATCTGTTGTTGCACCCGTATGGCCGCATGAAAAGCATTCCAAAACATCTGCCCCAAGGCCCATCGAAAGTTCTTCTACAATTTGGGCGACGGGGTTATTAAATTTTGAATTGTCAATAAATTCATCATCATTTGAATCATCATCAATGGACTTCATCAATTCCCAAGCGGTATCAAATGCGGTCATTCATACCCCTCCAATTTTGCTTTTTGCTTTATCGCTTCTCGCAATTCATCTCTATATTTGTCATACGACTCAAGGTGTTCCATCGGCCTAAATCGAAGCCATTCCTTTATTTTGCTTGGACTAATTTCTTGGTTTGTCCGATAAGAACCTCTAAAATTACCGTCATTCATCAAGTCCTCAACAACATCAATATCATCATCCACTTCATAAATAATTGGGGAATGCCGACTCGCGCCAGCGTTATTATTTGAAGAAAGGGCATAAGCCATAGTCGCTCTTGGATTATCCTTAGAAAACCAAATCCAATCTTCATCGGGATCAAAATCATCAAAATCTAAATCATGTTCTTCAAGCCATGCGTTTAAGTCATCAAGAGAATGTTGTTCAAGCAAACTCATGTTGTTGCTTGGATCAATGCCTTGTTCTTTGATGTCCTCGTCGTATTTTGATGATGTGCCGTGAAAATAGGGCATTTTCATCAAAGCCCAAGCGGTATCAAATGCGCTCATGCCTGCCACCTCTCTCCAAACGCTTGAAGCCAAGGGGCGTTCTCTTCGTCTTTGAAATAATCGGGATTGCTGGTAATGGTGCGGGCCAATTGGTTAATGTCCTTGGTGCTACGCAAATTGCCAGTGACAAGCGGTTCGGTGTCCTTCAATTTGAATTCGGCGTGATTAGAAGAGAAACCCCGCCGGTCTGGTTCAACAAACGATTCAGCCCTTGGCCCTAAATACCGAGCCATTTTCCGATTCATAGATGTTGCTTCAGGAGTCGCACTGCCGCTTAATCCTCCAACATCTTGCATAGCGAGTAATTTAGCGGCCATTCCTAATTCATTACCTTCAAAACCGGGAACCACGCCCAAAGAAAGGTTTGGCCGTCGCAAAGTGTTTATCATCGAACCTGCTACGGGAACCAATTTATCAGTCGTTGATTCTAAGGCTTGTTGGACTACTGGCAACATTTGGTCGCGATAATTTGCATAAATCTCTCGTTGAGGTATGTTTTTTGATTCATTTGGCAAACCGGATCGACCGCCTAAATTCGAACCTATTATCATTGGATAAAAGGGCAGTTCAGGTTTGCCGCCCCTGTCCCAACGGCCAGAACCAAAAGCCATCATCATTGTATCAACCGCATCGTCAAACTTTTCTTTACGCTGTCGCCAGTGTCGGTCTTGAGATGCCCGCATACGATTTTTTATTCCCGTTGGTTTTCCAAGGAGATCTAATGCGAGATCGGTGGGTAGCATTATGTTGTATTTGAAACGCTCATCGCCGTATCGCCCTCTTTTACCTAAAGCGTAATCAATTAAAGCAGTATTTGTATCGTCATCAAAGCCATCTGGATCCATGAATCGAATGCCATGCAAATGAACCTCGCCTTGGTCGATTAGGTCTTGAAAACCTTTAGCGAGGTGATCCCAAGCCGCTTCAAACGCATCCTCGGAGGCATAAAAGTCCATGTTATCTCCAAAAGTGGATTTTGCTTCACACATATCCCATTCTTCAAGAATGCGCTTGCCGAGGTAATGTTCGGAGGTTGGGCCTAATCCCCCACCTCTTTTCACATTTGAATTATAAAATCTACCCGGTCGGCCCCCTGCAAATTGTTCAATGGCATCACGGAATTCTTCGCATGACATTTCTTCATACATTTGGTAAATTTCATCATGCACATCACTGGGTTGTTCACCAAAAATATCACGCAATCCCTCAATCCACTTATTTTTCGCATTGATGCAACACGCATCCCCGCCCATATCGGCTTGAAGACTTTCCTCTTCTGTCCTCGGTATTTCCTCCAACAAGTCGCCAAAGAACATATTGCGGGGTTTCGCAATAGGAATCCCAGTAAAGTCAATACGGCGACCCAATGCAAAACCCTCATTCGTTTTTCATCAATTGCCAAACAGTATCCACTGCCATTTTATGTCCTTTGTTGGCTTGATTTGGATTGTTGGGGTCTTTTTTGCCTGCAATCATCCCGCCAACAGCATTACCCACTGCACTTTGAACTTTAGGATTCTTGGCCGCACCCATAGCAACCCTGCCTGCACCTGCAAGTAGCGGAGCCATTTTTTCATCCGACTTCTCATCAGATCTTAAAAAGAAAGAGGGGTCATCGAGCATTTCAACTTCATCAACCCGTAATTGGCTACCATCATTAGCGTCTTCTAAAGAAGCATCTGCTTTTGCCATCTCTATTGCTTCTTCTTCATCATACGCTCCGACTGTTTTAGTCCAGAAAATAGTCTGTGAAAGTTCTACTCTAAATTGGGGCATGTTTGACGCAGGGCATTGCTTAACTTAATCCTTGTTGTCTTGTCGCGCCAAAACACCATCCCTCCACTCTTCGTATTCACGCACCTTTTCAGGACTCCTATACGCATCGGGGTTTTCATCAAAGAATTTAGCCATGCCGTATGAAAGTTCACGCATCAATTGGTGGTTATCCGTCAAAGTTCCTCCATATTCGGCTACCCTCTTTCTCCAATTCAAATCATGGGGGTCTTCATAAATCGAAGCAAGCGATTCTTGCATCAATTGGTTTCGATTGAAATTTTCAAATCCGCCTCGCCCACCGGAATAATTGTATTTTTTCTCATCCTCTTTTTGCCAATCTTCTTCTTCGGCTTGTTGCGTAGTGTGTCCGACCTCATGGTTAATTAGTTCAATGATTCTTTCTATTATATCCAAATCGCTTACTGGCGGTGCTTTAGGTCGTGGTTTCGCAAAACGCCCATACTTTCGTCGTGGCGGCAATTTTTTATACCTCTCCATTGCCTCTTTGCCCTCGTCACTACTTTCCCATTTTTTATTAGCCTCATCTCTTACATTTTTGTATGCGACTGGCAGGTTATACAAGACTCTACCCGGCCCTCGTTTTGGTTTGTCGTAATCCTTTATCGGGTGGTCTGTAATCCAATTGCCGTCATCATCATAATATGGTGAGTAATACTTTGGGCGGCCCATCCAATCAACAGCATCCTCCACTCCATAATCGGTGTTGGCTTGACCGCCAATGTTGTAAGCCCATGCCGCATTTGAACGGATTCTTTCACTGTCTTGTTCTCTTGCCTCCGCCAATGATTCAGGCACAGGGTCGTTATACAGCCATGCCAATTTACGGCTCAAGTCCATATATCGGTCATGTTGTTCAAGAGTCATTGGTGTCATCTCGTCGCGGGTGGGTATATTGCGCCCGCCCACATAAAAGTCTTGATCGGCTTTTACAAAGCCCCAAGCGGTGTCAAAGGCGGTCAATTCAGGAGTCATCATAATCTGGCCTCCAATTCCACACGCTCATCCGGTAATCATCTATTTCATCTCGCCTTGCTATATCAGATTCCCTGCCCTCTTTCTTTTTCTCCGGCGACAGACTTACTCCATAATCTTCCCCCCAATCAAAGGGGGGTCTTATCTTAGGTTTTGGGCCTTGATCAAATACTGAAATGTGCTTAGGATCTATGCGGTGTGGGTGTTTGTGCGTTATGTAATCCACATCACCAAACGCTTTTCGCCTATTATGTGGCACACTATCTACGCCTTCATCGGAAATATGGAGAACCACAGGTCGGCTGAAACCCGATTGCCTGTAATCATCATCAGCAAAACCTTCATTTTTAGGTCTTACTCCCATTTTTCGTGCATGTCGCAAAGCCTCCTTTGGGTCGTTTGTCATCCAGAATTGGGCTGGCCCTCTAAATGTAGGTCGTTTATCCCTAAACGCTCTTGTTCCGTGTCGGAGAATCTTCTTAGCGGCCTCTTCGTTTGTTCCGTGATAGGGCATTTTGAGCAAGTCCCAAGCGGTGTCGAAGGCCGTCATACGGTTGGCCTCCAATAAATACTTTCAGGATAATGTGTGACAATATGGTAATTGTCGGTATGAAGGTCTGAATGAGGGGGCATACGACTGCCTAATTGTAAATTTTCCCACATTGCTTTTGCCGCAGGGGATTGAACATGAAACGGGTATAATTTGCCTTTAAAGTCCGATTGCTGTAAAAGGTGTGCCACAAGGTCATACATAGCGGTTGCGTAACCCCTTTGTCGGTATTCTTCACTCACATGAGGGTGAAGGTTGGCGTGAGTGTCTCGCTCTCCAATTATCACGCCGCCTGTGTCTATGTCTGCTCTTGACCTTGGATTATTCTTATCTCCAATTTGGATATATTGATTGCTACCAGCCTTTGTTGAAAAAATAGGTAATCGCTCTCCACTTTTAGGGTCATCGAAGTAGGCAATTGGCTTTGATTCGGTCGGATTCTTTGTAGAGTAAGGATTTATCTCTTCGACATTCTTAAAATCGTAATCTATCGAACCCACATCCAACGGGGCTTTCATTAAGTCCCAAGCGGTTTCAAAGGCGGTCATACCCAATCATCCTCAGAATATCCAGCCTCGATAGCGGCCTCTCGTTGCCAATCCTCTAAATCATTCCATTCGCCAATCGCATCAACCATTCTATCATCGTAGCCAAGTAATTCTATGAAATCGTCATATTCGGCGGTTCTAAATACACCACCACCATCCATTTCATAACTTGGTGGTTTTGGGTTGAACCTCTCAAGTGATTCATTGTTTCTGTAAGCGATTAGACGGCTTAGAGCGTCTTTTGCGTGTTTTAGCCGTTGCGGAGGTTTGAACAAATCACCCGTTGTCCCACCCAAACCACCCCTATATCGTTCTTCATCAATATATTCTTGAAGTAATTCAATAACTCGGTCATGCGACAAACGATCACCAAAATACCCTTCTTCATCTATCACTCCAACACCGGGAGAATAGGGGTCTTCTCGCATTATCGCATCTCCATCTGAAGTTTCAAATTCGCTTGGGTCAATAACGCTAATGCTCGGTATTGTTCTTCGCATTGGCGGAGATTCTTTACCTTGATTATCTCTTCTCCCGTATCTATCGGCATAAGGAACGGCGGAACCATACAAAGCATAATGCAAAGCAACATCGGGGTCTGTTGAATAGTAGCGTGGATAATCTCTAAAATCCCCACCGCTATACAACATTTCGTCATCATCAATCACTCGCGTTATCCCCATCCCCTCTGAAACAACATCAATAGGGGCTTTCATCAACACCCAAGCGGTGTCAAAGGCACTCACCTTAAGACCCTCCGTATCGTTTAGCGTGAGCCGCCACGCCCTCTCGCCAACGCCTAAGCATGTCTTGTGCTTCTTTTTCAGGTTGGTGTGAATGCGGCCCAAACGGAGTCTTGAAATCCCGTTCACCCGACCAAAACTCTAATTTATCAATAAAATTGAGGATGTCGTTTTCAGGGTCTTCATAAGGTTCTTCATGGGGGTTATAGTAGTTATCATGCCCATAACCTTTGTTGTATGCCTCCCTCTTCAAATCGTAAAAAAGCCTCATAACTGGGTTCAATTCATCCATGTCCTCTTGGCTTAAATCACTCCAAGCAAACTCATCCGTGATGTCTTCTGTTTGTCCTTCTGGCAATTCGCCGCCACGATCACTGAACAGGCGCATATCAACAGTAGGCAAACCACCATCGCTGATGTCATAATGCTCTCGCAAAGACAAATCCTTGAGCAAAGACCAAGCCGTGTCGAAAGCAGTATCAGCACTGGCATACTTCATCTCCAAGTCTTTTCGGTCATCTGGGTGATACAATATGTCATTGTAGCGTATGTATTGATGCTCGCCTGCTGGCGAGAAGTATTTCTTATCATGATTCACTTGGCCTATTTCGGCAGGATCGATTTTGTAATTATGTATGAATGCTCCTTTGCCGCCCATTCGTTCAACCATAAAGTCATCTACTATCGCTTCTAATTGGTCTGATTCATCCATTGGCGATTCAGCGCGAGGCTGGTATGGGTCAAAATAATTCATAATGATTAGATTTAACCTCGCCCTTTCATCATCATCGAGAGTATCCCAAACTCTTCTAAGTGATTCTGGCAACATACAAAGGCCCGCCCATGACGAGCGATAGCGTCAAATTAGATAAAATACATCCTCTTTAACACCCCTCTCATACATGTCAAAAATTTTGGCGGAAATTTTTCGGCGGAGCGTATGCGACCAAGCCCCGCACCAAAAAAAAAAAAAAACTACCCCCAGAACCACCCCAAAAACGCCAAGCCGCAGGCTTGGCGACGGGCGCACAGGCTCGCAGTATAGCGTTCTTGGGCGGCTCGGCCCCTTGCTCGGCCCATCATGGTGCGCTGGCTCGGCCTAAACAAGGGCGCAGTGCATCGTTTTGTTCCCGTTTTGTTCCTGATGCTCGGCCATTTTGTTCCCTCGCCCACCCATTTTATGCCGTTCCTTGTCCCTTTTGGCTCGTTCCTTGCCTCGGACAGCCGAGCCACCGGCTCGGCCCTCTCAAACGCTCGTAATCGCCCTTTATCGGCCTGCATTTGGCACTGGCTCGGCCACCATCGAAGTTCTCTTGCTCGGCCCACCTCATTTTTGTTCCTCGGCTCGGCTCAAATCCCAATTTAATTCCCAGTTCGTCGCAAAACAGCACTTTGCGCTCGCCCATTTTCCCTAAAATTGAACGGAACAAAACACACCCACCCTCACCGCATGTCTGTCGGATATTGTCGGATATGTCGGATATGTGGCTGTGGCGGTGTGCCTCGATTTTGGGTGCATACTCGACACATACGACATACGACACTGTAAGGAAATATCCGACAATAAAGACATGACAATCATAAGACATTTTGAAATTGAACCATTTCCTTTCCTTTTCCCTCTTAGGGAGTCGTTG
>Ga0208159_1000004_pt1 | contig 105067 bp, 105 predicted proteins | sample 9_EtaG_FD_184082 | JGI IMG/M metagenome (GOLD analysis project Ga0208159, IMG submission 184082) | Marine viral communities from the Subarctic Pacific Ocean - 9_ETSP_OMZ_AT15188 metaG (SPAdes) (version 2) | ecosystem: Environmental > Aquatic > Marine > Oceanic | place: Pacific Ocean... | reverse complement strand
ATCTTCTTCCTCATCAAGAAGCGCAAGAATTTCATTTAATAAATCATCATCGTCTTCTTCTTCTATTCCCTCTTCTAAGAGGCCTTCAAGGCCACCCAGTGCATCACCACCAGTTTCTTCTCCCGCAGGCGCAGGAGGTACAGCAGGCTCCTCTATTGATGCATTTTGTGCATCTTGTTCCTTATCCTCTTTTGTCTTTGCTGCATTTAGAGTAATGTCAAAGTCATCAGGATTGAATTCATAATCTAAAACAACATCAACATCTTGCTGTTCATTCTCTTCTGGTCCTGCGGCTAATGGGGCTCTTACTTCTTCTTCAAGAACTTCTTTACCAGAATCATCATTTTCCAATAACGACTCAACAGCAGCTTTGATCTCAGATGAATATTTATCAATTACTGCCTGTTCGGCATTTTTTAATGCAGCTTCTTTTAGAGCCTTTGCATCAACAATTGCTTGTTCCAACATAGATGACATCTATACTCTCCTTTTTTAAATAAACGTTTATCACAATAAATAGTTTAACAATAAAGAAAAGACTTAATCAATAATATAAGAGGTCACTATCGTAAAGTTTATATACTTATCTCCACCGTTGTTCCAATTGTTGGTTGGGGTTAAGGTAATAGCATATATGTCTTGTGGCGTAAAATTAGAACCAGTAAAATTAAAAACACAGTTTTTGTTTGGTCCAAGGTCTGAGCTGTTTATTGTAACACTTTCTATGTTCGAACAGTGGTTATCAGTGTCTACGTCATATCCATCTGTGCCTTCTCCTGCAATTCTAACTTTTGCTGTTAGATTACCCAAAAGTGATAAATCAGAATTATTAACACCTCTAACTACTAACTTATCAACACTTCCACTAAACGGTGGAGCATTCGTAGTGTACAGGTTAGAACCATTGTAGTCATGGAAAATATCATCTGGTAAAAATCTTTCATTAGAGTTAGATTCGTCAATTACACAAGCACCATGGTCTATAAGTTTTATAACACTTTTGTTGTTAGCATCGAAAACATTTCCACCAACTGTTAAGTCATTAACTATTGATGTGTTAGCCGAACCATCAAAAGTAATAGCAGGGTTTCCTGAATTATCTCTTATATCATTTCCTCTCACTCTTATATCTCCGTCAACATCAAGTTTATGAGAGGGTGTGTCCGTGCCTATACCTATCTTAGAAGTAGAGGCATCAGCTGTAAAATATACATTACCGCTATTATCTTTGATAACAAAGTCAATATTATTACCACCATTATTAATTCTAACTTTATGAGGAGCACTACCGGGATCTTCACAATCTATGAAATTGTTACCACCTGCATTAAGTCTTATTCTATTATCAGTAAAATTTATCCATGTGTTAGCATCACCGTTGTGATAGATATATTGATTAACTCCAATGTCACCAGCCACATCAAGTGTGTAATCTGGTGTAGCAGTTCCTATACCAACTTTACCATCAGAACCAGATATGACCATCCTTACTGAGCCGCTGGTTTCTAAACCAATATAGTCCTCTCCGAAATCTATCTTAGTGTCTCTTTGTGTATCATCGGCTGCTTTTAGGTCTCCGATAATTTGAGATCCTTTTGAAAATTTATATGACATAATGTTCTCCTTTTCAATAAATAGAAAAAGACCGAACAAAAGTCCGGTCTTCTTTTAAGAGCAAAGATAATAATCTTATTAATAAATTATACGATAGACCATCTACTATTGTGACATCTTAAAAGAGTAACAGCAGCATTATCAGATTCTAATACAATTTGTTGTTCACCGTCGATTCTTTCAGAACCAGAAGCTACGATAGTTAAATTGAAGCTAGAAGCATTTGAAGGTGCTTTTAAGTAAACAATCATACCATTAGCCCATTCATTATCTCCTAAAGCATTTCCACCAGATAAGTGAAGAGTAGTACTAACAGAAGCTGACAAAGGACTAGCAGCGTTGGAACCAGAAGCAACAAAAAAACCTGGAGACCCAGCTGCATTAGCAATAGCTGAAGATGTTACGTCAAAAGTGCTGTAGGAAAAACCACCAGCAGTATCAGCAGTTACACCAGTTTGGAAGAAAGTCTTAAGAGTGTCAAGACCAACTCTCTTGATTCTAGCATTTGCAGTAGCATTAGAATCATGAATCATTAAATCATCAGCATCATCCAAATCACTACTTGAAGCCAACTCGACTTGTCCAGAAATAGCATTGTCATTAATCATTGCTGATTCGACAGAATCAGCCGCAAGAGTTAAAGAACCGTTAGAAGCAATAGTAGCATCTCCACCTGTAACTTTTGAAAACACATACTCTGCCATTTTGTCAACAGTAGTCATTTCCATAGTGCCATTATTGTTATGCAAAAAACCATCACCATCAGCAGGAATATTTGTTGTTCTAGCAGTACCACCATCAATCAAATTAATTTCAGCAGCAGTAGCATTAATAGAAGTTCCACCAATTTGAAGTGTTGTAGCATTTACTTCACCACTTGAACCATAAATAACAGCTTTACTGTTAACAATAGTTCCAGCAGAAGAACCATCAACCAAGTTGATTTCAGCAGCAGTTGAACTGATGTCAGCATCAATGTTGAAGTTACCAGCAACAGTAAGTTTTTTAGCAGCACCAAATTCGATTTCACCAGCAGCGTCCATGTCGATGGTTAAAGTGTTGTTGTTTGCAGGAGCTTGTAATTCAAACTCAGCTCTATCAGAAGAAGTTTTGATAAAACCTGTGGCCGAACCATCTTCTTCAAATTCAATACCAGCACCACCAGCAGATGCAGCTGAGCCACCGTCGTTAATAGTAATAAGTTTGTCTTTGACTAATAAGTTAGTTGTGTCAACTGTTGTGGTTGTTCCACTAACAGTTAAGTTACCAGCGATAGTAAGATTGTTAGATGCGTCTAGAATAGCAGCTCTTACACCATTAGAATTGTTTGCAGATACAGCACCATCAAGCAAGTTAAGCTCAGCAGCAGTTGAAGTTACAGCACCATCAGCTAAATTAAGACCACCAGCTTTACTAACGACAACATTAAGATCATTAGCAAAAGTAACATCTGCACCGGCATCTAAAGTAATCATGTCAGTATCACCAACAGCACCAATAGTTGCGTCATCAGGAATAACAATTGATTTACAGGTCATGTCACCATCTGCATCAACAGTAAAACCTGACATAGTAATAGTGCCCATTGTAAGATCACCAGTACCATCAATAGAACTAGCACCTGCAATCGCACCGGCACCAGCAAAACCTGCTGAATTGGCGTCAAGACCATCTTCAGCTTTAATAGAACCGCTTAAAGTAGCAGCTCCTCTTTGAAATTTATAAGCCATATTTTAATCCTCCATGAATAATATGTACATAAAACAAGACACATTAGGTGTCTCGAGAATTAAATAGAATCTAGATTTTCTATCGACCTAATAAATAAAGAATTTTGAAGAACCATCTGAGTAAATGTTTACTGCGGCGTAGGGCGATTCTAGTATAATCGACGTTTCACCATCTATTTCATCTGCACCGGTTGTTTTTATAGTTATGTTATTTGTGTTTGCGTTCCCAGCTTCATCTTTAACAGTAAAGTACTGACCTGCTGAGAACCCAGATGCTGCTGGTAGTCTTATATCTAGTGCAGCAGAAGCAGAAACACCTAGTATCTTTGCTGATGTTGAAGCAGTTATTGTTGAAGTAACAGCTGTTCTGCCATAAGATATATCTCCACCTCCTGATGAGGAGGCTTCGGTGATAACTTCATCGGCAAACTTACCAATATATATAAAACCTCTAGCATAAGTTGGAATTTCACTAGAAATAAAATCTTGAATAAAGAGTGTACCATTAAAGTAGTCAATGAGTATTTCAGCTGGACTTGTTTTTGCTATTTTAAGACCACCATTACTAGGATTGGCAGTATAAAGCTCCAGCTCATACTGATTTGCTGTCTGTGAGCCAAACAGTGGACCAACTAATTGTAAAGCACCATTTGATTGATGAACTATTTGATTATTAACAAAAGGAGCAGTGCCATTATAACTTCCAGATGATAGTGTTTCATAACTACTAGTCAATACCAATTGGTACCCATGAAAACCAGAAACAGTTGCTTCGTCTCCACCACCAAACCCAACATCACCGAATGAACCATCGTTTGCATCATAGTCCGTAAAGTTTATATTTTGAATGTAAAATTCAACAAATTCTACTGTTTCAGGACTACCAACTGATGCACTAAATCTATTATATAATTCTGCATTTTGAAAAGTATCATCATCAGTTTTTGAAGATGTTATAGGTGATTCGGGTATAGATTCACCAAAAATAAAACTAGTCTTTAATTGAACATTTGATGGTATAGATTCATCATATATTTCTCTTTTATTAGAAGTATGTGCCTTACCGTACACCCTTTTTGAGGCTGCAAAAGTTAAAGATTGGTTTGTTGATCCTGTACCTGGTGATGCCATTTTTTCTCCTAATACCCTATTGTTATTCTGTTAATATAACCAACCCAGTCTTTATGAGCAGATATCTTTAATAAAACATTATCATTTGAGGCCAGACCCAATCCATTAAAGTTACAACCTATAGTTGTACCACCAGTTGCAATATCTTTTGGTGGATTACCAGCAGCAAAACCAGTACCTGCACCTGAGCCATCAACTAGAGGATTAGCAGATCCTAAAGATTTTCCAACATCTAGCCATGCTGTTGTACCCGGAATTTTTGCTTCTAAATAAAAATAACCATTATTATCAGCAAGATTTAAAGATTTTTTAACTAAAGAACCAGAACCGTGTAGAGTAATGTCAATAGAAGTAGAACTACCACCTGAGTTGTTCTTAAAATATCTGTAATACGTTCTAGTGGCATTAGTAAGAGAAGAATAGTTTGGATTGCCATCTGGTGCTTGAAAGGTTGTGTTTCTAGTGTCTCCAGAGTTTCCTATTTGCTTTGGAGAAATTAAATAACCATTAATTGTTACCATACCATCATCGTGTGTACCGCCATTATTCATTTGAGTGGATGAACTCCAAGCATTTGAAGAGCCGGTAGCGTCAGCTTGTGAAGCATAATTACCAGATACAACTCTATAGGTCTCTAAACCAAAATGTTCTAAAGTATTCAAGTTCGTGCTCCCAATAGTACCACTGTGTCTTAAAAAATAATTTTTTGTTTCTAACGAACCTTGTCTATTAGATTTTAAAGGGTGATTTATTTGAGTTCTTGTGGTAATAGAGGCTGGTGGGTCGAATAAACCTAGGCCTCCACTTAATGAAGTTGAAGAACTATTGTACGTTATAGTACCAGTTAATTCTATAGTAGTGCTTTCACAATTAGCACTGTTGTTTAGTGCCGGCATATCAGCAGAAGAAACAGCAGAATTAAATGTTGTTACACCAGTCCCAGCAATACGTATATTAGAAACAGTACAACCAGTCGTGGTTGGAAAAGTTATAGCTGTTCCATTTTGATATACATTTTTGTAAAAATTAGACCCTAGGCAAGTGTAGCTACCTGTTGGGTTGGCCGCAAAATATCCAATTCCTGATTGGTAGTATATACTAGTATGTCCAAAGTTTGACAACTCAGTTCCGGTAATACTAGTATCATCAGAGGAACCAGATGTATCAACTACCCATTGTACATAATTAGTAACTGTGTCTGTTCCTCCGATTCTATGTAATACTCTAGCATAATTCCAACCAGATCTTTGCTGACCGGTTCCAATGCTATATGTCCCTGTCCTATATGTCTTGGTGTAATCAGGTATACCATCAGTTGTAGTTGAGAAACCAACAGTTCCAACACTAAACCCTGTGTCTGAAGATAGATTATTGTTTGCATCAAGATTTGCTAAACTAAGAGTACTAGCTGTTGTGTCGTTAACGATTAGTAAAAGAGAACCAGTATAGGCATTTTTAAATGAATTAGCAGTAAAGTTTGTTCCACTAGCACTAACATCTTCATTTAAAGTACCACCCATAACCTCAATTGTTTTAAATACTCCACGATTTGTACTATTGTTGTCAGTATAAACTCCATTAGAGTTTACAGCACCCATGGAACCTTTTCCACCTGCAACACTTGTATAGCCACCTAAAACATTTGATGTTCCAAAAGACAGCTTGGCAGTTTCACCTGCTGTATCATCTAAATCAATATTGTCGAGTGCATCAGATTCTGTTGGCGCTGATGCGTTTGTTGCTCCAACTTGGAACATAAGGTTAGTCATATAGCCATCCCATGTACTATTAGCAACCAATTTAAATAATATAAAATCACCTGTAGCTACACTAGCAGTGCCAAATGTTAAACACATAGAAGAAGTAACAGCTTGCGCTGAATTAATATTAGAATTGTTATCAGCTCCATTTATTAAAGCATGGTGCCCATCTAAAACGCTACCATACGTGAAGGTTCCATGGTTACCTGCTGTCATCCAACCAGTTTTTCCAGGAATTTTAACAAACATGTTTATATCATTTGGATCAGGCGATTGTCCTCTAGAGTTACTTTTATTTTTTTCCATAACAATTTTTATATCTCTAGCTGCTGAGCCGGTATTTTGAATTTTTCTATAAAATGTTCTTAAACCTGAAACATCAGAATAATCTGGTTGTCCTGCACTAACGTTAGCTAGACTGGTAAAATTACCATAATCATTACTAGCTCCGGGCATGTCATCAAACTTAGGACTATACACTCTTCTGTTAAAAAATATAAGACCATCTTGGTGACCATCAACATTCGACCCTGTCATATGAGTTTGTGAATTCCAAGCACTACCAGTTAGATTAGCTTGAGAGGTGTAAGAAGCAGAAGCAATTCTAAAATCCTCATCAATAAAGGTTTCCAAATGATTTGAATTAGGACTGCTTGAGTCATTATCAATTAACATACCAGTAATAGAGGCTGAGCCCGTGCTCGAAAGATTAGATTTTAATGGATGTGTGGCGTCTAAAGACACAGTTATTGTTCCATCTAGCAGCAGATTTTGATTATTATTAACAGCACCAGTGATAGGCACTATTTGATTTTCATTGGTAGAGATAGCTGGTACTGATTGTGCTGTGATATTATCACAATTTGTTTCATTAAAAGTTATCGTATCAGCTGTGGACGGATAAACATTTTTATACATATTGTTTATATCTGCTTTGTACTTAGCAGTTAAGTCTGTGTTATATTGAACACCTGATAGGTATTTTGATCCAACAAGATTTACTTCATCTATTCTTGGCAAAGAGACAGAGAGTGCTGCCAAAGGTCCATCAGGATCGTTTATCCATTCAACATAGTTAGTCGCATTATTTGTAGATGCAATTGTATGTATAACCCTTAAATAATTCCAGCCTATTTTTTGATCATTTGCTTCTATTTTGTACTTGGCTGTTCTATGTTTAAATATATGCCATTCTGAATTGTTGCCATCAAAAGAAGAAGCTGTCACAGATAAGTGTGTAAAACCTGAGCCATTAGTTAAAGAAGTAGCTGACCCTGTTGCAGGATTACCAGCACCTACTGCGCCTGTCAAAACAACTTCGTGTATAACTGTACCATTCAATTCTAGTTTTAAAGAACCTGTCTCAGCATTTCCAAATGCTCCCGAAGCAAAAGCAACATATCCATTAGTAATAGATGGCCCTGTGGTAAAGTTTAAAGTACCTGTTATTTCTTGTGAGCCATCATACACACCAAGTCTAAAATTATTACCACTAGTGGCAGCTTGATATATATTATTTCTAGTAACAGCAGAAAAACCCGCAGCTGTTGATGAAGCTGTGTAGTTAGTTATAGTATTTGTAGAGTCAAATGATAATTTAGCAGAGGCCCCGTTAGGAACATCACCATAATTAATTCTACTCAGAGCAGGAGCAGGAGATGGCGCAAGAATTTTTAACACTTCATTAAATCTATCAATCGGTGTTCCTATAGGTGTTGATGTTTCAAAATCTGTAAACAATCCGTCGTCATAGTCTCCATCCTCAGCATCTCCTATTTCTCCACTTCCACCACCAGAACCAAGATCAGCCCAATCACCTCCAGAGTTTTTAAATTGAAGTGTACCAGAGTTATCTCTCAAACCATACCCACCAGTGCCTTTTGTTGTTCCAAAATTTACGTAACCAGACGCAGTAACATTTAAGCCATCGTCAAAAAACATCGCTCCACCAGTTAGCTCTAGGAAAGTAGATGTAGCATTGTATCCAAGCATTACAGAACCAGAATCATTTCTAGCAGAAGCTGTTAAAGGATTAGATTTATAATAATTTTTAAATGATGGTGCAACTTTTGCTGTTAATCCTGCTGTTTGTCCCCATCTTATATATCTGTCATCATGAATATAAAAATCACCCCATCTAGCAACTGGGTGACCAATTGTACATTCCGAAGCAGAAATTTGAACTTTAGTTAAACCTGAAGTATCTAGGCTGTGAGTGGTTGGTAGAATATTGCCAAAAACCGTTATTCCTCTTTTGACACCATAGATGTTACCTTGGCCTGGTGATGCAAAAGAACCAGCTGAAAAAACATTAAATAAGTTACCACTATAGTTGTCTGTGGAAGCAGTATAAAGAGAACTATCAGGATGAATAATTGGTTTTGCACTACCCGAAATGTCTCTATCAGAAGAATTGTTAGCATCTAGGTCTTCATACTCAGGGTCTATGTTTGCCTCTAAAGTTTGAATAAAAAATAAATGAGAGTTTCTTCTTGGATCTGATTGGATTAAAACTCTAGAAATATCGTAATTAACAGTTTCATAGTTCGAAGCTGATGCTGAGTTGGAACCAGTCAAAACGGGTAGTTCTAATCTAAATCTCATTTCACCTGCGTGAAATCTTGAATCACCATGCCTTCTGGTTAAAAAGAATTGATGTTCATCGACATTTACATCGTTCAAATTTCTCATATCTAATATTGGTTTGGAAAATTGACCGGGTGTATTATTAACCATAAGAATTTCAGGAGCAGGTTCGGCATCAGAAGCATTAGTACCACTAATATTTTGCAAAGAGTTCATTACAATTCTACCAGCACCTTGAATAAATAACCCATGGTCATCATTTGAAGAAGAAAGGATAAGGTTACCAACAAATTTACCTTTTTCAATTTTCATTTCTTCATCAGGAACTTCAGTATCACCTAAGTCATCACGCCTAAATAAAAGAGGAGCATAGATATTAACAGGTGAGGCACCATAAATACCACCCTTAATTGCCAATGGGTCGTTAAACACAGAGGCACCTGAAACAATTAAAGCAGGATTAACAATCCTATCAAGACTAGCAAGTCCTGCAATAGTATTGTTACCAACAGTTAAATTCAAAAGACCTCTTTGAGCTGCGTTACTAGAAGATAGGTAGTACTTACCATTATCAACTGTAACATCTCCTCTACTAGCAGCTGGAATAAGGTTATAGGTATCTGTACTCATTGAATAAATTAGATTAGATACACCAGATGACGATAAATTAAGAGTAGAATTGCCAAAAAATACAGAACCTGTAAACTGGTGTGTGTCATCTGCTGTATTGCCAAATTTTGTAGAACCTTCAGAAAACAAGTTTGTTACTGTTTCTTCAACAACATTTATCCTATACTCATTAGCTATAAGGGTACCTGAGATGGCCACATTACCAGTTACAAAAAGACCCGCTTCTTCTCTAAAAACAAATCTTTCAGAACCTGTTAAAGTCTGTAACTCACCATCTTTGTATTGAACAGAACCTGATACACCCTTGGCATGCGTTCCTTCAACATGTGCCCATCCAAACTTGCTCATTATTCATCAACCCCTGATCCTGTATGTTGAAACATACTTGAAGTTGGTATGTTTGTTAGTTCCGCAGATATTGAATAATCACAATTTCCTCCATCTGCTGAAAGATATAATTCTTTTGATTTTACATTCATTTTTATTGACTCATATTGAGAGTCAAGTGTCCAATAATGTTTTTGTGATATTACATTGTTGTAGTCTTTTGACCTGTAATGGATTCTTAATTCTCCTCCACCACCGCCAAATGTGTGTGTTCCTTCAGCAATCTCATCATCACCGTCTTGGGACAAAGCAATGAGGTCATCACTACCTATTGTATCAACAACAGTAGCTTGTATATTTGTACCTAGGCCACTAGGGTTATTGTCAAAAGTATCACCATCACTATCTCCAAATAACCAATAGTGAGATAAAGAAGCGTTTTGAGAGTGGTTTGTTAAATCAAAATAATTTCCTGAATTATATGCTTCCTGAACTTGTGTTGGGTTAAAAGTAGTATCAAAAATTGCAGCTTCAGTTATTTCTAATCCAGTATCATTACCAGCAGAACCTAATGAAAAGACAGAGGCAGCAGTTGTTACACTATTGACAGATGATAAATCTATTGTCGCTTTGAGCACTCCATCTACATAAAGCTTTGCTTCTACGTCATGATCTAGTGTTAGAACATAATGATGAACGTTACTAACATCAATATCTTGAAAGGAGACATTTGGAAAAGCATCATCAGCATCTTTACATCTGAGAGTAATTCTGTTGTTATTTGGTTTAAAAAGTAATCTAATTGGAGTTGTTGTCATATATTCTGCATTGGGTGCAATCTTATTAACTTTTAACCACATAACAAAGGTTATATTTTGATAATTATTAGGTGAAGTGAGACTGTTATCTCTTAATTGAAATTGTCCATTAATAGCATATGTTTTCTTTATAACACCACCAGCAGAGTCTAATTTAACCTTGATGTTATTCGTCACATCAGGAAATTCAATCTGGTCTTCTTCACCGTCATTAACAGTAGATGCAGTTATGAAGGTTTTACCAGAAACTTGGTAAGACCCTACATTGTTTAATCCTGCTGTATATCTAAATTTATCACTCATTATTACTCCGTAACACCGCTACCTGTCATGTGAAACATATGACTAGAGGTTATTTGAGTTAATGATGCATATAAAGAATAGTCGGTACCAGATGAAGCACTTAGAAAAACTTCCTTACACTTAACAGAAAACGTGTACTGTTCTCCACCAGAGATTGTGTACTTATTTGAGTCCATACTACCTGTGTGAAAATACACATCTAAATCATTAGAGCCTGATAAGTTTAAAACTAAAATTTCTTTTGTTATCATTGGAAAATCAATACTCTCTGTTCCCTCTAACAAAGAACCAGTAGCACAAAAAGGTCTACCAGAAACTTGATAAGAGCCTACATTATTAATTCCAACACTATAAATATTACTCGCCATTATACACCATCCAATCCAGTTAAAGAATACATCCTTATACTTGGAATATTAGTTAATTCACAAAACATTTGAACACCGGTTTGCGTTGAGCCTGATACATATATAGATGCACACTTTACATCTAATTCTACTTTTTTTGCTGCTGGTAATTCAAACTTAGCTTTTAAGCTAGGCGAACTAACAAAATAAAAATAAGCAGCATTAGAGCCTGTATTCTCTAATGTAATTTTTTTTGTAACAGTAGGGAACTCAAACTCCTTCTCTTCTTCTTCAATAAGAGAAGCGGATAAATAAGGTTTACCAGCAACTTGGTATGAACCAACATTGTGTAAACCAACTCCATATATATTATTTGCCATATTAACTCCAAAACTAATTTAAATAGTTTATTTTCTACGTTTTCTCTCTTCTTTTATCCTACGTCGAATTGCCCTTTCCTTTGCTCTTCTCCGCTTTTCAGAGGGTTTTGTATAATGTTGACGATCTTTTATTTCGTCAATAATTCCAAGTTTTTTACATTTTTTGATAAAACGCTTAACAACTCTGTCTATATTGTCTTTCTTTCTCACTCTATAAGTGTAATTATTTGCCATTTTTACCTGCCATTTTTTCCCATATTAATGAAGACTTGCCCATAAATGAAGAGATGTCAACTCCTGGGTCGCTTGGGTCAACATCAGATAAAGCACCTCGACCATTTTCTTGCGGAGCGGGTGCCGGTGTTGTTCCCTCAAAAAGATTAACACCGTTGTAAGCATCTTTACCGATTGCTTCCATCATTTTATTTCTTTGTTTTTTCAATCTTGTTTTTGCTTGTTCATTTGTTTCGTATTGAGGTTGTTGTTTTTTTGGGAACCTTTGTTTAGTTTCAATAATAGGTTCTCCAACACCTTTAACAACTTCGCTTATAATTGATGAAAGAGTGCCATCTTCGAATATAACTTCTTTAATGCACTCTTTTATTAATGGTTTCAAAATTTTCTTTAGTTCTTGTTTATTCATTAGTCCCTCAAGATCTTATTAAATAGTTGATCAATATTGTTTTCTTTACCCTCGGCAATTTTAAATTTCATTGCGCCTCTGTTTATTCCTGAGTGGTTATTTTTTGGATAAACGTAAGCATTTGGTGTTGAAGGCTCAGCCACAATATCAAAACAAATTAATTGAAAGTCTTCCTCAACAACAGTATCGCCCATTGATTCTTTTACAGAACCAAGACCACGAGAAGAAATTCCAAGTTTAACACCTGCATTAATTAGATCTTTAAGAATACGACCAGAAGGGGTATCAAGAACTTTGATTTTACCCATAACATCTTTACCTTCCCACCAACATTCTGTGATCATGTGCGAAACATTCTTTAAATTAATCACAGAATCATCAGGATGATCTAATTCACCTGTGGCTCTTCCATCAGCAACAATTTTTTTATAATTGTCTACTTCTTTTTTAAGAACTTTCATCGGATAAACGCGCCCATTGCCATTCTTTTTATCAGCAGTTTGAATGCGACCAACAAGATAAACGGCTCCCTCTTTAATTACTTCACGTTTTTGAGATTCACTTAAACGATCAATGCAAGTTCCATCAGGACATAATTCAAAAAATTCTGTTAATAGTTGTTTGGTCATTGTTTTACATCTCACTAGCTAGTTTTTGTAGTAATTGTCTATTGTCTACACTTACTATTTTGTCAAACCCTTCATCCATACTTACATCTTCAAACGATGCAAACATTCTGTCAAATACAGCGGGAGGAATTGTTTTAGATTTACCCATTCTCGCAGCTGCTTCGGCTCTTTTTTGAGCAACAGCTTTGATAAATTCCTCAGCACCTTTAGATTCAAACACAACTGCAATTTTTTCATATTGATCTTCAGCACCTTCAATTGCTTTTAGTGCACCAGATCTTGCTCTTGCATTCATATTTGTCATATCGACGACAATATCTTGACCACTACCCACAGCACCTGATACTCTTTGTGCAAATAAGCTGTGGACCTTACCATTTGCTTCCATTACAGTAGAAAAAACAGATTTTGCCCAAGTCATCCAGTTTGGTGATTCTTGAACTTCTCCATATTTTTGATCTACACTGCCAATTTGTGCGTCCTCTGGTGGTGTTGCAAACATATCGTCATAAGTCCAACCATACTCAGAAGCTACATTTTCAACTATATCATCACGATTGATAACATAGGGTCTATTTTCACCAAATGTGCTGTTAATCCAAGTTGATTTACCAACAGATGGTGGGCCGACAAGGACAAACATTTTTAAACCCATGTTTTCTCTTAAAACATAAGACAACTCTTCTTTGATTATTTTTCTCAATTGTCCATTAGTTATTTTCATGATTCTACCTCTTCTACCACACCTGTTACAGTTAGTGGTTGTAGCAAAGGTTGAAAGTTTTCCTGTGGAATTTTATTTGAATTAAAAGGTTTTCCACCCTCAGGAATAGCTATTGTAATATGTGGAAACTTTACTTTCTTAGAAATTGGAGCTGGTGGTTCGACCTTAGCAGCCATAGCTTTATCATCAAATCCAATGTGAGTTACTTGTAGTGAAACTTGTTCACCAACAGGATAATCAGCACTAAAGTCATGTTTACCTTTTGGATGAACAATAGGTGAGAAAGGTACAATTGTCATGTGATGAGGCAAAGGATTACCAGCTTTTGTTTCGTGAACAAAACCTTCAGGCACACCCATTTGTTGTGCGGCTTGTTTTAAAACCTCTACGCTTTGAGGATCAAGAACAACTCCGGAATAAGAAACTTTTCCTTCACTTAAAACAGTATCAAGTTCTTCTTTAATTATTCTTCTTAATTGTTGGTTTGTAATTTTCATTTTTTTCTCCATAATAAATAATGCGGGCGCAACCCGCTTGAGTCAGCTGCCTGAACAGCAACGACGAACCGGTTGTAACATCCATTTTTTATTCATCTTTATCTCCAATTTTTGAAATGCGAAAGCCAAAATCATCAACCAACATAGAAATCAGATAAGATGTTCCAGCAGAAATCCAACCGCAAATAAAGAAATTGGCGATTGTATAATCAAATGTAAATAGTTCTGTTTGATTGTTAATGCAAAATAAAAATGCTCCAACCCAAAACCCCATACACAAAGGACAATAGAACAAAAGTGTCCACATTTTGTTTGGGTCTTTGTTTGGTCGGAGAGATTCGAATATCTTTCCATATACAAGGATAAATGTTGAGCCATAAGCGGCAAGTATAAAGTTAAGCATTTTTCTCCTATTAAACTTTTGTTATTCCGTTTTTTGTGACTTTGTAGATATTAAAAGTCAAATCTTCTCTATAAATAGAATACCTATCTTCTAATTTCTTGTAGTGATTTAGAGACGCATCCTTATCATCAAAGCAGTTTATAATAGTAACCTCTGGGTAATCATTCCAAAATTCCTGCAAGTTGTGTCCTTTGTTGTCTTTTCCAGTCTTTAACAAAACCGCGTCCATTTTGAAACCATGATATGTCAAAAAATTTTTAATTGTTTTTTCAAGTCCGATATATCGATTTGAATTTAAAACACAAAGCCCATCAGGATCAGACCTTAAAGTATCATAAATTTTTTTCATTGTCTTGTTGATTGGAATGTTCAACTTCACATCTAGACTCTCAGCTCTTCCGAACCACCCTTTGTGAGGGTATGGTTTTCCATATATATTTTCCCATTTTTTTGATCCCTCTTCTTTCTCGATGGTCCAAAACAGGGTTCTATCAAAATCAAAAACGTTTAGCGTTTTATACTTTTTTTTTTAGATTCTGCTAAAGTCATTGTGGGTTGACCTTGTTGGTCAAAGTTTGTGGCAACTCTTATAATGTTTGCAGCTTCAAATTTACCCGGAGCGGCTGCTAGTTCTTTTGCTGTTCCTTTGATTCCCAAGTCTAGACCTATTAGGTCTCCCCTTTCATTTCTACCAAACTGTTCTTGGTGAATATCGTTCCAAGCTAAACCTTTGTCAACTCTTATAGCCTTTATTAAATTTGTAATTTCTTGTAAATCATCTGCTAAAGTGGCTCCTTTGTTTTTGTTTAAAGGGTGTTGTTTCTTTGCTGTTTTTTTCATCTCAGGAGACTGCATGAGTGTAGACCAAATAGAATCGATAAAAGGTATGTCTTCTTTAGCTCCTATTTTATTCAGAATAAGATTTTTTAAACTAACTGGATAACCTTTAACATCATATAACAAATATAATTGAGCTTCTGCTCCTTTTAAACCTTTTTGTTTTCTTGCTTTTCTTTCTTTCTTTTTATAAACCCCAAGAGCTGTGTTGAATCTTGCCAGATCTTTCTTACTTTTTATAAGAATGTCGAAAGTGTCAACCTTTCCTTGTTTATAATTATTCTGCAATTTCTCTGGAACATTGTAAAATTCTGGGTCTGCCATTATTTTTTCATAAATTTTATTTATTCTTCGTTTGATGAAAGGGTCACCTGTGGAAAACATCTTTACAAAAGCATCTGAGGTTGTTTGGAAAACCATATTTAGTTTTTTCCAAACTTCATCGACATATCGATATATATAACTATCCGGAACAACTCTCTGCATGACTATAAAGTATAATTCTTTTGTTGGATTAGCGAGAGTTCTCGCATTATGAGAAGACCCAAATTTATAATAAACCACAGGATCATTAAGAATAATTTTTCCCATAGAGTAAACTTGAGCGGTTTCAGGAATATCTTGAGAAACCAAGTGCAGGTTTTTTGCAGCGTTGCTAACATCATGAAAAAGTTTTATTACTCTTTTGTCATCTATACCGACAACAACCCCTTCTGCTCCTGATGCTTGTAGTGGTCGCATTTTGTGAGTACGCATACTAAATTTTTTTGCACCTGGTAATTTGCTAATAATAAGCTTAACCAATTTTAACGATAAGGGGTTTGCCGGAGGTCTCTGTTCTTGGTCAAAGCCTTGTTCAAAATAAAACTCTTCATTAAGTTGTTTTTTGTTTTTTATTATTCTGATTTTCATCTAATTTCTCCTAATAAGTATATCTGCCGTATAAGTATGGTGCAAATAAATTGTGTTGCTTTATTGAACCCTTTTCCTCAGCATGGGGAACTTCTCCTAGTTCTGTTGCTTCTTCTTCGTTGGGGTACAATTCTCTGTTTTTGATTTGTTGTGTATATTTTTCTTTACGAGCAGAAGGTCCAACTTCAGACTTAATCCATTCACTTAATTCAAAGACTGTTATTGCTATTTCATCTGTTTCATTTGATTCAAGTATTTTACCTTCAAGAGAGCCATAGACGTTTCCGCCTTGAATAGAATCAAACTGGACAACACCTTTTTTTCTTAAATGCTCCATTAATCTAGACTCGGCACCATATACAATTTCAGACATCAAATCTTTCGGAAATGCAACAATTTTCTTTTTTTCTTTCATAAGTATTATGTCTATATCTTTGTGATCCATAAACATCAGATCACCATTGAGCGCTTCTCTCATATTGAGAGAAAATTCATGCTTTCTTTCATTAGGGTTAACAACATCAACACTAATTTGTGGTTTGTAGTTGATAGAAGTTGGCTCATCAACATTCACACCAATTTTTCTATTTGACATTCTTTGTTTTAAGTTAACTGTTATAGGTGGTCTATTGATGTCAACTCCAATGTCTTCTTTTAATAGTTCTGTTATAATGTCTTGTGGTGGTTTATACATTTTGTTTAATCTCCGATAGTAGCTGTTGGATGTGAAAGACATCTTTGACAACTTCTTCTGTTAAAGGTTTCTTTTTAAAGCCTTCAAGCTTCTGTTTAATTAGCCTTATTTTGTCAGGCCATTTATCTTTGTTTAAGTTTTCACATTGTTCTTTTAGTCTTCCAAGCTCTTCGTTCATAAACACTTTAAGCCCTAATCCGTTATCTGAGAATGATGTAATATAGTTTGTCAATAATTCTCTTTGTTCTTTTAAAAGATTTTCTTTATATGTGTCGTTGAACTTATTAACGAATGTATTGTAAGTAAGACTATCTACCGTTTTTAATTTTTGCTCTTTAACCGCCTCAGAATGCGAAATAACAAGCGTTTTAAGTCTTTCCTCTATCAATAGACGGGTCTTTGCTTTAAGGCCTCCAGAATTGAAATACTGGCCAACTGTTGCAATTGATTTATAATTGGGAATAAAATTACCAAATGCTTCTGGTAAGCTGTTGTTAAATTCTTTTATCAATTGGGTTTGTTGGTTGAAAATTTCTTTTCTGTCTAAATTCTCCCAATCTTTTTTTACTTCTTCCATAAAACGAATCCCAAGAGATTCTTTTAAATTCTTGGTTTCCATTAATTGTTTGTATAATTGAAGGTCATCATACAGAGGAGTTCCTTTTGAGAAGTATCCCTTTAGGGTCTCAACGATTTGTTGTTTCTTTTGAAGCTCTCCTCTTACAACTGCCTTTGTCATTTCTTTGATTAAGCACTCGTAAAGAAAAGCGGTATTTCTTTTCTTATTATGTTTCATAATTTTCTCCTTATTAAATTATAATCCGGTAGGAACACGAGTGCCCATCACACCTTGAGCTTGGTTGTCTTGAGGATCAAATTTTAAAATATGCATAGCAATTGCTTTTATCTTCTCTCCATCAGTATTTGAATCAAGCATTTCGATAACTTGTCCCATCTCTAGAGTATCTGCTTTAATAGCATCTAGTGCTTGGATAAGTTGTTCTGTTGGCATACTGGCAATGTGTCCCAATTCTTCTCGTCTTGACATGTTCTCATCAGAAGCATAGTCCATTCCCATAGCCTCTGCAAGTTCTTCCTTGATTATTTGTTTTAGTTGTTTATTAGTTATCTTCATTTTGTTTCTCCTTTGTGTTTAATGATTCGATAAGCATCTCAACTTCTCGAGATACTGTTTCTAGTTTTTGTTCTTCTTCTAAATAGCCGCCGGATACATTTGAGAGAGAATATTCGTTCCCAACGTATCCTTTATATATGTTACGACCAGTTGAATGAGCAGCTTCTATACCTGTTGCTCCGAGCATTGATTTTTTCATGCCGCCTTTGTCATAAGAAGACTGGTGACGTTTATAGTTTCCTCTAATTGGTGGTGGCTCATCACGTTTTGCAGAGGGTTCGGCGAGCAGATCAGTGTCACCCCCTTCGTCGCCGCCGACATCACCTCCACCGGTGTCTCCACCGCCAAGGTCACCACCAAGGTCACCTTCTAAGTCTCCACCTGCTCCGCCAAGATCTCCAAGCCCACCAGCAAGCCCACCGCCTCCTCCAGGTTCTTCTCCACCTTCTCCACCAGCAGCAGCCGCTTCAAGTTTGGCCATGTACTTCTTGTCAAAAAACATTTCTCTTTGGTTTCTAAGAAATTCATCTTCAGATAGCCCAAACATGTTTTCTGCTATCCAGCGCTTTGAGAAGTATCCTTCTGTTGCGTTCGCAGCAACTTGAAACTTTTTGTCCCAATGCTCGAGCTCTTGTAATTCAGCAATTTTGGACGGATTGTTTAGCTGTAGCTTGAAAGTTAATAGATCATCGTTTCTATAACCAAGCGTGTAAAGGTGAATAATTCCAATCTTTTCGAGTTCTGCTATTGCTACACGTTGAAGTCTTTGAATTGTTCTTGCAAAGCGAATGTCCTTTTGTGCAAGGGTAGTTTTATCTTCTGATGCGCCCTCACCCATTGTCAAGTAAGACTGTGGTATTTTGAGAGCAGCAAACAACTTATCTCTAAGGTATTTAACATCATCGATGCCACCATTGTAAGAAGCACCTGGTAAACTTGAGATGTCAGTAGCTGATTGGCCTCCACGAATTGGTATATAATAGTCTTCTTCGATTGACAAGGGGTTGTAGCGTAAATCAACACGACCAGTGGTTGGGTCAACAACAGAGTGTCGTTTTAACTGAGTCATGACTTTTTGCATGTACTGTTCAACTTCTTGCGGTGGAATACCACCAACGTCAATCTTAAACAAACGACGCTCAGGAGCACGAACAATACGATAAGCCATCATGGCATCTTCTAATAGTATAAGCTGACGGTGGATACGCCTACAAGCTTCGAGAACAGATGTTCCATAAGGAGAGTGTTTGTCATTACCAAGGATTCTGAAATGAGCAACTTGCCAATTTTCCAGAGTTAGTCCTGCTGTATTCCATTGGTATTGAACGTAATTTGGATTACTTTGGTCCTCTCCCTCAAGGCGCTCAATTTCTCTTGTCGGTAAACCAATAGCGGATCGAATTCCTAAATCTTCATCAATATCAAGATATAGAAAGAAATCACCGTACTTACACATTGTTCTTGCCCAACCAAAAAGATTGTGTTCAATATTCAAAACATTATGATATAAGTTATGGAGGATGTGTTTAATCTCTTCATTCGCACATTTAATATTAAGCATTGGGCGAAGCGCAGTATGAGTTGTCATCTCATCAGCATAAATATCCAATGATGATGCTATCTCAGGCATGTATTCCATTTCATCAAAATCAACATAACGCTCAGCTCTGTTTCTATTTGATATCATGTTAAGGGTAACGTTGTTTATGGGATTATATTCCCATTTTTTAAACTGTGCACCAGATGCTGATTTAAATTTTGTTGCATAGTTATCTAGCTGTCTTCTCCGCAGCATTCGACCAGTTTGTGTTCTTCTTTGTGTTATTGGGCCGGACAACAATTTTGTTAAAGCCTTGAATAAATCCGACTGTGGATTGTAAGGCGACTTTTTATATTTTGGCATAGCTCATCCTTTTCGTAGTAAATAGTTCTATTATAGCATAAAGCTAGCTGTTTGTCAAGCTAACCTTTAAAAATCCATGCAAAATCTTTATAGGTCTTTTGAAAGTCTTCTAACGATTCTTGTGTTTTGGTACTACCAAAGCCTCGCATTCCTTTGATAGCTGTATTCATTGTGGTCTGTGATGATTTAATAGAATTTATCATTGCTTCTTGATATAACTTATCTTTTTCCGAAACTTCTAGAGCTGTGTCTCGAACCCAACAAGCAATTGCAAGAGCCATAATTAAATCATCGTGATACGATCTCATAGCTTGTGGCTTACCATTGTTCCATATGAATGTTTTAAACTCATGAAACAAACGAGAAGATTTTGGTTTAACCAATTTGTTTCTTATGTATTCTTCTAACTTAGCTACTATTAGTGGTCTTGTTTTCATCGAAGTAGTAAAGCCAATAACAGCTCTATCGTTATATTCACCTTCTAGAGAGTCAACATATTGATGAGTTGATTTAATTGAATAATAAAGATTAGGATACCCAAGGTCTCTTACTTTTTCACATGCTGCTATTCCTATACCAACGTTTTCAATTACCATAAGACAATTGTTATATTCTTTTCCTGCATCAAATAAAATTTTTGCAAAATGATCCATAGTTGGCTTACCTTGATATTCTGCGACTACATCCATAGTATCTGTTCTTAGTACATGAAATACGGAAGAGTCTGCTCCATCGCCTCTGGCAACATCAGCAACCATAAGATAAGGAACACCTTCTTGATACTTTTCCCATATCCACATATTTCTATCCCAGCCTGTTTTGTACTCTGGTTCTTGTTGGATTTCGTAAATCCAATGAATATCATCAGGATGTATGACGGTTTCACCGGACGTATTAAAGTTGCACTCAAGCTCTTGAGCTATTTGTCTTCTTGACATGTTTTTGGTTTCTTTAACAAACCAATTTTCATCACGCTCAGGATGAACATCCCAAGGCAAAGATACAGGATGAAATTCATTGTCTCCATTCTCTGCGTCTATGTAAGTTCTATGAAACCAGTTTCCAACGCCCATAGGCGTTGATAAAGCAATACAGCGACCCCCTGTTGATAGAGTAGGGTAAAGACCTGCCCATAGGTCATCAAGGCCGTCAACGTGTGCTGCCTCATCTATAATTAATAAAGATAGCGCCTCTGAACGACCAGCGTCTGCTGATGTTCCGACTGCCTTGATTGATGACCCATTTGATAGTTCAAACGAGGTTCTGTTGTCAATTGTAATACTTGCTACTTGCATCCACTTTGGCAAGTTTTTCATTACCATTTTTACTTTCTTTACCAAGTTGGCTGCTGTTCCGAACTTGGTCGCCATGACCAAGATATTCTTTTCTTTGTGAAACAACATAAACCAAACAGCATAAGCAGCTGATATCGTGGAGATTCCTAACTGTCTTGCTTTAAGGATAACTGTGAAGCGATAATCGTTGAAGTCCTTGACCAAATCATCTTGGTATGGATAAGTGTTAAAAGGAATTAAACCTTTAAGAGGGTGAGAGATCCTACAATAATTATTTATAAAATAAAGAGGATCTTTGCCGCATTTAAGGATTTCTTTTATTATTTCTTGTTTTGATAGTTTTAAAGTCATTACTCATAGGGAGTTGTTATAATGTAACCGTAATATCTATGGCTCCATTTAGCCGCTAATGTTCCATTATTTAAAAGTTCTATAAGTTTGTTAAAATCTAAATTAACAGCATCAACTGAGGTTCCGCTATACCTGGAACGTCGACCATGCATTCTTATTGCTTTTTCAAGTTCTAAAACACCATATCTTTGTAAAACATATTCCATGTTACCAAACAAACTATCAGTTGATGTGTAGCCCGGTTCAAAGTAAACCTTACCATCAGTTCCCTCTGCTTCAACTGCGCTTATCAAATTTTCGCTTTCGCCTACAAAGGAAAACCCAATACCAGGAACAAAGGTAAATTTGTATCCACGAATATGTGTGTCACCACCAAGAATCAACATACCAACAGGATATTTTATTTCTACGTCTGTTAAGGTCTCTACTAATGAAAAGAATTGGTTAACTGCTGGCCCATTAGCAGGGTTACCAAAAAACTCTGCTACTGTTTCTCCTTCAAACATTTTTCTTATTTTATCGGCACGTTCATCACCTAAGATGTTTCGAATCCATGTGTCGTCATCTCCAGCAAACATCTCAACAACTTCATCATTAATTTCAAAAGGAGTATCTGTATCTTCGTGCTCTTCTATTAATTGCCAATTTATTATAGGATAAGTGCCATTTTCAGTTATATTTTCATTAAGAACTTTGTTTAATTCTTCACGAATAACTTGCTTTAATTGCTCATTGGAAATTTTCATTTTGAACTTGCTCCTTTTTTACGTTTATCGTTTGGTGGTCGCTTGTCTGAAAATTGTTCTAGAAACTTTCTTGTTACATCTCTTGTAGTGTCAATTGAGGGTTCAAGAATCGGCATAGATTCTATTCCACCAATTTTAAAATGTTGGTTAGCCTCAACAAAAGAACGAACCCTTGATGTTGATTGAACAAGAATATTTGGCTCACCTTTAGAAGTGAGAGAGACAGATTTACCTGTTACGGCTCTATATTCTTTTTCTAAAAACTTTTTAATGTCATTTAGCATAGATTCTATGTCTTGTTCAAACCTACCTGTATAAACTTCTTTCAATAAGATATCTGATTGATATGAAAGAATCATTGAGTCTCCATAAAAACGAACTTTAAATCCGTCTATAACTCTGCTGTCCATTATTGGACAGCCTTCTTCTCGTTTTAGACCCATTGTTCTTGATTCACCATCATAGGAAAATCTTTCGTCATGGGCTCCGTCATAAACGTTTGCTGCTGCTTGTGCTAGTCCTTGTATAATTTCTAATGTTGTGTTACTCATTTGGTCTCCATCCTTTAAGCCATCGTTCTTCGCGCCCTTCAATCCATTGAATATAACATTTTTCACAACAATCAAATTTTGCCATATAGACATCGTCTCTTGATTTAAATGAATAAGTATTACAAACAGGACAAGAACGTTTAGATTCTTTCGTAATTAGTTTCTCTGCAATAAAAACGCCACCAACTTCAACTTGGAAGTTGTCTTTTTCGTTTGATGTTGTGTAAAGGTCTTTTAGTTGCTTTACATATTCTTTCTCTTTTTCATCAGTCCAGTGTCGCTTTGGATTATCAATTGCTTCTTCACCGTATTTTTCTGCAATTGCTTTTTCCACTTTTACAATATAGTTTGGATCATTCTTTTTCATAATCCCCTCTTTGTTCGTTTAAGTGCTTTACTGATATCTAATGGGTCTTTTGTATCTTTCGTACCTAGTTCTTTTTGTGCTCTTGGTACATTTATAGCTGATGATAGGTTTCTTATTTTTTCGTTAGTCATAATAAGGTCTTTCACTTCAGTATACATATTAAAAAAAGCAGTAATTAGTTGCCTTGTGTCGTCAATTGCCGTGTGCAATTGAATGTAATCTGGTCCTGGTCCATATATATCCATCATTCTTTGAAGTTTTCCATTGAAAGACATTATGGTTTTTACTTCGCCTTTTATTTCTTTTTCTTTTCCGTCAAAGAAACGAGTCATTCTCGGATCTCCTTGTTCCATTTGATACTGTGCTATTTGCTTTAGCACTTGTCTTTGGAAGTTTACTGTGTCGAAGATATCTATTTGTTCAAAAGCCTTGGTATCAATTCCAAGTTTTTGCCCTTCTTTTATAATTTTATTTCTGTCAAAAGACTTTATATTATGACCAACAGAAACAACATTTGGACCTAAAGCTTTAACCCATGCTAGAAATTCTTCCATAGCTTCAACCTCAGTTCTGTCGTCGGGTCTTGTTACATAATTTGTGTAGCCAATCATATCAGCCACAGTGAAAGGTACTCCTTCTTTTCGTTTATCTTGTAATTTCAATAAAAAATCTATTTCTCTTGTGCGCTCACGGGTTTTTTCAAAATCACTAAAAACTTTATCTGCTTTGTTTATTGTGTCCTGTTCTAGAATATGTCTTTCAAGTGTTTCTTCATTTAAAGCAACATTTACATCAAATCTGGCCAATGGCTTAGTTGGAATCGGACCATCAATATCATCAATCTTATAAGCTATAGCTCCATATTGTGTAATCTGTCCATCAAAACCAATTGTTTCTAAATCCCAAAAAAACCAAGTCTTTCCGTTCAATTCTCGTCTCATGTACTCGAGAACATCGCCGGGCGTCATGTCTCTTAATAATGATAAGTCTTCATCAAGAAATCTTCGGAGTTCTTCTTTTATCATTCTTTTTATATCTTGTTTTGTTATTTTCATTTCATACCACCAGAGTTTTTCTTTTGCCACTCTGCTGATTCTTTATTGTTTTTTATTGGTCCGCCTTTAGCCCAAGTGTGACAGGCACGAGCAGAATGACATTTAAAATGGTGCATCCAACAGTATCCTAAAATACCGTCATCATCAAAAGTATCTCCAGGTAAACAATCTTTCATACGAGGAGAGATGTCGAAGGCAACGCAATTATAACACACAGATTTCATAGCTGCTTTTTCAGTTGTTTTCCAATACTTAGCTATTTTTTTCCAGTAATCTGCTGGTTCGTCAACATTTAGAGGACCGTAATTATATTTTTTTATTGTTGCATCTCGGTTCTTTGTGTTAAGAGCTAGGTCCTGAGTTGCTGGTGGGCATACCAAGTCCTTTACTTTTTTAATAATTTTTATTAACATTTTTAGTTCACCGCGTTTGCTATAGCTATAGTGATTGCTACACCACTAATTAGTCCCAAAGAGAACCAAAGCTCCTTCTTTGATGGTGTTTTTAATTTCTCCAAGTCTTCTATCCGCTTCTGTTGGGATTCAATCTTAGATGCTAGGGCTTTCTTTTGGTAGATATGCTTTGATCTTATCTCTTGAATTTCTTCGTTTTTCTTTGCAAGAGCCATTCCGACTTGATAGTCCAGTTCAATAAGACACTTATCTGTTGCATCTTGGACTTGGTTAGCTATCAATTGTGACGCTTCGTCGTTAAACAAACGACCAGCAAACGGAGCTGGTTCCCCTGTTTCAAGGTAGGTGTATTCGGGTGCGTCTGCAAATGCTAAAGATAGTAAGAAAATCATTTCTTTTTTATTCCTAAGTTTTTAAAGACATCATCAGGATCAGCTTTTTGTGTTTCTAATTCTTTTAATCTTTTTTCTTTCTCAGATTCAAGAGCAACCTTTACAGCTTTTGCTTTTTGTTTTGCTTTCTTATCTCTAGCTTGTTTTGTTTTTTGTAAATGCTCAAGTTCTTCGTTATCTTTCTTGTATTGTTTTTTAGCTAAGTTAGCCATTTCAAGATAGTTCTTGTTTGCTTTCTTGCCAAGAGCATAAGATAAAACGAACAAACCCATAAGAACCAACCAGTTCTTATGAGCTACAATCCAATTCTTTGCTTTGTACAACCAGATCATGACTAACCACCGTGTCGCCACATTTTGGCAAAGTCAACGGCGGTTTGTCCACCAATATACATCATAGCAATCATTCCCCAAGTTTCAGGGTCTAGTTGTGCGTTCCATAACAAAGCTGTTGCTGATACAAACACAAGCAGCTTACGAGAGATTGCTTTCTCTTGTAGAGCATCAAGGATACCTTTTTGTTTATTGTCAAGGTATAGTTGTTGTTTCAGACTTTCTTTTCTTTCTTGTTCCATTTTTTCTCCTGCTTTTAAAAATTCTTCTCTAGTCATTACACTTCCTTAAGCATTTGCATTACTCTTTGGGTTATATACTCTGCATGCTCAGGAGCTTCCTCAGCAACATGATGATAAATGTCATTTTCGAACATATGCCCCATGCCTTGTTTTACCAATGGAGCAAGGTGCATCATGTTTTGAAAAGTTCTCATAATAATACCAGCAACATGATCATAGTCAGGGTGATCAGGGCTCATGCTTTCTTTAAGAATTTTATTGAGTTCTTCTTTGATAATCTTTTTGATTTGTTTTTCTGTGAGTTTCATCTTTAATCTCCAAAAGAAAAAGCCTAGATAGCTTTTACACTAAATAGGCTTTGGAAATAGATTTAACAGTTTACTTTAGCATAACCACCGACTTTTTGTATGTCTATCGTCTTATCAACACAATCTTTTAAAACATCTAAGTGAGAAATCAATAACACCGTTTTGAACTTATCCTTTATCATATCGATTAAACGAACAAAGCCTTCCATGTGTTCTTGGTCAAGAGCCGTTGCTGGTTCGTCCATAATAAACAAAGTAGACTTGGGTAAGTTCGTTATTTCAATCAGAGCGAGGCGTATAGCCATGGCAGCAATTGTCTTCTCAGCACCAGAGCCCATGGAGATAGGACGGGAGTCATACTTTGGATGCTTGATATTTATGTCAAGGTTTCGACCATCTTCTTCGAACATAACTTCAAAGTCGACAATATTTGCAAGACACTTTTGTATTTCCTCGTTAATAAGCGACAATTTCTGTTTAATTATCTCATAGGCAATTCCGTTGGGATGCATACAGCGCATAAACAACTCATAGGCAATAAACGACTCTTCCAGCTCATCTTGCTCTCGCTTTTCGACATGAAGGCGCTTGATGGTACTTTTGACAGCTCCAAGTTCAACAAGATAATCTTGAATCTTTTTGTCACATTTTTCTTTTCTTTCTTTGGACTCAGACATTTTTATCTTAACTGCGTTTTTAGATTTTACCAAGGAGGAAAGATTTTCAATCGCTTGGCGGTTAGCATTATATTCATCTCGCTCTTGTTCCAAAGATGATTTTTGGTTACCCATCAAAGAAATTCTAGAAACAAGAGATTCGTTTGTTATTTCTAAATTCTTGTTTGTAGCCATAAACTTGTCTCTTTTAGTTATACTGTTATCCAAAGTTTGCAATTCTTTCTTAGCTGATTCTTTATCGAGGCCAAAGATACTCAATTTCCAACCATCAATTATTTTTTCTACTTCCTCAATCTCTTCTTCAAGAGTTGGGAGATAATCTTTGGCTTTTGTAGCATCTTTGACAAATTTGTTGTTAGAGCAATACTCACAATCAGGATCGTACTTATGGTCATGAAGCATATTGATTTTTTTAATAGATTGTTTTTCTGTTGTTTTAAGCTTCTTAAGTTCTTGTTCTGAGGACTTTAGAGCTTCTTCGAACTCACTACACTGCTCTAAAATTTTCGTAAGCCTATGTTTGTTTATAGAGTCTACAATATCATCTGCTTGTTGAATAGCAAGTTGGTTTTGTTTTATCTGCTGTTTGTTTTCAGATACTTTTACACCAGCTTTGTGAATTTCTAAATCAAGACGATCTATTTCATCTTCTAGTTCATCAATATCAATGATATTTTGTGGAATAGAACTAATCTCTTCTTCTATCTTTAAAAAATCTTCAAGTAGTTCTTCGTAACGTGTGTTGTATTTTTTGCACAAATCTGTTTGGTGGTCTATATCATCATTGATTTCTTCTATCTCTTCTTGCTTGGCTACTAACAGTTCTGTAATTTTTTTATTTTTAAGACGCTTTATTAGTGCGGATATCTCAGAAGAGTCTTTCTTTGCAAAGCTTAGCTTTTGTTCAAAGATGTCAAGGTCAAGAAACTTGGCCAATTTATTCTTACGCTTTGTAGACCCTTCTTTGATAAATGCAAGAGAGTCCAACTGTGATGCCATGGAAGTAATCATGAAGTCTTCAATATTACCAAAAATCTTTCTTATGTTAGCCTCAGTATCTTTTACAGAATCACCGTTGCAAGAACTATCGGTAGTGAGATTATGGAAGTCAAGATCACCAGAGGCCACAGGGATGGACTTTCCTCGTTGGGTTTTATAAGATTTATTAAGATTACGAGTAATTTGGTACTCTTGACCATCTGCTTCGACCACCATCTTGATAGAGGCTTTAGTTTTGTTTTGATTGACGAGGTGAACGTTCTTCTTCTCGGCTTTGCTGGTTCCGCCATAAATGCCATAAAGAGCAGAATCAATAACAGAAGACTTCCCACTGTAGTTCTTGCCAAAAATGCCAACAGTTCCAGAGAGATTTGCAAAGTCCAAAGTATTACCTTGTCCATAGTTAAAGAGATTTGAGAACTCCATCTCTTTAATATTCCATTTGACGTTTCTTCGTACCTCTTCAATTTTCTCGACCTCTTTATTATACTTAGTGTTTAGATCTAGCACTTGACTCATCAAGTCCTCTTCTAGTTCATAATCTTTTAGATATTCTCGAATATACCTCTCTTGAACGGAGACATCTCGCATATTCTCCATTTTGTGTTCTTGACCGTCTGAGGATGTGAAATTAGACGTCCCTTTGTTTAAAAAGGATAAAGACACCGGATTGTACTTAGAACGCGCTAAATCGGTAATTTTGCGGATGGATGAGCTATCCATGTTTACAGTTGAGATTAGTCTAAGACGACACCCATGTGGAATGTGATAGTGTTGAGGTATCTTGCCTTTGTCATCTAGATTAATAGTAACAAATGGTCGGGGATTTGAAAAGATAACATGTTGAGCATCAAAATCATCTTTTGATCTAATTGTCCAAAGTTTGTATCCTTTTCTTCCGTCCTCTGAAAAGTTTTGTTGTATTGTAGAACCAGCATACTGAACGCGGCCCTCAGTATCTAAAATCTGTGGTTTGTGTATGTCTCCAAGCATAACATAATCATGACCTTTGAAGATACTAATATCATCATCTCCGTGTTCCATAGCCCAGCCGGAACCTGTTCTAGAGCCCATAACAGCACCATGATAAAGAGCAATATTTATATCTCCGGTTTTTGGTCGCATCCAAGCACCTCTATCAAAAATAGAAAGAACATTGAACCATAAACCGTCTTGTGGAGAAACACGACCAGAGTTCTTCAACAAGTGGAGCTGTGGGTGGTTTAGTGCATTTACAATAGGCGATACAGCATCTTCCCTATCAGAGTTCTTTAGATTACCGTCATGGTTCCCAAGAATGATGTAGGTCGGTGCTATGTCTGCCAAATTCTTTAAAAACTCAGAGGCCAGAGCAAAATACTCTGGTGACAACTGTGTCTTTGTATGAGCCAAGTCACCACAATGAACAATGTAGTCCGGCTTTTGGCTTTGTAGTTTTTTGTATATCTGATTGAATACAAACCTGTATTCGTCATGAAATTTAAGATTACGAATATGTGTATCCGCAAAGTGTGCTATTTTTATCATATATCCTCCATGGTTAGATAGCGTTTAGTAATTTATCAAAAAAGAAATAGTCGGGGTCTATAGGTTGAGCCCTATCTTTTGCGTTCTCGAATTGTCGAGGAGTCATAGAACCGACATCTTCAACGGCAGAAGTGTCTATCTTGTAGACCTCCATGTCGTATTCAATCATTTTCTTAATCATCCACGATGCTTTCTTCTCCGCATCTTGGTCAAGACCAATGTAGACTGGTGTGTCGTTTATCGCAAGAGCTTGAAACAAACGAGACTGTGGTCTAAGAGTTGAACCAAGAATTGGAATGCCTTGTGTTCCTGCGACGATAGCATCAAAGGCTCCCTCAACAATTGTAACAGGCTCATCCCAGTCAATCATTAATTCATTAAATATAATGTCTTTTGTGGTTCTTGGATTGAGGTACTTCATTCTGTGTCCGACATAAGAACGAGCAATAAAGAAGTTTGGATCTCCGTTAGAATTGAAAGATGGGATAATGATTCTACCTCCGTATCTACCCTCGGTACAATATCCAATTTTCCATAGTTTTATTTGGTAATCGTCAATACCTCTATTGTGAAGATAATCAATTGCTTTACGAGATGAGCGTGGAAGTCTTTTATTACAAAGAGAAATTATTTCTTTTGGCAGGTCGCAGGTTGGTTCTTCTTCGATTTCGTTTATTTCTTTATATATTTTATCAAAGTCTTTGAGATCAAGTCTACCATCAAGCTCTAACCAACGTTGCCTCTGTTGGTAATTGCCAAATTTTCTTACAATCCTGTAAATGTTCTTTCCACGAATATCGCAAACCCAACATTTAAAGAATCCATTTGCAAAGTTTACAGACATTTTCTTTTTGTGGTGTTTACAATAAGGACAGTGATACAAATGTTCATTACCCTTACGATGATATGAACCGAGCATGTCGGTTAACATCTTTCTTTTTTCCTCCATAATTTCCTCCGTGATTTTAGTATAACACGTTTTGAAAATTTGTCAAGAAGTTTTTATAATTTCTTTAAGTTTGTTTAAAGAGTTGCTAGCTCCATTTAATGATGCTTTTGGCGAATGTAACACTCCAATTCCAGGATTTTCCAAATCTTCATCTGCAAATTTATTTAAATATTTTTCTCTATCATCTACTAAAATACATGTAGCGTTTGGAAACAGATCAGTCACTTCTTGTTTTTCTGAATTTAAAATGATGTGCTCCTCATCAAAGCCAAGACCAGAGTTTTTTAACCATTCCATTTTTCCTTGATAAGAGCCTTCGTCGTTGTTTATTGGAGCAGATAAAATGTAAACATTTTCATAGCCAACAAGATCGCGGCAACCTTTAACTAGTTCATCACAACCTTCAGCCTTTTCTAAATTAACCCAATAGTCCATGTTGTTGGTTATTGGTTTAAATTGAAAACTTTTTATTAGTTTTTCCCACTTTGTCATTTCAAGTTTGTTGTCTCTTTTAACTAATAAATTATTTAAAAAGTCTATGGTAATCTCTTCTCGATCTTCTCCTTGATAGGCGTTAATTTTTTTTAATATTTTTTTTGAACTTTTAGATTTGATTGTCTCTGGGTCTTTTTGAATAGATGCTATGATGGCTTCTGCATGACCTTTGGTAAATGCTACTAGAACTCCGTCCATATCTAAAAAAATTTTGAACTTTGAGCCAACATTTTCTTTTATAAATTGTTTCCAGTTTTCCATAATCAATTGCATAAAGGTACCTCTTTATGTCTAAATAGTTTTTAGTATAACACGTTTTGAAAATTTGTCAAATTATTTTTTTATTTTTTTTATCCACCACCAGTGGCGATATCTACAAGATCTGCACTAGTTCCTTTTGTGGCTATTTCGGCTGCGGATTGTAGATCTGTAGGGTCAAGATCTCCTCGACCCATTTTTATTTTGGTATATATATAAGCCATAGCCATAATTGGGCCTGATGCTTTTAATAGAGCATTCCCGCCGGGTTGTCTTTTTATGTAATCCATAAGTTGCATTCCTTTAATCGACACTGTTGCTTCAGCGTCAAGCAAAGCTCCTTCTTCAATAGGTTCTTCTTCTAATTTTTTAAAGATATCTACAAGTTTTAAAAAGTCTTCATTCTTCTCTAATTTATCAAAAACCTGTTCGATTTTTTCATCTGATACTTTATTGGATGCAATGTTTTTTGCAAAGTTTATAACATTTTTTTGGCCTGATTCTAACAAAAGTTGGTTTGTTCTCCAAGATTCCATTATAAGTTTCATATCGTTTGACATAATAATTCCTCTTTATGTCTAAATAGTTTTTAATCCAGCATTTGCTATAACAATTGCATCGGCTTTATCATCGGTTCCGGGTTTTGGATTGCCGTGTCTTGTGTACTCAACTATGAATTCTTTTGGATATTTATCACTAACCCACTCAATAACCTTGAGCTTCGTGTTATCACCCCTTTTGATTTTGAGATCAACGAGACCCCGAGCTTTGTTCGCCTGAAGGAGAGTTGCAGGGCCGCCAAATAAATCGTGCACCACATAGCTACACATACCATTAAAACGTTGTAACTTGGCCATTGTCGCTGCTGTTGTCTTGCCTCCCGAGAATGCCACGAATGGTTGTTCAATAAAAACATAATCTACCTCCTGTTGTTGTAAAGACCTTATAATACATTCCATTTCTTTTTTGAAGATATCAGCACGTTCTTCGAGAGATTGAGATGGTTTTAGTTTTATCTCATCAACAAGAAGCAGGTCTTCGTTTTCGTTTATCAAGCAATAACCTATTCTGCTTGAACTTATATCTAGTCCTAAAATAATCATAATAATCTATTATAACATATAAATTTTGGTTTGTCAAGTATTTTTTTTAAATATCGTAAGTTAATTTAAATGTATACTCGTCGTTCTCTTTCTTTCTTATCGGTTTTGCTAAAGATGCAATCATGACTAAGTGTCCTTCTTCATCGTAAATACCAACTTTGGATATATAAGTTGTTCTTTCAAAGTTTTCATTATGTCCAGAATAAGAAGATGATACAACATTTTTAATACTTATGGCCGGCTCAGAGTAAGAATAGGATGAAGTGTTAAAAGTAGAACAAAATGAACCACTCTCTAGGAACGTTGGATTATTGGAATAGTTAAGTTTACCTTTATCCGCATGGCAAAACAATGTCATTGTATTAGTATAAGAAGTACCCTCAAACTCTAAATTAAAACTAGCATTAGCAATTTGATCTGCTCCTGCGGTGTCGTGAGTTATTCCGTCATTTGCACCAGCTGCATAGTAAAGCCAAGATGCTTGTTCAGTACCAGCAGTTCCATTAAAATTAACCCAAGAACCACCTGTTGAGTCTATGGCATTAGAACTAGTTAAAACAATAACACCTTCATTATACATAACAATACCAACGCACTGTCCGGCATTAGAGCCTGTGGTTTCTATCAACTCACCGTTTCTTTTTGTATCAGCACATTCTCCGATTAACGATCCTGTTAAATAAAACTTTAAATTTACAGAACCTTTTTTAAGTGATGATTCATAAAATATTGTAGGTATGTCGATAATGTTCACAGTTGCTTCAGTAAGGTCTCGAGACAAATAGTTCGAGGATGTAAAGTTATAGTGCTTGCTTAATGTTGTATAAGTATCAGCAGAATTTTGTAAAGCTAGTATATGGGTATTTTTATTTTGTTCAACACCTAAATATTTAACAGATGTAGGCTCAGAGTATATTCTTGTTATAGAAGCACTCATCCTGTACTCACCGGAGGAAGCTGGGCTGTAGAGAGAATCTGAGTGTGCTTTGCCCAACATGGTATTAAACTGTTTCTTATCAGCTAGAACAGTTTTGTATCCAACAACTGATGGTTCTATAAAAGATTGTTGTTTGCCATCTACCACAGGCGCTCTGTCTATGTTTAATTCATACAAACTTACAGAACCTGTTGCAACAGAAAACTCGTTTGCATATGCTCCAACAAGATTATTTCTTGTGTTTATGTAGACTTCTTGATCGTATATGAAAAAGCTTTGTTTTGGATGAGCTTTTATTCTATTGATAATGATGTCATCTGGTTTAAACTTTTCATAATTCATTTTAGTAGTCTAGTCTAGCTCGTAAAGTATATTCAATTGATGGGTCTTTACGAAGAGGTTCTGATAATTTACCAACAGCCATAAGAGCACCATCTGCGCTATAAAGCCCAACAGAGGTAATATAAGATATTGGTTGGTCTCCAATGTTGTCTTTTACAACAATCTTTGAACTTGAAAGATAAGTTGGATTACCAGAATAGTTGTACTCATTGTGATTTACACGACAGAAATATATTGTTGAATTTAATTCCGTTGTATTATTGAATTGAATATTATAAATTCTGTTTCTTATTGCATCGGCGGAAGATGAAATTTGAGAACCTGTCACAAAGCCAAAACCAGTGTTACCACTATTAGTTGAAAGTTTTACTGTATCTATTCCAGTGGCAGAATTATTAAGTATTCCTCCAGCATTAGCTTTGCTGAATACTGATCCCGAAATTACTGCGATTCCTGCTTGATAAAATATTAAACCAACAGCAGGTTGACCAACACCTGTAGATGTGACACCAGCTTGAAGAGTATTTGCTGGGGTGGTTGTACTACTAGTAGCAAAAAGAACACCATATTCGCCAACAGGTGAATTAGTCTTGTATCCATTAGAGCCACTGGAATCAGTTATTTTAATTCTATTGTTCATTGTAGTAGCACCTGCTTGTTCAAAACTCGGGTGGATTCCTAACTCTAATTGAAAAGAGCCTTTTTTAATCTCATCTTTGACAAGAAGTCTTGAAAAGTTAAAAAACATACACTCTTTCATTTTTGTACCAGACGCTAAATCTCCATCTTCATCAAACAATTGTATAGAACCTGTTTTGTCATAACCCATACAAACTTGTGCCATTTGATTATATAAATTAATTTTCTTAGCATTTTGAGCGTTTGCAGATGAACTTAGAGTAGAACTATTAGCATATCCCACAGTTATATCAAAAATATGATTTGCTGAAGAACTGAGAAACGGGTAATCATAAACAGACTGGAACATTCCGTGTGAAAAGTTTTTTACATTCTCTTCATCACCAAGTATTTTATTAGTTGTTCCGTAAGTTCCACTAACAATTGTTCCTGTTAATGGAATTGCTTCATGAAGAAGAGTTCTTGTTGATATTACATCATTTGGTTCTATATTTTTAAACGTATTAGCCATTTTATATCCTTTTTTATACTACTTTAACAAATCTAACAGGAACGCTTACAGCGTAGCCTGTGCTTTCACCTATAACTCTAACAACAGAGTCTATTTGTTTAATTGCTTGTTGACCAGTTGCAGCTTTAGTCATAGTGCTATCTGTTCCCAACAAAGTAAACAAGTGTGAGCTTTTTTCTAAATCAATAGATGATTTAATTTTAAATTCAATCATGATGCCACGAGGACCGGCAATAGTTTCTGTTCCACCATTCACAGTGCTGGTATTAAACTGAACAAACTGAGGGTCTCCAGCAGTTCCTGCTTGGAATGAATAACTTGCGACATTATCATCATCAATAAAATCTGGTGTTTTAATTATTGAACCATCTTTAGAACATATGTTTCCTAACCTATTATCAATTTCAATTATAAAACCAGTTTCTTGCAAATCTGAAATATATGTGCCGTCTGGTGGTATTTCGGTGGTATCTAAACCAGAATCGATTCTGATATAGGTTGACTGTTCTTTGATTGTCTTACCAAAAATTATACCTTCGTTTATTTTTTTATCGCTGGCTATACCAATTGCTGTTGTGGGTGTTTCTGCTTCGTTATTGTTTTCTGTTGTTCCGTCAACAGCTACAACAAATGCGCCATTAGAGTGCATGGCTGCGCCTCTTGGTAATTCATTTAATTTTAAAACAGAAAGGTACAACAAATCGTTTCTTGGTATTGTCATAAGTTTTGTCTTAATAGAAGACATATTGTTAGTGAAAGCTTCAAACACAGGTGTTTGCAAAATAGATAAATCTTGTGTTGCTGTTGTGGTTGTTTTATCATACAAGGCATAATTTATCTCATCGTCTCCGAGGGCAAACTGTGCTATGTTAAAACTACCATCACCTTTTGCTAAGCGTTTTCTACCTTCATCGGTAAGAACTACGTCAAAGATTATGTCTCCACTGTTGTCTTGAAATGCCATTTATATTCTCCTATTCTCTATAATTATCTCAAACTATGGTTTTTTTAATTTAAATCTTAAGTTCAAATCAAATTTCTTTCCTGTTGATTTTGATTCTACTCTAAGTTTTATAAACTTGCTTCCTCTTAAATCCCATAAGCTATTTTCATCAGGTCCAAGTAATTTTGGATTTTCATTAGTTTCGCTTATTTGTACCATGTCTAAATTACTTTTTGGTATTGTCTGATTATAATTAGGTACAACTTGAATAAATTTTCTATAAGATGTTTCGTTGATATAGTCTTCTTCAGGTTCTGATAATTCATAAGAACTGTATCTTAATATATTTTCATCAGCATCTTTTAACAACTGAACTTCTTGAACAAAAGAAGGGTTACCTCCTTGTCCTTGCCTACTTATTGGTACAAATAGATAATAATATTTTTGTTCGTACTTTATGTGATCAGTGAACAATGCTGATGGCACTCCGTCAAGATTGCTTGTATCTCCAATTACTCCCAAGAAAGAATCAGCAAAATCTTCATATTTTGTAGGCTTCTTTTCTAATTTATACACTCTAAAAGTACCTGTCCTGCTTCTGTATGAGAAATAAGATCGATTTGAAGAGTTTACTATACCAGCTAATTTAAGTCTTTCTCTGTATTCTCTGTCTGATTCGTTTAAAACAGTATAAAAATCTTCTCTTGTTGTTGAGTTACCAAATCTATCGCTAACTAAAAATTTTACTTTATGGTCTACTTGTGTGTTGGTATAAACTCTAATATCTGGTTTAAATAGTGGAGGAGCAAGGACCCTTCTTTCAAGCATCCCTGTTGGTATTTCTATAATTTTCATATTTACGTTTGATGAAAACAAAAGTTCAATTTTATTTTGGTAATCAAAATCATCATAACTAAGGACTATTTCTTCACTGGTTGAATAGCTATATTCGTTTTCATATGACAAAAAAAGTTCTGAAATTTTATAATAATATGTTCTGTCATATTGTATTTGTGTATCTATTAATTGTACATCATTACTTTGAATGTAAAAGGTCTGTGTAGTTGTTCCGCCTAAAGAAAGTTTTTTCTCTATTTTGAAACCTATAAAAACTTTGTTTATAGGTTTTTTGTTTATAATCATGTCCACAAAGTTTAGAACATTTTCTTTTTTGACTTGTTGTAATTTTTTATATAAAATAAACTTTTTTAATCTATCATCAAAATAGTTTTTTAATTTTTCTATTGGGCGCGAAGTGCTTAGTGTTTTGTTGTTTTTAATACTTTTGTTTTTTAAAAATGTCTCATCATCTAGTTCTTGTACACCATCGTTTAATTGTTCAAGGTTTAAATCCCATTTTTTTATAGAAATGTTCCTTGCACCTTGTTTGTGTCTAGATACTTCTGGTTGTTCTCTTTTTGTGTGAACCATGATGTTGAAAAATATATCTAAATCTTTCAATATGTCTATCAAAGAATATTCATCAGATTTTTGCATTTTATTAATTTTTATTAAATTATAAAAAGGTATATATGCAGTATCTTTGTTGCTGGTAGATTCCATAAAAATATTTTTTGTTTTTAAGTGATAGTCGTTTGGTAAAGAAGGGTTTCTCATTTCTGTATCAGTAAGCCACTTGTAATAGTTATCATCGTAATCTTTTACCTCGTTTCCAAGCTTTTGGTTGGCTTTATCAAAAAAAGTATAGTAGTGATTTATAGTGTTGTCGTTAATATTCTTAATTAAAACTTTCGATGCTACATCATTGGGATTGTATTTGCCTCCGTAAGATTTAACTGTATTTATATCTGTGTTAACGTCATGTCTAAACAGATTGTAGCTTGGCAATAATAAGCTGTCTAAGTTTTTTGTTAACTGTTCATAAGTAAAAAATTCATAATTGTAAATTGAATGTAACGAAAAAGTTGCTGGTTTGTTAGCTAATAAGCTGTATACAAATGAATCACCTGTGTTTGATAAGTTATCGTTTATTTCTGAGTTCCTTGGAGACAAAATGGTGATAATTTCGGATAAATCATTATCAGTATCAGTAATAAATGCTTCAGGGATTGAATAGCTGAAATCCTGATCACTTTCGACCAAATCACCACTTGAGTTATAACTAGTAGCTAGAAGACTGTCCAGAGTTGTTGGGCTCTGTAGTGTTTCTGGAATCAGTAGGTTGTGTTTCTGTTGTATTAACTTCATTTAAATTCTCGTTTAGTATATCTTCATATTCATAAATATCTTTTACTGGTGAATTTTGTTTAATAAAATCCCCAGCAAAGTTAGGTTCTTGTTCAACTAAAGGGTTTGTGCTAGCTGCATCTATGTTTGCATTAATTAAATTTTTTAATTCTATTGTGTAATCTTCTAATAACTCTGCTTCGGTTGGCATTTATTCAATCCTCTAGTGTAAACACATCATCAACAGATGGTATTTCGTTGTTATCAACTGTTATATCAAAATCTTCGTCTTCATAATCAATCATTCTACATAGTATTTTTTTAGAATAATTTATTGAGCTTTTATCAAACTTGACCCACTTTGGTTTATTAAGTATAGGAAAGCCACCTTTAAAACTATAGCCGCTTAAATATTCAAGTTTTTTTATTCTAGTAAAGTTTTGTTTTGTGGCTTCACTGGTTTCTGGGCTTTTTAAAGGGTCAAACAGACCATTTCTTATTGGAAATTTTGTAATAGTTTCGTTATTTCCAAGTAATATAGACTTTATGGAAAGCGGAAGATTTTTTAGTTTTGATTTTTTATCTACTTTGTTATATTTTTTTAAAGAAAACTTATTAGAATCAGGATCAAACTTTGCGGTGTTTAACTTGTTCTTTTTATTAATAGACAAATTTTTTGCAAAACTATTGTTAAAAGCTTTAAGTCTTTTAAACTGCTCGGTTGCTTGTAAGTTTTCACTTACAAATAGAGTATCATCACCTAAATAATCTTTTACGTTAGGGTCATCAACCACTTGTAATGAAATTAGATTTGCTACATTAGTTTTTGGAGTTGAAAACTGTAAAGAATTTTTTATTTTTGCATCAACAATCTTATCAAAAAAATCCAGATTAAATTTATCAATATTGTTACCCGACAGGTCTTTTTCTTGAGAACCTATTTTTATAGATTGAGGAGTGAAGTAAGTCAAATTTTCAGTGATATCAGATAAGGCTATCTTTTCATCATTATCTAGAGACTCAAATTTTAAATTTGAGGTCACAGGTTGAGTGTTAAAAAACTTATTAACCTCAACATTGCCTCTTTTGATTAATTCTGATTTCTTTAGTTTTCCATTTTTTATGTTTTTTATAAAAGAAGTTTTGTTTAACATTTTTTTATTTTTTATAATTTTGTTTGAACTGTGTCTTATAGTAAACTTGTTTTTTGGTTTACTTTGATTCTTTTTCACTACCTTACTGGTTTTTTTATTACTTGGTAGATTGTATTTGTCTTCTATATATTTAATTTCCTTATTCATTATGGTGACAGCTTTTCTAATTTTTATCGGAGATGTAGTCATTGGGGATAACAAGTTGTAGACATCCTTATATATTTGGTCACCTTTGCCTCTAGAGAACTCTGTGACTTTTGATAATAAAAAAGGCGCTTGAATCCAATAAGCTTTAACATTGTTTGTAGAGTTGTTCTGTATTAGGTTTAATAATCCGTTCTCTTCAAAAAGCACCATGTCATAATAACTGTGTAGTTCAATCATAAAAGATTTTGTAAACCGATTAGTTCTAAAATTAAAATGTTTTTTTCTTTCGACTCTTCTTAATATACCATTAATTTCAGAAACTTGCTTTCTTAAATTGTTAACAGTTTCTGCTATAATACTATCAAGTTTTGTTTCTACTTCATATTCAATTGAATATTTGTATTTAGTATTACTTGTTTCATCTAGGGAGTTGTCTACAAAATCTAAAGTCTCCACATCCTCCATTTGCACGGATGATTTTTTTACAGAACAAATCACTTTAGAGTCTCTCAAGCCTCTTGTTGTGAAATCGTTTGTTTTATAATTGTTATCTTCTAATTTTTTAATTGATTTCTTATCGATGTATCTAAGGCGGCCATCGTTGGTTCTAAAAGTTATTGTTTCATCAACGTTGTTATCTTTAAAAACAATATAAGAAACTTTTTCATATTTAAGTTCCTGTTCGGTTTCTCCTATTATAACATTACATCTGTTTCTTATGACTTGAGAGTTTATCTCTGCTCTTAAAACAGTCATACTTTTTACACTAATTTTATTTTGTAAAGATAGAAACAACTCTGGGTTTGTCTTGTATAAGGTTTTGCAATTCTTGTTTTGAAGACCCATGATGTTTTTAGAAAAAGATATATTAAATTTTGATTTTTTGTCATTTTGAGAAAAGTTGCTTATTAAGGTAGGCTTTAATCTGTTTAATATCTCTTCTGATAACAAGGGGATATTATCCCCTTTAAAATTAAAATCATAGGGAAGGTTTCCTATTGGCTTAGGGTCATTCAAGTTAATATTAAAAATTGGTTCATGCTTTACATTATATGATATTTTTTGTGCACTTGCTATTTCTTTTCTAAAAATCTTTTTATGCGCTTTGTTCCTATGAAACGAACCTTGCATCACAACTTCCTGAGTTACTTCTGGAGGTGCTATATGTTGATGATACGGACCATACACAGGTCTACCGTCTTCATAAACATAAATATATGTTTTTTGAGGTGTTACATGTTTATGTTCTTTGCCATTGATTATTATTTCTGAGCTTTTTGGTCCTCTTATTTCCTCGTTTATATCAATAGCATAATATGATTTTAGTTTATTACTATCTAAAAAAACACAACATTCTAATAATATGTTATCTTCTTTTCTATAGTTGCTATACAATTTCATTGTTGATTCTGATAGCATAAACTGATGCTCTATCTCTTTATTAGCAGATATAGGAATAACATATTCTTCTTGTATATCATCGCCAAAAAGGACATTTAGTTTAATTTGCATTAATGGCATTATCGTTGAATCATTTTTCGACCAAGTTTTGGTTACTATGTCGTCGTAACAAATAAGTTTTACTTTAAATTCTAATCTTTTGAAAATTCTTTTATTTACATTATCACTATGAGTAACAACTTTTGTAACAAAGATGTCTCTAAAATATACATTTGGTAATACTTCAAAACCAATTTTATCTATCATTAGCACTCTCCCTTAAGGTCATCTAAAGTTACTCTAGAGGCGTATGGATTAAGTGTGAGGTCATCACCTTGGTAGTCTTCGCAATCAAGCTTTTCATCTAAGTATATATTTTTTACCTCAAGTTCTCCAACCGTAGCACACAAATCTTCGTTTGGTATTAAACGATCTGTGACAATACTAAGGTAGTGTTCTAAATAATCCGGATTTATATCTCCATCTGATAAAAAATCGTTGTTTAACTCCATTTCATTAAGAACCAACATATCATCTTTTATGTAATTGCCAACCGGTGTTCTTTTTAATTTATTATATACAATTTCACCGTCAAGTTCTTCACACATATACGCAGTTATATAGAAGCTATCTTTTACGTCAAATGCGCCTTCCATTTTAGTTCTAATAATGGGTATTTCAGGCATTATTTTTACAACTTGCCCTCCTACCTCTTCTGTCTTGTAAACGGACTTTATATTGTTAATATTGGACACTAAAGAGGCATTTTGAGTTTCTACAACAGAGTAATTCCATTCAACATCAATTTCTATTTGTGGTATGTTGATGACATGGTTGTTAGAGCCTGTTAAAAACTTATCAGTTGAATCTGAAATTTCACCGTTAAACATATCAATTTTCAAGGCAGGGGTCTGTATTTGGTCGTATTTGATACTTCCCATAGAATATGGTAATTTATTTATATGTATTTCATTATTTTCTTTTCTATAATTTCTAAGGTCCTTGCCTACTTCATAGCCTTCAATTTCATCACTATTTAATTTATTTATATCACTTTCTACACCTTTAAAATTACCATTTGGTTTTATTTTAGGAGTATCATTTAATATCCTACCATGTGCATCATTCTGGTTTTCACTGAAGCCACCAGCTGGTATGTGATTTGAATTGTACATTATATCATCATCAAAAAAGCGATAATGGTCCGGCATTAGTTTTCCAAGAGAAAGCAAGTGCCTTCCGTATGGCGTTAATTCTATGTGGAGGACATCTTCTTTTTTATTGAAAAAACTCATTTTTTCTTAATTCCATTTCTAAAGTTTCTTGTAACAGGCATCGGGTTTGGAGAGTTTACGGGTTTAAGTTTTCTTACACCAGTTTTCTCATCTTGTTCAATTTGAGATAACTCGACAGATGCGTCTAATTTAACTAGTTCTACAAGAGAAAAGAAATCATAAGGCCAATTGTAATTTATGTTAGCCGTTGTTACGTCAAGCTTAGACCTTTTACCTATTATTTTTTCGTAGTAATCGTGCTTAGCTTTAAATTTTACTTTAAAAACCATCCAACGTATCTCAGGATTAAAGTCTTTTCCTTTAGCAGATATGTCTAGTACTTTTCCTCCACCAGTGTCAATAACTTTAGAACCACCACCTAAAAGCTCATGAGCTAGTAGTTCGTGTGTAATAGTAGCAGACGCCTCTTTGTGTTGCATGCCAATATCTGGTAGTAAATTTTGCCAAATATATGACAAATCTTGTCTAGATAAAACATGCTCAAATTCAAATATATACATTGCAAAAGGATCTACATTGTTATACGTTAGAAAATCCATTGATGGAGGAAAGTTGTACTGTTTCATCTTGTTCACCATATCGAGCACAGTAGAGCCAACTAGTTTTTGTTGTTCGTTATTTCCTATCGCATTATCTATGTCTGTTCTTGGTATTCTAAAAAACTTTCTTTCTGCTCCTTGGTCATAAAAAGGAACAGCAACAACAGCTTCTTTTATTTTTTTGCTTTTTGCTAACTCTCCAAGCCTTCTTCGACTTTTTTCAAAGCCAAGAGCGTCTGCGAGAGACTCGGCACTAGTACCACCACCCTTTGCTCCTGCTGCTTGATCATACCACTCAGACGGTATGTCGGATATCTCTAGGGATATTAGTTCGTCTTTTTTTGGTATAGAACCAAATTGATGCCACATCCCACGCGGAACCGAACCGGAACCTTTTTGAGGGATTGTAAGTAAATGGGATTTATTAAAGTTTAGTATTGGCGTTTCAAATTTTGTTTGTATAGTTAATCTGGAATCAGATTGTTCAATACTGTCTCCTTGGCTTGAAGAAATAAAAAGAACTGTTCCTTCGTTTTTACTCTCTATATTAAATATGTTTAAGCTAGCATCATTTTGCATAGCAACTAAGTTTATTGAAGTTGTTACACCTTCAAGAAATGTTTTACCCATACCATAGATATGACCCTGAGCGAGACTTGAGGTAAGCATTATATAAGAATATCTATAGTGAGACATACTACTTCCCTCTAATATTTCTTTACTAGTATATTTTTTTGTTTCAGTTGGTGTAAATTCAATGTGTGTCCAAGCTGCTCCGTCATAATACGGTGGAGTGTGGACTTGATAATGACCAGTAGTGCAATCGTCCTTAATGTCTGCCATAAGAAAGTCAGGGCCGAAAGCTGATGGTCTAGAGTACATAGTTATATTTTCCATAATCTTTGATTCATTGTCATCTGTTGGGTCATTTGTGTATGCACCAGTTAAAAACGAAGTCATACTAGGAACTTCATGTGGCTCTTGATCGTCAGACGAGCCCGATATTTTGAATTTTCCACCAAAAGTAGATTTTGCTATTGCAACTCTCATTGCATATTTGACGTTTCTTTTTAAGTTACCAAAGCTTGGATCATCCTGTCTAAGCGACTTGTAAGTTGTGAAGTTTTTGTTTTCTAGAAAAAATTCTGGTGTTTCAGCTAAAAAATTATTGATCATTTTTTTATAATTAATTTTTCCCTGACCGTCCCAAATTATAGGTTTAGCAGATTGCTCTTTCTCAGTCGTACTTAGTGATGCATCGTTTAATATATCAATAGAAGCGCTAAGATTTGGTTCTTGTTGATATATAAGTTTATTTTTTAAAAACTCTTCTGGTTCAACTAAAGCTTCAAAAGGTATTCTATCCAAATCTTGATTGCGAGAGCCTGTAACTGTACCTGCGAAGTTATAAACAAAAGCATTTTGCTTTGTACCAGTGCCTACGTTGTATATTGGGTTTCTGGCAGCAGCATTCGAGTCTCCAGCTGGGATTTGAAGTAGGTTGGAATTATGAATAGCATGGTCTACTGCTATGCCAGATTTTATTGTATTAAAAAAAACACCTGGTGAGAATAATGGTTGTAAAAAAGGTTTTGTATAATCATATCCGTACAAACTAGTTCCAAATGGGTCCTTTAGTCTTTTATCATCTGTAGAACTGATCTGAAGGTATTTAATATTATCTTTATAAGAATCATAAAAGGTCTGAGCTAGATCTACTGATCTTTGAGCTGGGTAAAAACCGTCGTAAGGCATTAGTTTTAAAACTGCATTACAGGTTAATTTAATAGATGAAGGTTCAGCAAAACCTTTATGTTCTTCTGTTATTATATTAAAATTTTCTAAAAAATCGGATGTGGAATATATTTTATAAAAATTCTCTTCAGAGGAAACATCTGTTTCTTGTCCACCAGGTCCACCTTCTGGTAATTCAAATAAATCTAAGTTTTGAGCTTTTATTCCATTTTCTAGATAAAAATCTATATGAGAATTGATTTTGTATTCAGGAACAACACCATAGTTTTTATATTTTGTTTTTGTGTGTTGAGTAAAAACTTCTACATTATCATCAAAAGGGCCCCTACCAGCTTGTGCAGGGGCATCCCAAGCGGCTTCTCCCGCATATCTTTCATCAGCCTCTAAGTCATTAGCAGGAATTAAATCTCGTCTACCAGAGGGTGCTACAACAGAAAGCCTCTCTAATCTTGTGTGTTTTCTACTGTATAGTGGTGCTGCTCTTGTTGCGCCACCATATGCTATATTTAATGCATCTAGATTGTCTGATGGTCCTGATATCTGTAATCCTCCGGAAACAATCATGTTATAGTTATTTTGTAAAATACCAAAATCAACTCTAGTGTTAACTCCACCAATACCTGTGGAATTTGATTGAGTGAAAAAAGATGGCTGGCTATCAAGTAAAGGCGCTGTGGTTCTAGTTGCCCAGGTCTGTGATACATCCAATGGCCAAGCAGAACTGTTTACTTTACGAGTTGTTCTTTCACCATTGTACCAAAAACCATCAGCTGTTACTGCTTCTTTGTCAGTATTTGCCGATCTCTCATACCTTCTGTCTTTCCAAAATTCTCCTGTTGGAATGCTCACTCTGATCCTGTTTTCTGCTTTAAAAGTTCTTTTTTCTACTGGAAATACTGTTTGATTAAATTTTAAATAGTGAAATCCACTAATTGGTGAAGATGGGTCTTGAAGACCTCCATCTAGATACATATTCTTGATGCTATTGTAAGACTCTGGTTCTTTTGTAATTGCTTTTGCATAAGCATTGACTTCTTTGTTTGTCATCATGTTTAAGCCATTGTTGTAATCAACTTTAATTAAAAATGGAAATGGAGACCCTCCTTCTCTCAGAGGTCTTGATAACATTATTTCTAAAGGCTTGTGTTTCGCAACAACAGCTGGTTCGTCATAAACTTGAATTGTGTCGTCTCGATGAGATACAACATGTCTTTTGCCATTTTGAATTATAATTTTTTCTACGGGATGATTAACAAAAGTCAAAATGTTGTTCTTTCTATGTGTTCTAGATATATTGTTTTCTCCGGCTCGTATTTGCTTCCACGAAGGATAACCATAAGGGCCATTTCTTTTTATATTAAGAAGTGGTAGTCTTACAAAATCTGCATTATTTTCTCGAACTGGTTTTGCTACAATGTATCCCGCAAGCGCTGGTGCGACAAGTACTTTGTAATTCGCTAAACCAAAAGTATTACTATATTCACCAAAAGAACCTTCATCGGTTTCAATTGGATCAATAAGTTCAAGGTTTGTATTGATGTGTATTGCTTCTGTTGGCATTATGTTTCCTTATTATTTTAATCAAAAGATGATGATATTGGGTAATTAATTATATTTTCTACCTGATTATTAATTATCACTTTACCTGTTTTATTTCCATATCTAAAGGTGTTATGGAGACCTCCGGTCATACTATATTCGTTTTTGGCTAACTTAGCCGTCCAAGAATATTGTAAATCAGTTGCTGGTATTTGTGTGGATACAAAAGCATTATCACTTATTGGATTGTAACCTTCTGTTGAAGAAGACACACTGTATCTGTTGTTTCTGTGTTGTTTCTGGAAGCTTGCCTCTGTTGTGTATGTTTCAGCGGTAACTGTTCCGTATTGAGAGTCAATTCCAAACCTACCCATAGGTCTTGTTAAGAGAGTTCTTAGACCTTCTCTTCTGTTGTTGTGAGAGTTTACTCTTGGAGTGTTTATGCCTGTACTAACGATTCCGGGTGGAGGACTTGATTCATAGGTGTGGCCACTAACTAAGTTAGATTCGATGCTATATTTGTGTGATACGTAACCTTCTATCTTTTCCCTTTCATCTGTTTCTAAAGCTTTTTTAAAGAGCATCACTTCGACTAAATCAAACTCTCCAAATGCATAATCAAATTGTTGAGTTTGATTGCCATATGCGTAATCAGGATCTCTACCTATTCTCATATTAGGTGTACTTCCATTAGAATCAGAAGATAAAAGACTCATAGGCACTAGGGTTTGTGGATTGTCGTTGGACAAGCCTCTAGCTTCCAAAACTGTTGATGTTTTTCCATCAGCAAAGAATCCATAATTACTTCCGCCTCCATCTTTATATACATAAATTACAACTTGAAATTCACTTCCCTTCGTTATACTTTGAAGATATGAGGTAGCACTTGTTTCGTTTTCGATTATAATTGCGTTGTCAAAGCCACTACCAAGTGTATCCTCCATTAAAGATAGTTCTAAGTCTTCTCCAATGTTTAAGAGAGGACCTCTACGTATATTGGAGCCTTGTTGCTGAAGATCTCCAACACTTGGTGGAGAATTTGATGTAGAAGCTTTATACACAACCACAATAGAGTAGTCTGAATTATAGAGGTTCATTAAAGAATTGTCAAAGGTTGCAGCTAGAAATTCATGGTTTGACGCATCAAAACGTATAAAATTATACGATCCTGCTGATACTATTGAGGGAGAGTTTGTGCCTGTATTATATGTATTGTGGTTACCAGCTTGCATTCGAAATACAACACCATTTTGTCTATCTGTCCAAGTGTCAACTCTTCCTGAGTTTTCGACCAAACCAGAGTCTTGCGATAGCCAAATTGCAAGATCTGTACTGTCGTGGTCATCGCTTGGTAGCCAAGAACGACTTGTATTTTCTACAAACTCTCCACTACCACTCGACCTTACAGACAAATTTCTAAACGGTAAAGCATTGTAGACACTTCTCTCGCCATCTATAGCATCCAGAAAAACTCTGGACATTGTTTCAAACCCACCAGGAGCTGAGAACTTTTGTGTTATTATTGATTTTGTTGGCTTGTTGTCTTCGACTGTTGATAATTCTGGTGTTAAGTGAGACTTTACGTTGTCATTAAACCGGTTTGAATTACTGGACAACACATTTCCATCTCCGCCTGTTTTCTGTGCAACTAAAGAAGCGTTCACGTTAGTATGAGGCAATGCCGCTTTTAAAGTTGGCTCTACAAAATCAACTTGGTCTTCAATTGATCTAAATCTAAAATTGTTTTCTTTTCTTCCAACAGAACTAAAAAATTCATAATTTTTATTATAATTACCAGCAATATTGGAAGAAGTGTTATGTTGAATGTTTCTTACATTTAATGGTCGCTTAGCTCTTTGATTTCTATATCTTATTCCAAAAGGTTGGTTTTTAGCAGGATAAGGGCCTCCATAGTCAGGACCAGTTATACCTAAAGCACCGTCTGTTATCGACTCATCAGGATGCTCACCAATTAATATTAAAAATGATTCAGCTCTTAATAAAGCATCATCTATTTTATTAATAGAATTTTTAGAAGAGTTATAACTGTTAATTGGTTGGTGTCTTGACTGTAATCCACCAACATGTCTTTCAGTAAATGGACCTTGCATAGGTACATCATTTGAGCGATAAGTGGTATCAGAGTGAATGTTGGTTAAGATTACATCACCTCTGTAACTACTACTTACTTCTCTGTTGTACCCTGAGCTAATGTTTCCCGATATAAAGTTAAACGGAAAAGCATAGTGTCCTTTGATTAAGCTTTTACTAGAGTATAAATCATCTAAAGGATGATCTCCAGTTGTAGTTGAAAACATACCGACAATTGCTGTGAAATCCCAGTGGTATTTTTTTCGAGAATCAACTTCACTTTGGCAAGAAACATTGGTATCTAAACCTTGACCTTCTCCTACACCAACTACCAAAACATTTTCGGGTACACCTTCTGAGTTTATATTTCCGTGAATGTGGGTTTTTTCTAAATAATAATCTCTATTTTTGTTGTTTCTATAATTTATTCCACCATGAATTGTATTTCTTTTGATCAATTCTATTTGATGGACTCTGGCTGTTGTTTTTTCTAAATCATCTTCTAAAAAATATCTAGTACCATCTACCTCGGCAAGTATCTTATTCTCTACTTTACTTGTAGTGTTTATAGCTTTTCTAATAGTTTCTGCTGTTGTTGTTTCTCTTTCTCTTCGTTTTCTATCCCAGAGACAGTTTTCATTATGTTTGCTATTGCCACCGGTGAAGTTAGAAACAGTTACTCCTGAGATTGAATCAGTATTTGTTCTGTTTCCTGTATTGCCAAATACTCCCTGTGTAATAGTTACAGTATCAACACCATTAGAGATAGCCGTATAATTAGCATCTGTTGTGGCGTTGATTGCTATAGCGATTGCAGATGCAGCTGCTATTTTTCCAGATACTCCTCCACCAACACCAGCAAAACCAACAGTTGCAGAACCACCAGAACCACCACCAGATGCTTGTGCAACACCACCATTTACAGTATAGGTTGTGCTAATCCCTGATGGGTCTATTAAAACAAATGTATCTCCATTAAATACACCACCAGCATTAGAGACAACAATTGTGGCAGTGGCTTTAGTCTGTAATGGTGAATGACCATGCTTCCAGTTATACTTAAGTTCATTAACAGATTTGATAACACCTTCAGTAGAGGTTTTTTGCGAGACTAGTGGAAACTTATGTTGATATTTGTTTCTCTCTAGGACGTGACTTTCAATAGTGTTTTTTATTCCTTCTGAGAATCTAGAGGAAGCTGGTAATAATTGATTTATTCCGAACGAAACAGAAGAATCAATCCACTTATAAAATTCAAAAAACCTTTCTTGATCAGGTTCATTTTCAATATGCTCAAAATACAAAGACCTTAAAGCTTGCATTTCTTTGTAGTTTGGTCTATACTTGTTGATTGGGTTCCCAATTAAATTATTAAAATCTTTTATAGATGCAAAAATATTTAATATATCATCAGTTATAACAGCTTGCATAGACTTTTCAAAAGAGAAAAAATTGTCAGACACATCATCATCTTGAAAAAAGTTTTTCTTTTCATTGTCTACTATCTTTACCATATCAGAAGTGTAGACTGAGCTTGGTGATTTTTTCTTAGCTGTACTGATGTATGTTTTTTCAATTACATTGGTAGAGGAAGCTGGAAACCCATGAGCTAGTCCGTGATATTTTCTTTTTGTTATGTTACTAAGCCAGTTATATCTATTAATTAAGCTAGCAGACCCAGAAGATATATCTAACACTTCCATTTCTGCATTTGTATCTGTTGTTGTGTTCTGATTAAAATTCCAGTGGAACGCCAAAGTATCTATTTTTGGCACATGCTGGTTATCTAGTGTAAATATATTATCTGATCTATAAGGGTTTAAAAACCCTGAATTGTCTAAATCCAGTGCATGTTGCTTCAAGTCTTCATTTGTGATGTAAGATTGCCAATACTTAACATCTCCAATCTTAATGTCAGAATGGTTTATAATACTACCAGAAAAGTTTTCTTTTTCTGCTCCGACAAAAACCTTCTTGCTTGATGTTAGGTATTGTCTACCATCAGTAATATTTGAAGCTGTTAAGTTTACATAATTATTAATCTCTCCATTCACCAACTCTATTCCATAGAAACTAACATCTACAGTTGGTGTTCCTGTACCATTCAGTTGAGAATAAGGATACTTAGAATTGTTGACTCTTAAAGCTAAGTTCCACTTTGAATTGCTATAGGCGTTTTTTATTATTGAAGAGGTTAAGTATAAATTATCAGAACCAGATATTACAAACTTACTTTCGTCACGATTAGTTGTAGATGCTAAAAGAATTTTTATATTTTTATTTGGAGCATCTAGTTGAGCACCACCGTAATAATCATTAAAAGGGGCGGAAGTTGTATCTATTTGGTGAAAACCGAATATACTGGATGTGGTAAATGATTTATTTGTATAAGATGGATGGTCTTCTTTAAGTTTTTGAGGAATTATCACTTCCGATTCGATACTAAAAGCACTGTGCATAGTATCTGTGTTTACATTTCCTTTGATGTAGGCAAAATCACCAGAGCCTGTATTCATGTAGACGTTTGCGGAATGATTGTTTTCATGATCAAAGTTTAAAACTCTTGTATCTAATGCTTTTAATTCATAATTGTCTTTTAGAGTGTACGTTGCTCCATCGGCATATAAGTTCAATTTAATCAAGTCACTATTTAAACCAAAACATTTGAGATAGTTTCTAAATGATTTTTCAGTACCTTTTGATTTATATATGTTTGTTAAGTTGTTGTAGAGATTTTGATATATTAAATTTCTTACCTCTGATAAATCTCTTTCGTAAATTTGATTTTGGTCATATTTTCTAAACTCTTGAATAATGTCAGCATCAACAAACAATTCAGGTAAAACAAAACCTTGTTCTCTTAACAATTTATTTGTAAACGGCATTGGTTTCATTGAACCAGAAAACGTCACAGATGTCTCATCAGTGAGCCTATCTTTGTTTACGGTAGGACCATAGTACCTTTTGTCTTTAAACCTATTAGAATAGGAAATTTGAGCGTTTAAAGTATCAAAATAACTAGCTATTATCTGTGATAAATATTCTAAATTAGAATTTCCATTTTCTTTGTCTTCCTCGATAATCCAAGATGGCATCAAGTGATAAAACAATGAAGTATTCTCATAGTCTTGTAAAGAGCCTGTTGTGGTTAGCTCAGCTTGTTTTGACACAACATCTGGGTGATAAGAATATATAATAGGATCTTTAAATTCTGATGTGACTACTCCCGATTCTACTATAGCAGAACCTGTTTCTCTTGTATCTGCGTGATATCCCACAAACGTTCCATTAGATAAACGACCAGAGTAGTCTAATATTGTAGAATCTGTGGAAGATGTTAGGGTTATACCTTCGTTAAATTTAAAGTATACACCTAAGTTAATGTTGTCTAAACTGTCATCCGTACCTCCACCAATTGGAGTAAACCAGTTTTGACCTATTTGTTTACCATTTCTTTCTGATTTCCAAAACCTAAACTCATCTACAGAGGCTGAAAAAAGCTGTCCGTCTCCTTTCCCTGTTGGAATATAGTGACCACTTCCTGCTCCTATTGTTGCCAACAAACCATATGTGTTTGAATCAATTTCAGTCCATACAGAAGCAGGAAACGCTATTTCTTGTTCTTTATGCAAGACAGAGTCTATAAATAATTTGGTTGTTACTTTGTCAGTAGAGTTACTTTTCAAAGTGACCGCATAGTGATGCCAATTCCCGTCGCCTACAGAGTTTGTTGTATAAGAATCTAAAGTTAAAGGAGCATCTATAGCTAGGGGTCCAACTCCTTTGAATCTTATGTTTAAAGCGTTTCTACCTGCGTGGTCATGCCCAGAAGCAGATAAAAATAATTGTAAACTTTTGTTTTCTTGATCTGTTAGGTCAAAAAGAACTTCTCTGTGTCCTAAAGAGACATCATATCCTGTTTTCTTTAACCAAAACTCAATCGTATTACCAGTCAACAAATCCACTTTTAAGTTGTTTTCTCTTTTGTTTGTTGGGTCGTAAAGAGTAGACTCATCAAAAGTGTCATGATATTTAAGACCAGTCATACCACCTGATGCAGTATGTGGACCTCCAAGAATTTGAATATACTCTTTATTGTTAGCACTTTGATAATAACCATTACTAACAGAGCCACCAGTTATCTTACCATCTGTTAGAATATTAAAATTGACGTATCCATTGGTTCGAGGATAAAGATTATCAAATATGTAAGTATCTAGATAACTACCACTGTATTCAAATGCTTGTTTTTCTGCTAATGTGCCATCATAAGGATATTGTTGATATATTCTTTTAAAGCCATACTCATAGTAAAGCTTTGCGGAACCAAATTTAGCAAAATTTGAAGCAGTCGAAAAGTCTAAGGGAGGAACAAACTTGTTTTTTTCTTTAGTTTTGGTTTTTACAAATTCTACGCCCTCAACTTCAACCGAAGCTGATTGGACTGTATTGGCAGAAATGATTTTGCTTTTTTTATCATTATTAAATAAGTTCTTAATTGACATTAATCCACCACTCTAAATTTAAATATATAAGGCTGTTCCACATATGAAGATAAGTATGTGTTGTAAAAAGAAAACTTGATACCATATTGATAGTTTGGTTCAAATAAAGACATGTCCAAATCAAAATAATTTCCTGATACATTATATGACAATTGGGTGTGACTTGTTGAACCAGAACCATAATCAATAACTGTTAAATCATCGGATATTCTGAGCACCTTATACAAAGCATCTTCAATTATTATATTTTCTGGTTTTGATTGCGCAACTGTAAAAAGATTTGGAGACCAGTTTTTTAACCTACTGTATAATTTAAACCTTGCTGTTTGATTTACATGATACTCATGATTATTATTAGTTAATGATAAAACATATTTTGCATCTTCGCTGTTAACGTTTGCTGATAAAGATTTAGGAGATATAGTTCCTGTGTGATATTGAACACCAGCTCCGTTATGCCAAACATCATATAAAGTGTCATAAGTTCCTGCTATAAAAACAGATGCTGTGTAAATGCCAATTGATGGAAGTTCTTGTCCACCAGTAAAAGTACCAAGAAAAGAACCACCTATACTTGAACACAAAGAGGCGCTTATTTGTGAATTTTGCAATCCAGGTATGTTAGTTAACACCCCTCGTGGTTTATTATAAAGGTACAGTTTGTTTAAATTTTGTTCACCTGTGGCTAACGATGAGCTTAAGAAAAAGTTGCCTCTATTATCTTTATCTGAGCTGTTCCATCTTGCTTCTAGTACAGGTCTTTTATAATAAAATTCAGTACCTCTTGCAAAGAATTTTTTTGTATAATATGATTTTTGTGCTGATTCTTGCGAGGAAGATAGAAAAATTCCAAATCCATAGTTGTTATATTCGCCACCAGATGCTCCTTTTACCCAATCCTCAACTATATTACTTACATCAACTTCTAAATCTTCTAAGCCAGACTTAAAAGACGCAGTTACCCCTTGATTATATAGATAGTCTCCACCTGCTGTTGTCCATTTACCATCAGCATCATGAGAAGCAGAGTGTATGGCTTGTAGCCAATTAGAACCTGTGCTGTCAAAAGTTAAATCAGAATAGTCTTCCATATCTAAGCCAACACCTTCTTCCCATTGCTTTGATATAGGTAAAACAAAAAAATCAAAACTTGTCGGAACTGATTCGACATGCTTAGCGTTATATAGTTTTAAAATCCAATTAACACTACCACTTTCTGGTAAGGTATTGTTGTTTCTTTTCGTAGTTATAGTATCTAAAGGAAACTGTATTAGTGTTCTTGCAATCTCTGATGAGTTGGTTGTTTTCTGTCCATATATGGTAAACACTTCCAAAATATCAGAAGCACCCATATTAGAGCCCGTTCCTCTAGTTGTCAAGTTGGCTCCAAAAGCGTTTGTGATTGTGTTGTCAGCACTTGCTGTTATTCTATGTATTGCCATTATACTGAGGCTCCTTTGATGTCTCTATCTAAATATTTTAATTCTAAAATACAGTTTTTTGGTGTTTTAATATAAGAGCCATCAGGCGAGGTTATATCACTTATATCAATTGGCATAGAAGAATATCCTGCTCCTTTTTTAACTTCCAAGGTCACCTTAACAGTATCTACTACGCCTCTTGTTTTGTTAATTGTGTTGTAAATTTGGTTTATATAAAGAGGCTCAGCAATATACATTTTTTCAGTAAACAAGTTTCTTAATCTTACATCAACATCAGCCAAGACAGTCAGTGAATTTAAATTTGGGTCTACAACAGCTTCGTACGAAAAACCAATATTTATAACATGTGCATCAATAATATCAATACCATCATTAATCATTTTGCTTTTCTGTAGCCATGTTTTTAAATTACTTTTAATACTTATATTTGTGTCTGTTAAGAATCCACTATCATCTTCAGAAATAACATACATTGCTATTCTTCTATTTGTACCAGATGGGTCATTATGTATAGAAACCCTCTTAATGGAACCTAGACTTGGAGGCATTTTGTAACAATATGCTTCGTAATCATTTCTAGTAACAACTCTGTTTTGTGCTGCTCTACAAGCATATGCTCTGTATTTTAATTCTTCTGTTGTTGGCGCAGCTGTGTTGGCTGTTATGATTTCATCATTTGAGACTTCTAATGAAGACTTAACTAAACCAAATGAGACAGTACTAGAGTCATTTGTGTTTGGAAACTCCATAATATTGTCTGTAACTGTGTTAATTTCACCGATACCAACACTTACATTTAATTGAGTGTTGGCGCCATATGTTATTGTTAATGTGGTATTAGATGGAGTAACGCCAAATTTATCTGTATTTAATAGCTCATTTGGGTCAAACTCATCATCTGTTATGTACCCTTTACCTGCTTTTTTTAATACCACTGTGGACGGATCTGTTACGTCTTTTATGACAGTTTCGTCATCAGACCCATATCCAAATTGAAGATAAGTTCCGGAACTATCTTGTTCCATAGTAAACCTTCTAGCAACAACTTTTGGTTTTATAATTGATGGTACGCCATCTTGTTGAGCTCTAGGGTTGGTGGTTTCTAAATAAACTGTATCTTCTGTTAGGTAGTTGACTTCATAAAATCTATTTCCATTTGTATCATAAACTGTTTCTATTTCGTTAATTATAGATGGGCCAACCCTAACTTTTAAAAACTTTCTAGGCTCACCGATTGGAATTTGTTTAGTAAATCTAGCTCCTGATTTAACTCTGCCATAAGATCTAAATGCATATTCGGATGGTTTTCCTGTTGTGTCATCAAACTTAGAAGCTACTTGTTCTATGTTATTTTTATTAAAATCAACATCTTCTAGTAATATGAAATTTGCACTACCAGCAGAAAATTGACTACCCTTTTTAAGAACAGGTATGTATTCCGTATTAGGGCCCGAACCAAGTATATTAGATGGAACAGATATATAAAATGTTGCAGTACCGTAAGAGGATGGTCGACCATAGTATTTATAGCCCATTTGTTCTGCTATTTTTCTAACGTTATTGTATTGTAATGCTGTTTCTAAAAAGCTTTCATTAACTTGAAAATCTAAATAGAAAGACATAATGTCTCCAACATAGGCCACAGCATCAAAAACCATTGAACCAAAAGAAGAATCGTTGAAATCATTATATTGATCAGGGTAAAACCTTTTTGCATGCTCTATTAGAGACTTCTTGATTGAATCAAAATCTCTGTCTGTGTATCTTATAAGTGGTTTTTTATTTTTCATATGTTATCCTCAATAGCTAGAACCAAGTCCCAAAGAACTGGAAGAATTGTTAATTTCTATGTTTAGTTGGTCTGTTAAATTTGTACCAGCTAAATTGTATGATAGTGAAATCTTTATGGAGTTCTCTTCGTTTGGTACTACAGATACGTTTTGCAAATTTATATAAGATAAATAGTTTTGGACTTGTCTTCTTATATTAGAAGAAATTTCTTGAAAAACTTGATCAGACATATTTTCGAATAAATACTTTCTCAAACCAACACCATATTCTGGTATGCTTATTTTTTCACCCGGATTTGTTAAAAGTAAATTGGTTAAATGAAATTTTGCTAATTTTTTTCTAGTTCTAATTTTTTCATATCCACCTTTATTTGAAAAAGAAAGTGGAAAGTCTGGTGTTAAAATCATATCTGTACCTCAATATAAATATTACGAAATATTATTCTTCATCAGGAAAAAACTGATCTAGTAGTCTTTCGTCGCAATCATCAAGTTCAGTTACTATTCTTCTAAAATATGGCCACTTTAGTTCTGCTTTGAAATCGTATTTTGGAACCAGGTCTTTTAAAAAACCTAACAGACTCATAGAAGCATCTTTTCTACTATCTTTTTCTAAGTCTTCATCTCTCAGTTTAACAAGTGTTGACAAATTGCTTCTTAAAAGTTTTTTTGTACCCTTCAGTATAGTTTCATAGTCTGAAATTCTATTTTCAGGATCTCTTCCTATACCTATTCCGTCCAAAGCCCAACCATCGTTGTATCCAATTGAATTTATAAACGTTGAGTGGGTTTGAGCCAATACGGCTGAGGAAACACCTTTAACTGAGAATATATGGTGAAACAAGATTTTATATTCTTCTTGTTTTGTTAAATTTTTAATTAAACACTCAATGTCGTAGTGACTTGACTTTTCTAAAAATTCAGAAATTTTTTGGTCTTTTAACGGTATTTCATAACTTATTACTGGGAATTGAAAAGAAAAATTATCACCATGATCGCTTTTTCCCATATATATTGCTTTTTCTCTGTTAATTGTTGGCTGTAATTCTAAAAAGTTATCAAACTCTTCTATATTTTGAAATTTTTTCAACAAACCTTCGGAACATATATATAAAATTCGAACTCCCATGTGTAATGGTGATTCGCCTGTTAATTCGTCATTTTCTACTCTAAGATTACCAAAATAATCAGATAAGTTTTTTTCTTTATCTATATCTTCTTTGGATAATATATTCTTTACATTTTGCAAGGTGGTAACATTTTTATCCACAACAGTTCTCTCGGTAAATGACACTGGTTTTTGTTCAATTGGTATTTCTTTTTCATTTATTCTTATGTATTTTTGCAAAGCAAAGCCACCGTGCTTTCTAATATCATCAAGCCGAGAATCATTTAGCTCTAGGTTATCTATAAAGTTACCTTCTAAGTTTGGCTCAACTTCTGATATGTCACCATAGTTATGAGAAAAATTATTAGAAAGGTTTTTTATCTCTTGATATTTTCCAATATTAAGTTGAGAACCAACAAACATCTTGTTCTCTGATAACATATACTTAGACAAATCAAAGATTGAAGGCTCTAGTTGTTTGTTAAAAACATCAAAAAATCTTTTTATTTCTTGATTTAGTAAAGATTTAACCAGAATTGAAATGTCGTTTTCAATTGTTCTAATAGCAAAAAGTCTAGTTTGTAACTTGAATTTATTTATTCTAATTCTTTTTGGCTTTTGAATGTCTTTAGTTTGAGAACCTGATGCTTTGTAACATAGTTCTTGATTTTCATCATACCCAATAGCCAATCTAAAAAATTCATCTTTGATAGTTTCCTCATCTAGGGTAAAATTTCTGTATTCTTCTCCTAAAGAAACTTGTAAGTTTTCAGGTTTTCTTAGTTTTGAGATGTCATCGAATGTTGGATCATGATAATATTTTTTAATCATTAATATTTTTTCCAATACTTTCTTTTCTTCTTCAGTAGGTTCTATTGTTTTCATTTGCACTTCTCTTTCAAAAATTTGCGCACATTGTTCTAAGAAGATTAGCCAATGCCTATGTCTTCTGATATACTTGTTGTCTCTTGTTGCAGCTGCGCCGATTACTTTGAACATCTCTCTTTTCATGTTTTTAAAAATTATACTTTCTAAAACATTTGTATAGTTTACTTTATTGTAGTGCAAGTTTGTTAAAATAGGTAAAGTTTTTACTATTTCTGACATTGAGTAGGTTAACAGAGAGGACCTGCATATAAAATCTATTTGAGCGTGTGTTTCAGGTGGTAATATAGTGTCAAAAGGTACATCAGGAAAACAACTTCTATCTTCATATAGTCTTTTATCAAAAGGTATTACATTTTTTAATTTGTCCAACCTCTCTCTATATTTTTTAAATGGAAATACAATATCTACATATTCATCACAAACTCTGTTGCTCTTTGACATGGCATCAAAAACTTTTTTCCAACCAGATTGAGGCTCGGGACTTATGTATATTTTTGGTTTAGTGTATTTTCCACCATATATTTCAGGATCTAAAAATATCACCTTATCAGGATTTGCACTAATACCTAAAATTTCTTCATCTTCTTCGTGGTCATATTCAGTTTTGCCATCTGGGTTATAATAAATCAGATCTTCGTCAGTTATATTATTTCTCTTATGGCCAAATACAAACCCAGCTGAGCTTTGCTCCGAAAATGTGTCAAACTCTTCTAATGTCTCGCTAACATTTTTCTTTTTAACTTTTTCTCTATCAATATCTGGTAGCAATTCATTTGTTGATAAATCTATGTCTCTACTTAATATTGCAGTTGTTGCATATTTAAAGAACATTGTTTGAAGTTCATTATAAATTAAATCATATCCCTTAGGAAATGGCATCTTTGTTCTAAATAGATGTTTAAAAGCAGCTCTGTTAAATGGTTCGTTTACAGACTCTAGGTTAAGAAAATAGCTCCCCGAATAGCTATTTCTAAATTTTTCATTAATCATTATATCGTTACCATCTGTATTTCTTGACCTAACTGTGAAGCCGAAGTCTTCTTCTTCTTTGTATGAAGCACCATCAGCGTTGTTATAAGAATTAATAAAAGCAGTTTCAATATAGTATTCTTCATCCTCTGTGTAAGCAAATTTCAAATCTGCTTTTTTACTAGCGTCTTTTTGTGAAAATATGTCAACACTTTTTTTAGTTGACTCAACAGGTGTAAAAATATTTATATTATTTTCATTTTTATAAGCTAAATCTTCACCCTCAAAGGTCTCTAGCAGACTGTTTCTGCAATGAGCTCCTATAGTTTTAGGAAAAAACGCTTGCGGATCAACGCCAAAAGCTAATCTAAATTCATCAGCATCAGCATCTTCTTGTGTGTCGTACACTATATCTTTGAATATAAAAGCATTTGACATGAATTGGTGATACCTGTATACATTTCCATTTGTATCAGATAATATAAAGCCTAAAATTGATTTTCTTTTACCTGTTAGTTGTCTATAAAATGAAGATTCGATTGTTTGCACAAACATCTCATCATCACTTTTATCCTCAGACAATTTATTAGAATTAAAAGCAGTAGCCGGCAAGTTAGAATCATCACCATCACCACCTGCTAGGCCATTTTGATCACAACCCGGCGGCTTTGGACCACCAGATCCTGCTCCGTAAAGATCAGCTATAGCGTCTCTTATTTTATCTTGAACATTTTCTATATCATCTAAAGCATCTCTTAAAGCATCAGATGTGTTTTGATTCATTTTATCTACTTCTTCTTGAGCTTGATCAGACGGCATGCCCTGTCCAGTTAATAGCCCCTCTCTATATTTATTCCAATTGTTATAGTCTTGATTAGATAAACATAACAAGTCACAAGTTGGACTTTCCAATGTGTCTTGCAAGGATTCATCAAATAACTGATCTGCGATGGCTGACTTTATGTCTAAAGGTATATAATCAGAACATATATCGAATATAGACTTTACAGCCACGCCATTTGGAAACATATCTCCTAAGTCCGGACAGCTCACTTGTATTGATCTAGCAACTCTATCATAAGCTCCAGGTGTATTCAAAGTGCCTATACACGCAGACATCATTTCTCTTTTTGTCATTACTGAAGCAACTGAATTTGATAAGCAATTAACAGTTCTATCATTTGGATCTAAGCCAGCTTTTCTTAGAGCATCGTCCAATGCGCGTTGGGGGTTTCTATTGTTTTTTGAAGGATCATCATCATCACATAGAGAGTTTCCTAGAAAATTTAGGAAATCATTTTGACCTTCTAGCAAAGCATTCAAACCTTTACAAATAGCATCATCAATTAGTTTAATAATTTTAATAATTATGCTAAGTAAGAGCTTCATTATTAATTCCATTATTTTTTGTTTTACTCTCTTAAACAGTTCTTCTCTAAAGTTTGGTATAAGTCTTGGTAATCTTGGAAGCTTTGGTATTTTTATTGCAAATGTTGGATCACATATGTCAATTTTAAACTTTGGTATTAGTTGACCAATATCACTAAAGGCTTTGAGAGTAGGTGTTGGGCAATACGCTCTTTGAAATATTATGGCTAAAAGATTTCTTACAACTGTAGATACTGGTAGCTTGTCTAAGTATCCTAAAAGATCACTAGGATCTACAACTTTCATGAAAGCTTCAATATAAGCTCCTGCTATTTTTTGTACAACTTGGCTCATTTTTCCATCAAAGTTCATTTGTTTTAGTTGCTGTTGTGTTGATGTACCGGCTTGGCCTGAAACAAATCCAAAAGTATAACCTTCGACATCTTCGTTGTCTGCTATTGTTTGTTCTTTTGCTTTGATATTCCGTTCAGTATGCGTTTTTTCTTGTTCCAAGGTTGCCAAGTCATCCTGGGCTTGTCTTAATTTATCATCAGTGCCTGATTTGTATATAGACGTACTTCCTCCATAAGAAGTCTGCATTGGGTCTTCTGATTGTGTATTTACAAGAACCGGATCGGGGCCTAGGGCATCACGCTTTTCTTCTTCTTGTCTTAGTTCTTCTGTATAGTTATCAACTTCTTGTTGTTTTTCGTCTATCATATTTTGAGCTTCGTCTGGGTCATACTCATCTTTCTTTTTTGTTAGCTCGTCTCTTTCTTTTGTTGAAGTTTGTTTAATTTGTCCACTTTTATCTGTGCCGAATTCTAAATTGCTTGCTGCTTCGACATCTGCTGAGCCGCCTTCAGCCCATGAATCAGACCATGGCTCTGGTGCGGGTTGTCCTAATATAGCGGACACTTCTCTAGTAACCTCTGCTCTTTGGTCTGGTGGAAGAGATGTTAATAATTTTCCTAAGTGCCGCATGCTTAAATCTTTCATCAAACGATTAACGATTAAAGGGACTACTTCTTCAAAAGGTTTTCCTCTAAGCAAACATTCAATTAATTTTTTAATTAAATTTGTTAGTTCACAAAAAGTTAAAGCATTTATAACTCTGTATAACCCTTGTCCTCCACCATAGTTACTGTTACCGTCACCAATGTTACTAAGTCTTTTGTATATTTCTAATATAAAAGAATCACCTGAGTTGTAATACTTGGTCCAAGCCCTATCAAAGTCAAACTCTTCTGGTGGGTCATTTTTTGAGTCTAATTTTCCTTGTGTGGCTTCACAAGCAGCTTTGTTGCTCTCGAAAGCTAAAAGTCCAAATACAGCCTCCAAAGTACCAAGAGCACCTTGTATAAAAGCAGTTGTGTCAAAATAGTCTAGTGCACAAGCCAAAGCAGATGTTTGGTCTGATACTATTCCTGTTTCGTTTCCATACTCTAAAGCTACAGCTGGTACTAGATATTTCTGTAAAAACTCGTGCCATGTAGGAGGTTCAGGAGCTCTTAAATCATCGTCTATATCATTTATATTGGCAATCAAGGCCATGGCATTAAAAACTTTGAATCCTGATTTAAAACGATCTGGGTTTTTGTTTGCTCTGTGTATTGGTCTAAATCTACACCCGTATGGTTTTACGGATATTCTTTTTATTTTATATAAGTTCTCAGGATCACTGTTGTCAAACAATATTCTTATTTTCTCTATTTTTTTATTATCCCAAGGAAGCGAAGAAGCATAAATATTGATTCTATATCCTTTGTCTCTTATTAGCTCAGTTAGCTCTGCTCTAAAATCCATAATTACAGATTCTAGTGTGACTTTGTTGTTATCAGAACTATAGATTTTATTTGGCAATATAGGACTTTTTGTCTCATCTTTTTTCTTATAAAGAAACCCATTGCTTTTTGTATGGTGTAGATTCCAATAACTTGAATACACTCTTAAACCAAAACTCATTCTAAGCATCATACCATAAAATTTAATAGCATCAATCTCTACTTTGTCTATACCGGCTTGAATAGTCTCATCTTCTTCACCTGATTCTTCCATTGGCAGGGCATCAATCACTCTTTTTGACACCTTAATTCTTATTTTTACCGGACTGTTTGAGGAGACAGTAGGGTCTGATAAATAATCAAACCTAGCAACAGCCTCTAATGGTTCGTCAACAGACTTGGATTTAATATTATAAAATTCGTTCTGTTGTGTTTTACTATACTCAAGTGTGATCTTTTTCAGACCAAATCTCAACACAGTGTCTATTTTGTTTGTTTTGTGTTTTTTTATATATTCATCAATGGATTCAAAGTTTAGTACTTTGAATATGTCATTGACTCCATTTGGAGCGGTAAATACAACAACATAGTCACACTCTTTTTCATCATAATACACACCTTCGTGTACCGTAATGTCTGGTTCAACAAAAGCATTGTTAGGGATACAATCAGGGCAGATATCTGGATCAGCCAAGGTCAAGTCTTCACCTAGAGTTTCTTCCAAATACTCTTCTAATGACTTTTCTTTGTCTGTATCGCAAACTGTTTCTTGTAAATCTCTGTAATTATTAGTTGTCATTTTATACCTTAAGTTGTATTAACATATGCACTGTTAATGTATCTCTCGCCTTTCTCTGTCAAATAGTCAGTTTTTGTGCCTATTTCTAAGTTATTTTGTTGAAATGTTATATCTATCTTTCTAGCTTCTATCAGCGCAGGCATTGTAAGAAGAGCTGGTGACAATGGGGCTAAAGGGGGTATAACTGCAAAATATCCTGATAGCAGGTAATGCAGGGAAGCTAAATCTCTGTTTGTACTATGCAAAAAGTTATATAAATTACTAACGTGTTCTACCATTTCTTCCATCAATTCAAGCATGTTCTCACCTTTTACTAATGGTTGTAGTTTGTTCACAGAGCTTCCGGGACCAGCAGTAAGCATACTTAAACCAACAGTTGGGTCTGTGTTATTTCCAGCAATAAAATCAATTTTTCCAACTACTTCTATGTCTCCACCTTGAGAGTTTCTTTCCCCTCCTGTTCCGACTCCACTTGTTTTTCCTCTACCTGTAACTATTTTGATGTGGTTCCTTCCAACAATTCTTACATGATCGGCTTTTATTGCAGCAGCAGATCGATTATTTGAATCATCTTCACCAGTTTCAGAACCTTTAGCAAGCCCTAAATAGTGATCTATGTTAGATTTTTGTGATATATATATTCTAGCTGCGTCTGTGAAAAAGTTGGTATCTACCATGGTTTTAGAATTTTGTGAACCCGTTTGTTTTGCTGATGAGTTTCTACCAACAACCAGATCTATAGCATAACAGTTATCAGCTCCCATGCCACTCTTACCAGATCTTAAACTAGCGTTCCTGTCTTTACCCAAAACTATATAAGAATTTTCGTGAGACAAAACCTTCTCGCACTTAGCTTTGTTAAATAAAGGAAAGTTAGAGGTCTTTTGTCCTCCATCGACACCATCAAAGCCTAAATCCTTTCTTTCTTTATTTTGGATTTCTTGTTTTTCTTTTGGTGCGTTTTTTATGTTATCATGTGATTGTTCGTCACTCATTAATAAAACTCCTGATTATATTGCATTTGCTCGTAATCTTGCCAAGCTTCAAGTGTTCCACCATCAGACACAAATTCTTCTTCTGAGCTATAGTTTTCTGGTAGTAGTGTTTGCTCTTCTGCATCTAACTCGTATTCTTTTTCTTTTTTTGGCATAAAAGAGCTTAAATCTACTTTATTAGCTTCTATACCTTTTTCAGTTGCTGTATTTAATATTTCTTCAACAGTACTTACTTTTAAATCAAAGTGTATGGGATCAAAATTGGAGGTAAAGTGCCCTCCCCAGTTCAACCCAACTGATTCTGCAACTGATACGACACTTGAATCAATCCACAATTTTTTATTTTCTTCTGGATCACTCGGGCTTCTTTTTCCCAAAGTTACACCAGTTTTGGTTAATGTTGCGTTAACATCAATTGCTAAGCCAACATTGTGGCGACTACCTCCAGACCATTTACTATTTTCAAAGACGGGTGGTTTTGCTGGTCTTGCATGATCTTTTTTATAATCAGCATCCCCATTATCATAAGCATCTCTAAGTCTTTTTTGATGATCAGGTGATCTATAGCCACTATTAAAGTATATATCTACTTTTAATCTGTTCCAAACTTCATAAATAAAGTGTTTAACCATAGGTTGCATTGTGGGATTAAGTTCTGCAATGTAAGGGGCGTGTTGGCTTTTACCTGGAATAGTATCATCTTCATCATAATTTTTAGCACCTTCTTCAGTATCAGCATCTACTTCTGGTGGGTCTTCTGGTGGCGGTTTAAATTGTGAATCTTTGATATTTTTCTGTTTTTCAGCCACCCTTTTAACAAAATCTTCATAACTCTCACTAGTATCAAGCACATATTTATTAATAACCCAAGTGCCTTCTTGCTTTTTAACAATAACAGTTGAACCAAATTTTAATTCGTGTTTTACTCCTTCTTCCATAGCAACTGCTATTGGGTGATACTGTAGTCTTCTTTTGTAATCTTCCATACTAGAAACTTGAAAAGGATCAGGTAGGGCTGATGTGTCTGTTCCATAATTTTCATCAAGAAACCTTATATAATAAGATGGGTAGTCTTTATCTGTTCCCTTTACTTTGTTTCTTACCTTTCCCCTTTCTTTCGAAATGATTAAAGCATCAAACTCTTCTGGTTGATTTGTAGTTTGAACGTCATCAACAGCATCTGCTATATTATTCATTATATAATCAAAATAAGAACCAGCATCGTTCTGGAAAAACTTTTTTATTACAGCAGAACCGAACTTTCCTTTTCTTCTAGTCATCGTTCTTCTCCTCCGCTATTGCAGAAAACAAGTTTTCCATTTCTTCTTGGGAAATACCATCTTCTTTCTTATCTTCTTTTTGAATAAGAGTGGCTACCTTTACCATTTGTTCGTTTGAACGTTGTAGAGTTTCTACATACTTAGCTAATGTAAGACCAATATCTCTATGCCTTGATTCATCTTTGGCTAAGTATTGCATAGCATCTTCTAACAAATCACGAGTAACCAAACGGTCCTCTTCAATGTTATCTAAAGCTTTTTTTATAATTTCATCTAGTTTTTTTGACATACATTAATTAGTTTTAGGTCAAATTTTGCCTTCATCCCAATCTTTTTTAAATATTTGATATTTTGCTCTCATCTTGTTTAATTGAGAAACAATCTGTTTTGTGCTCAAACCTGTAATCTCTCTTAAGTAAAGGTATACAGCTTTTTTGTTAAATATCTCTATTTCTTCAACAGAGTTCAAAACTATTACAACTGCGTCGTAAACTTTCTTTTCGTTTTCTGACATGTTTTTTGAATCCCAAGAGGCAATTTCGTTAAATAATTGTTCCCAAAACTCTTTCTTTACTTGCATTTCATAATAAGTTTCTTCTTTTGCTTCAAGCTTGTCATAAACTTCTTTAGCGGCATCAGCAAAGTCAACTTCTCTTTTTGCTCTTTTTGTGTTCTTTTTTACTTGGTGAATAAACCAATTTTTAGTTATTACTGAAAAATAAGAGAACGCTTTTGATCCTCTGTTGGGATCATATTTTGCCAATATAGTGGTAAGCCAAACCTTACAGTCTGTTCTTAGTTCTTCAATATTGGGTAGAGTAGTAAAGCGATAAGTAAACACTATTTTATCCACCATCTCAGAGAATGCTGGTTGTATTAGGGACTCGTATAGCTCACACCTTTCCAGGTATGTTGTATTTGGAGCGCAATACTTCAGAATCGCGTCCTCGTGTATCTGAGTAAAATACATTCTCTTTGTTCTCTTCTTTCTCTTTCTCGTTGTCATTTGTGTTGTCCTTGGTTAGTTCTTCCTCGATTAATTCAGAATCCAAACCGACCTCTAAATAATCATCCATTACCTCAATTAAGTCGCTTGTGTGTTGCACAACCAGTTTCAAATCTTCATCTCCATAAAACTTCTCAAGTTCATGAACACTTCTAATGTGGTTTTCAAAACCCCTTATTAGTTGAGTTAAATTGCCTAAATTTTGCGTTAACCAGCCAAGCCTACCTAGTATGTCTCTAATGTAAACAGCGGCCAATATATTGCATCCTAAGCTCATTAAAAGCACAATTGTAAGAGCAGCATCAATCGTCATAAGTTTGTGTCCTCGCTTCGTTATATAGTTCTTTGAAAATTTTCTTATTATCCTCAATAGCTTCCTTGATTCTCTTTCCCTCTTCCGACGGAGGTTTAGAGATAGAAGTCAATTGGGGAATGCGTTGAAGAGTTCCTTTCGATTCACATAATTCGCAAGACTCTTGAGTTTCACTCATTCCATGACGAACTTGGAACTCTTCTTCACATTTTGTACATTTGTAAACGTACCTAGGCATTTTCTTCACCTGTATGTATTTTTGGTGTTGTTTTCACAACCGGAGGGTTCTTAACAAGAATTTCTCCATTGTCCATTAAGTCCAGTTCAAAAGATTTAAGAACAGGAACAATGTCCGTTTGCTCTGTTAGGGCTTTTTGAAGAGCCATCATTATAGCTCCAAGTGCTTGATCAGATAATTTCATTTGTTTTCTCCTTTTTACCATTTAAAATTATTTTTGTAGTATTCTACTATTTTTGGAAGTTCTTCCTCAAATTTCTTTTTTGGTTTCCATCCCAAGTTTCTTAATCTATTATCATTTAATGCATACCTTACGTCTTGGCCTTGTCTTTTGTAACCTAAGTCTAGATAAGATTCAATGTTTCTATGTGTGTTTCCATAGAAAGCTTTTATAATTTGAATTGTAGTTTCAATGTTTTTTTGTTCAAAACCACCTGCTACATTAAAAACTTGATTAGTGATTCCTGATTCTATTATTGTAACAACAGCGTTTGCTGTGTCGTCAGAGTGAAGCCAGTTTCTAATTGGTAGCCCTTTGTCGTGTAATCTAATTTTCTTACCACGCATTAATTGTTTTACACAAATAGGGATCAGTTTCTCAGGATACTGTCCAATGCCATAGTTGTTAGTGGGTCTAAGAATAACATACTCAATGTCGTAAGTTCTAGCCCAAGCATACACCAACATATCAGCTGCTGCTTTTGATGCAGAGTATGGATTTGAAGGTTTTAAAATATCTGTCTCGATATGTTCGCCCTCGGTAATATCGCCATACACTTCATCAGTGCTAAAGTGGAAGAATACAGGTCTTTGTTCAATGTTTGCAGGTTTTTTTCTTATTAAATCTAACAAATTTTTAACACCTTCAACATTTGATTTTATAAAGTCTTGAGATTCTATTATACTATTGCCAACATGAGATTCAGCGGCTACATTTATAACGTAATCACAATGAGGAAGATGTTTTAAATCTGCGATATCTTTTTGTACAAAAGTAAAGTTATTATATTTATAAAAATCAGGTAAAAATTGTACGTTGGATGCATATGTGCACTTGTCAATACCATACACTTGCCAACCTTTTTCTAAACATTGTCTTGTTAAGTGTGAACCTATTAGGCCTAGACAGCCTGTTATTACTACTAGTTTCATTTTATTTCTCCTATATAATCACTACAAATACCAAGAATATTAAGGTTTGAATAATATTCTGTATCTTCAAATGTTTTACAAACAATTATACACTTACTGGTGGCTAATTTGTTTGGGTAAGTCCATATGACTCCATTACTTGTTAAAGTGTAATCATCAGACTGGTGCCAAAAACAATGAATCTTATTTTCTAACATATATTCTAAAGCTAAAAGATTTTTTGCATGACACCAAAAATTTTCATTTTGTAAGAAATCTAAATCTACTTTGTGTTTAGGCTCATCGTGACCAAGAAGCAATTGCTCTCCATCAAACCAAACATCTATCTCAACATTGGTTCCTATATCAGATAAGGACTGTAGATGAACTGGGTCATTCTCTAGTTTTTTGTTTACACCATTTGTGTTTCCTCTGTGGGAAATTAATATCATTCAACAATTCCCCATTTTTTAATAGCAATTTCATATTCTTTTCCATATTCTCTGTCTATAGACTGTTTGATCGCTTTAGCTCCGCTTCTAGAACCACCAGGATGGCCATGTATAGCTCCACCTACGTTAGCCATATAGTCTATACCAAAACGTTTGTTTATGGCTTCTATTAGACCTGCATGCATCCCACAACTTAGAGCCGGCATAACTCCTCTGTTGTGTAATACTCTCAAAGTTTCTCTCAATTCATCTTCATTATCAGACATATAACCACCCCACATTCCTGCGTGTATGAAATCAACACCCATAAGACCAGCAAAATCACATATAACATCCCAAGAGATATGATAATCATGACTTTTGTTTGTTAAAACCTTGTCTCCACTTTTTTGAAAATGAATGAAAATAGGTAGATCCAGTTCTCTGATTGACTTATAGACTCCGAGACCACTCCAAAAATTAATATGTACAGCATTTGCTCCCAATTCATAAACTCTTTTAACTCTATCTATAACATGATGTGGATCACAATTAATACAAACAGCATAAATTACATCTTTATCTTTTAAGTATTCCATAATTTTTGGCACTCTTTCTTCAATCGGACAACAAGCAGGGTTTGACATAATTTCATCTTCTTTAATAAAATTAATACCACCTTCTACCATCTCTTTTACCATCTCTAAGAGTATATCACTATTAACACCAATTTTAGGCTTTACAATACCACCGAACAAAGGCTTGTCTTGGGTACTGGTAAATTTTCTAATTCCTTTAATTCCGTATTTTGGCTTTAAAAAGTAATCATTTTCAATATGCTTGGGAAAAGAAACTTTCAAAAGGTGACATTTTTTGACAATGTCAATGTCCATTTGTCCACCCATAAATTGACATAATAGGTGTGACATACCATCAGTCTTAAAGTCTGTATTTGCTATTGGAAAAGCAATAGTGACTTCTCCTTCAGTTTTGGTTTTTAATTCTTCTTCATCTCCAATCACAAAACAAGAATGATTCTCGAATAATTCATCGGTTTCCCAGTGATTTCTTACATTGGGATTCCCAACACTTTGTCCTATACTTAGACCCCATGCAGCGTCTCTAAGTGTTTTGTTAGAAGATAAAAAATAATCACACAAAATGTATTTGTCTTTGTTAATCTCGTTAATATTTCTAAAAATTTTCATTATTTCTCCAGTTTAGTTAAAAATTTGTCAAGCTCTTCCGGTGTTCCCATTCCTCTCATTTCATAAATTGGATATGGTTTTACCACTCCGCCTCTTGAATTAATTAAAATATTATATACTGGGCATATATAAAATTCATTATTAAATCTAATATTTCTTTTTATCATCTCTTCTGCGCAAGAAACATACTCAGAACCTTTAGCCCAATAATACATTCCAACTGTGGCAAAATTACTTATAACTTGCTTTTCAGCAACTTGTGTTATATTACCAGTACTATAGTCTACTCTAGAGTATGAGTGTTTTGGGCTATCTGATAAGAAATAAGGTATACAACCATCTAATCCTTTGCAGTAGTTTTGGAAGTGTTTAGAGTCCCAATCAACCCATTGGTCGGCATTTGCAATAAAAAGTGGTTGATCATTATTTATATGCTCTTTAGCTAATAAAGTGGTACATGCAGCTCCTTCTGTTAATGAATCAATCTCTACTAAAACACTGTTTTTTACACAACTCAATAAATATTCTTTCATTTTTGGGTATTTTTTCATGTGAGCTTTTTGAACAATAAAAATATGCTCGTTTTCTATTAGACCTATGTTCTCTATAACTCTTTGAATCATTGGTTTTCCGGCTACATTTATCAATGGTTTTGGGTCTTTATAACCAGCTTTGGAGAATCTAGACCCAGCTCCAGCTAGTGGTATTAAAACTTTCATTTTTTCAGACATATTTACCTCTCTTTTTTGTGTCTATATTATATTCTTTATGTAGAGTTGTTAATTCTTCTTTGTATGTTCCAAAATCCCACTGACCTTTTACAACTGCCGTGGCAATATAAGGGTATACATTACTATCCCAGTGAAACATACCTCTTTTATTTTCTGTTCCTTCGTGATAATAGCAACTAGAATAGTTCAAATAGTTAATTAATGAATTTGAATTTTTTTCAAATTGCCAAATATTGTCACCTTTTGTGTGTTTATAGATTTTTGTTAAATTTTCTTTTTTTATTATTGTTGGTTGTATTGCAAATAATAGATTTTCAGGATTATAGAAAATATTATTTCTTTCTTTATAATGCTCTCTGTTGTCGTATGAGGCTTTTAGTAACTTAATTAAATCAATTTTTTCATTTTTAACTAAGTCTATCAAATTATTCATGACTTTCCAGTTAGGATTGTTTAACAAAAACATGTCTTCATGATGAAAGATTACAATTTCTTCATCTATTTTTTCTAAACTTTCATAAACTCTTTGTTGATAAGGTTTGTTGTCGTTATAGAGTACGACCTGCCAGTCGTTACTTAATTTTTGTTCTATCTTATTTGTTACAAGATACTTCTTTTTATCAGATAAAAACTTTCTACTTTGCCCAAACATAAGAGGCCAAATATCAGAATAATCATAATGTGAATAAAATACATAAGCCTCCATTACACCCACCTTGTTTTTTCATACAAACCATTGTTCATGCAAAACCATTTATGATATAAATGACTATCAGTTACTCTCCACTTAGGAAATTTCATTAATGATTTACTTTTTTCTTTTTTGTCAACTTCGTTTGTAAATTGTCTTGTATCAGAAAAACTATGTACATCAAAATAATTTGAATCTGGCCAAGCTGTTGTTACTGTTTTTTCATATTTTGATAATGGTTTGAAATCAGATAAAGCTGCTTTATAAATCTTTGAATACTCTTTCATGATTTCATTTGAACCGTAGAACCACATATCTCCGTATCCAGCATTTTTTTGATTCCACTCAGTTGTGTAAAGATAGTCTCTTTCTTGATCAACTAAAAACCTGATTTGATTAACTTCATCACCGCCCCTTTGAGATATATCAAACCTAGTGGTGATAATCCAATCATAACCTTTATCTAGTGCCATTTTAATAGATTCGCATCTAGAATAATAAAAACTAAGTATCCTGTAGATATTAGCATTTTTATACATTGTTTTTTCTCTTTGAAACAGTTCATCAAAATAGTTTTGATAAATTTTGTTTTTTAAGCAAATTTTTTTAAAGTCTATTTGTTCTTCAAAAATACTTTGTTTTGGATTGTAGTTGTTGATTATTTCTTGCTTAAATTCTGGTTGCCAACAATGAACATAAAAGTCTGCATTTTTGCATTTACTTAAAATCTGTTCTTCGATGTGTTGTTTTCCACCTTTAGAAGTGGAAAAGTCACCAGTACTAACTGTTCCATAATATCCATGTAAACAAACTGCTATTTTCACCCTATCACCTCAATGTTTTTAAATAAGTCAAATTCACGAAGATCTCTATAATAAGGCTCTTCTGGTAAGTCTGGCATATGTTCTGGATAGTTTTGCATGAGCATTAAACCTCTTGCAGCCATTTCAGGAGACATATAGGCATTATAGCCATTTATTTGTATATTGTCCTCGTGATACTTAACAGGACCTCTTCCTTCATAACGAGCCTTTTTTAACCACTCTACAGCATCTTTATTGTCTGTAAGAATCATTCCACCTTTTCCAATTTTTAAATGTTTCTTAATGTGAAAAGAAAGACACATAAAGGAACCCGGGATATACATTCCAGATGTAAGTCTCTTTGCAGCATCCCATATTGGATAGGGCTCTAATTGGTAAACGCCATTCCATAGGTAGTCTTTAAACTTAACTTTACCACCAGCATGCATTATTGATTGCGGGACCGAAAGGTAGGTTTTAGAAGGTATTATGACTTCTTCTACCCCAAGGTACTCACAGCAAATTAAAAGGGCATCAGTGCAATTGTCAGTCGATACAGCATATGGTGCACCGGTATAATCAGCTACAGTTTCCTCAAACATTCTAACTATTTCAAAAGGATTGTGTCTCATTCTTTCTCCAGTATATAAAATTTCTTTTTAAAACCACAAGACTCAAAAAGTTTCAAACTGGCTTTGTTTTCTAGCTTAACTTTTGCAAAAGCATCAGGGTGTATCTTCATTATTTCATTAATCATAAATTTAGCAACACCTTTTTTTTGATGCTTAGGGTGGGTAGCAACACGTATGTCTTTATTAATAACTCCAGTATACCCTAAAAATTCTTCTTTGTCAACACAAATATAAAAAAAATTACTATTTTTTTTCATATAAGTTATGTGTTGTTCAGGAGTAATTTCTTCTTGTTGTATGAAGCCTTGTTTTACTCCATCCATATTTCTTAGTAGTCTAACATCTTCCCAATACTTTTCTTCACACTGTACTAGCTCCATACATCCTCCTGCTTGATATGGTGCCCAGGTTGTCCATACCAATATGATAATAAATAATTTCTAGAATTCATCCAACCTTTTAAAGAAAGAAGAGGCCCCAAAGTAGAACCAATATCCATATACTTGTTATCATCAAATTCGCTATATAACTCATAACACAAAAAATTGCTAAGTGTGGCAGCTGAGAACAAAAATAAAGAGTTTTTTACATTTTCCTTTTGTATAAATTCTTTTATCTCGTCCACAAGCTTATAATCATTTATCATACAGTTGTTACCAATTGGAAAAAACCTCTCTACATCAAAAGGCAAGTTATCAACATTTGAATTTCTATTTGAAACAAAAAATACTGTTTGTGAGCTGAACTCAGGCACCATCCTTTCTATAAAATCTGAGTAGTTTCCATTTTGTAGAACATTTGAATATGTCAAAGAGTCGTTATCTCCTCCATGCAAGTCAAGCATGATTTTGTGACATGGTCCAAATTCTGTTTCGTTTGCTCCACAAATTCCTTTAAAGTAATTTTTTTTATTGAACCTATACGCTTCTAGTAATTTTTTATGATAAAAGTGGTGTTTTTTAGGATCAAACTCTTTTCTTTCTTCTGCTAGATATGGTCTTGGTGCGGAAATTTTTCTATCTCCATAAACATCTTCTTGGATAAAATAATTTTCTGCTATTACTAGCTTCTTGTTAAACATTACTGTTCTTTCTCCATCGGAAAATCTTGCAAAAGAAAAACCTTCATCTCCTTTTACAAGCTCAAGCATTTTATCAAATTCTTTTTTATAGTTTCTATCTCTCATATAAGTGATCCTTAAAGTGTAGTATGTTTTTCCAAAGTTCCTCATTTTTTATTTCAAAACAAGAAGTAATATTTAAAGTGTCAGCTCCCCATGGAAATCTTAAAAAAAACAGTAGCTCTTCGGAATGTAGTTTTCCAGCAACATTTGCATCATCCTGTTCTTGTTTTTCAACAAATTTTGCGACTCTATTTGTTAGATCAAGTTTGTATCTTTTAGTTTTGTCGTAAAGATCAAGAAAAAGCAAACCAGGCTTGTATCCATTTTTAGAGTTCGCTAGATCGATAAACTTTCCACTCTCAAATAATATTTCTTCATCGGTTTTTGTCTGGTGTTCGATAATTTCTTTTTTATTATTAAAAACCTTGTTCCATCTCTGTTTGTTTATATTATTTCTTTCGTCATAGTCGTTATCTTTTATTTCATCGTTATAAAATAAAATTTGTATTTCAACTTCATTAAGTTTACTGCCTATCTCTTCTATGTCTATTATCCATTTGTTTAAAAAAGAATTGTGTTTCTTGCAGAAAAATACAAAACTAGCGAAAGGAATAGTAATCCGTGGTTTAAAAAAATTGTGATAACTTTTTATCATATTTATGTGAAAATCTTTCGCTCTCTGGAGTCCTTCATGGTCAGCTTCGTTAGCGTAATATCCAGCTAGTGAAAATTGTATCATCCAAAAATCAATATTTGGATATTTTTTAGATATTGTTTCACATTGTTTATTACTTAACTGGCAATCATTTTGGTTTAAATAAACCTTATCATTTATTTTAAAGACATAAGCTGAATCATGACCAGTGGTATAATTTGTTATGTGCATAAAGTTGCCCAATTTAACTTCTAAATTATTTGGAATTTCAGCACATTTGCATCCTAGTTTTCTAATATTTTCAACAATGTTTTTGTTTTCTCTAAGTGGAACTAAGACATTTATTTTATGTCTACTGTTGTTGGATATTTTTTTTAATGTAGGCCAATGTAGATGGTCTGGATGTTCGTGTGTAAATATTACGTACTTCACATTGCTTAAATCAATGTCTTCTGTTTCTCTCAACAAGCTCCAAGAATTATTAAAAACTTTACCAAAAAACCACGGATCAAACAGCACATCTCCGTCATCATTTTCAATTAAAAAACAAGCGTGGTTTATAAATTTGATATTACTTTTCACAGCTTAACACCTCTAACGGTTTTCCACCCTTTTTTCAATCCTTCTTGTACACACTCATCTCTTTCAGAAAAGAATTGTTGGTGTGAAACAGTTTTATTATTTGATGTAGCTTTGTCATCAATACCTAATTCGTTTCCAAGGATTGATCCATACATGGATTTATCATCAGCAGGATGTGGTGGGCAATATGTTTGTATTCCTCCATGTATCTTTGCCATAAATCCAAATTGTATGTCTTCTCCGTTATCCCAAGTAATAGGTTTTTCTTGCCATAGGTATCTTAACCACTCTCTTTTGAAAAACCAAGAATGTCCAACAAGGTCAACAGGTGTCACCTTTTCATTTCTTGTGGGCCAACCACATCTATCGTGTTGCATGTACCTAGAACCGTTTAGAATGACCCCAGCAGAACCAAGTATACCCTCATGGGTCTTCATAGTTTCAAGGCAGTTATTGTGCCATTTTGCTCCAGGAATTGTATCATCATCATACATTGCTACAAATTCTGTATCTGCTAATAACGCAGCTGCGAAACGGCCGTAGAACTTCCAGTTGTAATCATTCTTAAACACTCTATCAGCTTCTATATCAGAAAAGTCAAAACCTTCATTATCTTCATGATGATTTATCCAAAGCCATATTTGCTTTGGTTTGACAGTTTGATTTCTTATTGCTTCAATTTGCATTTTTAGATTGTATGGTCTTCTGTAGCAATTAAGAATAACGGTTACATCTCCATCTTTTGTTTCTTCATGTTTAAACAAATAATCTAGTATTCTACCCGCTACACTTTGTCTTTGGGATTGAACTAAATTAATCAGCTCTTTACCCTTATATTTTTTGAACCATTCTTCGTATGTACAACCATTGAGATTGTTTGTCAATAGTTTACAATCTAGCATCCTTGCCTCTAGTATAACTCTTGAGAATGATTCTAGAGAAGTAGGAAAAAAAACAAACTTCTCATATTTTGCCAAAGTTTTTATAAATTGTTTGTATGGAAGTTTGTCTATCAAATCATATTCAATGTTGTTTTTTTTACAATACTCTTCTGCTTTATGTAAGCCTTTTATAGGATTTGGGTCTTTCATAATAAAAGCTTTGCCGTTTTTTGTTGTATCTACACTTCTTAAAAAGTCTAATTGCTCGTCAGACCAAAGAGAAAAACTTAGAGACTCCACATTTGATATCTCTAAGTTTTTTTGTAACACTTCTTGGTGTTTGGATGTTTGACATAGTACTCTTTTTGCTGCTTTGTAGAAAGACACATTCATTAGGTTATGTTTGGGAGCAATGAAATTTTTGAATTGTGCAGGGTTTTTATTAGTTATGTATTTATGATCATGCTCCATTATAACATATCTATGACCAACTGCTTCTAATCTTCTTTTTACATGCTCATGAAGTAGCATAAAATTGGATACTATGAAGTTATACCCATTGTTAAGATAAAGTTCCAAATGTTTAACACCAAACTCATTACAATTAAAGGTTGCAACTTTGCAACCCATCTCTTTTAGTGTTTTTATCAAGACACTGTCGCATATTTCTGCTCCTCCTTGAACTTGGTGTTCAAAAAAGTCAGCTATAAAGACTATTTTTTTCATTCAAACTCCAGTACCACTTCTTCTTCAGGTTTTATCACAGAGGAGTCAAACCCCAACACTTCATCTATAAACAGTTTATACAGTTTATCGTTTGAGAATTCATCTTTTACTTTCTTTTGTAATTCTAGTGCCTGTTCTCTTGCTTTGTCTAGATTTTTTAAGGTATATCTTAAAGCCATTTTATAAGAACCTTGGTCTGCGAAAGCCCACATAGAATCTTTTTCTAAAACACCATTCCAAACAGCTTGGTCTTGAATTGGTCGTAATGAAAAATCTACAGATTGAAAATATTCTTTTCCATTATGACAGAGAAAATCAAGCTGGCCGGACCACCCTACTGTGATGATGGGCAAGGATTCTCTCGCAGCTTCAAACATTGGTAAGCCAAAACCTTCACCATGAGATATGTTAATCAAAGCAGATATCTTAGGGTGCGTGTACAAAGTGGTCATTTGTCCTTCAGTTAGGTCACCATGTAACAGGTAAACTTTACATTTTCTATTTTTGTAGTTTTTAAGTAAAGCCTTGAGGTGCTCCTCTACTTTTGAGAAATCACCTACTGAGTTTGACTTAAAGTTAGTTTTAACAACTAATCCTACTTCTTGATCAATAAACTCTTCAACGAACCAGCAGACAGTGTTTTCAAAATTTTTTCTTGGACCAAGTTGCGAAACCACTAAGAAATTATTGTTATATTCCAATTCTAGTTGTTCCAAGGGCTCAGGGTCATGTCTTTCAGTGTTTTCCCACACAACAGAAACAGGGGTTTCACATTTATATGGGAACTCTTCACCAGTTTGATTGTTTTTTGCGTTTGCAACTGTGTCTATAATGGATGTTTTTGCGTGATTAGAAACAACTAACACTTTATCCATTTCATTGCACTTTGGTAACCATTGGGGTGAGCACCTAGTCGCTTCAATACCAGCGGTATAGCCAATATTAACAGGACATAATTTTTCAAACTCATTTGGAATTGTTATTTGCAAACTAATTTCAGGAGTCAAGGATTTTTGAGAAAGCAACTCTTGAGTTATTTTAATTCTAGAATCCATCCATTGTCTAAATTCATTGTCTTTCCAAATCCATCCAGTTTTACCCCAAGATATAGGTTGTATATAGATATCAAAAAGGTCTTCTCTGCTCTTAAGGGCTCTCAAAGCAAATCTAGATTGTTCTCCATATCCTGATTGTGATAAAATTGGTGCTTTAATATATACTTTCTTTTTCATTATGCAACCTCCTTGAATCTAATTCCGTTGTAACTTTCTTCTTTTTTTATAATTTTGTCAATTATTTCAACCCACTTTTCTTGTAGTTTGTTAAAATTGTAATTTTTCTCAACATGTTCTCTACCAAGAGTCCCAAGCTTTCGTCTTTCTTCTTTACCCATTTTGTATATCTTAGATAAAGCAGAGTGAAATTGTGCTTTGTCTACCCTATCTTCATAAATGTAGGGAACTGCTTGAGAGCCAATGACAGATTTGGTTCTCGGGTAGAGGCCAATACCAAATTCACTTTCTCCATCTGTGACTTGTTCCTGAAGCCCGCCGGTCATTGTGGCAACAATTGGAGTACCACAAGATAAAGACTCTAATGTAGCTAAGCCAAAACCTTCAGCGTCTGATATATTAATTGTACAATCAACCATATTATAAATTTGAGCTAAGCTTTCTGGTGGTATCTTTTGAGTTGAGAGCATTACTTGCCTATCATTTAGACCTAGATGTTCTATAATATGTTCTAAATCTTGTCCATGAGGGTCTTTAGGTTCAGTGTGCATTATAAGGCTTGATTTATCATGTAGGCCCTCTTTGTCAAGCCACTCTTTAAACCACCATATAAGAGTCCCAGATTGTTTTCTCCTAGCATTTCTGTTATTCCAAAAGAAAATAACCTTTGAACGATCTTCTTCTTGTAGAGAACTTGTACGTATCTCTTCAATCTGAAGGTCACTCAAAGGCTTGAAAATATCTGGATTAACTGAGTGTGGCAAGTATGTAGATGAAACTTCTGGTGCTACTGTTTTTACAATATCATGAGTAAGTTTCGAAATATTAACCACATGGTCGTTAGATAAGTAATAGTCCCTGTTAAAATAAGGATAGGGATAATTATCCCACACATGATGGTAAACCATCTTGCATAATGGACGAATTTCATTTTCTATCTCCCAAAGCCAGCCCCAAAATCGGGGGTCAGTCATAAACCAGATAAGTTCAATCTTTTCTAGTCTTATAATTGAGCGAATCATTTCTTGTGTTCCATAACCATCGACAGGAATTATTTTCCAATCTTCTCCATATGGGTCAACAAGAACTTGATTATAATTTTGATGTTTTATAGCGCCACCCATGCTAATAATAGAATACCTTCCGGTTTTAAGAAGGGACTCGCAGAAATACTTCGTTTGAGTTCCAACGCCGGAAGGTGATAGAGGGTGGTCGGAAAGTGTTAATATTTTTATTTTTGACAAAGGTCACCTCTTTTTATTACTATTATAACACGTTAGTTTTACTTTGTCAAGTTTTTTTTTATATTTTTTTTATTTTATCTTGGGCAGTGCTCAGTATTCTTAAATTCACAATAAGTGCACGACCCTCTGTTTTTGAAATGTGCTTTGTTATAAATTGACTTCACTGCCTTTACCAGAAGGTCAGTTGCATTTTTAACTTTACGAGGACCAGAGGTAACACGAAAAATCTCAACATTATCTTTTTTTGCTGTTCTTTTTAAAAGAGCGAAATGGGTTTCAACTAGTTTTGGATCAATGTCGTGCTTTAAGCAAAAGAATTTTTTATAAAGAGTCAATTGATAAGTGACATATCTATCAGAACGTTTTTTTGCATCCCAACCCCAAGAACAAGTTTTCCAATCGATAACATGATATTTGCCATCATCTGTTTTCAAAACTAAATCTATAAACCCCTTGAACTTACAATCTTCAAGCTCAGGAATATCAAGGTAAAGTCTTTCTTCAACTGAGAACACTTCATAGTTTTCAAACTTATTGATTACTTGTGGAATAATTTGAGGTGCTATTCGTCTTGCTTGACCAAGCATGTCATCAGTCATTTGTTGATTTAATTCAACATTTTTTCTCATGAGATCCATCAACTCTTTTTCAAAAGCTAACTCAAAAAAGTCATCATAATCCTCATCTTGTATCTTTTCTTCTATTGCGTGTTCACACAATAGGTGCAAGGCTCTACCAAAAGCTGTATATTCGTTTCCAACGAATTTGTTAACCTTCTCGATGTAGATAAGTTTGTGTTTCCATGCGCAATCTGCCCATGTTTTAAGTTCTGAATATGAAATATGCATTAATCCTCCAAGTTATATAATTGCATCAACTTGGAAAATAAAACTGGTGAGGTTTTTCTAAGAGATTCTTGTTCTCCCATATAAAACTGTTCGAATCCTTTTGCCCAATACTCTCTTAAAGAGGTAACAGCATAAGGTGAAGGAAAGATCCCAGGGACTAATTGCCAAAGGGTTTCGTAAGTAACTTCTTGATAGAGAAAGTCATCAACTAACTTATCATAAGCTGAGTTATAAATAAAGCCTGTTGGTAAATTATAACCTTTATCTTTTAGGATAAACGCTATTTTCTTTCTTCTGACCAAAAACTCTCTTTCAAGCTTTCCATCTTCATAGATAATTTGTTCATGTTGTTTTTCATTTGAGTGAGCAATCTCATGAATTAAATCATCGATCATATCCATTTCATTGTCTTGTTCATTTGTAATATAAATTGCTCCGTTTTGCCACAAAGCGTTAACATCTCGATCAACAAGATCTTGAAAGTGACCAACATAAATAATGTCTATGTTGGTTAAAACATGGTTAGGTAAACGCTTAGCAACATAACGAATAACAAAATCAATATCAACATTCTCAGGAAGTTGATCTTTGACGTATATGTTAACATCACCTAGCATATAATGATCCTTTAGTTTTTTTGACTTTTTAACGGATTCTTCTAACCAGTTCATTTATTCTCCAAAGTAGTATTATAATTATAACACAATGGAATAAATTTGTCAAGGCTTAAATAGAATCTTTTTTTGTCAAACTAAAGAATTTTTGAAGAAATTGTTGCTAATCTTGAACGTTCACCTTTTAAGAACGTTATGTGTCCTGATATATCATGGCATTTAAATTTCTCAACAGCATATGTTAAACCGTTTGATGTTTCATTTGTATAGATATTATCAATTTGTTCGATGTCACCTGTAAGAACAATCTTTGTATTTTCTCCAACACGAGTCAAGATGGTTTTAACCTCATGTGCTGTAAGGTTTTGTGCTTCATCAATAACTATAAAGGCGTTGTTTATGGAACGACCTCGAATATACGTCAAGGCTTCAATTTGTATCTTGCCTCTTTCAACATATTCAGCTAAGTACACGTTATCTTTACCTAAAATGGTTTCCATGTTATCTTGAATTGGCATCAACCAAGGCATCATCTTATCGTGCATTGTCCCCGGTAGGAACCCAATGTCTTTTCCGAGGGGTTGAACTGGTCGGGACACAACAATTTTTCGATACTTATTGTTTTTAGGGTTTAAGGAGAGAGTCTGTTCCATTCCAGCTGCAATTGCCATAAGAGTCTTTCCAGATCCAGCTTTTCCAATCAAAGAAACAAACTTTATTGAATCATCAAATAACAAGTCATAAGAGAACTTTTGTTCTTTGTTTCTTGGAAAGATTCCCATAGTCAAATTAGCATAGTCATCTCTTACTTTCTCTATAGGTTTTTCATCAAGAACAAATCTTGCAAGAGCTGATTTCTTTGGATTTGATGAAGATATCAATATAAGAAATTGATTTGGATATAGTTTGATCTTTTTTTCTTGTTGAAATAACTCATCAAAGAAAACTTCTTCGTCGTTATAAAATTGTTCTATCAATTCATCATCAACAACAATTTCAATAAATCCAGCATAAATCTTTTCGGCATTTTCAATTACCTTTTCAGTTTCATAACTTTCAGATATTAAACCACAAGCATCAGCAATGACTCGCATGTTGATATCTCGAGATAACATGATAGTTTTTCGTTTTGGAAACTGTTCTTGTACAGCAAGAGCAACGCCAAGAATTTGATGGTCCGGAACTTTCATTGATAAAGAGCCGGGAAGGGGCCTAGAAGCTTCTTCAACCTTTAAGATACCCAATCCCTTACCAAGACGAATTCCCTTGCTTAAAGAGCCTTTTTCGCGCAATTCATCGAGAACTTTGATTGTCTGCCTTGCATGGAACCCGACGGAGTCTTGACGTTTTTTGTGTTTGTCAATTTCTTCGAGGACCTTGTGGGCAATGAATAAATCATTGTTGCCGAACTTGAACAGACAAGAGCTGTCTGTTAAGAAGACCGAGGTATCGATCACATAATTTTTTTTTGCCATTGTTGTTTCCTATTTTTAAACTGCAGTCTTTACTTTTGCTTTTATTGTTTCAAAGGAGTCATCTAGTGACTTTATTCCTGGTATAAATATCGCTGTTATTTGGTTCTTAAAACTCCAAGACATTTGTGTGGATGCGATTGTCTCTACTTCATCCTCATTGTGAATAACTAAGTATTCTTCGTCCCAAAGTGGTGGAATGATTAACTCTGCTTTTTCTTTAAAAGTTTCATCAAACTTCTTAAATTCTTGTTGTATCTTTTTAATTTTTGGAAGATTTGTTTCGACGATTTCTTTATCATAATCTTCGCCATTGTGTGAATCATACATCTCGTTGACTAACGTTGAAAATTCATCATAAGCAAGCTTTACCAAGTGCGATTGTAATTTGCCACCTAAGCTATCTTTGGTGTCTTGTCTGTAGTCATCGATAACTCCTAGATGCCAGTTGGGAGGTCCCTTAAATTTTTCCTCAATTTCTCGCAAAATTGAATCAAGTTCTGTTTCCGAACCTTCTTCTTTCAATTTTTCAAGTTCTTCTTCGGCCATTTGTTTAAGTGTTTCCTTAGCTTTGGGAGAGACGCCTTTATTTCCTATAACTTCTTCTGTCGCGTCGATAACTATAGTTTGATCTTGTTGTGGTGTTGAGTTTTGAAGATCAATTTCTTGTTCTTCTACTTTCTCTTCAACAGCTTGTTGAATTTTTTGTTCATGTTCGGGCTTAGCTGGAGGTTCTTCTGAGTCTTCAATTTTTTGCCATAATTCTGGATTCAAAATTTCTTCTTTGGTGGATAGTTGATTCCCTATTTTATGTTCATACCCTTCCAGATCTTTAAAATAATATCTTCCATCGTTATATTGGCCTGCTATAATACGAATCTCGTTTTCACTAGGGGTGCCGAAGTCCGTTTTTCCAACATATTTGTATTTATCTCCTATTTTCAAACGTTCAGTTTCGCCAGGTCCCTCTCTTTTTTCTTTTACTCTTTGAACTAATTGTTTCAACTTGCCTAAAAGCTCTCTGGCTTTTCCAACTGCCATTGGTTGTGAAAACTTTTTCACAAATGAATCAAAGCCATCTTGTCCAAGTGCAGCTACTATCTCTTGTTGTGTTGGTTGGTTTGATTCGTTAATAGTGTTGCCTGTGTATTCGTTTAAAAATTGAGCAAAGCTAATAGTTTCATCATCATTTTTACCCTCAAGACTATTTGTCATGCTGTCTAGCAAGCTAATAAACTTTTGAGACCCATCGTCTGCTTCTTCACCTAACATTGCTTGTTTTATTGCTTCAATTGCATCTTTTACAGCCTGGGATGCTTCTTGTGGAGGTATATTTGTGTTGTTAACAACAGTTGTTGTAATTTCCTCCTGATTTGCTTCTATGTTTTGCACTATTTCTTCATTAGTATCGTTAGTACTATTTTGTATTACTTCAACAGCTTCTTCGCTACTACTTATATTATCGGATGGAGCATCATCTCCAGAGACAATATCTACAACGGCATTCAAGACTTCTGTTGAAGGTTCGGTTTGTTGTGGTTCTTCTTGTTGTTCTTCTGGTTGAGAATTTTTAATCAACTCTCTTAGTTCTTTGTTTATAAACTTTCCTATTTTTCCAAAGTCACTGTTGTCTAGTGCTTCTTTATCTTGATACCAGTCAAAAAGTTCTCGTAAATCTCTGAATATATCATCTTGTTCATTAGAGTTTGTTATTAGTTTTTCAACTGCTGTTTTGCTGTTAATAAAATTTTTGTGAGCTTCCGCGTTTTTTCCAGTGAATAGTTTGTATACGTTATACAAATAGTCTATTGGAGCTTTTGAGTCTTTTTTTCTTGCAAAAGACAAAGTTGGCTCGCCTTCCTCATCATAAAGAAGTTCTTGTAGTTTTTGATTAACTTTTGCTTTTGGTTTATTATCCTGATTAGGAATTATAATGCCTTTTTTGAAAGTTAGGTTTTTTAATCCTAATTGTTCTGCTTTGTCTTGAGTTCCTTCGAATTGGTACTTTAGACCAAATAAAGCAACAAAGGTTCGACTTTCTCCTTTAATAAGGTCAACCATTCGTTTTTCTTCATCCGTCAAGTTTCTTAAACCTGATATCATTATGTTGCCTGCTTTGTTGTATTCGAACTTTAGTGTTGTTTTCTCGTTAATTTCAATATTAAACCTTTTGAAGTCTTTTCTTAGATAAGATAACAAAACCCAAGGAGCAACTATATCTTTAAAATTGTTTGTGTCTATATCGTTATCTTCCATTTGTAAAAGTATTGGTTTTAGTTTTTTTCCATATTTATGAACAGCAATATAATATGCTAGTTTCAATATTTCTTTATTTCTATCTGGATCTGCTTCATTTTCAAATAACTCGGCTCTAGCAAATGTGTCTCCAGTAAACGGTGAATTTGTGTAAACTGATTGGTGTGACATTTGGGCAGTTGCCATGCTTCTCATGGTAGCTTCGGGTTTTTTCATAAAATTCTCGTAATTATCCTCGCCAATTACTTCGTTAGCAAGTTTTGCAAATTTCTCTATATGCGAAAATCCTTCCATACCTTTAGCTTTTAAAAATCTTTCCCAGCCTTTTATTTTTCTTTCAAAAGTTGTTCCTGTCCAGTTAAATTCTACTGTTTCGGCAGGATTTGTGCCAGATTCTGCTGTTAATTCAATTTCAAGTGGGGTTTCTGTACTTGAACCTGTTATAAAAGCTTTTGCAAGTTTTTGCTTTATTGTTGTTAGTTTCGCAGAGTCTTTTGCTATGTCTTGTGGCAACTTGTCAATTATTGGTTCAAGTTTTTTGCTATAATAAGCCATGGCAATTTTTAAAGCAAGGTTTTTCTTTGTTTTGGCTGTATCGTTACCGTTACTTTCTGTAACAGGGGTCTCAAGCCATTTTTTTGACTGACCTATAGGGTCTTTCAAGAACTCTTGAATGTCAAAGTCGCCACCTTTGGCTTGAGAAAGTTCTACAATTAGCCGTATTATTTCGTTTCTGTTTTCTTTTATGCCTTTTGCGTCCAAAGCTTGAACAAGGTCGGTTTGTGTTATTTTTGTTCTTGATTCTTTTCCTTTCTTTTGCACAAGCAGAGCCAAAGGTCTTAACAATTCTCTTAATTGTTTTATTATAAGGTCTAAATAAGCTTTTTCATTTTCAATATCTCTTTCTTCTTGCAGAGTTGCGCCTTTTTCTGTGTATTTGCCTTTGGGGTCGTACTCTGTCCCAAGTTTTGCTGCTGCTCCGGTTGGATCAGTTTCTGTTGCGGATGCTTCTTTTGGCAGCCTCACAGGAGGTATGCTTAAACCATAATTACTATTTATATCAGTTATGGCTTTGTGAATGGTGCCGTCCCCAGAATTAAACAGTGTTGTTGTCAGTGTGTTAAAAGCGGTAAAATTACTCTGTTTAGCAGCTTTGTCAATATATTCAGACAATGGTGTCAGGATTTTATCGGTAATCTTTTCGTATATTTCTGCTTTTCTTTTAAGCTGGGCTTGGTTCTTTGGGTCCTCGCCATCAACTGCTTCAGCAGCTTCTTCTGCTTCTTTTTTATAAATATTGAATTTTCCTATCATCAAAGAAACAGGATACTGGAAGGGTTCGAAGCGTTTCTGCAATAACTCTTGTTGTTCTAGATCTGGTGCTTGGTTCTTTTTAGGATCTCTAAATACCATGTCTTTGGCTTTTCCAACAACTTGTCCAGGGATACTATCTGTTACTGCTCCAACTGCTCTGTCTAGAACGCTTTCATTTAACTCTTGTTTTATCTCAAAAAGAATTTGTTTTTCTATTTTGTGCATAGATTATCTCTCGTTTACAATAAATAGCAAAAAAGCGAGGATTTCTCCTCGCCTTCTTATTTAATTATTGATAATCATCTTGGGGGTCTATTTTAAACTGTCCCATCAAAATTGACCATAACTGCTTTAGTTCTGGGTTGGACTGTATTTGGAAAGAAGTCACAACAATTATTTGTATCTCTTCTTTTGTAAAACCAATATCAAATGCCTCTTTGGCGTTTTTAAAAAGCTCAGCAAAAGCTTTTTGTTTTTCTGGTGAAGCCTTTTGTAGGTCCATAGACAATTTCATTAACTTTTCTGAAAATTTATTTGCATCCATCGTTTTTCTCCTTTAAATTATTCACTAACCATGATGAAGATTGAGGTTTGTCGTTACCACCAACAGCCCACATCATTTGAATTCCTAATTCTTCACACACATCCATTTCTGGTGTGTTATCGGTTTTTCTATCTCCACCATTTGCAAAAGCATCAGGTTTGTGTCTTTTAAGAGCTTCACATACAGTGCCGTCCTCATCATCAACTTGTGTAACCATAACAACACCTTTGATGTTTCCCATAATCTCAGCTCGTTCTTCCCAAGGCATAAAGACATAGCCTTTTTTTCTTTCGAGCCAATCATCAGAATTCATAATAATCATAACGTTTCCATATCTTGAGGCATCTTGTATCATTCTTACGTGTCCAATGTGAACAGGGTCAAAGCCACCGCTCACAGCAATTAAAGGTTTTTCTCTCATTTTTTCTCCTTTTTAGTTAAGAGTTTTCCTGCTGGTGATTCAGGGGAAACTTTTGATACACAAATTTCAGCAAGAGAAAAGTTCTCAATAAAAGATTTGAGTTCGCCAAAAGCTCTTTTGTAATCAGGCATCATTTCAACTTCAGTTTTACCATCATGTGAATGTATTGCATGTACTTCACCTATATTATCGTATATTGTAACAGATGGATGTTCTGATAGCCAAGTTAATGCTACCTTTCCATTGTCAAAAATAAAACCTTGAGCAACTCTACCGGTACCAGATACACCAGATTCGTCTTCAAGGCGATTTAAATAAAAAATTTTCATAATCACTCACAGTAAACCAAAATCAGGTTTGTCTTTTGGCATCTCCTCTGTATCTTCATCTTCTATGTTTGTGTTATCTTCTACTTGTTTGTTTTTTGTTAGTTTTTCAGTAACATATTCCAATGTAACCACAACAGCATCTAAAAGATATAGATGTTCATGAGGATTGAAGTAAATAGAGTTTTTTGTAATTTCTAACATCATAATGTTTTCATAATTAGTGTCAACAACATATAACATTTCTTCTTCAAGAAATGCTCCAAAACCATTTTTTTCATACCATTCAAGCAATCCTTCCTCTATTTCATCTCTTTCATTTTTTGTTTTATGGTCCCCAAAAGTAAAACCATTATTAAGAAGTTGGTTTATTTTTTTTGTTATTTCTTTATCTATCATTTGCAATCCTTGGGACAATTTCATCAAATATAAGTCTCATTGTATCTTTGGTTGATTTTACTTCAAAGGCTCTATTATGGACTCTAAGTCTTTCATATATAGTTTGATCATTTCCGTTTTCTCCACAGCGGTCTCCAACGAACCAGCACTCATGATCATGAAAATGTTGAAGGGCAAATGTCTTATCCCAGCCTTTGGGATAAACATCAAAAGAAGTCTCACCTCCAAGCTTGACTTCTAATTTAGTATCTAAACTTTTTCTCCTTAAAAAGGACTTAAAACTCTTTATCTCATCCATTCTGAAAGAGTTATCTGGTTTATCAAAGTCTTCAAATCTTTTTCGATCTGTTTCTGAGGCGTTTCTACCAATCGGACACCAATTAATCATGGAGCCTCTGTAGTCAATAAAGTGACCAGTCATTGGAATACTATAAAGGTGCAACTGGGATTGTCGTTGAAGAATAAAGCGCATAATTGAAGAAAAATCAAGCTCGCCTAGTTGTTCTCTCATATTTTTTTCAAAGGCAAGTATATGCGTGTGAGCGGCAGTTTTAGGGGGAGGATAGTATTTTGTGCCGTTACAGGGGAGGATATGTAATTTGTAACGTATCTCACTATTCTCCATCAACAAACCCATTTGTTGCAAAACGTAATTATGATCAGAACCTGTTACAATACCTATTTCGCTTATTTTAGCAAGTTCTCGTAAAGCAGGGATAAGATCACGGTCTAACTCTTTTCTTGGAGGAGTCAATGTTCCGTCCATATCAAATAAAACTATTTTTTTCATCCTCTCTCCAAATTATAATATCATTATAACATGATTGTTATTCTTTGTCAAGAGAAATATGATATTTTTTTAAATTTTCTTTTAAATCAAGTGTTGAGATACCTAGAAGGGATGCTGCGTCTGTTAAAGATCTTGTTGACGATAAAGCAAAGTGTAACAATGCTTCTTTACAGATAGAGCCCATTGATCTCCACATCTGAAAGCCATAAAACTTATTGTTTATATATCTTGCAGCTGTTTCCAGTTTTATTGCAATGAGCTCTTCTAACGTCAAAGAAGATATCCGAGACAAAAACACCTCATCAATCTTCTTTTCTTTTTTTAATTTATTTATTAATGAGTAATGGTAAGACTTACCTTTTACTTCATTTCTTTTCTTTTGCCACACTAAACACCTTCAGGATTTTGAATGTTTGGCTCTTCTGGTGCAGCAGCTAGTTGGTCTTCATAATTATCTAAAAGCAACTTCATATTGTACAAGCACCAGTCCTTAAACATTTTTTTGTCATCTTCGTTGTCTAGGTCTAGATATGCATCAGAAAAATAAGACTGAACTAGTCTGAAAGTGTCAAATGCTTGGTTTCTACCAGTGGCGTCACCTGCTTCGATATCATTGTTAAAGCTTTCTTTTTCTTCATTTTCTTTTGTTTTCTTTTCAAAATCTTTTTTTGTTTGCTCATCTTCATCAGCTTCTTCTTGGTCAATTTCAACATCAGGTTCCAGATCTACCTTTACTTCCTTCAAAATTGCATCAATTTCATCTTCTACTTCTCCACTGGTGTCATCACCTAAGGTTTCACCTGGAGGCGCTTGAAGGTCCATATCATCGCCTTCTGGTTCCTCTTCTGGTAAGCCTTTAGCATTTAGAGCATCTAATTCAAAAAATAGTTTTTCAAAGGCATTTAACATGTGAGCACGAAACGTTTTTCTCTGTTCAGGGTCAGTAGTTAATTGTTGAAATTTAGATTTAATTGTGGCTTTTGCTTTTCTAAAAGAATCTCGAAGTTTATTGATACCAGTATTTGGATGAGGATTAGCATTTTCTTTTGCTTCTTTTATTAGCTCTCTTATAACCATGCGTAATTGATACTCTTGTTCTTCTTCTCTTCGAACACTTTCGTTAAGATGAGAACGAATTTTATTACGAATATATTCTCGCATCAAAGATTCAGTTAATCGCTCTTCTTCTATACGCATATCTTTCTTTTCCTTTTTGTTTGAACCAACATTAGCAATTGGACCAGCAAAACCTTGCATTCCACCGGCACCAGCGCTTGAACTCTCTTCTATCTTTTTATTTATTTTTACTTTCATTATTTTTTTGGTTGATAATTTTTCGAATTGCTTTGCGAAGCTTTTGTTCTTGAACTTGAGCAGGAGCTCCACCTTGGCCACCGTCGCTACCACCACCTTTTTTTGGTGGCATTTTAGAAAACTTCTTGTACCCTAGAGTTCTTGATTTGCCATCTTGCGCAGCGGCATCGATAACCATATCAATTATTCCTGCCATTTTCTCTGCTGGAATATTTATTCCTGTGTCTTGCATAATTCCTTTTCTCAAAGCGTCACGAATGGCTGTTACTTGTTGTAGTCTTTGGCCAATAGTTATATCACCTTCGGCCTCTTTCATTGTTTTTGTTTTTTTATTGTCTTTTTCTTTTTTCATATGAGCATGGTTTTTATCTGATTGTTTTTTTGCTGCATCTGTTTCGCTCTTAGGGGTTTTTCCTAAACCACCTCTAACACCCATGTTGATTTCTTCAAGTTCTTCTTTTTCATCAGAGTCTTTTTTCTTTCCTTTGACATGGTTTTTCAATTGTGGTGGAATTTCTCCTTTCTTAGCTTTCTTTTTAGGCTTGTCGTTTCCGCCTTTTGCCTTTTTGTCTTTTTGAGCTTGAGAAATAGGTTCTTCTCTGTCTCCATCACCATCTACATCAGGGAAGTCAGGCTTCTTGTTCTCATTAAGCTTGTTGAGATCCATTGAAAATCCCCACTTTTCATTAAGAAGTGTGTTAAGTTCTTTATCTTTCCAATCTTTTATTGACATTTTATAAATTCTCCTTTCATTTAAAATGTTTGGATTGGAAGATTTGTAACCATCCTCCCAATCACGAAAGCACATGTTGCCTTTTAAATAGGCTTCTTTTTCCATTTTTCTCAAATGAGGATTAGTTTGTGCATAATTTGAACCACCTTGTCCAACAATATTGGCAAACTCACCTCTTAGGTTTTGATCGTGGTGCACCAATTCATGAGAAAAAGATCTCATAATGTCTTTTGGGTGCCTATTATCAACATATATTGTTATTTCCATCGATGATGGGTCATAATAGGCTGTTTTTCCTAACGGAGATGTATTTTGGGCATCTGATACTAGGTTAAGAATTGCATCTTTTTTAAAGCCAAATCTGTTTGAGGAAAATGAATACAGATCATGAAATAAGTCTTCTATCTCTGATATATTAAAGTCTGATTTGTTATTGATATTGCATGCCATAATCTAATTAGTTTCTATTTTTCTTATTTTTGATAATAAAACAACTTCTTCATTACCACCATTCTTTATAACTTTAGCATAAAAAACGTTTCTTGAACCGACATCAACAGGAAAAACACATTTAATTATACCTTGATATATCTTGATTGTTTCTTCGTAGTTTTTATCTCTGCAAAGTGACCTCCATTCAACATAGTCACCTGTTTTAAATTTGTCTTTGTACATAGAACCCAGCATGATTGTTTTTAAAAAGTTAGATATCGTAATAAAATTTGCCTTCACCTGCGTAGTTTTTCTTTTCTTCAGGCTCAATCTCACTATTTTGTAACAAATTGTCAATATCAGGATCATCAAATTCTACTTGTAATTCAGTTTCAAGGTAATGTTTTACTTTTGATATGTAGTCTTCAGCTAAAGTTATCTTAGATTGTACCCAAGATTCCAGTTCTTGGTTTTCTTCAAGCCCTTTTGCCATAGCAATAGCGTATTTTGCTATATGAATAAGTTGGTTTTTTGCCATCTTACCCTCTAAATCGTCTATTTTAGACCCTGTTTTAGGCCCAGAATAAGACATTTCAGAGGTATTTTGAGCCATTTCTAGCTCCTCTTTGATGATTTTTTGTAGTTTTTCTTTAGAAATTTTCATAATTTACCCTCATTTAATCATAATAATTAGTAAAATTAATATTACAGAGACCTCGAAACCAATAAAATGATAAAAAATAAGCCAAAATAGGCTTAAAATAGCGAATAATACGCCTTTTTCTAATAAAAATTCCATTTTAGTTGTATCCTAGTCGAATTATAAGGTCTTTTGGTACCAAAAAAACCTGTCCTTGGCCAAAAGTATAGGGAGCATAGACCATAACACGGTTTTTTTCATCAATTTTCTCTGAAACTAAGTACATTTGCCATGTTGGACCAAGAAAAAGGTAAGTTTTGTCTGTTTTTGAGTAAAATTGTTGTTTTTGTGAAATATTTAGATGAATTGGTTCCAACATTGTTGAATTTTGATCACATATCAGTGACCAAAGCTTGGTATAGTACTTTTCCACCATATAATCCCAATTATCTTTGTAAGGATTAGCCTTATTCTTGTCTAAATCTTTTATTAACCCGTCAAGCATAGACTTTAGACTTTTTTTTTAGCAATTTTAACCTTAACCGTCTTTTTTTCCTCTTTTTCTTCTTCTAGAACAGAAAAATCAGATGGTCCTGACTTAGATTTCTTAAAATTAGGCTTTGTGTGTCCTTTTCCACCACCAGTGTGCTTGTTTTTACCATATCCAACTAATCTTTTCTTCATTTTTGCCCACTTTTTAGTTTGTGAGGCAAGATATGCAGACTCTCTAAGAACTTCAGTGTCTATGGAGAGCCAATAATTGACTGCTTTTTCGCAAACTCCTGTACAGTGGCTAAGGTAAGCAGGCAAATTATCTTTCAGTACCCATACAGCCTCAGAGTTTTCTAATTTTTCTTGTATTTTAAGATCAACTGGTGGCTCTTCTGTTGGAAACTGTGTAAAAAATACTATAATCTGACTATGTTTATTGTTGAAGTGATTATCAAAACGATAAATCTCTTGTTCATTGGGTGCTAATAGTCCTGTTTCTTCTGCTACTTCTCGTTCATAGCCATCAATAATACCTTGATAACCTCTCTCAAGCTCTACTTCCTTGATATGACCACCTGGTAGGTCCCATTTATGCTTACCATCAGTGCGCTTTAGTAATAAAATCTTACCTGAGGAGTCTGCTATGATACCTTTTGCTACTTCTATTGAATCTTCATGTATCTCTAAAGCTCTAATACAAGGAATTCCTGCTTCTTTACATGCAATTATCTCTTCTAAGTCATCATCATGATGTAGATCGATGTCTAAATGGAGCAATGTAGGTGCTTTTAGCTCTCTATTTGTGTATATTATTCGCTCTGGAGGAAAATAATTGATAATACCAAGTGCTCTGAGGTGGTAAGTTATTCTTTCTTCAGGAAACTCATCTTCCAAGTCTCTAACTCTGGAGGTTACTATCCAAACTTCATGACCTTCTTTGATATAATTAAGCATTTTATCAATGTATTCTTGATTATATCCTTGATGAATAAATTTTACTTCTTCTGAATCTTCATCTAAGTAAGACATTGAGATTGTATTATCCCAATCAAAAGAAATATGTAGTTTTTTATCTAAATTACTTGACATGTTAGGTATCCTGTGTTATAATATTAATATAATCTGGGAGGATTATCAATTTAATTAGTAACTGATATTAACAGTATAACATCTTAAGGAGGATTTGTCAAATGTTTTTATATAATTTTTTTCTTTTATATATTTTCTTTATTTATAATAATATATTAATACATTATACAGCAGGTATATATTAATAATAGTTATTCTTTCATAGATTTAGAACCACGACACTTCCATTTCTTTCTGGATAAGTCATTAGCACATGGTGGGTTCTTACATTTCTTTATTTTAGCTGAACGGGCACAGTAAGCATCACCTTTCTTGGTACCAGGTCGTATTCTATCGCCACCACTTTTTGCTTTTCCTGCTTGGCCAAAGGATCTACATCTACCATTGACTCTTTTAACATAGCGTTTTCCTTTAGCTTTCTTACAAGGTTTCTTTTTCTTTTCTTCAATAGTTTCAATCTCTTCTAAAGCCAATTCTACCTCCTCAGCTATAATCTTCTCTAATTTTTCTAAGGTTAATTCCATTTGACCATACTCCAGTGATTCGTTTTTTTTCTTTTTTTGTCTTACGTTTTTTGCTTTACCTTTTCTATCAGGATTTGGATCTTCTTTTCTCTTTTTTCGAGCTCGTTTGTTCCTGTCTTTTTTGCTTAACTTTGCTCTATCATCAGGATCTCTACAATATGGTTTTGTTTTCTGGCCTTTTTGCTTGGCGCATGGTTTTCCATCATACTTGCCACCAGTTTGCACCCATCCACCACCTTTAAACCAGTCACGAAGAGAATAACCTTTGCTACTGGCTCCTTTTCCATCTCGTTTGCCGCCACGTTTTTTCTTTTTTTCGTCAACAACATTCTTCCAATTTCCTTCTTTTCTTGGATAACCACAATTAGAGCACTTATCAACACCAGAAGCGTTGTGGTGTCCGCAATTTGGACATACAATTTTTTTCTCTTCTTCTAGAACACCCTGTTCTACATTAGATCTGGTCATATGTTTTCCTTTATTTTTCTTTTTATTCTAATTTTAATTTTCTTTTTGAGAAGTCTTTCTTCTTTCTTAACCTCTTTACCATCAGCTCTAATCAAATCTCCGTCTTCATGGTTAAGAACATCCCCCATTCCATCCAAAGTTTTTTCTATCTCATCGTCGGATGCTCCTGTTGCCTTCTCTAAGTTCTTCATTCCCAAGGCTCCGCCTTCTTTTTCAAACTCATCCCTAATTTCATCAGAGTCAACGTGGGTGTAGCCTTTCTTAGCTAGTCTTTCGTGGTCTTCTTTTTTGTTAGCTTTTTCTGACTTACCAGTTTTAGGGTCATGCATCATATGAGGTTTAAATTCTTCATCTACTCTCCCATAAGTAACACAAGGGTCTTTTCCACAACCGCAATTCTTTTTTTCTTGTAACTCAAGTTCTTCATTCTTTTTGGATTTATTACCCCAATTTTTTGCACCAACTTTGCGACACTTTACAAGAGCACCGGATGCATAAGCTGAGGGCCAAACATCGTAACGAGACTTTACTTTGTGGTAACAAGCATCTTTTTTACCTTTTTTCTTTTTAACTTTCTTTTTCTTCTTGCGTTTCTTTTTTTCTTCTAGTTCTTCTTTTGTCATTTCTTATTTTTCCTCATACGTTGGGTTTTTTTCTTTGAAGCTTCTTTTCGTTTTGTAGCATACTCAAAAGATTTTTTTAATCTTGCTTTTGCTTCTGGATCTTTTGCATTTTGATAAGCTGCTCTGGATCTTTGGTGAATCAAATTAATTATTTGCGATTGTCTTTTATGACTTTTTGATTTAAAGGAGTCTTTAGATAAGGTGTCTTTAATATCTTGAACAGTTGCAAACTTTACAGAAACAGTATCACTAGGATTTTCATCAGTATACAGTCTTCTACCGGAACCTTTTGGTTTTTTTCCTGTTCCCTTTTTGGGATCTTTTCCTTCCTCAGCTTTTACACAATTACGGTACCTTTTTCCAAACATAATTTTTGTTTTTCTTGTCTTATGAGTTTTATATCCTTTCTGACATTTTTCTGTAAGAAAATTATTTATTTCTTTGTTATAAGCTTCTTGTATTAGTTTTTTATCTTTTGTTGTTAAATAAAATTTTCTTTTTCTTGATTCCGTAACAGACCCACTGGGACACTTAAAAAAGAAAACAGAATTCGGATCAGGGTCCTTCATAAAAATTTCTTCAAATTGAACCCAATTTCCACCAAGTTCTTTAAACATTTTTTTAAGCATTGTTGTGTATAGTCTGGTTCTCTTGGATGGCAATTCTGATGATTCTCCTGATTCTGTTATTCCAAAGAAATAATAAAATCTATAAGGATATCTAGCAACATATTCTCCAATCAACTCAGTTAGTTTTCTAAAAAAAGCCATTGATACACTAAAGTTATTAAAAGGATTTGTGTCAAACTCTCGACCGGTTGCTGGTATTTCTACACCATTAACCTCTATTATGTGAAAGTCAATATCCCAAATTTTTATGTCTTCTCGTCTATTTCCACTTAAAAGCCAAATGTTGTTATCATGAGAGTAAATTTTTTGACCCATTATGTTTGTAGTGTGCTGAGGTTCTTGAATTACATAGCCATGATCAACTTGAATTTGATGAATAGGGTCAAGTGTGTCACCTCGATAAGTCATTTCTTGAGGCTTTGGAAAACATTTTTGAACTTTTGGTAACTGTTCATCAAAAACTAGAGCAGCTCCACCAATGGTTTTACCTGTAATTGATAATTTTTGCTTTACTATCATTTCACCAGTGTTGATAGTAAAATTAACTACATAGGCTCTTAGATCATCTTGAACTACTTGAGTCATTATTTCAACTTTTTCTTGTAACAATTTTGATTCTTTTATAATTCTAATTTTCATAACGTTATAAATAGTTATAAGAAACAGTTATGATAGAGCCTTCCGGTGGCATAACAGAAAAAATTATTTTATTATTTGTTTGATCCCATGTCCAGTCGGTCCACACTACATTGTTAACCAACACTTCTATGTGATCTATGTCAACAGGGGTGTAATCTAGTTGTATTTCATCTATGAGGTGAACTTGTTGAGCTGCCTGTGTAACACCAGCTGTCCAATCAGACTCACAAATATCTATAGTAATCCCACTAAAATGATTTGTTACGTCCATGTAATCAGTACCAATGTCCCACATACCATAAGAATTAGGACACAAAGAAACAGTTGTATCAACATTAACAATCGAAGTAATATACACTTCATCTCTTTGATACTGAACCCATTGAATAAATTGAGTAGCAGTTAAACTAGAAGAGTCGTTTTCATCTGATACAAAGATTATCAACAATGCAACGTCGTGTCTCATCCACTGCAAAGCATCTGTGTTTTGTGTCATGTATGCTTTAACGGCATCCATCCCTTTTTCCCAATGACCTTGTACATTGTTTTGCAAATGGTTCTGAGCTGTTTGTAGAGAATCGCCTGGTAAGATAGGAAAAGATTGTAGTATTGCTGCTCTTTGTTGATCTGTTGGTATTATCTCTAAGCGCCAATTTATATTTGTCGGAAGAGCCAACATCATTTGTTCAACACCAAGAACTACTTGAGACCAATTGTTCATCATAGAACCTGATGGGTCAACAACCCAAAGAATATCAACACCATTCCCAAGAGAAGGTTGTAGATAGGTTTGAGACCAGAGAGGGTAGTTTTCTGGTACTATAACTTCCACTTCTTTTTCTACTTCTATAATAACTTCCACGTAAGCAGTGTCGTAAAGAATACGCTCCTCAATAATTTTATTTGTCAATATATGATCAGATAAACAAGAAACCAAAAATAAAAGCATGCATTAGACCCTCCGCCTCTTAATAACTATCACTCAGATTTTAAATCGGCAACATGTTGCAAAATTTGTTCTTTATTCCAGCCCTGCTGAACAACACGAATCATAAGATCTTTGTCAAGGATTAAAAAATATGGCCACCCAGTGTTGGCAAACCCGTTAAGTCCTTCAGGATCTCGATTATCGGGAGAGCCTAATAAAATTTCATTGTGAGGTATTCCAAAGTAGTTTCCCCACGTCTGTCCATCATCAACAGTTGGGGTGTCTCCTTCAAGATTTTCAATAAGAACTGTTATCCATTCAACACCACCAGATGTAACTTTGACCGAATTGGAATTCCAAGCAGCCTCTTGACAAGGACCGCACCACATAGCAGAAACGTCGAGAACAATTACTTCTCCATAATGAGAATATAGATTGTCCATTTGGTTGTCAGCATTTGTTAGAGTAAGATCGCAAATATGATCTCCTCCGTTAAAAGAACACTCGTTCCAATGAATCGGAGACTCAACAATCTGTTCAGGTCTTGATGTATCCAAGATGGGCTTATCGCAAGCCCATAAAAGCAAATTAAGCAGCATAAAATCACCTTCCTATGTCAATGTACTACTGTAGTAATTAGGATGCTTATTTAGTTATTCTACGCTTGTTTACAATTGGAAGATAAACTCTCGTTGTTGATTGACAACAACGCTCGCTAAAAATTTGTCTTTCTAGCTTAGCTATTTCCTTTTTAAAATACTCAATCATTCTCTTATAAGCCTTTATAGATTCTGTTCTTACATCATAAGTCATAAAAACCAGCCATTTGAGCTAATAAAAAGTTTATTTGTTGTCTAAGAAATCTTCGTAAGGGAATGTTTGTAACTTGGGGGAGAACTTTAACAATCATATCAAAAATTTCTTGATCAGACCTATCTAAAGATTTCATCAATTCTATTGCTAGTGTTGCATCTTTAACACTAGAGTTAAGTAGAATCTTAAGTTTTCTTTCATGGTCTGGATTTAAAGATTCTCGAATTTTTCCTCTACTTGTTGTTGCACTAGGAGTATTTACAGTACCAGCAGGTTGAGAGACTTTTTTTATTAAAGGTACTTCTGGTTCATCGTCATCAAACATTTGTACTCTTGGGACGTTTTTTCTTTTATAAACACTACCAAACAGATCATTAGCAAGTTCTTTTTCTTTGTCTATATCTTCATAATCTGACATTTCATCAAGTTCGTAGATTGTATGCTGTAGCAAATACTGAAGAGGTTCTTTAAACGACTGATCATTTAAGTCAAACGTGTATGCAATAACATTTTTATCCAAGTTCATCAATTTACCAATTTGTTCGTTAGACATTGTTAAAAGTTTTTTTACGACTGGGGCGAATTTTGGCAAATATGGCGAATTAGCAAAATTAGTAAATTTATTATTTTTATCCACCATCAGATTAACCGAAGGTTTACAATCATCATTGGGATTGTTAGGAGTTAAAGGTTGTAAATGGTTGTGTAGTTTTTCTACATCTGAAATAAACTCAGCGTATCTTTCTGCAGCAAGAGGATCTTTTTTGACATAATTTAAATTATTACCAATATTTCCTTTTAACCAACCAATGTAATCAAAGGGTTTTGATTTGTTTATAGGTAGCATATTTATTGATTTAACTAATGAACTACCAGCATCGTTGCTGGTATCCCTATCAGTAGTTACAGAAAATTTCGATTTAGATAAATCAGCTAAAGCAATTAAAGAAAGAATTTTTCCTAGTCCCATTCCGCGGAACTGTTCACTTCTAGCTGCTGATGAAAGAATGGCAGTTCCTTTGGTACCTTCAAGCTCTGGTCGGCAATTATCGTCTTCATGAAGAATATCAAAACCTATTGTGCATGCAATTACAGGCCTGCCATCATTTGGGCTTGGAAGATAAAGTGAATACAAAAGTTCACCATAGGTTTTATCATAGTTTTTAAAGATATTTACTTTATCAACAAAGTCGTTTGAATCTTCAAATGTATCCCTGGTAAAAAGACCTATCAATTGATCAGCTGCCACTTCTGTGTCGTAATTTAAACTTTCTTGTATTAATTTGTATAATATTTGTTTTGTCAGTTTCATACCACACGCTCCAAATAGTCAAACAAGTCAGAATAGTTGTTGTGAAAAGAATCTGCAATATCACGCATGTATTCAAAACCTAGGTTGCCATCGCCGAAAAATCCGGGTGCTGCTGATTCAATATCTTCCAAGAACATTACTCCTGTGTCCATCATACCAGCTAATTCATCCAATTTAATATTGATTCCTGTTACCGTAGTGGGACCAAACAAGCCCATAAATAACAAACCCTTGGTTGTTCTTGCAAGGTTTCCTGGTTCAAGTTCCAAGTCCGTTAGCAAAACCAAATATTGATTTAACTCTTCTAAGATGTTAGCAACTTTTTGCACGGCCGCATAATGTTTCATGATAGCCTGTTTAACGTGGGGAATCCTTACGGTATTGTGAATAGCTTTTTGGATATCCTCTTCTTTGTCGTAAAAATAAACACCATTAATTATTGTTGGAAAAAATCCTTGCACCACTTGTAGGTCAAGCATTAAGTTGCGACTTTTTCCTATCAAAGCGAGAATTTTTTTCTCTTGTTCTTGGGTGAATCGTCTTCCCATCATTTCTTGAATAAGCGATTCTAATTTTTTTGTTGTTAATTTCATTGTTTTATTCCCACAAATCGTTTTATTTTATTCCACATAGTGAAGTAGTCTTTTGTTAATTTGGTTACATTTGCTTGAAAATATATATCTTTAAACAATTGTTCACCTTCTTCAATTAAAGCATCTTCGATTTTTTTTCGATCGAATGTTTCACCATTACCTTCAGCAATTTTTTTTGCGACTCTCATAGCTTTCATATGATTAATTTTAAATTTAGATAAATAAGGGCTAGGAGTTTTTATTTGCAAACTGAAATCAGAAGCTGCAACTAGCTTGCTTCTTATTTCATCATCCATCTTTTCATCACCTTTACCTGTTGGTCTATCACAATCATCATTTGGATCATCGGGAGTTTCACTTCCGGTGTAGTCAAACTCGTCGTTTTTCAAGCTTGTAAATCGTTTTACATATTTACCACTCTTTGACATTCTTTGCCAACCTTTGTAAGCAGCAATTGAGGATGAATGACCATGATCAGAGGTTATACCACCATTGTGTTTTCTTTTAACAATCGTAGCCGCTATATCATACATAACACTACCAAGACCTTTGTAATCCCTACCAGCTTTTCTAGCAATAGTTTTTATTTCAAACGTTTGGGGTATACATGGTTTTTTAGTTTTATCTAATGTGCAAAAACCAACTACTTGTGGCTTTAGAGGAGGTAGTTGGTATAAAACTAAATCGTAACCCCCTATGTATTTTTTAATAAACAAGGCGTATCTTTCGGGCAAATTACTCTTTGCAACAACAGTTTGTATTCCTTTCAATGCTTGTTTATCAAGTTCTTCCTGTATTAGTTTATGTAATTTTTGTTTTGTTAATTTCATCTTGTTATCTCTTTATTGTAATAATAGTCAAATCTTCTAGAAGCAATTTGATATAGTTTTGATGTTAGCGCTTTTTCTTCAATATTGTTAACGTCAACAATTGACTGATGATTGGATTTTAATTTAAAATACAATTGCCCAATTTGTCCATGGTTTTCTTTTTGAAATGAAAAATCGGTTGCTGGGTCTTTTTCACCAAACGTGTTTTCACAATCATCATCTGGATCATTAGGAGTTAGTTTTCCGTCATAGTCAAATTTGCTATTACCTTGTGCTGTAGTTCTTTTTTCATATTCGGAAGAATTTTCAAACTTTGACCAAGCCGCTTTTTGTGCAACTTGGGTAGTCCCAACCAAGTGATCTGATGTTAAGCCGTAGTCAAAACGGTCTGCAACATAAAAAGCAAAATTGTACATGGTTCGTGAAAACCCTTTTTGCTGCGCAGCAGCTTCCGTGTACACACCAAGCACTTGATAAGTATAAGGAATGCAAGGTTTACTTTCTATCATCTCCATATTGAGATATGCCACAACAAAAACAGGATGTTGTTTACTTTTTGTTAAATGGTATAAAATAAACGTTTGCAACTCTTCATCGTCCATGTGCAAAAGTGCCATTGGTTGATTGGGATTATACAAAGAAGCATATGTTGGATCTGGATCAGGCACTATAGCTTCTTGTATTAGTTGATATAATTTTTGTTTTGTTAGTTTCATTTTTATGGTAGTTGTTTGATAGGTGCAAGTATTTTTGTTAAATCAACTCCGTGCAACTGATACCCTGCATTAATTAATTCTTCTTTACTAACAGGAAGCATATGTTTAAAAGGTTCAGTGTACAATAAGTCTTTCATTTTTTTTCCATCTAATGCTCTAATTTCATCATCAGATAGATTATCTCTGCTATATCTTGTAAAGGTTTCATTTGGATCTTCATCTAGAATGATGTAATTATCATGAAGATTTTCAACATCTGTGAACATAAGCAAGTTTCCCCTAATACTAGTGTACAAAAAGTCAATAAAGGCTTTGAATTGTTTTTTGTCCATTAAATCAAAAAGATGTAATCTACCTTCATCAAATGGCGTGTCCCATTCGTCTTGCATACCATAGTCAAATGTTGAGTTTGCCGAATAAACAAATATATCGGTTGGCACATAAACGTCACGATGTCTTCCAAAATATTTTGACTGATAACCTTCAAACAAACTTAGTTCTTCTTTAATTAAATCTTGTAATAGCTTTTTTGTTATTTTCATTTTTTCATTCTCCTTGTTACAAAAACAATATTATTGCAATAACTAGTTTTTTACTTCTAATCTAGAAAAAGTTTCTTTTGTAAGTTGCATTTTTTATTATATGTTAATGGGCTTAAGAGTTGAAGTCAAATCAATATTGTGCAATTGCATCCCCGCAGTGATCAATTCTTGTTTATTGATAGGAAGCATAAGTTTGAAAGGGTCTGTGTACAATAAATTTTTCATTTCTTTCCCATCTAGGGCTCTTAGTTGATTGTCCGGTAAACTACGTCCGCTATGGGTGTTAAATGTATCGTTTGCATCTTCATCCAAAATAATATGATTGTCATGCACACTTCCTCCCAAAGCACCGGACGGATTTCTTAGACTAAATAAGAAATTGATAAATTGTTTAAACTCACCACGATCTCGTAAGTCAAAATAGTGCGTTCTGCCTTCAGGAAATGGCATATCCCACTCCTGCTGCATTCCGTAATCAAATTTTGTGTTTGGTGAATAAATATGAATTTCCACTGGAAAAAATGGACCGGTATATTGTCCTTGAGCACCAGCGCTTTCAAGCAAACTTAATTCTTCTTTGATTATTTTTTTTAATTGTTCATTTGTTATTTTCATTTTTTTATTCCTTTTTTGAATGTAATAACTAGTTTTTTACTTCTAATCTAGAAAAATTTTTTTTGCATTTTTTTTGTTTATGTAGCTTGACAAAACTTATTAACTGTGTTATACTATAAGTAATAATAAAATCTGGGAGGATTACATGCAATTTATTACAATACAAAACGAAATTGGGGAAACTATAGCAATAAACCCAAAACAAATTTCACATGTGTGCTATAATCACAACAAAACCGTGCTAATTTTTGTAGGAAAACAAATTATCCACACAAAGTTTACGGACTTACTGGCAGCTACTAGGTACATAGAGCAAGCTGTGCAAGATAGACAACTTGCGGGGTATCGCGATCGGGACATTGAAGATCTTTGGCGAACCTGGGGTGATATCTGAATTCTGTAAAATTTGCTGTGGGTATATAATGTATCTGGCCCGATTTGGCCGAAAACGTCGTCATAGACGGACTTATTTCGGAGGTATAGGTAGGGGGAGACCCCCATTGTCACAACAAAAAAAAAGACCGTGTTAAAAACAACGGCCTTCAGGAAAGAAACAAAGAGCTCCTACTTCTTTGAGTCTGCTCCGTACTTATCAACAAGGTTGTTGAATGATTCTGCGATAGAGGGATAAGCCTCGTGACCTTCAGGGAGTTCCATTAGCATTGATTCAATCTCCTCATAGGCTTCCTGAATATCAGTACAAGTATAGTAGTAAGTCTCAAGATCTCCTCTCATAGCCGACTCATAATTACACTCGTCATCAGGGTGCCCACTATAGGAGTGATGTGCGACCAAGTCTGCAAGCATGTCAACACTAGCGTGAAGAACGGGGGTATCACGACAGTAGTCAAGTGCCGCTGTGAGAGAGTTAAAGAGAGGGTTATTATTGTAAGGCATAAAAATGCTCCTTTGGTTGGTTAGTATAGTAATATAACAAGGTTAGAGGGATTAAGCAACGTAGTATCGGACAATTACTGACCGTCTATTATTCTTCGTCCATAAGGATAAAGTCATAGAGATCCTCAAGATCCTCCATTATAAGTTCCTCATTGATACGGTTCATAGAGTAGCCTATGACATAGAAGATAGATTGGATATCATTTGGGTTTTGTCCCTCAAAGATTACTCTGTCAGTCGAACCTGTAACAGGGTTATGAAATGTTATCGTGGTAGTCGACCCCTCTGCATTATCAACAGATACGTTTGAAATGATGTTCTCATCAAGGTCGGATACCAGAGGTTGAATTGTGTTGTAGTAAGTATTGTTAGTCATAGTGGACTCCTTAGAGTATGTCGGTTAGTAAGAATAAGAATGAAAATAAGAATGAAATAATAAACCAATAGAAAAACATTGATTGACCTCCTAGTTATGTACGCCGTCGACGTGAAAGGCAAAGATATAATAAAGAATAAATAGTAAGATAAGTTGTGTCATATGTGACCTCCTTTTATTGTTCGTCTATGTCGACTTGTTGTGATTTGATAAGAGTTTCCTCACTGTCTACCTCAAACGTACGTTCTGCAAATAATTCGCTATCGTACGGAATACCACCTGATGGGCGAGAAGATGGGTCTAACCAAGCTGATTGTTCCTCTATGAGGAAGTCGTTAGCAACATTGATTTTGTGGTTCAATCGTGCCATACGGGTAATTTGATGATCGGTAAAGTCAGGATACATCTCACGTAACTTTACAGGGTCTGTGACTTCTACTCTCTGATTGAGGGCATTGTCAAGCATGCGAGAATGACTGTCGTGGAGGGCTTTATTCATAGCCTTTTTGAGTGCTTTAACTTTTTTGTTCATATTCGTAACTCCTTTGTTTTTGAATATACTATATTATAACTGATTATGATGAAGTGTGCAACTTGAAAACGGACAATTATTGACCGCCTATCTTCTGTTGGCGGTGAGAGGGTTAACTTTTCCCTTGAAAACAACCTCGTGGTGGTCGGGTCTGCACATGGATTGTAAATCAAACATGTATTTATTTAGCTTATATAGGGAGTCTTTTGATAAGTCCCATTGTCCCCTCTGTAAGCAACACATCAAGCCGTTAAATTGAATGTTCATCTTAGAAACGATATCGCGTAAAAAGTCGCGATGTGCGTTGTATTGGTGGACACGTTGAGAGTATACTGTGATAGTGGCATTTGGTGCTAGGTCGGGATAAGGTGCATAGACACGTACTATTTCGTCCTCAAAGTTTATACCGTTGTAGTGGGTAGAGAATCGTGATATTGCTTTATCGTACGCACGTTGCACTCTATCAGCGAATGCTTGCTTGTACTGTTCTCTTTCTGCCTCACTGTCGACATTATCCTTCCACATAATATTTCTACCAGCCTTTGGGTTGTTCCAACGAAATTCGTGATAGACGACTTTTCCTCCAACATACTTTTTGCAAACGGTTGGAACAGCATCCTGTTTACATCGCATATAAGGGGCACGAACAGGGGCTATTTGAATAGTGAAGATTTTTGACATATTGTATTTCTCCTTTATTTGAATACATATATATTATAACATGATAAACCACAGTACACAACCGTGAAACGGACAAAAATTGACCGTTATTTGGTGCTAGCTAACTTTATCGTGGTAGCCGATAACTGTGCATAAAGTAATCTCATTCGCAAAGTATTCCCACTGTTACGGCATGCTTTAATATCTGCCTCAATGTTACGGATACGACGACGTAGGATTGATTTTGATTCGATTTTCATGCAACCTCCTTGTTTTTTGATTACTCTAGTAATATAACCAATTGACAGAATAATGCAACCCAAAAACGGTCATAAATTGACCGGGCCATCTAGGCCGAAGGCTAGGGTCTTCCTGGACCACCTGGCCGACAAGGCCGTGAAGGCCGAAGGCCTTTGGTTCCGAAAGGAACCTTATAGAAAAGTCAATTAATTTTCTCTTGACAAAAAAAGACCTCGATGCTAAGGCCTCTTTTGGTTTGGTGCCCGTTTTACTCCTCTATGGGCACAATCTGTTCTAGTAACATGGTGATAGCCACATTCATCATAGCTACTCCTGTTTCGTCTCCCTCCTCACGGGCTTTTTCAAGTTCCTCCATAGCTTGAGCGAGTACGAGGGACAACATCATTCCCTCTTTGTTGCAAATTGTTTGTATGTCGTGAAGTGTGGTCATAGCCGCTCCTATTGTTGGGGTTTGTTGTTAATGAAGGTAGTCACGCCATTGTTGACTGCTTTCATCATTTCGATACGTCTAACAAGTCTTTGTTTAGCCTGTCGTAGACCACCTTTGGTTGCTGTATATCCCTTAGAACAACGCCACTGAGGTTCTACATCAGTCATCCATTCAACGGCGTCATCTGGTGTGAGTCCTTGATCTACCAATTTGCTCATACGGGACAATAAGTCAATGGTCGATTGTGAGAGAGTTTTTTGTTTAGCATGTTTCATGTGTTACCTCGTAGGTGTGGGGGTTGTAGGGTAGGGGGGTAGATAGGTACGTAGTAGCCTACATTAGGACAAGCATTCTGTGAGGAACGGCTCTTTTAATCATACCAACGTGTTTGCTCGTGGTAGCCGAAACCATTCCACGTAAACCTGTCGCCATGTAGTCAAAGACGACAATCTCATGATTTCCAAACGTACATTCGACGTGTTCTGCGATCTTAAGATTGTAAGAGTATAAAGCACCTCCACGAATGGATAGCCCATAGCGACCTTTAACGTCCGTAGTGTGATTGATGAAAGCAGTGATGATTTGTTCTAGTGTCATAATGACTCCTTTGTTTGAATGTATTTATAATATAACAGGTTGAGGGTAATTTGTAAAGGACAGAAAATGTCCGTTTAGATTAAAAGTAGTCTACGACGAACTAACTCTTGACGTAACTGTACTTTTCGCTGGAGTAGGTAGTTTCTGTCATTAGCAGGCATAATACGTGGTGATGAGCGATATGCTATGATAGCTCTCTCATACATCTCCAATACTGTACCGTCTGAAAGGTCTTTATATTCGTTAGTCATGTTTATCTCC